>JFJP01005647.1_pt1 | contig 14795 bp, 13 predicted proteins | sample 431651 | NCBI WGS metagenome assembly JFJP01 (sample SAMN02602958, study PRJNA72255) | Microbial mat metagenome, whole genome shotgun sequencing project. | biome: fresh water; feature: sink hole; material: water; isolation source: purple microbial (photo- and chemosynthetic) mats found in...
CTTTTCCGGGTGATCGCGCAGCGCCCGGGGTTTGTTGAACACCTGCGCGCCTTCACGCTCGGCCTGTTCGAGCAAATGTGTGGCGTAGAAGTACTCACTGTCAAAAGGTGGGTCTTTTCGCATCAAAACAGCGTCGAAGTCCTTGATGGCAGTGCGTGAGCAGCTATCAATTTTGAACCAGTCGAGCGCCTCGCCGGTGAGCCGGATGGCCCGGCTGGTGGCCTGAACCCAACCACCCCGCAGCCACTGCAGATCACGCGGCTGGCAGACCGAGATCTGGTGGCCACGCTGCTGCGCCTGGCGCATCATGGCAAACGTGCTGTCCTTGTAAATTTTGAAGGATTCAATCGGGTCGGCAACAAACAGCAGCTTCATGGGTCAATCGCTTTCAGGGTTCGATGATGGAAAAGGTTAGCGCGGTGGCACGTCGAAATGTGATTTTCCGGCCCTTTGCACCGCCAGCGCCACGGCCCCGGCCATCACCCCCCAGAAGGCTGAGCCGATGCCGGCAATCACCACGCCACTCAAGGTCACCAAAAAGGTGATCAGCGCCGCCTCGCGGTGAAATTCGTCGCGCAGCGCCGTCGCCAGCGCCGACCCGATCGTGCCCAGCAGGGCCAGACCGGCAATGGCCGCGATCAGTTCTTTCGGAAAAGCCGTCAGCGCGCCGGTGATGGCGGTGCCAAAAGTACCGATGAGCAGGTAGAACACCCCACACGACACCGCCGCCGTATAACGTTTGTCCGGGTCCGGGTGCGCCTCGCGCCCCATACAGATGGCCGCCGTGATGGCGGCAAAGTTAAGCGCAAACGCACCAAATGGGGCCAGCAGCAGCGTGACCACACCGGTCAGGGTGATCATGCCCGACACCGGAATGCCGGGTTTGCCGGCGCTGTGGCTGTAGCCCGCTGCCGCAATGGCGGCCACGCCAGGCAGGTTTTGCGAGGCCATCGTCACCACAAACAAGGGCAGCGCCAGGCTGATCGTCGCCGCAACGCTGAACTGCGGTTTGACAAACACCGGCATGGCAAGGTCAAAATGCACGCCAGGGCCCGTGAATCCTGCGCTGGAAGCTACATAAGCAATAGCAACCAGCAAGGTCAGCGGTATCGCGTAACGGGCCAGCCAGCGTTTGCCCAGCAGGTAGCTGGCCAGCATCAGCAGCACCAGCGGCAAGTTGGTTTGTGCTGCCGTGAAGGCCTGCATGCCAAAACGCGCCAACACCCCGGCCAGCAGCCCCGAGGCAATGGCGATGGGCAAGTGGTTCATGGCGCGCTCGAACCAGCCGGTGGCACCCACCAAGGTGATCAGCACGGCGCACACCATGAAGGCGCCGACCGCCTCCGCCATGGTGAAACCGCCGGCCGCACCGGCCGTGGCCAGCACCGCTGCACCCGGCGTGCTCCAGGCCACCATCACCGGTTGGCGCAGGACCAGCGAGGGCACCAGTGTGCAAAGCCCCATACCCAGCCCCAGCGCCCACATCCACGAGGTAATCTGCTCTGGGGTGGCACCAAAGGCCAGCGCTGCCTGGAACACAATGGCCACCGAACTGGTGAAGCCCACCAAAACGGCAACGAAACCGGCCGTCAAGGCGCTCGGGGACAGGTCTTTAAGGAATGGCATCGGGCAGATTTTCCCTCATGGGGATGCCAGACCTGCAGCACTTGAGACACGCAGTGGAACCAACTGCCGCCACCGCCCCGCCGGCCAGGACGGGAGCCTGTCAAATTTCAATCTTGCTACCCAACTCGACCACCGCATTGCCGGGCAGTTTCAGGAAGTCGGCCGCACCACTGGCATTGAGGTGCATCTGGGCAAACAGTTTTTCGCGCCATTGCGCCATGCCCCCGCCCGGTGTGGCGGTGACCGTGTCACGGCTGAGGAAGTAGCTGGTGGTCATCGGCTCCATATCGCAGCCGCGGCCTTTCATGTGTTGCAGCGCCTTGGGCAGGTCGGGGTCGTTCTTGAAGCCGTAATTGACCGTCACCTGCCAGCAGTCGTGGCCCAGCGGCACAAACGCCAGACGTTTGTCCATGCCAACCCAGGGCACCTCGTGGTTGACCACCGTGACAAACAGGTTGACTTCATGCAGGATCTTGTTGTGCTTGAGGTTGTGCAACATGGCGTTGGGTACCGTGCCCGATTCAGCCGTCAGGAACACCGCGGTGCCGGGCACCCGGGCCGGTGGGCTGACAAAAACGGCTTCCAGAAAACTGTTCAGGTCAATCGCATCCACCATGAGCTTGGCCTTCATCAGGCGCCGACCGTCTTTCCAGGTCAGCATGATGGTAAACACGGCAGCGGCAATCAGCAGCGGAAACCAGCCGCCATCCACCAGTTTGACCATGTTGGAGGTGAAGAACGCCAGATCGACCACAAAAAACACCCCGGTGGCCGCAAGACATAACCACAGCGGGTAATGCCAGGCGTAACGGAGCACAAAAAAGGTCAGCACGGTGGTGATCAGCATGTCCAGCGTGACAGCAATACCGTAAGCTGCCGCCAGGTTGCTTGATGACTTGAACAGCACCACCGCCAGCACGATCAGCACAAACAGGCCCCAATTGACAAAGGGCATGAAGATCTGGCCGGTTTCCTTGACACTGGTGTGCCAGACCTGAAAGCGTGGCAGGTAGCCCAGCTGAATCACCTGCTTGGTGACCGAGAACGCGCCGGTGATCAGCGCCTGTGACGCGATCACCGTGGCCAGCGTGGCCAGCCCCACCAGTGGCAGCAGGGCCCAGGCCGGTGTCATCATGAAAAACGGGTTTTTGACGGCGGCCGGGTTACTCAGCAGCAGCGCCCCCTGGCCAAAATAGTTGAGTGTCAGACACGGCATGACGATGCAAAACCAGGCCAGGCGGATCGGCTTTTTGCCAAAATGGCCCATGTCGGCATACAGCGCCTCGCCACCGGTGACACACAGCACCACCGCACCCAAAATGATGAAGGTGATCATCGGATTGGTCCAGATGAAACCGATGGCGTAGTGCGGACTCAGCGCCAGCAAAATCTCCGGGTTGTGCCAGATGTGCGACACACCCAGGACCGCAATGGTGGCAAACCACACCAGCGTGATCGGGCCAAAAAACTTGCCAATGTCGGCGGTGCCGCGTTTTTGCACAAAAAACAGGCCGAATAGAATCAGCAGGGTCAGCGGGATCACTGCCTTTTTAAAGGCGGGCGAGACCACCTCCAGGCCCTCCACGGCCGACAGCACCGAAATCGCCGGGGTAATGACCCCATCGCCATAAAACAGGCAGGTGCCGAAAATACCCACGAAGAGCAGCCGTCGGCGCAGTTTGGGCTTGTCCTTGACGGACTGCGAGGCCAGTGCCAGCATGGCCACCAGACCGCCTTCGCCGTTGTTGTCAGCCCGCAACACCAGACTCACATACTTGAGGGAAATGATGACGGTCAGGGTCCAGAAAAAGATCGACAGCACACCCATCACATTGTCGTTGGTGAACGGCACATGCCCGGCACCGAACACTTCTTTCATGGCATACAGCACGCTGGTGCCGATATCGCCGTAAACCACACCGATCGCACCCAGTGTGAGTGCACGCAGAGACGTTTGAGAGGTTGCCAAGCAGTCACCCTGCCCCAAAAAGGCAGGGCTCCATGTCATGAAAGAGCGCTATTTTGCGCCAGAAACCAGGGCTTGGCTCGGCCGGTCAGCAACCACCGGGTGCGATTCAGCGTGCTGTGGGGTCATTTGTTCTGCCGCTGCAAGAGGGTGTCACCCCGAACCCAGGGCTGTGTCATTGGATAGAGTAAGCTGCTGATTTGATACAGGTATGAACCCAAGCTGGCTTTTTTAGGCTGTTCGCGTCACAAATGCATGCATGTCATTTGCGACGTTAACCACACCTGTAAATCTCAAACCAGTACGGGTTCGCCTAATCAACACCGACGAACGCGAGCGCTGGGACGCATTGATGCGCGCTCACCACTACCTTGGTTTGGTGGCGCTGGTGGAACGCAGCCTGCGCTACGTCGCAGAGATTGATGGTCATTGGCTCGCTTTGCTGGGTTGGGCCTCTCCTGCCCTCAAAGTGGCAAGCCGGGACGACTGGATTGGCTGGTCGCCCACGCTGCAATGGCAGCGCCTGGCATTGATTGCCAACAACAGCCGCTTTCTGATTCTGCTGGGTGAGCGTGTCAAGAATCTGGCTTCGCGCATTCTTGGTCTGAACTTGGCCTGCTTGAGTCGGGATTGGCAGCTCGTTCATGGACAACCACACACAAAAACGCGCCCTCGAATTGATCGCTCAGATCAAACCGTAGACAGACTGCGGAACCGAAATTAATGCGGGTTTCATTGGAGAAACTCGGCTTTTTTTAGGGAAGAACTTCAGCCTAATGCCATTGCAGACAGGTGTAGCCTTGCCACATCGGTTGATGGCCAGGAGGCGGATCGGTGGCGCGGCCAAGATAGCCACCCAGGTGCGCTACCAAACGCACCGCTTGGCCGAGCAAGACAGGCTCAGTTAGTTTTTTGGCTCTCTTGAAATTTGACTGTTTTGGGGTTGTGGCTGGGTGTGAATCAAAAAAAGTACGACGACACGAGGTGAGAAAAACCTGTCTGGCAGACAAGGAACAGCCTTGCAAGCCACGCCCAGAGCCACTTTCAAGCAAAACCCACTATCGTCGCCTCGCGAATCTGCGCGGCCCAGAACAAGTCCCGTCGTGAATTGGCTGGCTGAGTAACCGCCTTCTTGACAAACCTCTCTCCCGACTCAACCCACTCGAAATTTAACAGAGCCAAAAGCATCACCTCAGCCCAAATGCCGGCCCACAATGCCCGCCAGCTCAAACATGGTGATCTGCGGCTTGCCAAACACGGCCAGCAGTTTGGCATCGGCATTGATCGCGCGCTTGTTGGCCGCATCCTGCAGGCCGTTGGCCTTGATGTAATCCCACAGTTGTTTGATGACCTGGGCGCGTGCCACTGGTTCGCTGCCGATGACTGCGGCCAGCGCAGCACTGGGTGTCGAGCCGCTGCCCGCTGCCGGCGCTTTTCGCGCTGCCTTGGTGGCGGTTTCTTTGACGGCAGTTTTTGCGGCGGCTTTCCTGGCCGCTGGCCTGGCCGCGATCTTGGCCGCAGTTTTTAAGCCTTTTTGGTCTTTAGCCCCCGTCCCATATGCGCTACCAGCTACTGATTTTGAAGCAACTGCAACACTCGTCAAAGGTGTGGCAGCGGTCTTGCGCGGCGGGAACTTGCTCGGTGCAAACTCAAAATTCACCTTGCCGGCAGCCGCATCCCAGACCAGCATGGCCTTGAAGGCGCGCCGGGTGCGCATCGAGACAAACTTGTCGAGCAGATCTGTCTTGCCGGTGGCCAGCAGTTTTTGCATCTGCGCGCGCTCGATCGGTTGCTGAAGAATCACCTGACCGCTCTTGAAGTCGCAGCTGGGGGTGGGGTAATCATCGGTGGGCACGGATTTTTGACAGACATAATTTTTGCCGTGTTCAAAAATGTCAGCGCCACATTTGGGGCAGGATCCGAGCGACTCTTGCGCCGAGAAGTCCACCAGTTCGCCCGATTCTTCGGCCTTCTTGTCGTCGCCAAAGTCAAATTCGAGCTTGTAGTTCTTGGTTTCCTCGTCAAATTTGATGAGCATTTCAGCGGTGAACGGCCAACCCGCCTTGGAGCGAAAACCGTCCAGCGGGCCGATCTTGCGCTGGCGCAGAAACTGCTCCACTTCGGCCAGCTCAAACGTGCGCCCGGCCGGTGTCTTGCCAAACGAGAAGCCGCAGCCGTCGCTGGCACCATCGGCTCCGGTGCAGGTGTATCTGCGGTAGTTTTCGCGCACGATGCCAGCACAATTCGGGCAGGGTGCGGCCAGCGTGGCGTAGTCGCCGGGCACGCTGTCGCGGTCGTATTCCTTGGCTTTTTTGACCATGCGCTCGGTCATGGCGGCAATCTCATTCATGAAGGTCTCGCGCCTGAGCTTGCCGTGCTCCATCTGGTTGAGCTTGTATTCCCACTCGCCCGTCAGTTCGGCCTGCGACAACTCTTCCACACCAATGCCGCGCAGCAGCGTCATCAGCTGGAACGCCTTGGCGGTGGGAATCAGCTCGCGGCCTTCGCGCAGCATGTATTCCTGGGCAATCAGGCCTTCGATGATGGACGCGCGGGTGGCCGGGGTGCCCAGACCCTTTTCCTGCATGGCTTCACGCAGTTCGTCGTCTTCAACCGTTTTGCCTGCGCCTTCCATGGCACCAAGCAAGGTGGCTTCCGAGTAACGTGCTGGCGGGCGGGTTTTCAGGCCCTTGGGCTCAACGCTGTCAGTCTTGACCTTTTCACCGGGGGCCACTGGCACCAGGCTCTGGCCCTTGTCACCGTCTTTGGCATCAGCCACCTCGTCAGCGGCTTCCTTGCCGTAAATGGCCAGCCAACCCGGCTTGACCAGCACCTTGCCTTCGGTTTTGAAGTTGTGCTGAATCGCGGCCAAATCCACCGTCGAAATTCGTGTGGTGACCTGGTATTCGGCAGCCGGAAAGAACACCGCCATGAAACGGCGCACCACCAGGTCATACAGCTTCTGCTCTGCTTCTGATAGCCCGCTGGGCGCTTGCAGTGTGGGGATGATGGCAAAGTGGTCACTCACTTTGCTGTTGTCAAACACACGCCGGGTCGGTTTGATGTAGCTGTTGGTCAAGGCGGTGCGGGCGTGCGGTGCCAGGTGCCGCATGCCGCTGTCGGCCAGCATTTCAAAGGTTTGCTGCACCACTGGCAAATAGTCCTCAGGCAGGGCGCGCGAGTCGGTTCGCGGGTAAGTCAGCGCCTTGTGGCGCTCGTACAGGCTTTGTGCGATCGCCAGGGTCGTTTTGGCGCTGAAACCAAACTTGCCGTTGGCTTCGCGCTGCAGGCTGGTCAGATCAAACAGCAGCGGGCTGACCTGGCTGGTGGGTTTGCTTTCTTCGGTGACGCTGGCAGGCAGGCCGCGCACGGCATCGGCAATCGCCTGGGCCTCGCGCTGACTCCACAGGCGGTCGGCCTTGATTTCGGCATCATCGGCATTCTTCTTCCACTTGGGGTCAAACCATTTGGCCGGGTAGTCGCCGGCCTGGGCGGCAAAAGTGGCATGGATTTCCCAGTAATCTCGGCTGATGAACTTGCGGATCAGCTCTTCGCGCTCGACCACCACGCTCAAGGTCGGGGTCTGGACCCGGCCGACCGTGGTTAAAAAGAAACCGCCATCGCGCGAGTTGAACGCTGTCATGGCGCGCGTGCCATTGATGCCGACCAGCCAGTCGGCCTCACTGCGGCAGCGAGCGGCATCGGCCAGCGGCTGCATCTGGGCATTGGTGCGCAGTGCGCCAAAGCCATCGCGAATCGCTTGTGGTGTCATCGACTGTAACCACAGGCGGCTGACCGGCTTGCCCAGCGGCCTGGCACCGCCTGCATATTGCTCGATCAGGCGAAAGATCAGCTCGCCCTCACGGCCCGCGTCGCAGGCATTAATCAGCTTGTCCACGTCTTTGCGCTTGGCCAGCTTGACCACCGCGTTCAGACGCGACTTGGTTTTTTCCACCGGTTTCAGGTCAAAGTGCGGCGGAATCACCGGCAGGTGGGCAAAGCTCCATTTGCCGCGCTTGATGTCATGGCTCTCGGGTGCCTGAATTTCCACCAGGTGGCCGACGGCGCTTGAAACCACATAAGTGTCGTTCTCAAAAAACTCGTCATGTTTCTCAAATTTGCCCGACAGCGGTGTCAGCGCCCGCACGATATCCTGTGCCACTGAAGGCTTCTCTGCAATGACCAATGTTTTGTTCAAAACTACGTTTTTCATCTGACTACAATCCCGGTTTGTCGCGGGCGCACACGCGCACCCATACGAGTTCACGATACCAAATTTTTACCGTGTCGAAAAAACTACCCGCACCCTCGCCCGCCCAGTCCACTACCCAGCGCCGTCGCATCCAGGTCCGCCAGTCTGGCATCCATGGCAAGGGTGTCTTTGCGATGCAGGCAATCGCTGCGGGTGACACCATCATCGAATATGCGGGCGAGATCATCACCTGGGAAGTGGCCCAGGCGCGCCACCCGCATGACCCGAGTGACCCGAACCACACCTTTTACTTCCACATTGATGCCACCCGGGTGATTGATGCGCTGGTGGGCGGCAATTCGTCGCGCTGGATCAACCATTCGTGTGCTGGCAACTGTGAGGCCAACCAGCAGAACGGCCGCATTTTCATCAAGGCGCTGCGCGACATTGCGGCCGGCGAAGAGCTGCATTACGACTACGGTCTGATCATCGACGGGCGCAACACGGCCAAGCTGAAGGCCGAATACCCCTGCTGGTGTGGTGCCCCGACCTGCCGGGGCACGCTGCTGGCGCCCAAGCGCAAGCCCAGGCGCGCCTCCCAAGCCACGATGGCCACGCCGCAAGCCGGTGCTCAGGTGGAATAGCCCGTGATGCCACAAGTCCAAGCCGTTCACTGGCCCGCCGAGGACATCTGGCAGGCGGTGGCCCCCCTGTTGCCGGGCTTCACGGTGGAAGCATTGCCCAGCATCGATTCGACCAACGAAGAGCTGATGCGCCGCTCACACGCCGGGCAAACCGAGCCCTGCTTGCTGGTGGCCGAGCAGCAAAGTGCCGGGCGCGGGCGACTCGGACGGCAATGGCACAGCGTCACGCAGCAGGGGCCGGTCAATCTGACGTTTTCGCTGGGTTTGCCGCTGGCACCCAAAGACTGGTCCGGCTTGTCGCTGGCAGTTGGCTTGAGCCTGGCACAAAGCCTGCACCCCGAAATCCGGCTCAAGTGGCCCAATGACCTGTGGTGGCGGGACCGCAAGCTGGCCGGCATTCTGCTGGAGACGGTCAGTTGGGGCGGTGTCGGACCGAGTCGTTACGTCGTGATCGGGGTCGGTCTGAACATCCATCGGCCGACACTTGCGGGCCTGGCGACCGAGCCCGCCGGACTGGTTGAACTGCTGCCTGGCATCGATGCGGCGCGGGCGCTGAGCCAACTGGCCTTGCCTTTGGTGCAAACCATTCAGACCTTCGAAGCGCAGGGTTTTGCGCCATTCCAGGCTGATTTCAACGCCCGGGATGCGCTGGCGCAAGCGGCGGTCAACCTGAGTGATGGCCTGCAAGGCATTGCGCTAGGCGTGGACGCCACCGGGGCCTTGCGCTTGCAGACCGCCCCGGGTGTCGTGCAACGGGTGATCAGCGCCGAGGTCAGTGTGCGACCGCAGCACGCACCCCGCCGCGCTGGCGCTTAAGTGAGTCTGACATGTTGCGGCTGGTGGTACTGATACTCTTGCTGTTCAATGCGGTGTACCTGGCCTGGGGTCAGGGCTGGTTGCTGGCCTACGGCTGGGGGCCGACTTCACAAAGCGAGCCACAGCGACTGGGGCAACAGATCAGGCCACAGGCGCTGGAGCTGATCAGTGACGCGGCGGCGGTCCGTGCGCTTGCCGCCCCATCGACGCTGCACCCGGCGGTGTGCCTGCAAAGTGTCTGGTTGAGCGCCGAGCAGGCTGCCGGTGTTCGCCAGGTGCTGCAAGCCAGTTGGCCGCCCGATGCCTGGACGCTGGACCGCATGGAAGCGTCCGAGCAATGGATCATCTACATGGGCAAGTTTGCCAATCCAGCCGAGCTGGCCAAGAAGCGCACGCAATTGGACAGTCTGCGCCTGACCTTTTATCCGCTGGGCAATACCGCGCTGGAACCGGGCTTGTCGCTTGGGGTGTATGCATCGCAGCAGCAGGCTGACGAAGCGCTGGAGGCACTCAAGCTACGGGGTGTGCGCACCGCCCGTGTGCTGCAGGACAGCGCTGCCGCTGCGGCTTATCGTTTGCACCTGCCCGCCGTGGACGAGGCCCTGCAAAAACAGTTGACACCCGTCAGGGCAGCACTGGCGGGCAAAGCGCTGGAGCCTTGTCGCGCGGCCCCGTCTCAATCACCCTGAGGACTGGTTCGCTCAGGACGACGGATCGGTCTCTTCCTCCGGGCTGGCGGTGAAACGCACCACAAAGCGTGCGCCGGGCGGTGTCTGCCCCGGATGGCAGTCCTCCAGGCTGACGGTGGCGCTGTGCTGATGGGCAATCTCCAGCACGATCGGCAGGCCCAGGCCCGAGCCATCGGCCTCGGTTCCCAGCGCACGGTAAAACGGCTGGAAGATCAGTTCCCGTTCCGCCTCGGGAACGCCTGGCCCCGAGTCTTCCACCTGTAGCACCAGGGTGCGGCCAAACGGGTCAGTCAGCACACGGGCAGTGATGATGCCCGGTTTTCCCAGGCTTGAGGGGGTGTAGTTGATGGCGTTGTCGACCAGGTTGCGCACCAGTTCCTTGATCAGTGTGGCATTGGCCAGGATGGTGCAGCCGGGCGTGCCAGCCGGCGTGCCTTCATAGCCCAGGTCAATGTGCTTTTCGAGCGCAAACGGCACACAGTCACGCACCACCGACATGCACAGTTCAGCCAGGTCACAATGCGTGCGTGACATCGCCGAGCCACTGCTCTCGGCCCGCGCCAGCGCCAGCAACTGATTGACGCTGTGGGTGGCGCGTATGCTGGCGCGGCCAATCTGGCGCAGCGAGTGTTTCAGGTCTTCGGCGCTGGCCCCTTCGCGCTGGGCCAGATCGGCCTGCATGCGCAAACCCGCCAGCGGGGTTTTGAGCTGGTGCGCAGCATCGGCCAGAAAGCGTTTTTGGGTGGCGATTGAATCGGTCAGTCGCAGCAGCAGGTCGTTGACCGATTCAACCAGCGGCGTTACCTCCAGCGGCACGGCCTGGGCATCAATCGGACTCAGATCGTCAGGCTTGCGCGCGCGGATGCGCTCTTCGAGCTGGTTCAAGGGCTTGATCGCCTGCACCAGCGCCAGCCAGACCAGCAACACTGCCATGGGCAGAATGACAAACTGCGGCAACATCACACCCTTGACGATTTCGGTCGCCAGTACCGATCGTTTCTCAAGGGTTTCAGCCACCTGCACCAAGGCCGGCTTGGCGTTGTCCAGCGGCAACGTGACCCAGGTGTAGGCCACCTTGACATCAAAGCCCTTGACCACATCGTCGCGGATGCGCACTTCATCGGGCACGATTTTCTCGTCGACGGGGGGGGGTGGCAGTTCGCGCTCCCCGCTCAGAAATTCGCCGCGCGACCCCAGCACCTGGTAATACACCGTGTCGGAGTCGTCGGCACGCAACAGTTCGCGCGCCGGCCGCGGCAGGGCAAACTCGGCTCGTCCGCGCTTGATGCTGATGAGCTGCGCCATGGCCCGCGCGTTGTACTCCAGCGCCCGATCAAACGGTTTGCCGGCAATCCCCTGGGCCACCAGCCAGGTCAGCACCAGACTCACCGGCCACAGCAGCAGCAGCGGTGTCAGCATCCAGTCCAGAATTTCGCCAAACAGCGAGCGCTGTTCGCGATGAAAGATGTTCACCCGGGGATTTTTTCCAGGCAATAACCCAGCCCCCGCACGGTGGCAATGCGGATCGGGCCTTTTTCGATTTTCTTGCGCAGGCGGTGGATATAAACCTCAATGGCGTTGTTGCTGACCTCTTCGCCCCATTCGCACAGGCGCTCCACCAGTTGGTCCTTGCTGACCAGGCGGCCGGCGCGCTGCAGCAGCACTTCGAGCAGACCGAGTTCACGCGCCGACAGTTCCACCATCACGCCATCAATGGTTGCCACCCTGCCGCCCTGGTCGTAAATCAGCGGGCCGTGCTTGATGGTGCTGCTGGCCGCACCCATGCCACGGCGGCTCAGGGCGCGCACCCGCGCCTCAAGCTCCTGCAGGCTAAAGGGTTTGGCCATGTAGTCATCGGCACCATAGTCCAGGCCTTTGACGCGCTCCTCGACGCTGTCGGCCGCCGTCAAAATCAGCACCGGCACCGATGAGCCGCGCGCGCGCAATTTTTTCAGCACCTCCAGGCCATGCATTTTGGGCAGGCCCAGGTCCAGAATCAGCAAATCAAACTCGGTGTTGGTCATCAGTGCGGCATCGGCCTCGGTGCCGCTGGCCACATGGTCGACCGCGGCACCGGAACTGCGCAAGCTTCGCAGCAATCCGTCGGCCAATACCTGGTCATCCTCGGCAATCAATATTCGCATGGTGGCTTTCTATGGTCGGGGCCGTCTGGCCTCCGGGGTTGTGGCGTTAGGCGCTTGGTGTGTTCAAAACCATTTTATGCGGCGTAAGCTTCAAGTCCGATGGCAATCACAGTGGCCACTTGCAAGCCGAGCTCGGCGCGCAATTCTGCTTCGGCCTGGTTGACGGCTTTCTCAAACGCAGCCAGCCAGGCCAGCCCGGTGGCGGTGAACACCACCTGGCGTGCCCGTGCGTCGTGCGGATCGTTTTGGCGCTGCACCAAGCCCCAGGCGGCGCACTGGTCCACCAGTTTGCCCATGCCTTGTTTGCTGATGCCCGCCAGTCTGGCCAACTCGGTCAGACGCGAGCCGCCTAGCGCCAGATGCCGGGTGATGTGGATGTGCGAGGCGGTCAGGTGGCCACGCGCCGCCAGGTTGCTCAATGCCAGCGGCATCTGATCGTTACTGGCCATCAAGGCCAGCACGCGCGCATCAAAACGTTGCGAAGCCAAGGCCAGCCAGCGCCCCAGGTGGGTCTGCCGCCAGCCGCTATCGGGCGAGCTTGCAGGCAAGGTTTCAGTCATGGTCAAATGGTAAACCAAATTGACCACAAAAAGTATTTTTTGATTTCAAGTTTGCTCTAAACTACTGTTCAAGCATCCAGTCTGTTGTTAAAAACAGAGGGTGCCACTAACCACCAACCCGTTACAACTTCAGGAGAAAAGCCATGGACGCACCCGTCAAAGCCCTCACCCCCGCCAACGCCGAAAAAGCCAAAGCACTACAGGTCGCGCTGGCTCAAATTGAGAAACAGTTTGGCAAAGGTACCATCATGCGCCTGGGCGAAGGCGAGGTGATTGAAGACATTCAGGTGGTATCCACCGGCTCGCTGGGCCTGGACATCGCCCTGGGCGTGGGCGGCCTGCCGCGCGGCCGAGTGGTTGAAATCTATGGGCCGGAATCCTCCGGCAAAACCACACTGACACTGCAGGTAATTGCCGAAATGCAAAAAACCGGCGGCCAGTGCGCTTTTATCGATGCCGAGCATGCACTTGACATTCAATACGCGCAAAACTTGGGTGTCAACCTGCAAGATCTGCTGATCAGCCAGCCCGACACCGGCGAGCAGGCGCTGGAGATCGTGGACAGCCTGGTGCGCTCTGGCGCGGTCGATCTGATCGTCGTTGATTCGGTGGCAGCACTGACCCCGAAAGCCGAACTGGAAGGTGAAATGGGCGACAGTTTGCCCGGGCTGCAAGCCCGCCTGATGAGCCAGGCGCTGCGCAAACTCACCGCCCACATCAAAAAAACCAACTGCATGGTGGTGTTCATCAACCAGATCCGCATGAAGATCGGCGTGATGTTTGGCTCACCCGAGACCACCACAGGTGGCAATGCGCTGAAGTTTTACGCCTCGGTACGCCTGGACATCCGCCGCACCGGTACCATCAAAAAGGGCGATGAAGCCATCGGCAACGAAACCAAGGTGAAAGTGGTCAAAAACAAGGTCGCCCCACCTTTCAAAACCGCCGAATTTGACATTCTGTTTGGTCAAGGCATCAGTCGCGAGGGCGAAATCATCGACATGGGTGTCAACGCCAATATCCTCGACAAGTCCGGTGCCTGGTACGCCTACAACGGCGAAAAAATTGGCCAGGGCCGTGACAACGCCCGTGAGTTCCTGAAAGAAAACCCCGAGCTGTCGCGCGAGATTGAAAACAAGGTGCGGGTCTCGCTGGGTATTCCGCTGTTGGCAGGCAGCGAGTCAGCCGAAGTTGCCACCAAAGTCACAAGTAAAAAGACCTCCTAGCCCATATCTGAATTAGGGTTACAACTATTTAAAACATAGCAATCTAGGTCAGCAAGATGACTTTTGATGCCCCCTCGCTCAAAGGACGAGCCTTGCGCCTGCTCAGCAGCCGGGAATATTCACGGTTGGAGCTTGAGCGCAAGTTGATGCCCTTTGAAGCAGAGCCCGGTAGTTTGGCCGCCGCCCTAGATGACTTGCAGACCAAAGGCTTTATCAGCGAACAGCGCGTGCTCGAATCGGTAGTCAACCGGCGCTCAGCCAAACTGGGTGCAGCCCGCATCAAGCAGGAGCTGCAAGGCAAAGGACTGGACCCGCTGGCAGTGGCCGATGCCATGGCCGGCCTGCGCACCACCGAGCTGGCGCGTGCGCGTGAGGTGTGGTTAAAGAAGTTTGGCCATCCCCCCGAGGACGCGGCACAGCGGGCCAGGCAGATGCGTTTTCTGGCCAGTCGTGGCTTTGGTGGCAACACCATCAGGCACGTCGTTGCTGGTTTTTGCGAGGATTGACGGATTCTTCGCCGGAATTCAGGAGCAGCGCCGTCGCCCGCCGTTCCAATAGGCGAATTCGCTCTCATAACAGTTGATGTCCAGCTCGTTGGCGCGGGCCAGCATCTGGGCCTGGGCATCGGCAACACCCAAGTTGTAGACGCTGGGAGCCAGCTCTTTCAGAAAGAAGTCGAGCAGCTCGGCCGCCTGCATATTGCCGATGCGTAGGTCCATGTTCGCGTTGAACCAGCGCTCGATCGACGCGACTGCTGTTGCACATGTCTCTTTGGTCAGTTCGATCGTCATGGGGTCAAAGCCCCAGCATCAGCTTGAGGTTTTGCACCGCCGCCCCGCTGGCCCCCTTGCCCAGATTGTCTAGCCGTGCCACCAACACCGCGTGGCCGAAGCTATCGCCAGCATCCCGGTTGCCAAACACCCGCAGCTCCA
>JFJP01039282.1_pt1 | contig 14794 bp, 10 predicted proteins | sample 431651 | NCBI WGS metagenome assembly JFJP01 (sample SAMN02602958, study PRJNA72255) | Microbial mat metagenome, whole genome shotgun sequencing project. | biome: fresh water; feature: sink hole; material: water; isolation source: purple microbial (photo- and chemosynthetic) mats found in...
CCTACCCAGCAAGCTGGAATAATAATTGTTTCACCTTTCTTATGTGTAAAACAATCGTTAGATAATAATCTAGTATGCTGTCGTTTCTCGAAACCAACTTTAAGTTTTCGAGTAGATGTCACACTTGAATCTGTAGACTTGATTACTTTCCGGATAGCCCCTACCTTCATGGTTCTGAATAATGATTCGTTAGGCTTAGTCTTGAAAGTGCCATCTTTCTTCCTTACAGCTGGAGTCTCCTCAACTACAAACCTTTTTCGATCTACTAAGAATCTAGCAAAGAATACCAATGTAGTAAGTAGTCCAACTGAAAGATCATTGACAAGATTACCAAATTGGTGTTTACCAATTTCCATAGTCAAATAACTTCTTCGTTTACTGAGACGATGTATCTTATTACCATACTTGTAAAATACCTCATCTATCGCAATTATCATATCACACCCGATTGCTTCAGTAAATACTGATATAAAGGTATCTATGCCGCCTGATAGTTTGGTACTATCATCATAATCCCGACTCAAAGTGAGCCTACCAACTACCATGACATCAGTAGTTACCGCAGTAAATTTACGGATTGAGTTAACTTTGTGTTCAGTGTTGTCTTCGAACATAATGAGAGTTTCCGGATGAGTCGGGGCACTTTGCGAGAAGAGCGAGCACTTATCAAACGGAAGATAGAATCTATCATACTTCTCAAAGACTTCTTTTGTCTTACTGAAATCTGGTATATCAGTAGCAGCTTCAACCTTGGCTAATGAACTGAAATCTTCATCTACAAATACATGACAAGTCTTGTCAATTTTGAATTTAGAATTATCAACAAATTTATTATATAACTTCCTGAAATTAATGCTTGATTCCATATTTTACTACCTCCTCAAATATCAATTAACATCAACCAACGTCTAATCGTACTTTGTAGAGTTTATTGGTTGTTGTATCGAAGTGTTCAGTAGGCCCTACCCAACACGCTTCAACAATGATCGTCTGCCCTTGACTATGTCTACGGCGTTCATGTCCAACTTTCGTATTGGAAATATTCTCAGAGTCATCAGTACGTTTGATTGTCTTTCGGATATCGCCAACTGACATTACATGATACAAGGCTTCTTTTGATTTTGATTTAATTATACCATTCTTCTTCTTAACAGATGGTATCTCCTCAACTACAAAACTCTTGGTATCTGTCAAGAATTTTCCAAAGAAAGCTAAGGTCTTTATTATCTCGATACCAAAGTGATCGACGACAGGTAAAGTATTCTTATTAAATGCTGGACAATCTAAATACTTTGGATAGTCTCTAATACTGATTACTTTGCTCTCTTTAGTTGTTACCATGATATCATCGATTACTACCATTAAATCATAACCAAATGTATTGGCGAATTCAGATTTGCTGATATATAAGCAGTCACGATATGGCTCTAAATCAAACTCACCGTTGTATAATATGAAACGTCCGCTCATAGATGACTTAAATGAGTTTCCTGTAAACTTTCGGACAGATTTTATGTTATGCTCTGGGCTGTCTTCGATTGTTATAAACGCTTGGGCAGCAGCCTCAACGTCATCTTTCGGTTCACCAAGATAAGAGAAGAGTGAGCACTTATCAAATGGAAGATAGAAGATATCTGAGTTTTGAACCATCTTACGAAGCGCCATAACATCGACCATCATCTTTTCAAGTGAATCATCATTTCGTTTACTATAAAGTTCATCAACGAATACATGAGTATCTGGATCAGCTTTGTAGTTAGACTTCTCTACGAACTTATTGTAGACTTTACGCATATTTTGATTACATTTCATAATTACTACCTCCTCAGGCAATATGGTTAGTTATTAAGTATAAACCACTAAGACTATTCTTAGCAGAGTCTATCATTAAGATAATATATACTTAAGATCTTGTTCAGTGACAGACACTCCAAGCATCCACAAAGGATGCCTGGAGTTTATCTGTATCACTACCAGGCTGCACCACCAGGCGCACTGTCATCTGCAGGTTCTGCACCAGCATCTCCTACTTCACCTTCACCACCACCGAACTTAGCTTTTTGTAACTCCAAAGCTGCTTTAAGGTTCATAAGCTTTTGAGTAATCGTGGTTATATCGGTAATCTTCACATCACCCAAAGCATCAAAGTTTAAATCACTCAAAATTGAGTTAGATTGAATATGTTCCATCAGTAACTTATGTTTGACATTACTCTTTAAGGTAGCGATGGTATCAGCTAATTCACTATTTGAAGTTAGCTCAGGTGGGAATAACCCTACAAGAACTTGTTCTATGATCTCAATATACTCACGTAACTCTTCAAAGCTTGAACGATCTATCGCCAAACTTGGAGAAGGTAGGGTAAACTTAAGTCTTTCAATTACTTCTTGAAGTCTATCTTTTGCATTAGTTGTCGCTTCACCTGAACTACTTTGACTAGCACCATCTGCAGTCTTATCACCAGTCTTGATGATCTCACCGATCGTAGACTTTAATTTAGAACTATGCTTAATGTAAGTCCGAATCAATTGAGTCATGAACTTACAAGTGGTTGTCTGATGCTCTTTGATCTTATTAGAAAAGAAGATGTTATTCGAAGCAACTGATCGACTGAACTCATCTTCACTTAAACGGTTCATAGCTGAAGGTGGAACATCCAAACTCAGCATATACATGTTATTGATCTCTTCTAACAAGGCATCATCAGGAGTTGGGTAAGTAACATTATTAGGTTCTTCCGTAATGCTAAAAGCTTCAACGCCTGGTATCTTATCCGGAACAACTGTCAATGACTTCTCAACGATCCCCTTGATGATAGTTGATGGATCGTACGATATACCATACATCTTACTCTTCAGTACCTCTCGCCTAACACTGCGAAGTACTTCCAATGGATTCCCAATTGAGTCATCTAAGGTAACATTCAGTTTAGTACGATTAACTGAAGCCTCAATCAGACCTATTAGTCGAGTTATAATAAGAGTAATCTTCAAGGAGAGTGGGAACTTAATCTGCTCGATCTTGCTTCGTCCTGTACCATCCTTATTATAATCAAAAGCTAAGTAGTTCATCAACTGCTTCGGAACAAAGAGGACTCGTGTCTCAGTATTCTTCAATAATCGATAAAGCATAACTCGACTTACGTCATTATTCATCTGAACTGCAACACCATTGAATCCCTGATCCTCTAACTTACTAGTCAGAAGATTTCTCACATAACTTTCGTAGATGGTACTGACGATCTCAGTCTTAGCATTAGCCGCCATCATTTTCGAGAGTGTGAATTGAGAACTCCCATAGAATGAATTAAACAACTGGTTAACCTGAGTATCCCCACTTGCTGTATTCTGCATATCTTGCCAAGTGTCATTCGTAGCGGAGATTGGATTCCCTTGTTCATTCAGTAGAACAAAGTAACCAATGTGGTTATCAGGTGATCCATCTACAATGATCGGAATTACTGACTCACTTGGTATTTCAATCATAGCTGGATAGCTACTTGGTTTCCCATCATTGATATACTCACTCAGATCCAAGTATGGACTTGTTTGATACTGAACTACATCTTCAGTTCCGATCTTCTTTTTCTTAGAACCTGAATTGGCAATACCATCTTCTCGATCCATAAACTTCTGAGTAAAGGTCTGCCCACCAAGTTTAAGATTAATAGACTTATTTATACTCTCCATAGCTGCTGCGTTGCTGAACTTAGTTTGGAAGAGTATCCTTGGATCATCGGTGTACGTAAGCTTACACTTTTCACTGAATATCTCATCAGCTTTTGTAATAGCAGTGTCATATAACTTAGTGACTTTGACTTTGTTTGTTTTTGTATCTGGATCATCTTTATATTCAAAAGCTGCCGATTCAAGAGATGGTATAATTAAATCACGGAAATCTGAATCATTCTTCATCTTAGCAGTGACTTTGACCGAGTTAAGTGGTATTAGTGAAACTCCCATCGCTGCACTAAAATCTTTCACAATTCCTTCAACGGAACCATCCATTACTTTCGAACCAGCTTTATTTACTATGTTTCCAATACTGTTAGTTGGGAAGACCATAACTGCTTTTGATCCAACTTTAAAGATAGCCTCATCTAACCAAATACTCAACTTAGTAGAGAGACTCAGCACTTCCCCAAAGTGGTTATCTAGTAATTCAGTAATCTTAATTCGAGCTGTTTCATCAAGACTCTCCATCTCTAATTCTACTTTGAAGATATTCTTTCGGAAGTCATTGGGCGATAGGATACTTGGGATCAAGATACTTGCAGCTTGTTCAATCTCAGGAGCAAGTGATAAGAGCTTAGAGTTATCAAGTTGTTTATCCAGTAACTCTTTCCCAAGTGGTTCGAGCATCGATGGAAGCATCATCTTATCGATGACTTGACGATTCGCTATATTGTCTGGAACGTAGACGCCCTTCAGGATAGTCTTGAGTTCTTTATTACTCATTGAACGATATTCGTTTTGGTCATTAACGACTTCGGTTTCGCCAACCTGATCCACGTTGAACAGTTGTTTAACTTTCTTGATGAATTTACTATCTGCCATGTTTTACTCCGATTTACTAGGTTGATGAAGTATAGTGGATCGTATCTAAATTATTATAAAGCCAGCAGTAACTATTCTATAGCTAGGCTAGATTGAAAAGTATAGGTTTGAGATATTAAAAATAATGCAGTTAAGGAGGAGTCGATGCAGCCTACGTTCCGTCTACATTTTCAAGAGATCATCGATTTCCTGGATACCATCGTCATCAAGTTTGATCCATTTATTGAACAACTGAATACGAAACTTGAATATAGTAATTACCCAATTGATGAGCATGATCCATTAACATTCCCTTACTACAGGATCCTACTTGGAGATGCTACCTTTGCTTCAACTCCTATCTATGGTTGGGTTCCAAGTCTTCAAACTGAAGTACTCCTTACTCGAGCTTCAGTTATCGCTCATCCAGATCTATACAACTTCTATAAGGATAAACTCCAGTTATCGATGCTCCTTAAGCGATATCCGGAAGATCAGTTTCTTATTAAACGGATACTTGATCCAGTACTCGATATTACGTCAGCTATAGAATCACCAAATTTAACACGATTACCAACAAGTGCGATCGATACAGTACTCAATGATTATGAACGATCTGATCTTACTAACTTCTTAGATTCATTCCTAACAAGGTTCGAGTATAGGTGGTATATAAGCACGTTTGACTACGAAGATCTGTATCCAGCGGCTTACTGGGCGCTGTTGTGGAACGTACTTCCATACATGTTACTTTCAAGACGGATTATCAATATCCGAACTAATCAAGTTCATTCGTACTATATCTGGGAGTATTTGACTTCAGTAGGATTCGGGAGTTATCGAGCCTATCTCAATAGACGCCAAGAACTCTTCCTCTATCGAAATAATGATTATCTCAAATTCAATGTTGGAAAGAAGTCTACTCTAGAAATCTTGAGTGATGTATTTCTTACTCCAGTAAAGTACAGTCTCTCTGAAAAGATGATAGTCTCTCATACCAATGATCGAGAAACTACTTTTGATAAGATCCCTGAGATAGTCCCACGAGTTGAGAAACAGCCTGAGTATCAGAGTAGTACTAACTTCGACTACTTCTTAGGAGAACTTGCTAATAATAATCTCGACCCAATCGACACTACTCAACATAGAACTGATGTTACAACTAGTTTTACAAAGTCATCAACGAATGAGCTGATGACTAAGTTCATTGAGTTAGTTCGGAATATAAGTGGATTCGAGATGATGCTTCTAGTTAAGTTCATCTTTGATAGTACAACTTATTTAGCATCTATGGATAAGCTTAATACTGATGTAGTATTTACAAGCCCAGTTGGTGGTCAGACTATCCAATTTGCTTCAATGACTGATGCACTTAATCTCTTCTATTATTGTATTTACAATCAACATGGGGAGCTTCCAGTTCTTACTCCAACGAAGTACACTTCTCGATCAGCAGTGCTTCATAATAGTCCTCCTATTATCTCAGGACCACTCTTCTTCGATGGGATTGAATGGAATCCAGACTCGTATGTTGACGAAGCAGCTTTACTAAGTTCAGTTCCCTATATTACTGAGAATATTACTTCTCCTATAGAACTCTCAGAGAAATTAGGGATGCAGTATCAGTGGATATTCTCTAAGATAGATGCAGTTAAGAATATTTCAGATACTGTATCGAACTTAGCAGTTATGCGAATACTTGATGTATTAGTACCGACTCAAGTACTTACTATCCCACAAACCTACTCAACTTATACTAAGTACTTTGAAAGATATCCGGAAGCACTTGCTATTGCTAATCAGCTTACAGATCAGGAGAACTACACTGATGTATTAACAAGTCTCTTTGAATCAATCTGTCCATTAGCATATGGCTTTCAATCAATTGCTGATGATAAGGATGCTGCTTCAGTTCTTATCTTTAAGATCAAAGAAGTCTTCACTTATCTTACCAGTTATAATGTTACATTCTTCACACCAGCTACTGGAAATGTTGATGAGCTAACGATTCCACTTTTAACTGAAAGTATTCGATTACAAGGTTCTGATGTCTTTACTCCAGTTCCCGATTGGTGGAGGTTCCATTTCGATTATCAGTTATCTATTAAGACTACCTCTCAATCAGTTATTCCAGTAGATGTAACAAGTATTTATGAATTAGATAGTCTTACAGGCTATGGAACTATTACTATAGAAACCGAACCAACTGAAACTTCCTCAATCATTGAAGAAAGTCTTACTATCTACTTTGAAGATCATGGAAGTCAAGCTACTATAACCGACTAAGGAGATTAATTCCAATGCCCGCTCTTCCATACGCAATTACGAAGACTCTGACTTGTGCATTAGCTGAACTGCAAGCTATCAGTAAAGTTGATCCGCTGTATTTGATTAACTCAACCATCAATCATAAGTACAATAATCAACCAGAAGCACTTCCAACCGTCCCACCAAGAATTGCTTATTTCGGTGTGGGTACACGGGGCTATAGGAATCTAGATGATCAGAATATGTCAGCGCCGTATATCCCTTCAGCTAAGAACTTGGATCTCTATACACCAATCCCAATGCGTATAGTTCCAGTAGCTTCTGATCTGACGGTAGCTGAACGAGCCAACTATCGGATGCGTATTCTTAAGATAGTTGATGGTCATGAATATTGGGCGTATTACTTTAAGAAACTTACGATTGTCAATAATCAAGTTCGGATCATCCAGACTAATCTGACAACTGGAGTTGAGACTGACATCGCTGAGTTAAATCCAACTGATTTGACACCTACTCCAACTACAACAAGTGCAGAAGGGACTGTAGAAAGTAATACTCGAATCTCAGTAGCTTTAACAGCAAGTATCGCAATTACTGGAGCTGAGATCTTGGAAGCTGTCAATGTTCTCTTTGGTGGGAATCTTCTCAAAGCTAACATTAGTGAGATTGGGATCTACAGTGGGAATGACCAAACGGTTAGTATGGCGGATGGACTTGGTGGACATTTCAATGGGACTGAAGCAATCTATTCTCAATTAGCTTATCATTACACTTGGACTGGTACTAACTTTGCAAATCCAAGCCAGACGGAAAATAGACTTCTTAGGATCAATTCCGCAAATGCGTTTTTGATCTGATTTAAAAAGAATAATCGATAGTAACTAAACTCCCACACTACCCGCGAAGGTAGTGTGGGAGAGTTATTTGTACTACGAATTAACAGTCTTTCAAGATACTATCATCACCTCGAAATATAAATGGTGTTCCTTCCAACGTTCTACCAACATTAACTACTAATTTCTGGTCACCATTATTCATGATGATCATCTCAGGAAGTTCGTCCCACAGTTTAGTAATCAGGAAATCCAATACTGAAGTATGAAATCCAACCTTAATATTAGTATTACCAATTAGATCAGAATCTAACTCATCAGGGATGAAGTTACAATAGGCGACTTGTCCAATATTTCCAATTGTACAGAACTTAGCCTTGACTGCATTCAGGAAGTCTTGATTGCTAAGGTCATATTCACGCTCAACTAATCCTTCTTGACGAATAACAAACTTCGGACTTGCCAATAGACAGCCCACGATCTCTTCTACTTCGAAGTAACCTTTAGGTGTCTCCTGAGTTATGATCGCTTCAACTGCCTGCTTGAAGCATAAGAGTAACGTATCTTCATAATTCTTATGGCCGATAATAGGCATCAACTCCTTCGTTCGGTCCGTGGCCATACTGATGATGTCTTTAATATTTGGACAACTCAACACCTCATAGAACATTGATTCAGATCGTAAGAATCGTTTCGAGAGGGCATTGAATTTCGCAAGAATTTTATCTGAGATTATCGAAGCTATCTCAAAATTACCAGTCTGTATATTACTAATGACTTCTCGAATAATATTCTCTGAAGGTAAGTCGCGATGTTCCAAATTAGCTAGAAGTGATAAATCAATATTACTGCCAGATACTTGTTTAATTTGTTGTAAATCGAATAATGAATATTCTATTAGACTTATCCAATTCCCAATACACAACTTTGGATTGGTGGATGCAAAGTTATCTAATACTCGTTTCAATGAAGGTTCAGCTATGGAGCACTTTACAACACTATACTCGTAGTAATTATTAAGTTCATCATTGATGGTGTACTTCTTACTAACTCCAACTATTGAGCCCGATTTACAATTGGTACTATATTTAGTAGAAGCTTGAAGGTCCTCAGCCTTTGTATAACGATGTTCTGGATTTCCTGAGGTCAGTAACTCTGCTCTCCCAGTGACTTCGATAACATTAGCATCGATTACGTTCGACATAGTCTTTCCTTTCGACATAGGGAATCCAATTGGAGCTGGAAGTTGTTGCGGTGGTGTTAAATTCATACTTGGAGCTCCTTGACTCAGGCTATTTGGTTGAAAAGGTTGTCTTCCAAATGCTGAATTAGTTTGAGGCATTGTGAAGTTTTGTGGTTGTCGATATTGGTTATAGGTATTTGGTTGCGGATATCCAATCCCCATATTTGGTTGAGGATAGCCTTGCGGTTGTTGTTGCTGCTGAAGTTGAAGCAGAAGAGCTTGGCCGTACCTGATGACTGTCTGATTAAGAACCTCACTCTGAACTCCACTGGGATATTGACTGGAGAGCTCTGAAGCGATGTTTGGAATATATCGTTGGAACTCCTGTCGGAATTGAGCTCCATTCTGTTGATTCAACCCACCGCTCCGAATCATACTTTGAACGAATGCATCCATTCCATTGGATATTGCATTTTGAATGGGGGTTGGTGATTGCATATTTCCATACTGCGGATTCTGATTGAACATTATTACCTCCTCAGGTAAGATGAATATTTATTATTAATCAACTGGGGTCAATCTACAGTTAGTTGGGACCGCACACGTAAAACTCCTACCAAATATAAAGTCCTCACATACAAACTCTTTCAGATGGGGGTACTTTACCTACACATACGAACGAACCCTTCAGGTAGTGTCTGATTAAAAGAGGTCCCACATGAAAATATTTTACAAGTAAACCCTTCAGGCAATTGCTGGTTGAAGCTTAAGCCACAATTGAAGTTCTCACACCTGAACTCTTCAGGTAGTGGTTGATTGAAAGACTTACCACAATGGAAGACATCACACTGGAATCCTTTAGGTAAGATCTGATTGAAAGACTTATCACAGAAGAAATAATCACGACACTTAAACCCTTCAGGCAGTGGTTGGTTAAATGTCTCACCAGCATCGAATGACAGGCACTTAAAGTCTTTAGCTAGTGGTTGATTGAAAGACTCACCCGCATTAAATATTTGACATTCAAACCCATCTGGCAGTGGTTGGTTAAACGACTCACCTGCATCGAAGTAATAGTCTTTACGTGGATTATATGTTCCAGCTAATATAGCATCCGCTGCATTTTCTAATTTTACTACTTCCTCAGTTCCCATCACTTTACCTCCTCAGGTAAGTTAGAAGATTATCTTACCGCTTAATACAGCCCCTAATTCATTCTCTACTTTTTCCATAGCTGGCGTCTTGATAAATGCACCTAATTCGTCAATCTGACAGAATGGATTAATTAAAGAGTTAACTCCTGGTCTTGACCCCAACCCATAGACTGATTCCAACAATAGCATACTTGGATGGAATCGATTTACAGAACTCTTAATACCACCACTTGAAGCCTTTTTCCCAGCTCCCATATTCGTAACATTCAGCCGCTTTACTACTTTACTTCCTACTGTAATTAACCAATTGTCACTCTGTACTGAAGGATTGAATCGAACATTATCTGCTTGATTTAATGTCTTCAGTATCTGACGTTGTTTTGTTCGCAACGCTTTTGTTACAACTTCTTTCACCATGTAGTTGTGATCATTCTTCAACTCATAAGTGTAGACTTGTTTATATAAGAATGCGAACATCCCATCAATAACTGCATTGTTAATCGTATCCAACTTCTTGTTGAATAGATTATTTGGAGCATTGGTCATAATGATCTTGTCGATATTGTTTACTACATAAACTAAGAACTCATAGATATTCCGTACATGAATATCACTTGCTTTCATCATGGTGTTGGTATACTCATCTAAGAAGTCATCTACTGATTTAAGATGAGTTTCCATATAGCTTAATGCAACAGCTCTTCTTAGATTGGGACTATAGAGGATCTTACCCAATATGATCTTGTAAATCATCTGAGCCTCAGTTACCATATCTTCAAAGTTAGTCAACTGAGAAGATCCTAAGATGTACAGCATCGTTGCTACGATATTGTGCAGTAACCTATTCTCCAGCATCAATTTCTTATTGACTTTAAGAAGAGTAGGCATCTTAGCTAAGATCATCTTCTGAGCTCGGAAGTAGTAGAAGTCCTCTTGATACTTATCAGTCTGATCATAGACAATAGCATCTTTGGGAAGACCAAACATCTGGAGCATCTGAGGCAAATCATATCTACATAGCAAGTAAAGAATAGCGGTTGATCGAACTGGTCGTACAGTTTTAGAAGCTTGTTTCTGATACAGTCTTGCACAAACTACATTCCCAATGAACTGACGCTCAGTTACAATGTCATGAAAGTTATGAAGAGTATTTCTCCAGAAACTAATAGGACATCGAATTAGCTTTGTAGTAAACCCAGAGTTATCTGGTGTTACACTAAAAAGCTTCTCAGTCATCCCAAGTAAACACTCATATCGAGTTCCCCGAATCTCGATACTCCCATCTTCCAGAATGTATGGGATATAAATATGGTTCTCAAAGGTTACTTCATGGTACTGAAACTGATAAGCTACTAAAGCCGCTTCATCATAGCTTATGTTTACACTGTTCAACGCCATCGGCATTCTAGTCTCCATAGCAAGCCGTTCTACAGGTGACACTACCCGATACCCCACTAACTTGAGATCTGGCGAAATGACTCGAGCACATCCCCGATATCCTTCCGCTATGAACTCTGGTAACTTCGCAAACTCCTGTTCACGAAATCCTTTAATTAAGAAGTTGTTGAACTTTGGCAGCTCTCTCTTAATCGCACTGACCACCTCGCCGATACTCATGTGTAATCTACCTCCCCGTTGAAGATTAACTTATTATGGATAGCTCGTAGTACTCTACTAGCTCATCATCTTAATAATATATACTTGAAATCAGAAGGCGTCTTACCCCGACAACACCCATCCCGATGTCGGCAGAAAACGCTTCTACAATATCGGGCTTCGGTATTAAATAAAAAAGAATACGCCAAGAGACAAAAAGAGCACCCCTCTCGGGGCTTACCTCTCACTAAAATAATTAGTAAGTTTAGAACATTGTAAAACAGTAATTCATTATTTTATTAGACCATTTCAAGATACCTTCCTTATGTGAAATGGGAACTGGTAATCTTACCCCCAGATGTTTTCTACTGAGGCACACTAGCCATATTAATTTTACCATAGGCTACCGAAGAATGATGATATACTGTTACAGATTGACGTAGCAGCACTGATTACGGTTTCAGTTACTTTCTTAGCTACATACTTAGTAGCCTCCCAAGCAACTTCCACAACCTTACGAGCAACTGTTACCGTTGCCGATGCAATATGTTTTGCAGCCTCCCAAGCCGGTTTTATCACTTCTTTAATCTTAGTAGTTGTAGCAGCAACTACCGCTACAACTGAATCTTTAACTGTTTGAACTGCATCATCAATCGATGATGAGGAATTTCCAGTAGCAGTCTCATAAATACGACTGAAGATTCCAGTTGCTTTTTCTAATAGAACGATACCCCCTATAATGACTGCAGCACCAATGAAGAGTTTAGTGCCAACACCCACTGCTGATGAATAAGATAGTTTAGAGAGTCCTGAGAAACTAGGGATTCCCCACTCGACAAGATTATTAGTAATACTACTCTTCTTAAGTACTGCAAAGAGTAGTGTCCCAAAGCCAGCTATTGCGCCGACTACTTTCAATGAGTCTATCACAACGGTGGATTCAGCATCACTCTTTGAAGAATGATAGCGAACCTCTTCCCTCCTTGTTTTGAATTCTTCTTGAAGCTGCTTAGTGTAGCTTGAAGCTTCGGCCAGTTTACCAGATACTTCGATATTCTCGATCTCCTTTAATTTAAGTTTATTATTGAGCTGTAGAATCTCTGCAGCTTTCTTCTCAACATCACTCTGAAGTCCAGTTGTTTCCTCCTTTAAATTAGTTATGAGTTGAGCTGTTTTCTCATCAGGAGTTCCGATGAGCGCTTTACTTGCAGTATCTTTGAGCCGGGGTTCATCAGTATCCATGTACAAAACAATACCACCATGTCTTCGCCATGTAAAGAACTTAGTCTCAGTGAACTGCATAAACTCTTCATTTGTTAACGTCTCCTGGAGCGGCTCACCGAATCCTGAGAAATAAATGTTGACTTGAGTATCTGGCGATCCATGTCGGTAGTTTACTTCTACCTTAGTAGCTGGTAGTCCGTTTATTTGAAAGAAGACAGGAGACATCTGCCTACATCCTGAAGTAATAGAAACTTTCACAGGAATACTAGGATCATAGAACTCCTCAGGTGAGATACTCCTTTCTTTCCAAAGGGTTTTAAGTTTAGATGTATTCCCTGCAGTTAGGAATATATCGTATGGGACAACTTGAATAATCTTCTTTGTTAAAGTGATACCTTTTGGAATTGAGATAGTAATCCTTTCAAAATGAGTTTTATCCCACGGAATATCGATATAGATCACTGCTTCAAACGTCCTAAAGTCGTCATTATTATTAGGTTCAATTATCTGAACCATCCCATTTACCAGTACTGCAATTGAAGAGTTACCAGAAGTCTCTATCCAGATTGAAGGGTAAATCTTTTCAGCGCGCTTTCCATTATCTTTGGTAGAGAATTCGCTATCACCCCCAAGTAGATGTCTTTGTGGAATATAATCATCTTTCAATTTCAATTTAATAATATCAGTTGATGAATCAGATAGTGGGAATTTTGACTCAATCCAACCTATACATCTAGGTCGCTCCCCACGATTACATGGGGCGTATATATCTGTTAATAATAGTTCAGTACTTAGTGGCTTTACTACTCCCATTTACTAACCTCCTTTCGAGCATCAGTACTCGATACCCATCCAATTATTAATAGTACTACCCCAGCTATTATCCAGGGTGATCGGAACATTCCAACTAATAAGGTTATCAATAACCCTATCGCGGTGATAGATGCCATTAACAGTATCGCACTCCCAATTAGTTTACCTAACCCACGTAGTATCATACTTCACCTCCATTATTGATTGATTGATAAAAAATTCCAAGGCTAAATGCCTTATCTCTGTCACCTTAATGATATATATATGAGATTAAGATTGTGAGCATACCAAAAATAAATAAACACAGCTACCTTAAGCTACAGAGATAACTGTAGCTTAAGGTAACCTGATAGACGCCGCAAGTCGCCTATCATCCAGATTTAGAAAATCATTGATCCGATGCCGAGGCATCCGATAACAGTTTTCCCATCTGGGGTGAAGACCGGATCGATCACTGTATAACACAGTGGCGATCTTACAGCGGTCGCATAAATTGCCGACACGATGTAGATCGCTTCCAATTCAGGAATTTCCGGAAGTGGGTCAAACGATTTTAATCGCTTGAGCTTCACTGGGACATCCAAGATTGGAGAATCGTCTTCCTCTTCAAATTCCACCGATAACATCCCTGATGATGGAATGCTTTTCAGGATAATGGGTTCTTCCGAAACCCATTTTCTGATAGCGGGATTGAATGAGGCCGATCTTCTATCCACGATATGAATATCGTGGGGTGTGCAGTTGAGTATATGTTCTATATTCAACATGGGGCACCTCCTTATAGAAGATTGATGATGGACATTAATAGAACCATTTCTACTAATGTTTTATATACTCAGCAATTCTAGAAAGCATGATGATATGATGCTTTCTAGAATTACGGGCCTAACGATGCAAGTCGCCGATCAATTAAACTTCATTACTAGAAGTTCACTGATATAGTTGAAGGTCCAAGCCACAAAATTATGGCTGACTTTACTCATTTTAGAGTGTTTGATCATTCTAAAAAGTCAACGCCCGAGTCCACGAATCTCACGTCGTGGGGCATGTTGTTACATTTGATCTACTCGATATTATACTCCTAGTTAAAGAGATTAATAATATCCTGATAGAACCATTTCTATCAGTGTATCATATTAGTAATATATATTTGAGATGATACTTGAGAGCACCTACGATCTTATAGCA
>JFJP01044242.1_pt1 | contig 14793 bp, 5 predicted proteins | sample 431651 | NCBI WGS metagenome assembly JFJP01 (sample SAMN02602958, study PRJNA72255) | Microbial mat metagenome, whole genome shotgun sequencing project. | biome: fresh water; feature: sink hole; material: water; isolation source: purple microbial (photo- and chemosynthetic) mats found in...
TACGGCAACTCTTAACGTTACCGGTGGTACTGCTCCTTATACCTATAAGCTGAATGGAACCGGAGTAGCTTCGAATGTATTGGCCGGATTAACTGCTGGTGCTTATGTGGCTTTAATTACCGATGCCAACGGTTGTACCTACTCGGTAAGTTTCGATGTTGACCAGCCTACTCAACTAATTTTATCGCTGGCAAGCAAGACAAATACTTCCTGCAAAGGGAAAAGTGATGGTACCGCTACTGTAAATGCAGCAGGAGGCTCAACGGGTTATACCTATACAATACAGACTCAGGCTCCGGGTGCTGCAGCTACAATTAGCAACAACATTATCAGCAACATGATTGCAGGTGCTTATGTGATTCGGGTTACCGATAGCAAAGGATGTACAGCTGACCTTTCGGTTACCATTACCGAATCGACTTGTAGCCCGGTTGCGGTTAACGATCATGTAGTGACCAACGAAGATGTGGTAGTAAACGGAAATGTACGTACCAACGACTCCGATCCAAATACACCTGCTTTAGCATTGACTGTAACTCAGTTTGTTGTTGGTGGCACAACCTATATTGCCGGAACTACAGCAACAATTCCCGGAGTTGGAACTTTGGTGGTGAATTCCGATGGGACTTATACCTTCACACCTGTTGCCAATTACAACGGACCTGTTCCAACCGCAACGTATACCATTACCAACGGAACTCAAATTGATACTGCTGATCTTTCGATAACTGTTACGCCATCAAATGATGCTCCGGTAGCAGCAAACGATTCGTTCTCAACCAACGAAGACACCGCTTACAATGGTTCTGTAGCCGGAATCTTTGGAAATCCCGGATACGACACTCCAAGTGGTGACGGTGGCAACATCTGGACGGTAGTAACCAATCCAACTCATGGTACCGTGGTAATAAATCCGGATGGAACATTTACCTATACACCAGCTAAAGATTACATTGGACCAGACAACTTTACCTATAAGCTGTGCGATACCAATGGCGACTGCTCTACCGCAACTGCAAGTATTACCGTTGGCGTGGTGAACGATCCTCCGGTGATTGCCGATGTACCCAAAACGGGTAATGAAGACAGCGATATTACATTCACACAGGCTGATTTCACCAGTAAGTTTACCGATATTGATGGAAATTCACTGACAAAAATTAAGATAGTTAACCTTCCGGCAAACGGAACACTTAAACTGGGAGGTTTTAATGTAAACCCTGGCGATGAAATTTCAATAGCCAATATCCCGAACCTCACCTTTACGCCTAACGCGAACTGGAATGGATCTACTTCATTCGACTGGAATGGACACGATGGAACAACTTATGCCGTAACTCCGGAACAGGTTAACCTCACCGTGAACCCGGCTAATGATCTTCCGCTTGCAGGAACAGCATCGATGGTAAGTCAACAAAATCCGGGAGGAACAAACAGTGTTACCGTTCTGGCTAATAAATTCAGTGGAACCGATCTTGATGGAACCATTGCATCGATAAAGATTACCAGCATGCCAACCAATGCAACCAGCATCACTGTGGATGGAATAAAATATACCACCATTCCTGGCGGAGGAATCAATGTTACCACCAATGCAACCGGTCAACCCTTGTTCAATGTTTCGATCGACCCGATTGATGGCGCAATAAGTTCAGTACTCTCCTATCTGGTGGTCGACAACGAGGGAGGAACCTCTCTGGCTGCTGGTTCAGTAACCATTCCATTCTCGGTATTATCGGTAACCGGAACCATTTTCAACGATGCCAACGGATTATCAGATAACACGGTAAACGGAACCGGAACCAATGCAGGTGGTCTTTTTGTAAACGTGGTGAACACGCTAAACAAAGTTGTAGCCTCTGTACCAGTTGCTGCCGATGGAACTTATAGTCTGACTGAGGCTAATGGCCTGACGATAAATACCAGCTACAAGTTGATTCTGACGAATAGCGCTCAGGCAATCAACGCCACCCTGTCAACTGCAACTTATCCTGCCGGATTTGTTTCAACAGGTGAAAACATTGGAGCAGGAGCCGGAAGCGATGGTACCATCAATGGTATTCTTTCGATTGACACGGGTTCAGGAAGTATAAGCAATGTAAACTTCGGAGTTTCCGGAGTAATGTCGCTCAACGCCGGAGCCGATGCAACCATTTGTAGTTCGGCTGGTTCGTACACACTAGGTGGTTCTGCACCAAATGCAAGTTCTATTTTGTGGACAACCAACGGAACGGGTAGTTTTAACGACCCAACATTATTAAATGCCATTTACACACCAAGTGCTGCTGATATTTCAACCGGAGAAATACAGTTAACTTTAACTGCAACCGGAGTTGGAAGTGTTCCAACGATGAGCGATCAGATGACTTTAACCATTTGGCGCACAGCAACAGCGTATGCTGGTATCGACAAAGCCGTTTGCCGTATGGATAGTTATCAGGTGCTGGATGCTACTGCAACCAATGCGGCCAATGTACTTTGGACTATAAATGCAGGTGCTACCGGAACGTTAACCGGAGCTACAACACTTTCGCCGGTTTATACTCCGGGTCCGGGTGAAATCGGGGTCATTACCCTGACTTTAACAGCCACTCCTCTGGGAAGTGGAACTTGCGGAAATGCAGTTGACGTCAAATTGTTATCAATAACCGATCCACCAACGGTAGTTCTTGGACCAGACATCAACAACTGTGCGCTTGCTCCAATTACACTTACCGGAATTGCAACCAACTACTCAAGCCTCGACTGGACTTCGAGTGGAACAGGAACATTTAGTAGTAATAATACATTAACCACTACTTATACCCCAAGTGTAGCCGACATCAACTACGCACAGGTTACTCTTCGTTTAACCGCTAAAGGAAACGGAAGCTGCGCCAGCGTTACAGATGAGTTGGTAATCAAAGTGTGGCGCAATACTTACGCATTTGCAGGGAATGATATTACGGTTTGTAATGCTCAGCCTTATCAGGTTCTTGATGCGGAAGCAACCGACTATGTTGCCTTATTATGGTCACATAACGGAACCGGTACTTTAACAAGAGCAACAACGCTTTCGCCTACCTATACTCCTGGCCCTGGCGAAACAGGTGCTGTAACCTTAACCCTTACCGTTACTCCTGAAGGAACTGGTGTTTGTCCGACTTACCACGATTCTAAAGTATTAACAATCGGAGGAGTTCCGGTGGTAAGTTGTCCGGTCGGAAACCCATTTATATTATCAAACACTGCGGGAAAATGTGGCCACGTTGTTCAGAATACATTACTAGATGCAACAGCCACCGGATGCGGTGGAGCTGTTACCGTAACTCATAATTTTAGTGCATGGGGAAATCCATACAGTCTGGCCGGAGCAACATTCCCAGTAGGAACAACCAATGTAATCTGGACTGCAAAAGACAGCTTTGGAAATACTTCAACGTGCTCCATTAGTGTTCTTGTAACTGACATCGAAGCACCCAAATTCGTAAACTGTTCATCAAATACCGTATTCGAAATCGGATTATCTCCTGATGCCTGTGAAACAGGAGCCATTTGGAGTCGTCCGGTAGCTATCGACAACTGCTCTTCTGCCGTTACCTTAGTTCAAACCAAAGGTCCGGCTCAAGGATCAAAACTTGCGGTAGGAACTTACGAAATTCAATATGCCGCAACTGATAATTCCGGAAATACTTCACAATGTTCATTCTTTGTGAAAGTTGTGGATACCGAAAGACCATTCATGGTTTGCCGACCTGACTTTGAAGTACGATCGGATAAAGGAATTTGTGGCTGGGTTTCACCATCCAACAGTTTATCTCCACTGCTGGCCAGAAGCAATTGTGCCTCAACAGTTACCTGGGAGGTTACCAATCCGGATGGAAGTAAAAATACAGGTTCGAATGATGTTAGCGGATATACTTTCCAGAAAGGTGTGAGTACCGTTAAATACAAAAACAAAGAGAATGTAAGTGCCCAAACTTCGGAGTGTTCGTTCCGGGTAACCGTGATTGAAGGTGAAGCACCAGCAATTACCTGTGCTGCTCCAATTGTACAGTCAGCAAGTGCAGGTGGCTGCGAAACAACCGTTAACCTGACTGCTCCAACATTTACAAGCAAGTGCGGGGGCTCATCATTTAAAATCGCTTACAAGGTTATTAATCCCGACAATAGCGAAACAGCATCATTCACGGCAACTACCTACAGTTTCAAAGCTGGTATCAGCAGAGTAATCTGGACGTTAACTGATCAGGAAAATAATACAAGTACTTGTATGCAGCAGGTTACGATCAATGCCGATCCTTCAACATTAAGTCCAAAAGCTGGGTCTGACGCTGTTATCTGCGAAGGTTCAACTTACACGCTGGCCGGATCAGGGGCAACAAACTATAGTTCGGCATTATGGACTTCGGATGGATCGGGTAAATTCGACAACCCAGGAAGTCTACAGCCAACTTATACACCAAGTAGAGCCGACATTATCGACGGACAAGTTGTTCTGAAACTAACGGCATCAACAGACTGCGCCAGTTCAAGCTCGACAATGACCCTGACCATTAACCGAAATTCGGTGGTTCGGGCCGGAACCTCGAAAGATGTATTCGTTTGCGAGGGATCGTCAGTTATCCTGAAAGATGCGACCCAAACTTTTGCAACCTCTACCGAATGGACCACGTCAGGTACCGGAAGCTTCACCAGCACCAGCAATCTGAATACTACTTACAAGCCAAGTGCTGCTGATATTAGCGCCGGAACGGTAATACTGACCCTAACCGGGCAGTCGGCTTCGCCATGTGGAAAATCGACCGATACGCTGATTCTTCACCTCATCAAACAAGCGACAGCAAATGCCGGAGCAGATGCCAGTATCTGTGAAGCTTCGTCGTTTGAATTATCAGGAGCCAAAGCAGGCAATTCGGCTTCCATTCTGTGGAGAACCAGTGGTACAGGAACATTCAGCGATGCTAAAATATTGAATCCTATTTATAAACCAAGTAGTTCGGATATTGTAAATGGAACCGTTTACCTGACCCTAACAGCAACTCCTGAATATCCTTGCGGAGCTGTTCCCGACGAACTGGTACTCACCGTGTCGGGGCAACCCAAAGCGACTGTTGGTATCGATCAGGAAGCATGTTCGGGTGATGTGCTAAAAATCAACAAACCATCCGTTCAAAACTATACAGGTGCAAGCTGGACAACAAACGGAAAAGGAACATTAACCGGAGCAAACACTTTACAGCCAACTTACAAACCGGCTGCGGGTGAAACCGGAAAAATTCAGTTCATGCTGTCGGTAGCAGGTTCCGGAGCCTGTAATTCGGTAATTGCCAAAGATACACTCACAGCAACATACCACGAAGATCTGGAAATTGTTATGATGCCTGCTGATACAATCCTGTACAATACACAAGCGACCTTATCGGTTTCAGGGAAAAAAGGTACCGGAAACTACATCTACCGGTGGGAACCTTCGAATCTGGTACCAAACTTCAATTCGAACCTGACTCAAACATTAGCACTTACTGAAGATACTCAGTTCACCGTTACAATTACCGATGTACACACCGGTTGTATGGCTACTGAAAAAGTTCAGATTGTTGTTGAGAAGAATGTGGATAATCTGCTTGAATTCTACAACGGATTAACACCAAACGGCGATGGCGACAATGATGTATGGTGGATCGATGGAATTAACAAATTCCCAAACAATGAGATTTTGATCTTTAACCGTTGGGGTGATAAAATCATAAACCTCAAAAACTACGACAACAACAACGTGGTATGGGATGGGAAAAATAGTCAGGGCAAACGAGTTCCCGACGGTACTTACTATTATCTGGTCAAAATCAATAACGTTAAGTCATATACCGGCTGGATCGATCTGAGAAGTGGTCGTAACTAAAGATAATGAAGCATATAAAAACAAATTATAAACAGATGAAGAGAATTATACTGGCGTTTTTCCTATTTTGCAATCTGGCAGCGTTTGCTCAACAGGATCCGCTCTTTACCCAATACATGTTCAATAAACTTCTGGTAAACCCTGCTTATGCAGGGAGTAAAGAAGTTTTTACCATCGACATGTTAAACCGCACACAATGGGTCAACATTGAAGGTGCTCCACAAACGTTGACATTCAGTGCTCACACGGCCATGCGGAATAAACATGTTGCCCTCGGGGTATACTTAATCCGCGACGTGCTGGGTGCTCTCAACAACCAAAGTATAATGGGAACTTACGCCTATCGTCTGTATTTCAGTAACAGTTCGCTGGCATTCGGCTTGCAATTCGGATTCAAATATTTCGATTTCAACTGGAATGCCATGCACCTGAAAGATCCGGATTACCTCTTCGATCCTCAGGAGGTTAGGCGATTTACTCCGGATGCAAACTTCGGTATCTATTACCAATCGAACCGCTTTTTTGCCGGAGTATCATCCAAACAATTGCTGCAGAACGATTACGGGTATTCCCAAAAAGATGGAAAAACCGCATTCAACAAACTAACCCGCCATTTCTATATGATGAGTGGTTTTGCTTTGCCTCTGGACGAGAAAATTGTATTTCGCCCATCGATGATGGCTAAATATACACCCAATGCACCTTTGCAAATCGATGTCAACACAAGTCTTTTGTTTAGCAATGCATTCTGGGTTGGAGCTTCATTCCGAACCGGTAACGCTTTAACCTTCATGACAGAGTTTCGACTTACCGAAAGGTTAAAGCTGGGATATTCGTACGACTTATACCTCAATGAACTTCAACCATTTAACTATGGATCGCACGAAATCAGGATCGGATTTGAGTTCCCTTTGTATGAATCACGAATGAGAACTCCACGCTTCTTCTAACGACGTTCATTTTTCGACATTACTGTTGTTTAAAAATTAGATTAATTTGTTTTCTCATGAAAAATAAAATAGCAATTCTGGTTCTGGCAATCTGTTTCCTGGGGCATCTTCAGCTTTCAGCCCAGCTAAAACAAGCCAATTTTTTCTTCAATCAGTTTAAATACAGCAAGGCTATTAAGCTGTATCAAAAAGCTACTGAAGACAAGGACGAAAAGATCAGAAAAGAAGCTACCGTTCGTCTGGCCGATTGTTACCGACTGACAAACAATGCCAATGAATCCCATTCGTGGTACGAAAAAGCTATCTCATATAAAGGAGTCGACTCGATAAACTATTATTATCTGGGAATGGCTCTTCGTACACTGGCCAATTACGACAAAGCCGAAAAAGCATTTATTACCTATGCCGAAAAAGCACCCTCCGACCATTAAACAATGGGAAGGATTAACTCCCTGTGCTGAAGTCAAAAATGCCTTTACGTTGAATTCACCATTCTCCGATTTTGGCCCCATGTTCTATAAAGATGGATTGATTTTTACTTCCGATCGCGACATCGATATGATCAACGACAAAAACTACCATTGGACTAATTTTGGCTACCTCGACATCTATTCTGCTCAGCCTAAATTTTACAACGATTTTTGGGCTGAACTGGGAAATGTCGAAAAAATGTCGAATACATTTAACCAAGCATACCACGATGGACCTGCAAGTTTTACTGCCGATTACAAGCAAATTTTTACAACAAGAACCTTAAAAAACAGTACCAAAAAGGATAGTACCAATATCCACACCGACCTGTTGAAAATTTATTTCACCGACCTTTCCGACGAAAAGAAGGTACAATACAAAGCCTTTCCGTTCAACAGTGAAGACTATTCAGTAGGACATCCAAGCATTTCGGCTGATGGAAAAACGCTGATATTCTCTTCCAACAAACCCGGAGGAAAAGGACAAAGCGACTTGTATTCTTCGGTTTTCGAAAATGGAAAATGGAGCGAACCCGTAAGCCTTGGCGAAGTACTCAATACCTTTGGAAACGAAGTATTCCCATTTTTAGCCAACGATTCCACTTTATTCTTTTCGTCTGATGGCCATCTGGGTTATGGCGGCCTCGATATTTATGAAAGTAATCTGGTAAACGGAGAGTGGTCAACTCCCTGGAACCTGAAATTGCCCATTAATTCGGCTTACGACGACTTTAGTCTGGTGTTCAATAAAAAAATGACCGATGGATTCTTTAGTTCGAACCGCCCGGGTGGAGCAGGATCTGACGACATTTATGTCCTCAAAAATTACCGAAGAACTCCTCCTTCGGATATCGTGCCAGAATCCAGACCATTAGCCGACATTCAGTCTCCGGTAAAAACAACACCGAACGACAAAAATTCGCCCATAATTAGCGGTTTTGTAAAAGACAAAAAAACACTCGCACCTCTTGATTCGGCTACCGTTTTTGTACTTAACACATTCACAAACGAAGTGCTTATTTTAAAAACCAATCCCAAAGGATACTTCGAAACACCAGTTACCAAAGGTGTTCTCTATGTTACAAAAGCCATGAAGCCTGAATTTTTCGACGATGGACTGAATTTCAGAATCGCGGCCAACGACCCTTCAACCCGATTAAGGACACCACGCGACCTGCTTCTCGACAAATACGCACTCAATCAGGTATTCGTGATCGAAAACATATACTACGATCTGGATAAGTGGTTTATTCGTCAGGATGCCACTCCCCCACTCGACAATTTAGTTCGTATTCTGAAACAATACCCCATCAGCGTTGAATTAGGCTCGCACACCGATTCGCGCGCGTCGACTGAATACAACAACGAACTTTCGCAGAAACGGGCTGAATCGGCCGTACGCTACCTAACCCTCAACGGAATTAACCCCATGCGCATGACTGCCAAAGGATATGGGGAAACGGTACTCGTAAACAAGTGTGGCGATGGAGTTCCTTGTTCTGAACCGGAACATCAGGCCAATCGCAGAACCGAATTTAAAATTACGGCCATTAATTCAGGCGTTTCAAAGAAAAAAACGTTCGATCCTACGGTTTTTAAAGCTGGCGATAAAATTCCGGTACAACTTCTGGATCCTGAATTCTTCAACATGTGCCTCGACGACAGAAATCTGGCCGAAAACAATACCCCTGCTTCCGAACCTGAAGTCCGAAAAAAAACAAGCCCAATGGCCTCGCAAAAACCTGTCGAACATGAAAAGGAACCCAAATCTGTAGTCGAGATCAGTGAACAGGAAAAGCCGGAAGAACCCGTTCATACAAATGTTTCTGAACAGGTTTCGGGAGAACAGGTTTGGTATGCAATTCAGTTGGCTGCAGCTACAACACCAATTCCACTTAAACCCGAAAACTTTAAAGGCGAAAAATCGATTCAGGAAAAGAAAGTTGGAAAATACCGTAAATATTTCACCGGAAAATTTACCGATTTTGTTCAGGCTGTGGACGAGAAAAAACGACTTCTCGCCAAATTCCCCGGCGCATTTATCGTCGCTTTCAAAGGTGACCAGCCAATTTCGGTTGATGAAGCAAGAAAAATAAAGTAATTTCTGAATTTAGTTAACAGATGCAACAAGGATTCATTTACTTTGGCTTGGTTTTAAAATCCTTGTTTATGAAGTTGTTTTCGATTCGCTACTACATACTTATTGTCCTCCTGATTGGCTTATCGGCTTGGGGAGAAAAAGCTCACCGCAAAATTAATTCAGCGAGTGTTACCTTCTTCCCTTCCGAAATTCATCAGTTGAAAAGTTGGCAACCCATACTGGCCGATCATGCTTCGGATGCCGACCGACGAAAAAAGAATGATAAAAATGAGTTTGTAAAGCACTTTATCGACATCGATAATTACGACGACTTTCTCAACAAGCATCAGATCGAAACGAACTTTGAGGCTGCCTGCCTGAAATACGGAAAGCCGAAAGTAATGAAAGAAGGAACACTACCCTGGGTGACCGACTCAACTTACAAAGCACTGGTATCCAACTTTAAAATGGGCAACTGGAGTCAGGCAGCACTTACCGCTGCCGATCTGGGACACTATGTAGCCGATGGATTTATGCCCTTGCACCTTACCGCCAATTACGACGGACAACTTAGCTCTCAAACGGGAATCCACCGCAGGTATGAAGAAACAATGATCGATAAATACATCGACCCAATTCAGTTCAAACAGTCGGGAATAAAGCCAGTAGCCAAGGTTCAAACGTACATTTTCAATTACATTTACGCCAATCATTCGTATGTTGGCTTATTACTTCAGGCCGATAGCCGGGCATTAGAGCTTTCTAACAAAAAATACGACGAAAGCTATTACGAAAGTCTCTGGGAAAAAACCAGTTTATTTACCACTCAACTCCTTCAGGATTCGTCAAAAAGCCTGGCCGAATTAATTTATACAGCCTGGATCGAAGCCGGGAAACCGAAGATTCCTAATCCGAATTAAGATCGATGCTTATTTAGCCTTTTTCACAACAATCGGCTTTTTTACGGCATCCGCTTGTTTCTCTTTATCCACAATGGTTTTTGCTGCAAAAGGTTTGCGGGTTTCTCCTGCCGGCCCACGCATGTAAATGATAAGGCCATTCAGAAAATAGCGTAGAATCTGATCGCCACATTCTTTGTAATTCGGATGATCTTCGGAGCGAAACAAAGCATTTACCTCACTTTTCGATGCCGAAAAATCAGCCAGATTTAAAACTTCTTCAGGGTATCATTATTGGTCATACGAATTATTGTTTAAAGTCATAAAATTGAAGATCCAAAGAAACAAAAAACTTAAGAAGGAACTGTAAAAAAGGAGTCTATTCGTTGTAGGTTAAGAGCTTATTTTTTGGTTATTTTGCTACTGTTAAAAAATAATTGTCGATTATGTTGAAAATTCTATCGTATCTCCTCACTCCCGTTTATTTAATCGTCTTTGGACTTCTTATTGTCATTTTTCACCCTATACAGGTAATTACCAGATACATCTGGGGCTATGATGTACGAAAAAAGGCAGTCGATATACTGAACTACGGATTATTGTATGGGCTAAAAATTCTGGGAACAAAAATCACGTTCAGCGGACTTGAAAAAATACCACAAAACCGCCCCCTGATTATTGTTGCCAATCATCAGGCGACACTCGACATCCCGACAGTAATCATCGCATTTAAAAAGAATCATCCGAAATTTATTTCAAAAGTTGAACTGGGCAAAGGCATTCCCAGCATATCGTATAACTTGCGTCATGGAGGATCGGTTCTGATTGACCGCAAAAACAAATCACAATCGGTTAAAGATATTCTGATGCTAGGCAAACACATCGAAAAGAACAACTATTCAGCTTGTATTTTTCCCGAAGGAACCCGCACCAAAGACGGAAAACTTCAGCCCTTCATGCCTGCCGGAATTGCCTCTTTAATCCGCACAGCGCCCTCAGCACTGGTAGTTCCATTTGTAATCGACGGAAACTACGAACTAATGCAGCATGGCTATTTCCCCATGACTTTTGGTGTTCACCTGAAACTTACCGTACTCGACCCCATCGATCCCAAAGGTCTGGATCATACTGAAATGACTCAATCCATTGAAGATCAAATACGCAAAGTATTGGGACAATAAAAAGTTAACCATCCCGATAATCACCTAAAAAGGGCTTACTTCCGATTAAAATCGAATGTAAGCCCTTTTTTATTAACCTGGAAAGCCTGTTATTTCCAAACCGGTAATCTTCCCGGAGTCCATGGAGCATTAATTTTAGTTAATGTCGTTTCCAATTCCGGGATTTCCTTTTCAACCAGTTGCTTCAGCGATTCCAGAACCGGAGGGAATTCTTCTTCCAGAATCTGAAGATTAAGTTTTTCCGACGCTGTAATAGCCGACGTAGAGCTATAATGTCCATAAGCTACATTACCCAATCGATCCATAATTGGAACCTGCGCTGGTGGAATTTCTTCGGAACTGGCTTTTGCCTGAACTCCGTCCATTTTGAAGCGAAGTTCTTCCAACCTCACACCCAACTCCCGGGCACGGTTCATTAATTTCTGATCGGATTGTGGAGCCGCATAAATTGCCTGTTTGATGTTTTCAATCTTTGAAATCAACTCATTGATTAACTGACCCGATCCATTAATGACTGCCGACAATTTGGAAACTTTTAACCCAAAGGCTACTACTTCCTGATAATCAGCCGCTGGTAAAGTCGACAAATTAAGCTTTCTACAAGTAAATTCGACTGGCGCAACCAATTCTTTCACCTGTCCTTCGAACCATAAGCTCATGCTGATTTTATAATTGCCAGGCATTGCCAAAATACCTCCACCCAATTCTTTAAGCGGATCGAACTTGCCTTGCGGTGCACGGGTTGAAGCATAACGTAAATCCCAGTTCATCCGGCTGATTCCCTTCGAGGGCGATTTAGTCAAACGACGAACTACATTCCCGGCTGCGTCGGTAATACTAAAAATCAAATGAGCAGGTTCTTCGTCGTTCTCCAATTGCAAATCGCGCCAGCTGGGTTGCGGAATGGGTTTCCCTTCTTTAAACAGTTTTTTCTCGGCTTCTTTCCGAAGTTCTTTTTTTGTTTTGGGAACATCTTTCAGATAATAAGTAAAAGTTGCTCCAAAATCAGGATTTTTAGCCAGATAATAAGTGCTTCCCTGGTTCCCTTTCGATGAGGTTTGAATAAACATTTCGGCATCCTTCACTTTAAAAATATGAGCTTCGCGGTTAGCCAGTTCATGCGAAAGCTCGCGCAACGGACTATAATTGTCGAGAATATAAAATCCACGACCAAAAGTAGCCAGAACCAAATCCGATTCGCGGGTTTGTAAGGCCATATCACGAACAGCAATCGTTGGAAGTCCCGATTTCATCTGAGCCCAGTTTTTACCGCCATCGATGGTAAAGAACACACCAAACTCAGTTCCAACAAACAGAAGATTGGGCACTAAATTATCCTGCTCGATACAATGTATCGTTCCGTTTGCAGGTAAATTTCCCGAAATCGATTCCCAGGTTTTACCCTTATCGGTACTTTTTAGGATATACGGTTTGAAGTCGTCGCGAAGTATATTGTCGAACGACGCGTAAACAACATTGGCATCAAAACGATCGGCTTTCAGATCACTGACATAGGTGTATTCCGGAACATCGGTAAACTTTTTAGTTTGAATCCAGTTTTTACCGGCATTTTCAGTAACCGAAATGACACCATCGTCGGTTCCGGCATAAAGCAGATCGGCCTGTGCAGGCGATTCGTCGAGCGCCACAATCGTTCCCCATTGTGAGGTCGATACATCCTTGGCCACAGCCTCGGCACTCCAGTATTTTCCCATTACAGGAAATGAATTCCTGTCGGTTTGTGTAGTGAGATCATCCGAAATTACCTGCCACGAATCACCACGATCATCGCTCCGGAATACCTTGTTCGCGGCTGTATATAAACGCTTCGAAGCATGTTTACTTACAAACAGAGGTGCATTCCAATTCCATTTATACGTTAATTCACCTTTCCGCTCGCGAGGTTTAATGCTGATATCTTCACCGCTCTTACGATCGAAACGTGCCATTCCTCCATATTGAGATTCCGTATAAATTATATTTGGATCATTCGGATCGGTATCAATCCAAAAACCGTCACCACCAACAGTTACAAACCATTCGTCGTTAGTTACCCCATCGTTAGAAGTTGTACGCGAAGGACCACCCATCGAATTATTGTCCTGAGTTCCTCCGTAAACATGGTAAAAAGGCAAGGCATTATCGACATTAACCCTGTAAAATTGAGTAACCGGCAGATTTTCTTTAAAATCGTAATTTTTACCATTGTCCCACGTTTCGTACAAACCTCCATCACCACCAATGATAAAATGTTCGGTATCCTTCGGATCAATCCAGATGGCATGATCGTCAACGTGTCGATTATTATTCCCCAACGAATTCCAGGTTTTTCCACCATCCAAGGTATATTTGCTAAAGGTATCGGTCGAATAAACCTTATTTTCGTTCACCGGATCACACACAATTTCGTTGTAATACTGGCCACTGCTGGTATAGTCACTCATTTTACTCCAGCTTTCGCCTTTATTATCCGAACGATAAAAACCACCTTTACCCAGTTGAGCCTCTACGATCAGATAAACCAAATTCGGATTCACTGGTGAAACATCAATTCCCATTCCGCCCAGTTCAACTCCCGGAAGCCCCGACATGATCTTACGCCAGTTTTTACCGGCATCAGTCGATTTGTAAACCGCCGATTCTGATCCTCCTCCAATCTTGGTAAATACATGACGACGACGTTGTTCCGAAGTCGCATACATGATATCGGGATTCGACGGATCGATCACCACATTGTTGATCCCGGTATTTTCGCTAACATTCAACACTTTTTCCCAGGTGGTACCACCATCCGTACTTTTATACAATCCACGATCAGCTCCAGGGCCCCAGACCGAACCTTCACAGGCAACAAATACAATATTCGAATTGCGCGGATCGATAACAATACCACCAATCTGACGACTTTCTTTTAATCCCATATTTTTGAACGACTTTCCTCCGTCGACCGATTTGTATACTCCATCGCCATAACCCAAGGCACGTTGATGATTATTCTCTCCGGTTCCTACCCAAACCACATTCGGGTTATTCGGATCGAGTTCCACAACTCCAATCGAATACGAACCGTAACCATCAAAAACAGGCGACCAGGTTGTTCCGCTGTTTGAGGTTTTCCAGACATTACCGCTGGCAACTGCAACAAAATACTCTTTCGGATTTTTAGGATTTACGGCCAGATCGCCGATTCGACCACTACACCAGGCGGGCCCAATACTCCTGAATTTCAATCCATCAACCAACGAGCTAGTGATGATGGTATCGCCCTTCGCTTTCTCCTTCAGTTTGTCCTTTTCGTCGTTCTTGGCTGAAACCGACAGACTAAACAT
>JFJP01027293.1_pt2 | contig 14792 bp, 11 predicted proteins | sample 431651 | NCBI WGS metagenome assembly JFJP01 (sample SAMN02602958, study PRJNA72255) | Microbial mat metagenome, whole genome shotgun sequencing project. | biome: fresh water; feature: sink hole; material: water; isolation source: purple microbial (photo- and chemosynthetic) mats found in...
TCGAGAATCGTGTGATAACAGTGGCAAACACTTCCGAATTAATGACAAAACTTGATTTAGTTGCCGATTCTCTTGAGGATTTCTTAAAGAAAACCTCAAAGATCAGTAAATTGGAAGAAATAGACATGGGGAAACTGGTGGTGGCAATCGGTAATTTCGCTGGAGCTGCTAGTGGAAAAGTGGCTCAACTGTATAATATGGGTGTTACTGATGGTTTATTAGGTCTACTAAACAGTGAGAAAATAAGCGAGACTCTAAAGAACGAGACTCTTGAAACACTTGCAAAACTGACAAAAGATGCTAAATTAGTGGAGAAAATGTCAGAAAACGATAAATTAGCTAGTAGTATTGCTAAAGGCCTTTATGAGAATTCTAAGAAAAAACTCAATTTTTTACAGAAGGGGATCGTGAAGAATTTATTAGAAACAGCATCGAATTTAGCAGGAAATTCACATGCTTTACAGCAGTTTCGTGATGAAGGTGGTATAAAGGCGATAATAGAGTTGATGAAAAATAACAAGGAAAACCCTGATATTGAAGAGAAATGTGCTGAATGCCTTGCGAAACTCTCAATAAATGAAGAAATAGTAAAGGAAATTTGTGATTTAGGAGGTTTAGAGCTAATAGATGAATTATACAACAAATACCCGGATTTATTAGAGATATTAAGAGCTTTTGCGTTGTTAGTGTCAAAATTGGCAGTGAATGAACTTGTGAGGGGGAAATTAGGGAAATTAGGGATTATAGTGATAATTGTTGATGGGGTTAAATTATTCAATGAAGATCTCAAATTAGCGATAAACAGCTGCATGGCTTTAGGAAATTTGGCTTATGGGCATAAGAATAGTGAAATTATTATAAAGACTGATTTTATAAGATTTACACATAATTATGTGAAGAAAATGATGGGGGAAGAGGTTCTAATGGCAAATGTCTGCGCATTTTTCAATAGTCTTGGGTTTAAAAATAGTCCCAATAAGAACGAAATGGGGAAAAAAGGCGTTATGGACGATTTGCAAAAGATTTTCGATGCTTACACTTCGCAAAGGGATTTGAAATTAGATACTTTGAAACAGTGTTTTAAGTAAAAATACAGGGTTTTTTGTCATTTTTAAAGGGTTTTAGGGCTATTGGGAATATTTCACTTTTTTTGGAAAATTCTTCCAAAGTCATTAGAGCGGGGTTCGTGGCTTCGGCTTGTGGGTTCATTAGAGCAAACATCAATGTGTCGGATCTCGTGAAGTTCTCACTGGATATTTTCTCGAATATGGCATCGTTCCCTGAGGAGATCAATGATATCAACTTGCAGGGGATGGTGACACAGGGAGCGATTGAGACTATTTTGCAGTAATTATTTTTTTTATTTTGATTTTTTTGACAATATTTGACTTTTTTGACAATTTGACTTTTTTGACATTTTTGACTTTTTTGACATTTTGACATTTTATGAATTTTCTCCAAAGTTGCATCCAAGAAAACAGTCTGAATTCTGAGGTTCTGACATCAGCGATAAACGCTCTTGACTTCCTTTGTATGAACAAATCAATTCGTGTGATAGTGGCCGAAAAAGAGGGAATCGCGATTGTAGTAAAGGTTTTGAAATCTCAAGACTGGAACAAAGACCTTGTGGTAAAATGTCTTCGAATTCTTTCCAATCTCGGCAGTGCGAAAAAAAACGTTGAAATTTTGATAAATAACAAGGTTCATCAGACAATCGTGGACATAATGACCGTGCAAAAGAACGAGGAGAACATCATCTTACAATGCTTAAAGATCATTGCAAAAATTGCAATCGATAAGCCGTTTTGCAAGGTTGTTTACTCAAGCGGATTCGTGCATTCGGCTTATGAAGTTTTCGAGGAATCACAAATGAAGTAAAATTATTTGAAAAAAATTAATGATAAAATTTAATGATTTTGATAAAGTGGAGAATGTCTGTTAGAATTATTTGGGATTTTGTCGATTTTAGCAAGGCTTTGCGAAGAGGCTTCGCAGGCGATTTGTCAAAAGGGGTCAGCGTCTTTGATTCAGATGATAAACGCGAAGATTTCTGATGGGAAACTTATGAAGAAAGCTGCTGTAAAGCATTTTTTTTTATTTCATAAAGCTTTTTTCTGTTTAAATAATATAAAACTCAAAAAAATAAATGATTTTTTATCAATAAATAGGCTTTATTGGAGAATTTATTGAATACACAAAGGAATTCTGACTTAATAATACAGAATCGAGGCATTGAAGCTTTGAATCTTTTATTGGAAAAGTTCACAAAAGATGATGATATTGATCTATCAGTAAATTCTCTTTCTTTTAATAAAGATTTATGTGTAAATAGAGCTTCAAATCCCTGTCGAATATCGCTTTGTCTAATGAAGAATATCGAAAAATGTGCTTAGAGCTTAAATGTATTGATCATATAAAGAAAATCATCGAGTATCCCGCCACAAAAGAAATGGTTAGCAGTGAGGGGAAACTTGCGATTAACAACATATTGGCCTCGAAGACCGAGATACCCGAGGAAGAAGAATTGAATCTGCAGAAATTAGATAACAAAGTGACGAGAGAAATCAAAAATTTCCTTGTTGCTGGCAAAATTTGTCGATTGTAAAAAAAAATCAAAAAAAATCGATTTTTTGTTGTGTTTTTTTTTTTTTAAGTTTATTTTTTATTGAATTTTTTGATGTTTTATGGTAATTTTATCTGAAAAAGGTACAAAAAAGATGGCAGTAGCAAAGAGATGCATATTTTTATGACCTCAGACCTGAAGGAATTGATGGCGAAACGCCCAAAGAATCAAAGCATTAAACAGCAATGGAGATTGCCTATACATCAGATCAGAAAAACAATTTTTGAATATAAAGATAAGAATATATACAGTCAAAGCGTTTTCGCGAAATCTGGTGGTCTTTTCAAGAAAAGTTGATTTTTATTTGATTTTTTGGATTTTTTAAAGTTTTTTTTATTTGTAATTTTTAGAAGCAGATCAGGAATTGTGCTTTAGTTTGATTGGGCCAGTTTCTTTGGAAGGACAGAGGGTTTTGCATATCGAATCGTTGAATCTGATTGAGAAAAAGAAGTGGGTTGAAGGGATTGCTGCGATTTTGGATGATTATAAAAATCAGTCCAAGAAAAAAAACTAAAATTTAATTTTTTTACAGTGAAAAAAAAATTGGAATTATAATTTTTTTTGTTTAAATTTTCAGTTTCATTTTCTTCATTGATTGAAATCTCAATAGACTTTGAATCAACGATTGGAACATTTGCTTTTAAATCAAAGCAAAAAATCTTTAAACCAATCATTTTATTTCTTGCGCAAATAAATTGCTTATTTTTTGTTTTTTCTTTTGGAAAATATTAAGAAGAAAAAAAGTAGAATTTTTAAAGATTCTTAGCATACCTAGTTTTTCCACAACTAGGTGCATCCCAAATCCACTCATACTCATTTTCTTCCTTTACCTTAGGCTCACCTGGATTAATCATAGTCCACATATTCTTGGCCTTAATTATAGCAGGAACGGAAGTGAAAGGTATATCTCCATCGAGTACCAATTGTGCTACAGTCTTCTCAATCAATAATTTATTTTTTTCGGCAACTTTTCGCTGTTTTTCACCCTTTACATTCCAAGTTGGTCGTTCCCCAAATTCCCATGGCCCTAGCACTCTACTCTCAACCTTAGTACAATAAGCAATGGATTTTATAGGATCCATACACTTAGCTTTAGAACCTGGCATAAAGCCCCACCTACAATCAACTTTAGACCAGGCCATTCCTTGAATATGAAGACGCTTAGCCTCAGGGCATACCTCTTGTTGCCCAAGAACCCAATCACATTTGGCTTGAATATTCTTCAAACAAGCCTCAGGATCATCTTCCATTTCTTTACCATGTATAGTAAAAACTATAGTATGACATTTAAAAGAATTTGTTTTTTTCTCCATTATAATAAATTTATTTATTTATTTTAAAAAAATAATGATTTTTTTTGTATATATATTAATTAAAAAATAGTCTTTTTTAAATTGGGTTAATTAATTGCTCAATTTTATAATCATTTTTGGTAAAATATTAAAATTTCAAAAAAGTGAGACCTGCAAATCAAAAGAAATCAAAATCAAATTTCAAGATTAAGAAAAATTTTTAATTGCCTTAAAAATAGATTCACAAATTAATAAATTTTACAAAATAAAAAAAAAATTTATCTAAATCTCTATCTAAATATTCTTTTCTTCCCACCTTAATAATTCTTAAGAAGTGCCAAGCTTTCATTTATGAATCCTATAAGTTTTTCAAAAAACTCAAGATAGTCATCTTTGATGGCATAAATTTTTTTTATTCCCTTTCTCTTTAAAATTTCATAAGGTTCTGAAACTTTCAACTCTTCATCACTCTTCGTGTATTGAGTAAAAATCCAAGTTTCACCGTTAGTTGATATTCCTCGTCCAAGTTTTTTATTGTTACAAATACAAAATGCTCTCATTTGATCTGTATTTTCTCTTAGGCAATCTTCAATTTCTTCTTCACTCTTTTTTACCTCAGATATACAAATTAAAACCTCCAACGACTTATAATAGACCACAATGTCGACTCTTCTCTCTATTCCTTCCTTATTTTTTGAATAATTGATGGGTGGCTTGATGACAAATTCGTCAGAAACATAAATATCTTTTAGAATTGCACATGCTGCGCTAATAATTACTGTAACGTAATTATGTCTGTCAGATTCTGTATGAAGTTCATGACTCATTTGAATAATATTAATGCCATCAATAGATTTTTTTAACAATATCAATTGATCTGATTCCAATTTGAATTTTGGAATCTGCAACTCACACTTTTCTTGAATTAAAGAAAGATTTCCTATCATCTCTTTGAATTTTTTTTTATCATCTAAATGATTTTCTTTCAATGATTTCAAAATTAACTGATCGTTTTCTTTTAATTTTTGTTCTTCTTGTGCATTTTCTGCTTCAATAACATAAGAAACAGGAATGCATGAAAAATAGATGTTTTTGAGGGTCTTCGGGTTATTGAAGTAATAAGACAAGACATTTGACAATTTCATACATTTTCCATCTGGCAAATAGATTTGATATTCTAACTCAGAACACTTTAGGTTTATATTTTTTGCAGAAAAATTCTGAAAATTTTTTTCCCTAATTTTCGCAATTATTAGATTATTATTTTCTTCCTTTTTCAATTCTAATACAAGTTGAGGGAGAAGATTAATGTCAACTTCCTTTTGAAATTTTTGCAATAAAGTTATCGTATATGCAAAACTCATAAGGGAACGTGTGTTGTTTGAATTTTTTTTTTTTTTTAAATTTTTTTTAATTACATAATAACTTTGGTTTTAATTAGTTAAAAAAATTTGGTGCACAACTTAGAATTATTCGTTCCACATTTTACCATCCTTTACTCCTAGAAAGTCTAAGACCATATTAAATATTGGCGATTTTCGATATCATATGTATATGGAAGGAAGTCTCTTTGTTTTCTTAAGTTTACAAAAGGTCCGGTCTTCCATGCAAGGAAGCTTGTAATAATAATAGTTTTTTGAAACTTTATAATTTTGAGAAAATAATGAACTATTTTTTTTTTGGCTTTGAATGAATTTTATTAAAGCTGGTTTGGAGTTTGAAGGATCTATAAAAAATATGCTAAAATTTAAAATAATATAGGCTTGCATTTTTTCCAAAACCTTTCTTTTCATCTTGAAGACAAAACTTGACATTGACAATGAAAGCAAAAAAAGTTTATACAATTTTTTTACGTTAATAATTTTATTGATTTCTTCAAGCTAAATTATCTTTATTTGTTTTTTTGATTACTTTTCCAAATCCCACCTTCCAGATCTACGTTGTTTATTTTTGACAATTATTAAGATAAAAATATGATGATTACGATATGCAAATTCAAATTTATAAATTTATTTATGTAATTATTTTTTTAAATTTTTTTTTTCTTTGATAATTTTTAAATTTGTTTTAATGAATTCTAGAAAAACACAAAAATTCAATAATTTTCTAAACATAATTCAAAAATTTTCCATTTATAAATTCTTTAAGAACAATACCCTTCCATTAAATTGTTGTTTTCCCTTTCCTTTTCCTGATAATAATCCCTCAGCATTTGCAAACTTTCTGGTATCATCCTATTATTCTTGGTTTCCTGACTTCCAATTTCTGTCACAATCTCAAATTTTTCCATCACATTGTTATTCTTCTCTTCATCTTTTAGCAGAATACATATCCTCAAACACAATTTTTCTTCCTTTACCATACAATCGCCAATATTCTTCGCAGGAATTTTCACAACCCCTCTATAATCTCCTTTCACAGGCATTAATAACACATATTCGTAGCTTAACACCATTGAATACTCTTTTTTCTTATATTCAATTTTCTCAAAAACCTCCAAAAACCTGATATTTCCCAACATACCTTTTTCAACCTTTTGTAAATTAATCATCAGTTTCGCATCTCTTTTATCATATCTTTTAATGAATCTTTCAGTCTCGTAAAAGACTCTTGGAGGTCTATGTCTTTCATTATTCGGTTTATCATCATAATAAGTGGCAGTGTTCTTCAATCCCTCCGCAGTCTTCGCAGTAGCATCAAATACCCCTCCAATCGGTTTAATCATCAATCCAGTTAACCCCTGTATGCTACCCTTTAACAATCCCGGATACCCATCTTTTTCAATGCCTTCTTTTGGTAGTAAAAACGCACTTTTTACCCCTGATTTTAACCCTTTTATCAATGACCGACCTCCTTCATAAAGCCCATCAAACACATGTTTCGGCTTATTTAACATCATTTTTGAACGTTTTTGAATGTATTTATCATCAAACGTCAACATTGTGAAACCAGTTCCCATGGTTTCTGTCAAAGCTGAGATCGAATTAAAGGTCCCTGCAAACGTTTTTTTCAAAAAAGAAGACCCTCCTTCAAATACTCCAATCCCTAATCCTAATGGTCCTCTCTGTACCCCTTCTATAGGTTTTTCAATCAAATCAACCACACCTGAACCTATATATCTTAAAAGTCCAATTGGATTTCCGATGATATTAATAGATCCAATAATCTTCAAGATCGTTGATATGATATTCTCTTGATAATGGGTCACAAATCGGTCGATTACTCCCTTCTTACTATCGAAGATATATCGCACTCTTAACCCTTTTAATAGGATCGGAGCCTCATTCACGTTTTGAAAGGTTGTGCCGAAAATTTCTGCAATTGTTCTAATTAATGAGAAATCTTCTAAACCCAAATTGTATTTCTTTGTATCTTGAACGAGTTTTTTATTGAATGTGAAGGTGAATTCTATTGCAGGAAGTATGAATTCATCTATATATAGCGACTTGCTTTCAGGAATATCAACCCATTCCCAATCATATTTATGGGCTTTTTGATTTTCTATCGCATTTTTTGGATGTTCTATTAAAAAAAGTTTGTTGATTAATGGCGTTTGTGAAGCTTTTTTATTTATTTCGGAGAAGTTAAAGACTCGGAAATACCATTCGTAAATCATTTCGATGAAATCCTCTTCAAGACTTATTGCAAAGGGCATGATGTAGATTTCTATGCAATGAAGCCAGGTTAATTGGTCCAGTTTATCATTGTATTTCAAGATGAAATCAAAGAAATAATGCGAGTTTGTCTCGAAAAGATAACGCGATTTCAGCGCCGGAGTCAGAATCACAGGGTGGTAGGCATCGTATTTGCTGTTGTTGTCAATGTTTAAATATTTGATACGCACTTGTAAAGTCTTATAATATGTCTCTTCCACTAAAAGAATCTCCAAATCCTAGAGGAAAAAAATTAAGTTTAGTTATTTTATTAGAATTATTTAAAAAAAAATTAAAATTTTTTTGAAAAATTTAAAAAAATAACAATTAACGAGAGAAAAACATCATAAAATCACCTTGAAATACAAATAGCTGAGTTCAACATTCTTTTGGAATTTATTCTTGGCAATCAACGAGATTCCAAACTCTTTAAAAAAAACCAGAAAGAACTTCTTTAAATCCTCTCCTTCCTCTGCTTTCTCCCTTTCCATTTTCCCTTTCTCCCCAAACTCCAAAATAATAGTAGGTCCATTTATCACATACTTTGCTTCAATTTCCACCATAGGCATATTTTTAATCTTAAATTTCCTGCTTTTATGTTGAAGTCTGGTTAAATTATAAACAATTCTCAATAAAATATTATCAGGTCTTTTGATATCACAGAAGTTTATTTCAATTTCACTCGGTTTATTAGGAAAAGGCCATGCAAAAGGTAATGAACTCATGGGGTTCAGTTCTAATGGCACATTGATTTCATTAGAATTCATGTCAATTTGTCTGAAACTCATCAAAAAATTCTTGCAGTTATTGGTTAATTTATAGGGGTAATTCTCGTTTTCTAAGCAATAAACCGAAATATAATGGATTTCTTTCTCTTTGAAAATCACAGCTCGAAAAATACACATGTTATTATTCTCAAAGTCCTTTTCATTCTTTCTTCTGATTAAAAAAGTGTAGGTTTTCGGAATCGAAACATCGAAACCACCAGACCAATGCCATTTATTAGTGTCTTTGAGTCTTATGGTTAAAAGCTTGGGTTTTACACTGTCTTTCCAATAGAAAGGTGAGCGTTTTTTTGGTGAGATGGGGAGAAAAGAGTCAAAAATTGTGTCTTGGGAGATTTCTAGAGTGTGAGATGTGTTGTTTATAACGATGTATTTCGGTGAGATCTCAATGATTTTCGTGAATTTGTAGAAGTGCTGGTTTTTCTCATCGATGAGATCAACTAAGAAAGAAGAAATTTGATTAAATAATCAAAAGATTTAAATAAATAATAAAAAACCTGAGCATTTTGATGAAATATTAACAGCAAACTCAATTAATTCAACCCTTTTATTGCTTCCCATCTTCATTCCTCCTCTTTCTCCTTCCGTAGCCTTTAAAATCTCTGCAACCTTCACTTCCCCCACCCCTTTAATCGAGATATTATTGGAAATTTCCCTTCCTTCCACAATTCCAATCGCAATTTGATTGCTTTCATCAAATAAAATTATATTATTATCAAGAATCTGTCCAGGCAACAGGCTTTTGCTTTTACTAATCGAAGAATTCACTGAATAAAACAAGAGATTTTCTTTAGTTTCATTGATAATACAACCTTTAGCATAAAGAAAAATCTTATCAACTTTCACAGAATTCTCTTGAAAAATCATGAAAATATTCACTGGTTGTATTTTTTCTTGTTTTTTTTCTGAATTTTCTTCAGAAAACATCGTGATTTTCTCAAGAGTCTTTGTCATATTACCTGAAAACACCAGAATATCATCACTTTTCTTCAAGCCGTTGACCTGTAATCGCATGAAAACCGCTGAGTTTTTCGAACTTAAATCATATAAATAGGTCTCTTGGCCAAAAAGCCTCACGAATTTCGACTCTTTTTCCTGGTTATTCTTTGTGAAAAACTCGATTTCTAAAACTAATGGAAGACAATTTGTGATCGAAAAAAGACTTTCTATATAAATATCTAGCTTATTCACGAATAAATTCTTCGAACTTCGCAGAATATAAAAGAAATCACCTTGTTGGCCCTCAAAGCCTATAATCCCTTGTGAAGATTTCAAGCTCCAAAACGTGAAAAGAGGAGGTTCGAAATTTTTATCTTCAAAAAACAGGTTTTTTTCCTTCGAATTTTTTTCATCTAATAAATTTGAGTTTTTTTCGATGAATTTCAAAGAAAACATTGATTGATTTTCGGCATATTCAACAGGAATCGGTTGTTTTTTCCCCGGCAAAACTTCGAAAACCAGGCTTTCTGCGATTTCTTCGCTGATGATGGTTATCTCCATAGTTTTTGATGTTTTATTTATGAAGTTTATCGGTGAAGTTATTGTTAATTTAGTCTTAGTTTCCTTTAATTTCACATTACAAAGGAAGAATTTATTGTGAAGATTCTCTTGTGTTAAATTATGTGATTTCCATGCCATTTGCTGACTTCTGAGCCTATTTAAAGATACATCTTGTATATAGAAGAAATTTTTCGAAAAACTCTTGAATTCGAGATAAATTTTCAAAGGCTGACAAAAATTATGCTCAAAGTCATTTTCGGCAGATTCGATCTCATATTCGGAACTTTCTCCATTGGGAATTTCGAGGAAATTCTTTGTATCTTCTAATGGGATATTTTTCTTCATTTGCTTTGAAATACTCAGTTTTTTTCGCTCATGTTTACGAATTCTGAGGTCGTAACCAGAATCGTTCTTTATTGTATAAGAGTTAAAGAACTTCCGACTGATGAATTTCTGGGGTAGAAGCTCTTTTGCAGAGTTTTTGGGGAGGGTGGAGGAATTTAACGGCGAAGGGATTGGAAAGTTTATTTGTAGTTTAGTAGTGTTTTTTTCTAATTTTTGATTTTTTTCGAAGTTTCCAAAATTTTCATTTTTGAAAGAAACTTGTTTTTTTTCGAAGTTTTCATTATTTACTAAAAACTGTGTTTTTTCGAAGTTTTCACTGCTCGAAAAAGGTTTTTTTGTCTCATAATTTTCATTAGTCGGAAACAGTTTTTCAATCCAAGAGTCCTTTACTTTGAAGAAAAGCGTGAGCATTTCTTCAGAAATGTTAATGTTCAAAATAGGCGATTTCTGTGGGACTTTATCAGTTTTCTTCCGATCATCAGCTAATTGAAACGAAAGATATGAGATTCCTTCTTCATTTTTCACTATTTCTATCTTGAAAGGTGCTTTTTCAATCATAGGCTCTGTTTTATTCGAAAAAGGGTTATAAAACAACAGGAAAACTTCAAGGTAACAGCTAATGGTTTTCTTGCTGCGAACGATAGATTTAATGGTTAAAGGGTCCATTTTGATGATGACTTTCAGAAAAGGACTCAATCGTTTGGTTTCTTTTGTTTCATTCAATAGAAGAATCTCTGCATTTTGTATAGAAATCTTTTGTTTATATTCATTGATTTCTTCAATTTCTTGAATTTCATAGTTTTTATCTTTTTCATTGGAAAATTTTATGATAGGCACTTTTTTCATTTTCAAATAAATTTTATCAAGACTTTTCAATAAAGCTTGATTATCTTCCCATAATTCTTCGAGTTGTTTGTTATAAGTCTTATACAATAAACTTATATCATCAGGCGATAGATGTGCTTGTAAATGATTTATCAAGATTTTAGAGACATTATAATAAGAATCTTTTGGTATTGTAATTGAATAATTGATCGATTCATAAAATAACGATAAATTTATCAGGAAATTCTTATGGTTTAATTTTTCCGAACTTACCTTAGAAAAGTCCCATTTCAAGATATTAAGATCAGGAATATCAATGCGAAAACGAGAATATTCAAGGCCCCGACGAAGCTTGTGATAAGGGGCTCTAGGAATTTGGTTATTCTCATCGTCTACGTCCTTTTTTAAGAGGGATTTCTCAGGGATTTCAGCCTCCGGTTCAGTTTCTTGAAGATTTTTTTGGTAGTATAGTTTGAAATTTCCTGAAAAAAATTTCATAAAATTTGAAGTTTTTTAACAGAAAATTTGAGAGAAAAAACCTTGACAAACTGCCATTTCAGTTTGCGAGATGCCTTCGAGAAAAAAATTGACGTTATTGATGCTCATATCGATTTCCAAAGGATTTGGACGAGTTTTTTCTTTGGAAAACAAAAAATTTTAATTGAAAAAAAAATTAAAACAATAAAAAAAAATTTTAATGAATTTTTTTAAAAACCTGTTGAATTTATCAAAACAACAGAGCTATCAAAATTAACGAACCCAAGGATCCTGAAAAATAAATTCAGATTTAGCAATAAATCGAAATTTTGAAGGGTTAAATCAATTTTCTTCGTTCCTTCCACACTGATTTCCATCTTCATTTGGAACTTTTCTTCCCCTTTCAGAGAAATTTTAGTACTTTCATCATCAAAAAGCTTCGAAGTATTTTTCAAATTATTAAAAGAATCAATATTTTTAGTTTTCTTTTGTTTAAAGAATTGATTCAGAGGTTCTTCTATTCTTTTATTCAGATTATTCGCAAATCCTTGTATTAATACTGCCCATTCTTCGTTTTCTTGAGTGTAGGTATATGAAAACCCAAATAGATTCTCTGATTGAATTTCTATTTTTTTGCTATAATCTTGACAGCGGATGTAGGTGATCAAAACTGAATCGAAAATTAGCTCGATTGTGGGGATGAAATTTGAGAAGGAGAAAGGGCTCCAAAGGGTTTGAGTCTCGCATAGAGAAAAAATTAGATGATCAAAGCCAAGGGAGAAATGAATTTCTCCTTTTTTTGAAAAAGATAAATTAAAAAAATTAGACGATTAAAACTCCAATAAAAATGTAAACATTACTGCAAGTTTTTTTTTCTGTATTTGAATTTGATTGGTCTATAGAAACGTCATGATAAATCACTTGATCAAGTCCATCATCAAAAAGCAGATTATTATAGAGTATTTTCATAATATGACAGTAATCGGCCTTCTGTATCTGTAATTTCACATCATTACCATTAATTCTGATCTTTATCGAGTCATCAATCTCGCTAATATTGCAAAAAAACTTCATCACATCCTCACAACTAATAATCCTTTGCATCTCAATCTCCAAATCAAACATAGATGAAATTTGTCTCAAATCTTTAAAGTTTTGCTCTTGTTTATAAATGATTAAATCATTTAAACTCAAAGTCATAATATCAACAAAAATGAAATCTTGTGATCTTTTATCAATTTGTAGGTTTTTCACAATTCTTTCATTATTTTTAGCTGCCATATTTTGTAAAGATATTTCTGTGATTAGAATCTTCATTCTTTCTTCTAAAAGTGGCAATATCACTAAATTTATACAAGAGTTCTTCAATTTGATCTTTATATCGCTAAATTTTGGATCCCTTACTATTTGTCTTAATCTTTTGGGATGATTTTTAATTTGTTCATTAGTTTTATAATCAAACATCAAAACCCCCAAAATCTTCTCATTAAAAAAGTCTACAAACCTCAAAATCGGCTGTTGCACATAATTAAAATTCAATCCTTCAAAGCACAAACTGATATAATTATAGATTTTATCCTCTATACAACAATCATCATCAATGAATTTGAATATAAACTTCATGACTTTTTTCCCGATTTCTCCTCCATGAATCAATTCAAAATAATTAGCATCTTCTTCTTTAGGGTATTGACATGACGTTAATGGGTATCCAGTTACATCCAAAAGCTTTAATCTTTCAATTTCTCCTTCCACCTCAATACTGGACCCTTTTAAAAGAATCTCAATCTTTAAAGAATCTCCTTTTATTTTCCCAATGCTATCATTATCATCAGTAATTAAAACAATTGCAACAGTCTTCATTTCGATATTTAATTGACATTTTATTGGATTATCTTCTAATCCTTTTGGTTTTGTTTGGATTTCCCAGTCTTTTTTTAACTCGATACTGGTGGATGAAAGGATTTTGGGCGGATTTTTATGCATTGTACTGATGTTTTTAAAGGATTTTTTAATGGGATCAGGCTCCGTTGGATCATGATCTGATAGGGGAGTCTCTAAATTTAGCATATAGAGTGTATCAGTTTCTTTTTGTTCTGTAAAGTTTTTCATCAAGAATTCAAGAAGTTTAGAGAATGATTCAGGTTTCCAATTGAGATGAAGAGCGGGGATGTGAAAATTCAAGAGCAGAGCTGAGGGAAGAGTTGAGATTTTCATTGAAATTTTGTAGAGTTCTTTGTTTGGGTTGTTTTTTATCTAAATTTTTGTAAAAAAAAGAAAAGAAAATTTAAAATTTTAAAAGAAAAATAAAATAATTTAAAAAAAAAAGCAAATTACAAGTGAAAACGGACAGTTTGAAATCAGATATTTGAGATCTGGATGTAAATTAGGTTTTAAATCAAGCATGTTTATATTAAACCCCGATAACTCCACGCCACTTTCAAACTCCATCATGGTTTTATTAATTTTGACCTCTATCTCTTCAAAAGCTATCACAAGCCACAAAACCTTATCATCATCATATAAATTGACTCTAACCTCATCAATATCGACATTCATTTGTATTTGTATTAAATTCAATTGATCAATTGACCCTGAATTTTTCTTTTGTATGATATTCTGTTCATTTTTTCTTAGGGATTTGATCGCGTGGCTCAAAACATTGTACCATTCTTCTAAAATTTCCTCATCATCACAAAGCAAAACCAATTTTTCTTTATTTTTATTCATTAATGTTATCAAAGTATGATTGAATACCAAATCAGCTTCTCTTAAATGATAATAACTCTCATATGTTGGCTTATCAGGACTTTCGAAGAAATAAAGATACATACCTGAAAATATAATGAATCTACGCTCAATTATTTGTTTATTTGTGTCAAATCTCTGCAAAATACCGAGTTTTTTCGAACTTTCCAAAAGATTTTTCTTCTCAAAAAACAATAAATCTTGTGAGGTTTCAACATTTTCATTGAATAATTTCTCCAGACTTTCGATCTTCGAAATTATTAAAGGATGTACTCCGAAGATGACTTTCTCTACTTTTATTTTTAAAGAAATTCTAGGTTTTTCTGTATAAATGAGCAATTGTTCTTTAAGTATTTGAATATTGGCAGAAATCTGTAATTTCTTAATTATTTTGAAAGAACGACTGTTTTTTTTCATTAGATTTTCTTGTGAAAATTTCGATCTTTTTTTAGAGATCTTTTTGCTTTGAATTGTTTCTTCACTGTTTTTATTTTGAAAATCTTCAAATGAATTATAATGCATTAATTTGAAGCCAGCTATTTTC
>JFJP01039011.1_pt1 | contig 14792 bp, 15 predicted proteins | sample 431651 | NCBI WGS metagenome assembly JFJP01 (sample SAMN02602958, study PRJNA72255) | Microbial mat metagenome, whole genome shotgun sequencing project. | biome: fresh water; feature: sink hole; material: water; isolation source: purple microbial (photo- and chemosynthetic) mats found in...
CTTGATGCTATTGAAGCTGCCAAACCTGATGAAAACAACTATAAAATATTTGAAATTCCAAATGAAGATATTTTTATTGATGCATCACTTTTAGACACAGGAACTAGTTTCTTGCCATCTAGTGAATATTATATTTATTTATGTGATGATGAAGGTATCCAAGAAGAATTAGATTTCATAGTTTCTCTCAATCCAAGTGTTCCAAATAATAAAAATATATTCTTTTCACATTTAATTGGGGGTTTTAGAACAGATGAATCTTTAAATCCAATAATATCTTCTCTTTGGGACATAAAAACAAAATCTATGCATTCTATAATGACTGAAAGACTCATTGTACACGGTAAAGACTCTTCTTCTAATAATATTGAAATTGGAACAATGCCATATAGCACCAGTACAAGTGCAAAATTCAATATACCAACATATGTAAAAAATCATCTTTATGGTGTTGCTGGAAGCCAGGAATTCTTGGATATTGACCCAACAGGATTTTTAAGAGTTGATAGTTTAAAATTAGACAACAATATCATTACATCTATAGAAGCCGATTTAATACTTACAACCCCAGTTAATAGAGCTATACAAATAAATTCAGATATTATTGATATAAATACTGGAACAGGTGATATACAGCTTGACAATATAAGAGTAAAAGGTTCACAGATTAGAGCATTAAGCGGCACCAATCTTACTATTTCAAATGATGGTATAAGTCCTACTTCTGAAATTATAATAGATGGATATTTTGGCAAGTCAAGAATACTTGGCTTGAATCATATAAACGATGCAACAAACACAGAGATAAACGGGACACTTGTAACTATTAAACCTACTCAGACAACACAAATTAATTCTGGAACAAACCCTGTATATATAGACAATTTGTCTTTCAAGACAAACACAATATCTTCTAAGGCTGGTAGTGATCTACACCTTAATTCACCAACAGAAATCCAAATTGATGGACCAATCAAGATTAACAATAATCAGTTAAGATTCAACAATGTTGGTGGGCAAAAACTTTATCTAGATGATACTGTTGGTAAATCAGGTCTTGGAATGCAAGCACAATCAATGTATTTTAGAACTGCAAACCACTTTCTTTGGTTCAAGAATGGTGACCATAGCGATACTCGAGGTAATGCAGGATCAGGTGGATTAGTTATTGGTTTAATGACAGGAAATGATGAAACTAAAGAGTCTTTAGGTGTTGAAATAGATGCCACAGCAAGATTTTATGCTGGAAGAATACACAACGCTGTATGGAATGATATAGCAGAATGCTGGTTAAAAGATCCTGCCTATACATTTGAGTATGGCCAGGTTGTAGTTCAGACAATAAAAGGATTGAGACCTTCTCAAAAAAGAGCTGAAAAAGCCACTGTAGGTATTATTTCAAATACATATGGATATTTACTAGGGGATGAGGACTTTAATCAAAATTTAGATATATCTAGAAAACTTCCTATTGGAATAGCAGGAAGAGTAAAGGTAAAAATATATGGATCAATATCTATTGGTGATGAGATTGTATCTTATAAGCATGGAATGGCTATAAGAGCCTCATGGTTTGAAAAGATTTTCAAAAGAGACAGAATTATAGGGATGATTGATTCATTAGAGATTAATGGATATTGTCAAATAAAAATAAAATGATATCTGCTCCAAGAACTATCACAGATAAAAAAATATCAAAATTCTCATCTCTCAGAGAAACTAAAGAGGAAGAGTTGCATATAATATCAGCAGGCCCATCTGCTAGAAATTTCAACTGGAAATCTATCCGTGGAAAAGATATAATGACTATCAACGACAGTATTTTTTATCTGCCATTAAAAACGTTATATCATGTATACAATGAACCATTAGAGATAGAAAGAGAAAGATATAAACTGATGACAAGGAAATTTCCGTTTACACATAAGTTTACAACATTTGATTTGCCAGGATGGCATCAACTTGTTTTATATGATGACAGGAATTTGGCATTTCTTTTAGCAATAAATTTGGCAATAGATTTAGGATATAAAAAGGCTTTGTTATATGGTTATGATTTTGATGTTATTGACGGATTTATTCATTGGTGGGATATAGATCCAGAAAAAGATGATAATATCATTTCAAAAAAGAGAGATCTAATAAAAAAACAGAAAGATATATTTGAAGAATTCAAGAAAAAAATAGATAGCGAAATTGAAATACAAGAAATAAAGGGTTAAAAATTTAAATGGCAAGTGATTTTGATAATCTAGCACAAGATCTAGAGAACCTAGAAAACAATCTCATTACAGTTATAAATGATCTCAAAGCATCAACTGAGATAATTCTCAAAGAGTTGACTGGTTATCTGAATGTATCTGCTCACGATCTTTCTGAGATAAGAATAACAATAGTAAAAGTGGAGTCAGTACTTGATTCTCTCAAAAACTACATAATAAAACTAGATTCAATAGAGAAGGAAATTTATTCAATAAAGCCATTGATTGGTGCATCAGAAATAAAGATTATTGGAGAGATGACAAAGAGTGCTGATGCTAGCAATGCCAATATGAAAAAAGTTGCACAATATATAGGCGGGCTAGCTAAACAAATACAGACAAAAGAAGTAGAGAATGACAAAAAAATGCTCAAGATAGAAGAGCAAATAAAAAGTGTTGCCATCTCATTTAAAAATACTAAAGATGAACTGATAAAAAACCAAGAGGGTCTATATACAATAATAAACTCACTAGTAACTAATAAAAGTGATGTGCAAAAAGCTCAAATTTCACTCGAAGGTTCTAAGATAAAGACAGATGCAGAAAAGCAAAAAAATACACTATGGTTCTGGGCTAAAATAATAGGTATATTTTTTAGTACCGGAGGCATCTTATTCTTTATTTTAAAATCTATAGTAGAATCATTGCTATAGAACGGAGCTGATCCATGAGCGAATTATATGAAATATTTACTCGAATAAAAAACTATCTTTATGAAAAAGATTTTGAAAAATTCGATCTTCCTGAACTAGTTGAACTAATCATAAAAGAAAACAAGACTCAAAAAGATTATGACTCTCTCAACTCTATATATGAATATGTAGACAAAATGGAAAAGAGTCTTGAAGATTTAGGAACAACTGTATTGAGCATGAGTGAAATAAAGAAATGTGCTCCAATAACAGAAATAGAAATACAAGTAAGAGATATTATCATGACTGTAGACCAGTTTATTGATGGTCTTGCTGCTATTCTGAGAGTTGTTGAATTTGAAGAGAGCAAACTCAAGATGAAACAGTCATTAGCATATTTAAAATCTATAAGAAGCCTTGTTATATCCAAGACAAATGAATATAAACTCAAGATTGTAAAAAACCAAATGGATACTGATTCTTTCATGCGCTTCTTGACAGATACTATAGATACATTCCTTAGAGAAGCTTATGTCATCCGTATCCTAAAAATAAAAGAAGTAATAAAGAAAAATATAAACCATGATTGAAAATGTCATTATATCTAAGACAGGATCAGAAGCTGAAAATTCTCAAAAAACTATTTTTTCTACAACAACAGCCTGGGAGAATAATGGAGCTAACCTTGTTGTCTATAAAAATGGCTCTCCTTTAGACAAGAACAATTACAATGTACTAGATCCTTATAGACTGCAGTTTTCATTACCAGTAATAAATTCTGACCAGATAAAATTCATCATAACTAAACTTGACTTGAGTTTCAATACACAAGTAGACAGGTTCAACAAGAAGATAGAAGGGAAAACACAGACTTCTATTGACAAAAAAGAATATGAAGAAACAATACCTTCAAAAATAATAACTCACTCTGATGAAATATGGTCGTCAACAATATCTGAAAGCCCCCAAGTAGCAATATCTCAGGGAGTTGCTGTAACAATAAACAAAAAGATATTGACCCAAGATGTCACAGTTTCAGGAAAAAGAGGATGGTTTGCATCATCAAATGGTGTATTGTCAGGAAGGATGAAAGATTGGATACCACCTAAATTTGGTCAAGGATATTTCATCCGTCTATACGATGCACTTGACAATGAAATAGTTTCATCTGACCCTATGGCATGGTCTTGGGATTATTCTTCTGGTTATCTGACAATACAAAACTTTAATGCTCATCAAACTCCATTCAAAATTTCTGGCTTCCAATACATTGGAAGTTATGGTGTTGATATTGATGGTATAAGCCACTGGAAAAATCCAATACCAGAATTTACACAGCTTCCACTAGAAGGTAATATAAATGGCGATACAAGAATAGTTCTAGAAGATAATACAATCTGGAGATGGGATAGCAGTAAAATAATATGGGTGAAAATAGTATCATCTATAATAAAAGAAAGTGTTGAAACTTATCAACAATTATTGACAGTAGTTGCTAACAGTGGAGACATAAGATTTGTAAGCCAAGAAAATGCATTTTATAAATATGATACTGCTTGGACAAAAATATTATCACCCCATAACCATGATGACCGCTACTATACAGAAAATGAATTAAATCTTTTGTTAGATGGGTATTCTCCATCTAACCATATCCATGATTCTCTTTATTATAGGCAACATGAGATTATCAATATGGTTAGATGGAGAGTGTCAGTCCAATATGAATCAGAGTTGCCAGAACATACATCTTCAAGAGATGGTGATGTAATCCTAGTTCGCAACTCTAATACAATCTATAGATGGGATGTCAATAAACTACCATTAGGACAATGGATTCCAATTGTCACTGGCAACTTGACATGGAAATTACCTGTCCAGAATATTGCTAACCTGCCATTGACCGATAATAGGATTGGAGATGTAAGGCTTGTTCTAGATGAAGGAAGTGCGTTCTGGTGGGATGGAACACAATGGCTCAAGCTTACTAATGCCGAACATGATCATAACTCTTTGTATTATACCAAACAAGAAATAAATACAATGGTAAGATGGAAATCACCAGTTGCTAATTTCTCTGCTCTGCCTATAAGTGGAAATACTAATGGCGATGTAAGACTTACATTAGATAATAATAAAATATATAGATGGAATGTAAATACATGGGATTTGATATCTTCTTCATCTAACTGGAGAGAACCAGTCGACCTTTTCACTTCTTTGCCAATGACTGGAAACAAAGAAGGCGATACAAGAATAGCTAAAGATACTCTTTTAATATATATGTGGGATTCTGTTTATCAATTGTGGAAAGTTGTATCTAATCCACCTCACAACCACGATGACCGCTACTATACAGAAATAGAATTAAACAATGGGCAATTAGATACCCGCTATTATACTGAGACAGAAATAAATGCTCGCTTTGACATAAATACAGGCCATAAACACAATGGTACAGATTCAGCAAGGATAGACTATAACAGTATTTTAAACACTCCTGTCTTCTCTTGGAAAACACCAGTTGCTAACTTTTTATCCCTACCCCTTACTGGGAATTCAACAGGTGATGCAAGAATAACACTTAATGAAAGTGGATTATATGTATGGACAGGTGTAAACTGGACATTAGTCAATTCTGGTCTTTTTGCTGCAGTCAACCATACTCATGATGACAGATATTACAGAGAAGATGAAATTGATATCATAATTTCTAATTTACAGATTTGGGTGACTGACCAACTTGTAACTAAAGCTGATCTCAATCATATCCATGATGACAGGTATTACAGGAAACAAGAGATAGACCAAGAATTTGATGAGAGATTTGACAATGCTACTGGCCATGACCATAATGGATCTAATAGCAAGAGGATATCTTATTACAACCTAGAAGATGTACCACCTCTTAACGCACATGACCATGATGACCTCTATTACAGGAAAACTCAATTAGCAACACCAGGTTTATCAGAAGTACACTGGGATAATGTTGCTTCAAAACCCGATCTTGCTAATGGACATTGGAAAAGCCCGGTACAAAATGTGTCTGATCTGCCTCCATCTGGAAATGAACTGTATGACATACGCATGGTTCTCAATGATTCAGACATCTATGAATGGGGTGGGATGCAATGGGTATATGTAGGACATTGGGCAAACCAGTATGTGAATTATTGGAGAGAGCCAGTAGAGACTTATAGCCTATTGCCATTAGTAAACAATGTCAGAGGAGATGTAAGATTAGTCATAGAAGAAAATTCTCTTTATAGATGGGATGATGAAATACAAAGATGGGTGATTATTTCATCATCTAAAACTAATATGCAAATCTACTTGAATGGTTTGCATATGGCATTCAGAGAAGAGTGGTTAAGGATAAAAGAAAAGGCTGCAGAAATTCTTATCCCAGCTCAAGGTGGAGACAGGATAACATTGATCATTAATGGTGATTATTATATAAGAAAAGATTTTGTTGCCTGGGAAGGTCAGACTATATTTGAGATAAGCAATGAGTATTATAGACAAGACTGGGTATTGACTCAGAACCAGATGACATTTTCTTTGAATAAAAACTTTATAATGAATGGTAAAAATCTTATTGTGTGGTGGAATGGATTGTTGCAAAGGGTTGTAAAAGATTATAGAGAAACATCCCCTAATACATTTAGTTTTACTCACTCTGTCTATACTGATGACCATATCATCGCAATAATAATGGACCAAGCTTCAGGTGAAGGCACTTATGTAATTGAGGATAAAGATGCCACATCAGGACAAACTGTTTTCAACTTGGAGAATTTTTATATCCCTGGTTCTAAGACATTGCTTGTCTACTTCAATGGAGATTTACTGAAGCCAATAGAAGATTATTACGAGACGTCTAATTCAACAATAGAATTGAGAAATATAGCTGCAACATCTGAAGATAGATTGTCATTCATAATATTTGGTGAAGGGGTATCAGGAGGATGCTGTAATGCTCAAGACATTATACTTGGAACACCATCTGATGGATATTGGTCAGATGGCTTGCTTTACTTTTTTGAGGAAATGAAATTGAATGATTCAATTGATGATATCAATGAGGTATTAAAGGACATTGCTCCTCTTCCTCCAACAACATTTGACAATCTTCCTTTAGACAAGAATGGTCTTGTTCTTGTCTCTGGCTATGTGTCAAACAACAATATATATTATGAGACAGGCCCAGGTCAATACCATAACTACCTCACAGAGAATACTACATTCTCTTTGTATACTCCTAATGATACTTCTTTTGCAGACGCAGACAAGGGAACTATCAAGCTCTATTTGAACAATGTTTTGATTGACAGTTTCAGGTTGTATGCTGCATTTGTAGAAGAAAATGCCAAGATGCAACAGACATCAGTGTCATATGGTTTGCAACAATATGGAGCAAGAGAGAATGAGGGTATAGCAGGAACAGCAGGAGCAATAAGGAATTCAGCAAATGGATATATGTCTGTCATGTCTGTGGGAGTATACAATAATTTCAAGATGTGGCAAAAAGGCAGGATAAGGATAAATATAACACCTGGCATGATGAGACAAGGTTATAATACAATATATCTCAAGCATGAGTCGCCAACATTTGACCGCAAGACAACAACACTGAAATTATTTCTTGATACTGCAAATGCCAGACCATATCTAGCTGAGCAGAAAATACTTGAAGAGTCACTGCTTATCTCTACTAAATATTGTTCAGGTGTAAGATATTATTCAATTGGTGACAGGTTCAATGTCCAATTCACAGGAATAGGGTTATTCAACAATACTTATACATCTGCTCCAGTTGAACTAGATATGCCAGGGTTGCAACCTCTAGAGCTAGAGTGGAACCATGAAGATGCATCTGGTTTTCAAAACCCACCTAGGCTTGGTGACTTGTACAGTTTCAATAGCATCATAATATTGAATGAGTATAATGAGTATGACATAAATGCTGTCATGACAATAAAAGTCCGTGACCCATTTGGGTATGGTACAGATAGCCTTACAAATCCAGTCAACAGGTTGGTGAATACATTTACAAATGGAAGCACTGATTTGATAGAACATTTCCGCGACGAAATATACAGATTGCCACAAGATAACTATGATTCTATACCAGCACAAAGGATAAATGTATGGAACAGCCAGAATCTTCTTGTCCAAGGTCAAGCATTGCTCTTTAATAGGAAGTTGATGTATGCTAACTTGAATTTTGCTAGTGGGTATAGACCAACACAGGTTGCAAATTATTCAACATTCTCAGGACAACAAAGATATTTCAGGAGTTTCTATAAGCATACAGCACGTAATGGTGGCAGGATACAAATCAATGGTGTCACGCCTCAAGATATCACTAGCAACAGGATATTGATAGACATAAAGTTGCCAGGCATAACAGGATGGCTATCTCTTAACAAGAGTTATGATGTGAGCTTGTTTACAGGTGCAGATGGAAATGGATGTTTGCTGAAAATAGAAGGAGGAGATTACCATTACTCCTCAGGAACATTCTCTACTGCAAACAGTGGATTCATGATCATTGTCAGAGTAACACTGCCAAATTCTAATGTTCCACATATAGAGTATATGGAAGTCAAATGGTAAAGAGGAGTATATGAGATTAAAAAATATAAATATAGATGAAAGGAGCTCAACATTCTCAGATGAGAGCCAGAAAAAATCATTGAAAGAGATGTCATCCTCTATTAACCAATTAGGTGAAGTGTTTGACAATATGGTTAATTTTGAATCATTTATAGTCCAGAATATCAATGAAGAGTTATCTACTCTTATGGGAATAAGACAAGACAAAGACAAGCTCATAGAGCAACATGGTCCTGATATATATCTTGAAGATTATTTCAAACCAGCAGTCTACAAGATAGAGGAGAAGATAGCAAAAAATGTATCTGACTGGGATGGAGCTGAGGACAGGTTGCATACTGATGAAATAAAAAATACAATAACAGTAATAAAAGAAGTATCTAATGTCTTGAAGAATATTGACAATCCAAAATTCAAGTCAATGGCTATATTGAAAGACCTTATTGATGAATTTGGTTATTTCCAGATTTGCAAAGCAATTTTTACTGGTGACATAGTAGAAAGGATGAATGTATTTACTAGTCTCAAGTCAGAAATAGAACAAGTCTTTTCACCACCTAAAGCAAATGAGCCAAAAGAGCCAGAGAAGAGAAGAAAGAGATTGACTATAGATGATCTTTAAGGAGGGAATATGTCAGAGTTAGAAAACAAAGCAAAAGAATATGCAGATAAACTCAAGAATTATGAGAGCTTGAATATAAAACCATTAGACCTAGGCAGATATCATGCTATCTCAGAACAAAAAGTTGATTTATATATGAGTAAGCTTGAAGAGGCATTGCAAGAGGATACAAAGAAAATACCTGATATCATAGCAATCTATAATAAAATACTTTCACCATTCAAAAGGAAGAAATAATGTCAATCCAAGGGCTGAATAGGATAATACAAGAGAAGGAAAAGCAATTTGGTTCAATGAACAAGGGTGCAGACCAGTCTTTAGCAACTGAGATGGAGCTTATCAAACAAGCGTTGTCAACATTGGCAGAGAACCAGAAACTGATTTACAGCAAATTAGAAGACATAGAAAGAAAACTCGGAGAATAACCTGTGCCTAGCAATGATATAAAGACGGACATAGCCTACAAAAAATTTCTCAAGCGTCAATATACTACTGCTGAAAAGAAATGGCATGAAGAGTTTCCAGGCAAAGCTCTTACTATAAAACTTAGAGATGTATGGATTGATGACCTGCCTGATAACCCGCCTTTAACTGAAACCGATGTAATAAAAATAGTAGACAAGTTAGAATTGACTCTTGATGTCACAGTAGACAACGGCCTATCTTGGGTAGCATGCCTTACTCCTGGTGATCTAACAACACGGTTTGGTGATTTCATCCAACCTGACAAAGAGCTCAAGCAAGGCTATTATGTCAAGTTGTATGACTCTAACAACACCCAGATATATGTTGGTGATGATGTCAACTGGGAATTTGATTATGCTAATGGCAATTTGACATTTGAAGTGCAACCTACATCATATCAAGCTCCTTTCTATATATCAGGTTACAGGTATACAGGCAGGACAGGTTTCAACACTCAAGATTTTATTACAACTCTTGATGAAGGGTATGATGGCAAGACAGGATCTGGTACAGGTAGAATAATACATGCTGATTTTGGACCAGTGCAGATACAAGCATCTAATGGGTCAGCAGCATTGCAGCTTGATCCTCTTGAATATACTCCATCTTTAGGGCTTGCTGATGGGCAGATAATAAACAGGCAAGGTATGTTATATCTCTATGATGCAACAAGAGGAAAGTGGATAAGCATGATGAGGCAGAATGTCACTTTTGGAATCAAGAGAGCTGATGGATGTTTTCTCAATGTTGCTGATTTCTCCTCCTCTAATTCAGGGTGGCCAGCATTGAGGAAAGGGACTATATTAGGGTTGACTGCTCAAGCCTCCTCAGGGTATGCAAACAAGAAGTTCATCATATCCAAGAACAATGACCCTGCAGGCATATATAATTTTTCATTGAATAATTATTACTATGCTGATGGAACAATGTCTATAGATTTTGAGACAAATGACATCATCAAGATTTTAGCAACTTCTGAGTTTACAACTACTTACAACACAGTCATAAACCTTGAGATAGCTTGGAGGTGTTCTTAATGTATACAAGCAAAGCAGCATTAGATGGTATTACTAAATTTGAAGATCCTAGAGGATTATTAAAATATATATTCATAGAGGATGAGGGAGAATATTCTTTTCCAGAATTGTTTGGTGATTTCTATTTCTCTGAATATTTATACTATGAGTTAGATGATTTCAGATATCATGGTGATGAAGAATTAGATGATTTTGATGTTCAGACAGCCATGGAAGAGAAGATGGATAAAGTAGAGAAAGAATATAATAGCTTTAGGTGGGAAGTGTCAAGATTTGAAGATGGAGATAACTATCATTTTATATCTTACCCTAAGAAAAACAAGGGAGTAGTAGATATATTAGTCAAATTAGTCAATAAACAATAGGCATCCTTAATTCAAGGAGTTAAATATGACTTTAAGCGAACAACTATACAATGAGATAGCTGCAACATTCAAGAGTCTGTTGTCTGAAGAAATAGACAAAGGAATAGTAACTATCTCAGTTCCGCCTTACAAAGACTATTTTCTCAAAGATGGTGCTTGGGACAAGAGGAGAAAGTATTTTACTTTCAAGATAAAAATAAAGAAAGGCAAGAAGTCTGAGAATTCAATTATTGATTTAGGTAAAAGTTTGGTGAAAATCGGCACTTTTATGCAAGATAATAACGATGAAAAAATCTATATACAATCAGATTTTTATACATCAAACCAATATAGTGACAGTTTCAATATAACATTAAAATTCATCCCTTATGATTTGGCTGCAAAGATATTACTTAATCAATAGGAGAAATATGAGTTCAGAAAACGATTTAATAATACCCGGATTTGATGATAATATATTAAAAGATCTCAATTTCAGTCTTGAAAAAATAGGTAATATCATACATGTCAAATGCCTTGGCAATATAGATACTTATAACTCAGCCTATTTTCAAAAGAAAATGGATATGATTTTCAAATATGGCTACAATAAAATAATATTTGACCTTGCACATATAAACTATGTGTCATCTACTGGAATAGGTTCATTTACAGAATTCTTGAAGACTCTTAAGAAAAACAATGGTGACATGTGTGTCATTAATCCTCAACCTAAAGTACTTGAGGTTTTTCAGCTGTTAGGATTTACTACATTCTTTAATTTTGCCCAAAATGCAGAGGATGCTGTTAAAGTTTTGAATAAAAACATCAAGGCAGAATCTAATTTCCCAATGACATTTGTATGCCCAGTTTGCTCTAAAAAACTTTCAGCTAAAGAACCAGGCAAGTTTAGATGCCCACAATGCAAATCTATCCTTGGAGTAAATGACAAAGCAGATGTTTTTTTAGTTTAGAGTAGGGAGTATGATGGTATAATATTGTTATCAGGAGGCTATATGAACTTCAATAACAAGATATATCGCTCTCAGTCATTTGTAAACAAGATACAGATGAATCTTGCTAATATCTCGTCTAACCCTGAGGATGAATTTCTCCTTGTCAATGCTTATTATGATCCTCATTTCTTTGATTGCCAGCTCTGTGATCATAAGGGTTGTGCTTATGCCTATGAAGTCAAAAACCTCAAGACAGAACAAATCCTCAAAGTAGGAAGTGAATGCATCCACCACTTTAAAGACAAGGGTGTAAACATTGATCTTGCTGAAGCATTGATGAAGAGGGTCATGTCTGCTACAAACAAAGCCAGGCGTGACCTTAAAGACAAACTTGGCAATGAAGCCTGGGAAAAACTCACTGATGCAGAACGCAAAGAGATAGGTTACAAGCGCTATGCCTGGAGAGAGGAAGCTGGGAAATTGGCTTACAAGAACCTGTCAGATGAAGACAAGCGTGAGCTGATTGTAAACCAGTTTATGATCATCCAGGCAAAGGAGCTGCTTACTCAGGTAGCTTATAATAAACACTATCTCTCAGAAGAAGAGCTCAAGAAGATAGCAGACCTTGGTCTTGACCAGGAGCTTGCCAAGGCTGAAAAACAGCGAGCTGCTCAGCAAGCTCAAGAAAGAAAAGTAGTTGTTGCAAAAGAGGCATCTGCTTATATCTCCTCTCTTAAACTGACCTGGGCTGAAGTAGATACTGAAAAAACAGACACTCTATCCAAGGAGTTTGATTCTCTCAAGGGTAGCTGGGAGTATAATCCTATCCCTGGAATGGTTTCAAATTACATGCGGGACAAGACATATCACATGTCACAACCTGTTGAGAATAATGAATTTGAGATTGCTATCAAGACTCTTATTGCTCAAGATCCTACAAATTACTTTTTCTCCTCTGTCTACTCTTATTACAAGAAATATGGCAAGGTGACAGAAAAGCAGCGTGAAGCTATTATGAAAAGCGTCAAAAAGTAAATTTCATAAAAGAGGAAAGAAATTTCCTCTTTTTTTTTATTTTTTTTGTTTTTTTTGACAAGATAAAATAATACCAAATATTGATGAGGAGATTATATGGATTTTCTAGAGTATTTAGAGTCAAGTGGGAAAATAGACGAGCAACAGAGAAAAGAAATATTGAATCAATCCAAGAATAGCCATGAAAAGGCTGGACAGTTGATTCTAAAAAAGAATCTATTACCTAAAAATGAATTATTACAACATTTGCAATGTTTCATTGAGGCAAGTTTTTCCCATCAATGATTTTAGAGTAATAAGCTTTATTATACAATATCCTTATGGATATAGTAGTCGACAAACAAAAATTCATAAAAATACTACAAGATAACAAGCTCTACCAGAGATGGAAAATCAATGATTCATTGATGCAAGATCATTGCATGATAGGTCTTTTTATCTATCTTCAAGTCTTAGAAACAATCAATCCTAAAGATTTTACAAGCAATCCATTTTCAAACAAGTCACTTTCAAAAATACCTCATATAAAACTTCTCAGAGCTTGTTCAAGAGTAAAAAACTATGACACAGGAGAAGATGATGTCATGGGCCTGAAAATGGCTAAAGAATTGTTTGAAGATATATTAGACCAAGGTTTTCTCAGATATGAACAAGGCGAAAAAAGTGAGTATTCTTGGGAAAACAATGATAATTATTTCATAGCAGATATAGGCATTATGTTCAAGAATGAGATTGAGGAATGCATCTCTATACCAAGAGATAAAGAAATAGCATGGATCAAAACACTTCTTCTCTATCCTTCTATTATTGAAACTACCTACTCCTATTGGAATATATCAGAAAAGTTCATTGAAACATATATAGATTTCATATATTATGGAGGCACCCATGTCAGACTTGATTGATGTATATGAAAGCATCAAAGAGGAGATAAGCCAAAAGCAGGATATTTTCAGGATGGTCTGGAATCTTGGAGATGAAGAGATCTTTCCTGAGTTGATGTTCTGTCTTTGCACCCCGCAATCAAATGCACACAACGGGTGGAAAGCAGTTCAATCTCTCTCAAAGATAGATCTAAAGACAGCAAGCCAAGATCAAATTGAAGAGATTTTGTCCAAGTCAGGTGTAAGATTCAAAAAGAATAAAGCAAAATATATTGTAAGGGCTATACAGCAACATGGTGCAATAAAACATCTTGTTACTACATTGATAAGCAGCCTGAAGGATATGATTAATGTCAGGAACTGGATAGCAGACAATGTCTATGGGCTTGGAATGAAAGAAGCAAGCCATTTCCTGAGGAATATAGGACTTGGTGATGACATATGTATCTTGGACAGGCATATATTAAGAAATCTAGCAGAGTATGGAGTCATAGACCAAGTTCCTAGACATATGGACAAAAAACTATATTTAGAGATTGAACAGAAGATGATACAATTCTCTCAAGATGTGAACATACCATTGTTTGCTCTTGATTTTGTATTCTGGTATTTGGCTAAGGGTGAACTTTTCAAATAAGGAGTTTATGATGGATTTGAATATTGTGCTAGAAAAAGAGATAGAGAAAAAAGTTGGTGAATACAAAACCAAGAATGCAGAGCTTTCCAAGACTGTCAAAGATTTGACTCAAGAAGTAAAGAGACTCCAGGCACGATCTGGTAGTTTGCCAGATAATGCAAAAAAGATGGTGACTATTGACACTATCCATTATCTTATTTCTTTTCAGCCAACCTTCCCTGGCTACACTGAGAATGACTCACAAGGTATGAGAGATGCCCCTAAATGGTTCAAATTCCTAGTAGAGTATTGGGACAA
>JFJP01039012.1_pt1 | contig 14790 bp, 19 predicted proteins | sample 431651 | NCBI WGS metagenome assembly JFJP01 (sample SAMN02602958, study PRJNA72255) | Microbial mat metagenome, whole genome shotgun sequencing project. | biome: fresh water; feature: sink hole; material: water; isolation source: purple microbial (photo- and chemosynthetic) mats found in...
TCACAATTCAAAGCTGCATTTTCTAATAGAAAAGTCACCATTTTATTGAAATAAACCAAAGGAATTTCTATATGCATAATAGATTCGGCGAGAGTCTGTATATAAGCTTCTAAACTCATATCCAAATAAAGGAAATCTCTATATTCTGAGTTATTTCCAATTGATATATTTAACGCTTTTCTCGCTGAAATCGCTCTTTCCATTTGTTTCACCTTATCAAAATCATTGATATTATTGATAATTTCCTTTAAAAGGTTTTGTAGTTCATTGTTAGCGTAATTGTAAACATTTTTCACGTTATTTACGAGATTATTGCCCGAATGAATAGCGTTCAATGTTTCTAAATAGTCCACTAAATCATCAACTAAATTAGGAGAATATTCAGGCTCCATAGTAATCGACCTTTCGAAGCTGGCGAGTCTTTCCTTTGTAATGCCATTTTTCTTCAGAACTTCCCAGAATTTTTCCATTTTATTCGTTTTATTGAAAGCGATAACCGCCTCACAAATACCAACATCATCAGGAGTAGTGTTATTATGCAGTTTTTGATGCCATTGTTCATAGAAAGTGCCATGTTTCTCTGGAATATGATGTCTATGCATTATTTCTAATATTTGATCACGAATCCTCTGGCCATTGTCACCTCCTTTGCCGAAAGTACTCAGAATTAACCGAAATACATTGAATTTAGAGATTAAGCCGGTTTTAGGAGTCGAAGAAACGAGTCTTGTGAGGTTTAAAGAGAGATTTTTTTGACTATGGGCCAATTCTCCAGGCTTTGTGTTGTATTTCCTTTGCCAATCGAGCTTTCTCATAGCGGAATAACGCATCCAAACGAAGAGCCAGGATAGGGTTTCTTTAGAGTGGTTTGCGAGACGATTGAGCCATTCGTTGCATAGGTTGAAACGATGCATCAAAGTCCAAGAATTGTAGGAAGTCTCAACTTCGATTATTTTGTTTATGAACTCATTTGAATCGAAATCAGAATTCGTGAGATCATTATAATCATTTTTGTTATTATTGTTATTATTGTTATTATTGTTGTTATTGTTGTTATTGTTGTTATTGTTGTTATTATTGTTGTTGTTGTTGTTATTGTTGTAAGAAAATGCATAGTTTTTACCATTATTGTTAAACCAGGTATTTGTTCTTTTAACAACAAAATTCACTTGTTTTGGAAAACTTTCTTTCTTTATATAAATTTCCAAAAGAGAAAGATTGCTATCGATTTCAAAAAAATTCGTTTGGGCGGCTCTTTGATCGAATTTAACTGTTTCTGGAAGGTTTTCGAAAATATCATGAAGCATAGGAGAAACCCACTCGTTCGAATGCTTTACACCGATGCCCCAATGCAATGTTAGATTATTAAGGTCGGAAATAAAGGTCAGTTTGTAGAGGGTTTCAGTCGCTGTTAGGAAACAAAAAAGTTTTCTCTCTTTGTTGAGTGGAAATTCTTGGGATTTGAGTGTTGGACCAAAATTATTTAGATATGTGTTGAGACTCATTTTGTTTTTCTTTTTGAATTTACTATATTTTTTACTTAAATTCTTTATTTTTTTTTGTTTCTTAATAAAACTTTTTCAAATTTTTGCAAAAAAATTTGAATTTTTAAATTTTCGAAAATTTTAAAAATTTATTTAATTTTTTTTAAAATTTTAATTATTTTTTATTTGAATTTATGTTTTGTTGTTGTTTAAATTTTAATTTCTTGTTTATTTTTTCTTTTTTAAATAGAGAAAATTAATTTTTAATACGTTTTTAAACAAGGACTATCCCGATATCTTTCGACTTGATTGCCTCAGTCATTTTCCAATTATACAAATAATAATGCAAATTTCCATCTCCTGCGCTAAATTTCAACTCCTAAAAAAAAAACATAAAATAATAATCGAAAGACAAAAGAAAAAACTTGTAGGAAAATTTCATTATCCATGATATCCAGAGCGTTAAACACATCAAAACCTTCCAGATTAGCAACAACTAAGGCATCACTAATCAAATCACTAATAGATACTGTTGCTGCGACATTGTAATAAGAATAAGCAGCCTTTTTAATTAAATTTTAGTTTTTTTATAATTTAAAAAAAACTGAAAAAATTAATAATTCAATGGTTTTTACCCTTAAAGTTTTGTGAACTGGGTGCTTTAAAATCGAAGAAGGCAATGAATAGAATGAGAAGAAATCAGTGACTTTCTTATCATTTTCGACCACATAAGTATAAATCACATCTTTTCTTGGTAAAAGCCAATGTTTAATTTCTTCCTCTGAATATTTCGTATAAACTTTAAATTTCCTATAATTTTTCCAAAATTTCGTCATAAACACAATTTTTATTTATAAAATTTCTCTTTTAATTACGTTAAATGATCGTTCAATAGTTTATGAATTTGAGCCACATCCTTGCTTTTCATAGGTCTCAAGCCTTTTATTTGTGGGGTTTCCGGCAATTTATAAAGCTTGATCATTCTGGCTAATGTTTGGTTTTTACCAAGACTTGAAAAATTGGATTCTATCAATTTTTTCGGGTTTAAGCTTCTATGATAATATCGTGCCTCTCCAAAAGGAGTCGGAATCAGAACACCTGCTGTATAAATCTTGAAAATTGATTAGTTTTTTTTAGAAAATTCTTGACAAAAAATTAGGATTTGAGAAACTCACCGCTTGCCACATGTTCTTCAAATGGACCCTTCGAGTGATTTCTTTGATAAGGACTGGAGCCAATCTGTGTTGTCTCAATTTTTTGTGGACGCACAAGAAATTCACTTCTGACATTTTTACTTTTTTATCCTCGATCTAAAAAAAAAAAAAATACATTAAAATTATAAAATTTAATAATTTTTTTTGCTTAAATTTCAAGAGAAAAAATTAAATTTTACCACTAAATGCAAAGGAATAGCTGTGATAAATCCTACCAATTTCTTACTCTTTATGACTCTGACACCTGCGAGCCATTCCTTATAATAATTCGGTGGCAAAACTGCCCATCTCAAAAACGCAACTGAATAGTCAAATCTAAACATATTATCGTCATCCTCCACATAGTTTTCTGTCAATAAATCATAGACCTCTTTACTTTCATGCTCATCATTCAGATTCACATCACACCATTCAAACTCCTTTGGTAAAGGCAAACCTTCTTTTCTTACATTCTCCACAGTTTGTTTGTCTTCTAAAGGCCCTGAAAGCTTATTTTCTGGATTCACATAATCTGTATATTTGGGAACTGGCTGAGTATCCCAGAAAATTCGAGGCTTTGTCAATTGATTTTCATTGGCATTTCCTCCTAAAAATGGCTGCAAGGCTTCAAATCTTACAGAAAAAATTAGTTATGAGACACCAATTGGGTTTTGGGGGGTTTACTTCTTTAAGATTTCGGCTTCAGATTGAGCATCTATTTCAGCATTTTGACCTAAAGTTTGATCGATAGGTTGGGCTTTGATTTCTTCTTCTGGGGGGGGATTGGCTGGATTGGTAGTGGGTTGCTCCATTTTTTTATTTTTTTTTAAACAATTAAAAAAAGATTTGTCTTATTTTTTTTCTTTGAATTTTTTTAATGTTGAAAATATTTTAAAAAAATAAACTAAAAATTTTAAAAAAAATTTAAAAGAAGAACTTTTGCAAAAAGGTTTGGATTTAAAAAAAGTCAGTTTTTGCATATTTTTTTATTTTTTTTAAAAAAATTTAAAACATCTTGCAAAATTTTTTTTTTCCAATTGAAATTTTTTCTTACTTTCCCAGTTTTTTTGTTTTTTTTATGATTTTTATAAAAAAATTCAGAATTTTCCCTTTTCACACAATTATTTTTTATGAATGTTTTTGATAAAGACTTGAATCAAGCAATGCATTACTTCAAAGAATTGAAGGCAAATTTATTTGAATTCATGTTCTTGATTTTAAAGGATGACAACTCGAGCTTCATTTTCACTTGTTTGTTGGCTTCGATCCAATTCATGCAGTCCTTATTTTATTTCTTTTATTCAGAGGTATTCAAAAATGATCCATTAAATAAATGAATATTTTTTGCCTTTATAGATGAAATATGTCTGGCAATCTGATCAAATTGCCACTCAGTTAGAAAGTTTATTAGGTTATTTGAATATCGCCTATTATGTCAAACAAACAGACATCAGTACATTCCTCCAAATATTTTATTTAGTGGTTGGTTTTCTTGGCTTGCAAATCTTGGGTTTCGCATTAATTGCTTATTTGATTCAAAACCAAAAAGGTGTTTCAATCATTATTTTAAGGCCTGTGAGGTATTTATGGACGATTTTAAATACTATTTGTTTTGTCCCAATTATAGAAATTTTACTTACTATAATGAACTGTACGGCTGATACAAATGATAATTCCTCTCATAATACGTTTTTCCGTGATCAGCAATGTTGGAAAGGAACACATATTGCTCATTCAGCTATTTCAGCAGCTCTTTTGATATTTTATCTAATTTTTAACGTTTTATATAATGCATTATATTTCGATGGTTTGTGCTTAGAAATCAAAGGAAAAAACAAAAGGAATGGAAGAGCAAATATTGTGTTAAATTTGAATCAATTGGTGATAATTATTTTATTCAACTTCATGAATCAGCCATCCTATAGACTGATTTTGATGATCTATATGATTTTTGGGTATTTTTTGGTGTTCATACAATTTCATTTCTTCTCACCTTATACCTTCTTATTCGTCAAAAAGTTCTATAAAGTTATCACTTGTCTATGCCTTTGGAATTCTTTCATTCTTTTGATTGCTGAGGTTCTTTATAGATTTTAATTTTTTATAGAATTATTTTATTTTTTTTAAGAATTTTTTTTAAAAAAACTCATTATTTTATAATTAGGTTGTTGAAGGAATTTTGTTCCAAGGAACGATTTATGGTTGGTTCCTAAGTTTTCCTTTACTAATAATTCTTGAGTTCACAACAACTGATAAAAATCAGAAGCATATTCTTATGAGTAGCACTAAATTCAGCACTTCCAAGCAAGTAGAAGGTCACAGCAGTTATGTTTTACATTTAATTCATGAAGACAGTTCTCTCTTAAATAATTCACCATTTATTCTAATTTTTAAGTTTTTTTTAGTGAAAAAGGGGAATGAGGCAAGATTATTATGGGGATTTATTTCGACTCATAAGCAAATTTGCACAGATATGACATGTCCTTTACAAAGAATCAGCTTAAGTCATACGTCAATAAAACAACAAGCTAGAAATGTGATTAATCTAACCCTAGCCAATAAAGAGAAGATTTATGCAGTGATTTGGGATTATTTAACAATTTTATACACAACCTCAACTTCTAAGTCTTTTTTTAAAAAAATTTAAATTTTTATATTTTTATCACATTTGAATGATTTATCAAGATTCCGAAAAAATATTCAGTTGAAAATTGATTATGCAGTGTTTTTATCAAGAACCTTAAAACATCGACAAGCTGCATTAGTTCAAATTGAACAAGCTGAAAATTTAGACCCTTCTTTTGATGAAGAGTTCAATCTCCTGCAAATCAAGTTAAAATTTCATTAAAAAACTTTGAAAAATAAAAAGATATGGATTAGAAAATCCATAGAAAATGATATTACAGAACAAGACGAAGATGGAGATAAAGAAATAGATTTTACAGAAATGAGAGAGTTTGATGAGCTTTTCTTCTGTTTTCGTGGGTTTTTGGAAAGATCCGTCCTTTTATTAATGGAAATCTGGCTCCAATTAGCGGAAGAAAAACCTGGTTAAATTAAAAAGAAACAAATAAACTTTTATTGAATTTTATTTTTTAGATATTCTTAAAATACAGGAAATGGGCTCCCGTTTGCCTTTAATGAGAAAAATGATCGATTTGTATTGGAAACGCATAAATCACATGAAAACCTATAATCTCATCAAGGCACAAAGATTATATTCATGGTATCTGATCGAAATTTTCAACCACAAAGAGGATGGATTTAAAATTTTGGAGGAGTCGCAAAATCTAGAAAGCTTCTTCAAGAAGAAAAGAAACAAAGGTATGGCTGATTTCAACGATGGAGTTTCAGAAGGACAAGAAGAAGCTTTGGTGTTCATCACATTGGATGATGTAAATTATTAATTAAAAAAATATTTTTTTATCAATATTTTTTATGTTTTTTAATTTGCTAAATTTTTAAAAATAGTTTAATTTACAGATTAAAAATTAAATTTATTAGACGAAATTTGGGAATATTACTAATATAACAGCGACAGCAGCCAAGATTTTCGGATACACTAAAGCAGAAGTCGTGAATTCAAATATAGATAGTCTGATGCCGAAAGTCTATTCCCGCTATCACGATCAATTTCTTCGAAATTTTTCCGAGAAAAACGAAAGTAAGATTCTGGGTACTCAAAGATTCGTCTTTTGCAAGCATAAATCCGAATATATTTTCCCTTGTTATTTAACCATTTCGGTAAAATCTTTTTATAGATTATTTAAATTACTTTACTCTAATAAGCCTATTGTCAATTCCATGAGGCAAAACCTTGATTTTGTTGGATCTTTTACCCAGCACAAGAGTTTAAAAGAGGTTGGGTTTATAGTATATAATAATGACGGTATTGTAGAGGAAATGAGTTCAAGTTGAAACAAAACAATTATTTCATTTTTAAACATAATTTTTTTAAAGCTTGTATTTCATTATTGGGGTTTAACGTTAGAAACATCAAAAGATATAAGATTGGATTGGCAAGATTGGTTTTTCATTATATAAAAAAAAAATTTAAAAATTCATAAAAGTTTCCATCTTTGACATCAGAAAAAGAGTCTTTATTTTCAAAAAACGGTAAGATTTGTGATTATTACCAAGAGGAGGTCTTGAAAACCTTCATGTTGGATCCTATGAAAACCATGGACCCCCTCAAAACCATTAGCAAAAACTTGCAAACTCACAACTCAACAGCAGCAGACGATGAGAACAAACATCTGAATTCCGTCGTTCTTGATCGTTTTTATCTAAATTTCTCATATTTTAAACTAAATTTCTTTTTATAAGTCGATAATCGAAAAGCCAATTGCTTTTTATTGCATTCTTATGAGATCGTATTTTCCAATGATATTTCAGGTGGTTTTTATTTAAGAATTGAGCCTTTGTATAATATGAATGAAAAAATGATAAAGGAAACTGATACTACTTCAAATAATTATCTAGTTGGCAAGAAAGCGATGTCGAAAATTACGAAATTTAAATTGGATGATGTGAATAAAAGTTTAAAAGGCAGCTTTCAATTCCGTTTTAACCCTTTATTGAGCCAATACTTGGGAGAATGCATCGAAAATAGCAATTATATGACAGTCTTTGAGAGTAAATTGGATAAAAGTGGGATTTCTTATGTAGATAATTCGATTTTGGACGCTTCTTATCTTTCAGAAGCGAATTGTAATCGCGAGAAGGCTTTTGAAGAGAATAAATCACATATAAATGTTGATAATGCTACAGCCAATTTTGTGAATTATGGACTGAATATCAAATTATATCGAATGATAAATAATAACATAATAGATAATGAGAAGTTCATGGAAGATGAATCGATTTTATATGAAGATGATGAGGAAAATGAGTCAGCCAGAAGCAAGGGTACTGGTTCAGAAGTGAAAACCAAACAAGGTGAGAAAAAAGAAGAAGAAGAACAAGATGATGATAGTTATGGTTATAAATTTTAAAAAATCGCATATAATAGAAATAATTTAATTTTATAGACGAAGATGAAGGAAAAATAGACAGTTTGATAAAAAATCAAAAGCAATTGAATTATGAATTAAGTAAAAAAAATGACACTTCAGCGACTAAAATGCTAAAGAGGCTCTCATTTTCCATGATGTGTGTCATTATGCTTCTTTCGATCCTCGGCTATTATTTCAAAATCGACCAGATTTCCTCAATGAAAGAATGTGTAAAGATAATTGATTATTCCTCAAAGAAAATGGCACTTATTCAATATCTCACGCTTTATATAAGAAATTTAGTATTTTTGAATGAAGGGTTATTTCCAACGCTTTCAACTGATTATGAAATGAGTTTACGACAATCAATTGAGTCTTCTTTAATAGAATTTGATACTTTAAATGAAGCTATACAATTTAGTTCATTGCATTCTATGGCACATAGTCCATCAGTCCCTATGTTCTTCAAAGAAAATAATGCTTATACTTCATTTGATTTGAATGAAGCATCTGAACAAATCATCACTAAAGCTTATTATATAAAGAATATGCCTTTAAAAGATATTTCCTTCAGTAGGACTGAGGTTTATTTTGTGGTTTATAACTCTATGAATGATTATTTCATCACTTTGAACAATTTGTTTGAAAACCTGGTGCAAAACATCCAAGATGTTAATGATCTCATTTCTACAATAGCTTTAATTTTCTTAGTTTGTTCAATCTCTTTGATTTTCGCATTATCTTTGCTGAACACTGTTTTTTTCCAAAAAGCTTATAAAATAAAGGAACAAATTCTGACAGTTTTTCTTGATCTTCCTCAAAAAACTGCTAAATTTTTGTATTCGAAATGTGAGAATTTCCTTGTTAATATCTCATCAGGTACATTATTTTATTTACATTTTTATTAATAATAAAGGTTTTTTTTCAAATAAATTAGGAGATGGTGATGATTTTCTTTTTTCTGAGTTTGAAATAGGGAATGAAGAAACAAAGACCGTTGATAATACTGAGGGAGTCACGAAAACAAATGATTTTTTTGGAAAGAAGAAAAAAAAATTTAAAAATCATGAGAAAAAATATGTTGGGTTTTTCCTCAGATTGATGATGGTGGTTATCACAATCACTGGATATTATATTTTGGATTATTTCACTGGAAAGGTTTATTCTGATAAAATCAATGCATTGGCAATGGAGTTTAATTCGACTTATTTATGTGAAAACTATTTTGGATTGGTTCTCAATGCAGAAAAAGTTTAATTTTTTTTACCAATGTCTCCTAAAATTAAATTTTAGTTAATGATGTATGATGAAACGATGCCTGTTATGAAACAAAACGCTTTAGAATATTTAAAAAACAGTTATGAGATGGTTTATGCTATTGAATCATTGATATTAAGAGTTAAATTTTATTTTAAAATTAATTTCTAATTTGATTTTTATAAATCTTTTTTTTAAAAAAGGAACATGCATATAACCGAAGAAATCATGAAGCTGATTATTTAGCAGCGTTCGATCAAATAAAATCAATCAGTCCTTGTCCAATAATCGCTGAAGAAGGACAAGTCAGCTTAGAAGAATGCTCTTATTTTTATCACGGAATCGTCAATGAAGCACAAAAATTAAAAAAAAATTAAAAAATTAATATTTATGCGTAATTTAGGGGATGTCAAGCGCTGTTGCACATCATTTTCAGCATGTGTACTATTTACTCGGCTTTTATGAAAATATCATTAAAAATCCTGGAACTGACATTAATTGGCCTGAAGGCTTTGTTTTAAAGAATTTCAGCCTTAATAAAGAAAGAAATCAAATATTGAACCTCTTTACTCTTCCAGATTTTTTGGAAACTGGTAAATTTAAATAAAAAGTAATATTCAATTTTTTTTTAATAGATAAGATGCAATACATATATCTTAAAATTTCATATCAATTTTTGCAAACTCATTTCAAAACTGAAATTAATGATTTCTTGGATTCTTTTCAAACTCAGCGAATCTTGATTTTGATTGCATTTTTATTGGGATTCACATTTGCTTTTATTTTTATTTGGTCACCTTATATAAATAGAATCGCCAGAGATGTAATAATCACATTGTTTTGAATTGAAAAAAAAAATTATAAATTTAGATTTGGTACACAAGATCCTTGTTAGGAATTATACCGTTGTCAGAGATAAAAAGAATAAAGTCAATAAATAGATTTATTAAAAAATACATAATTGAAAAGCAATTATAAGATCTGATTTAAGAAAAATTCAAATTTTAATCAATGAATAGATTTATAAAGAAGAAATAAATAATTGGCAAAAATTTTTTATTTTAAAATTAATAGACACTGAGTAAAAAAGGGTTTTGTACTATTTAAAAATCCCTATTAAAAAAAATTTGTTTGTTACTTAAATCGATTTGATTTTTACTAACTTAGAAAATGTAGTTTTATTGGATAAAACAAAAATAAAAAAATTTTTTGATCGATTTATATGTTGAATACAATTATTTTGATTTTTTTTTAATGTTTTAAAAATAAAAAAAAATTTAATTTTGAGTTTTCTGAACTCAATAAAATTTTAAAATTATCTAAACTTACTAGAAATAAAAATAATTAAATTGATAAACAAAACAAAAAAATTTATTACATTTAAGAAAAATAAAAATAAAAATTATGTTTTCATTTGAATGAACTAAAAATTTTTTTTTGTTTTGTTTGTTCAATATCATCAAAATTTTCTCATTATCGATATATATTTCGATGGGGTTCCGCAATCTAGTTCGAACAGATCCATTGGGTTGACCATAAATGACAGAGAATTGACAATGGTTGTTTGCTAAATTAATTTTAAATAACAGAAAATGATCAATTTATAAAATTTATAAAAATATACTTCTTCATAACCTTGCTTCTTAATCAAATTATAAAGTGGCGAACTGTCAAAAAATTGGCTTGAGATTATAATATGATCAGGCTCAAAATATATTATCTCTTTTATAACAAACGTAAAATCCCCTTCATAAAGAGCATTGTGATGGTTTCGATCTCCTTCAAACGTCGGAGTGCAATCTTGGTATAAAATTGTAATATTTCTATCACAAAATTTTAAATTCTAAAAAAAGAATTCAATAAATAGTGAGTTTTACTTATGAATGTGAGAGTAATATGGGGTATCAAAACATCCTGTTACAAATAAGACAGTTTTTATGTTAGGATCATTTCTCACATAATCAGAAATTGTTAGAGAACCCGCATTGTTGAACATTTTCTCTGTGAAGAAAATCGCATTTACAACAAAGATAATAAATATAAAAAATTTCAAAAATTTAAAGAATTTCCATTTCGTCAATAAAACTGCTGGTATTGCACAAATTATAGGAAACAAAGGGTAAATGACTGTTAAAAATCTATCATATGATTAAAAATTAAATAAAGAAATTTTATTTTTTCATTTACCTTGATTCTTTATGAGTTGAAAAACTGTATACCGTAACAGGGATCAAAGTAAGCAAAACTAAATCAACTTTATTTCGATTATTTTTGGTTATTGGGAATTTCCAAACAAAGAGTATTATAAACAGTCCAATATAGAAAAATAGAGTCCAACCACCGGTAGATGAGGGAATTCCTTCATAAAGAAAGAATAAACTATTTTCTTCACCGAAATATTTAGATTTATTCTCTAAAAAATTCCACTTTTCAAAAATATTTAAAATGTTATCAATGTGTTTTAATTTTAAATTTACCTTCAAAAAATTGAAAGAAGTCAATGTCATTTTTTTATAATAAAAAGAATCAAGACAAAGAGCTGAAAAAAGTGACAAAAGTCTATTTAAATTTATGTTTTTATTAAAAATTATATTATTTACGCGTGGCATATGTTTATAAGTAGTTGTTGTTTGAATTGTTTCAAGTTTTGGACTGAAAATAATTTCCAAATCTAAAATCAAAATCAAAAATTTTTTGAATTGCTTTTCTCTTTATTTATTTTAATTTTAATTACGAAAAGACAAGGCCATCCTATCAAAGAAGTGCATCTTGCCATAAAATTCAAGGTGATGATGATTCTTGCAATTATTTCATCTTTCAAGCTATAAATCAAAATTTTTTATTTTTTAAATAAACTTTAAAGAACCTGTCTTTGTTTTTCTCATCTTTACCAGAAAGCCAATAATGTAAGGCAACTGAAAGAAAAATCGCCTCAAATGAATTGCTCAAGGTTCTGCCACAAATATATAAAGACATCAGAAGTGTGCAATGAGCTATAGGCTTGATATTTTGCATAAAAGTAAATAATTAATGGAAAATCTTATAAAATTATCATTACAATCCAGAGGTTATAGCTTTCAGTGAAATGATCTTGAGACATTTTATAAATGAAATAATCCATTAACGCTGCGAAAAATGGTTGAATTAATACAAACGGACCATATGCCTTTTAAACCATACAATAAATCTGGAAAAATATTTTTATGTACAATAATTAATGGAAAGTCTATATTGAAATGTTTCATTAATCTGAAGAACGATCCATATATCAATTGCGGCAAAGGACCTCTGATTGGATCTTCTTCTATAATTTCCCAAGGCAACAATCCTAGTCTGTTTCAATTTTTATTCAGGTTTTAAATTTTTTTATTTTGAACCCAAAAACATCATAATGTGCTATTTCTAAGGTTTGGAAAATTTCATCAGGATGCTCATATGTTTTCATCAATATCAACTTTGAATGAAATTATTATAAAATTTGCTAGGCAGAGAAATAAGAACAGAAAGAGTAAGTCTGAAAAGCCAGAATCCTAGGAAAATCTTTGGAAATCTTGACATCCAATTTTGAGAGAAAAAGAAATCTTTTAATTTCGGAATTTTAATATTAGATTAAAAATAATTTTAAAAAAAGGAGAGGTTCTCTGGCAAAGAATTAAAAAAACAATAATAAAATATTTTATATTTTGCAGTTTATTTATAATCAGCTCAGACTAAAAAACTTAAATTAATTTATGGAAAAAATCAAAAGAAGAGTAAAATAATCACAAAAATAATTTGATTAATTCCACATTTTTTCTTAGAATTCCTCCATACACAATATCAAAGAAACTTATAAAATAATCAAAGGTCTAGATGAACAGGTTTAACACAACACCAGTTTAATATAAATCATATATGATTTATGTAAGGGATTATCTACTGTAAACCAATATTCCATTGAGAAGAAACTTGGTTCAGGTTCTTACGGCAAGGTGAAACTGGCGATAAAGAAGAACACCAATGAGAAATTTGCAATAAAAATTCTAAAGAAGAGCTTATTGAAACAAAAACGAGAGTTTGTCAAAGAAGATGATAGTAAATTTTGAAAATGTTTTATTTTTATTTTTTTGGACAATTCAGTTTTAATTGTGAAAAACGCATTTCAGGATGTTCTGAGAGAAATCGCTATAATGAAGAAATTGAACCATCCTAACGTGATTAAATTACATGAGGTCTTAGATGATCCAGAGGAGGATAAGTTATACTTAAGTTAAAAAATTAAAAATGTTTGTGCAAAAATAAAAACATGTTTTTATTTGTGAAGTTTTGGATTATGCTGAAAACGGACAACTTTTAGAATGGAATCAAGAGGATAATTCTTTTAAATTCACAAAACCTTTTGCTGAGGAAGTTTTGCCTGAAAATGAACTGAGAAGAATATTCAGAGATATTGTGAAGGGATTATATTATTGTAAACTTCGAATTTCTTTTTAAAATTTATTTTGTTTTGTCTTTGAGTGCATAATAATGATATAATCCACAGGGATTTGAAACCACAAAATATCCTTTTCGATGATTATAATGTTGCTAGAATAGGTATTTTTGGTATTTATTTTAAAAAATATAATAATCGTATTTAGCTGATTTTGGCGTTTCATTGATATTGGAAAAAAATGAAAGTTTTAGCAGTAGATGTGCTGGAACTTATCATTTTATGTGTCCAGAATCAGGAAAAACCTCACCATTACCTGGAACTTATTCAGGGAAAAAGGCTGATATTTGGGCTTTGGGAATCACATTATTTTGTTTTACTTTCAAAACTGTTCCATTTGATGGAGAGAATGTTTTGGACATTCTTTCAAATATTGAAGAACAAAAGTTAAATTTTTTTGCAAAGAAAGTAAAAAAAACTGTGGGCTTTTTTAGTTTGGAATTTCCCAAAAACAGAGTTATTAGCAAAGAATTACAAAATTTAATGGAAGCGATGCTAAAAAAGAACCCTTTTCACAGAAAAACACTTGAGTATATAAAAACAGAAATTTTTTGATATTAAAATATATGCGAAAAGCCAAATAGTGGAAGATGAATGGATTAATATGAATTCCTCTCATTTGAGAGAAGAAATGTAAAAGAAAATAGAAATATATCATTATTTATATTTTATCATATCTCTAGAAATAAGATCCAGGTGATGATATCCGAATCTGATATCAAAAACGCTATTTTGCCACTTCATACAATAGTTTTTATTGTAAGTGATTAACTTTTTTTCATTTAGAAAACTATTTTTTTGAAATATTATCAGAAAACTATGGTTTCCAGATGGAGAAAAAGAAGTTTATCCAGAAGCGGTTCACCTCTAAGTGAAGGAAATAGTCCTACATTGTAATTTTTTTCATTCTATTGTTTTTTGATAACTTATTTTTTTAAATAAAATTATTATTTTTTTCTCTCTCAAAGAAATGGAGCAGTTAATTATAAACCACATAAATTGTCTCTTTATGGAAAAGCTAAAGAAAATTGCTCAAATAATCTACTTGTTTCTAAACCTTCTATTGAATTGAATGAAATCGCTGAAGCTATAAGCCAAACACAAATCTTCTCAAATATCAACTCTCCAACCAATTCACAAAATAAAATCCAAGAAAAGAATGAAGATATTGAGAATTATCTTGAAAGCACAGCTGATAATTTAACTAATTTAACCAATAATAGCTCTTGTTCAAAAAAATCCAAAGTTGCTCCAAATTTTAAGAACCTTGATTTGAAATATAGTAAGAAGAACTCTGACGGGAATTTCTCAGCTTCTTACAAAGGCGAAAATTAAGAAGAAAGCTATTAATTTGACTATTTATTTTAGTATTTTTTTTTTAAAAAAAACAT
>JFJP01039013.1_pt1 | contig 14790 bp, 10 predicted proteins | sample 431651 | NCBI WGS metagenome assembly JFJP01 (sample SAMN02602958, study PRJNA72255) | Microbial mat metagenome, whole genome shotgun sequencing project. | biome: fresh water; feature: sink hole; material: water; isolation source: purple microbial (photo- and chemosynthetic) mats found in...
ACTATCATATTGCTATCAATTCAAATAGTAACACCCCAGAATTAACTGCGCCCTCATCAACTGAATATTCACTTGAACCTGTGCAGTTGGGGACAGAGATTTTAAATTATAATAATGTAGTATTAAATTTTACTGCCACATCAGAGTCTATTTCATATAACGCCTCAGCTACTTTAGACTGGAATGTTGAAAATGCAGATACTTGTACTGCATCTGGAGATTGGAGTAGTAGTATATCAATGTCAGGTTCAGAGACTTTTGATAATTTAACTTCTTCTAAATCATATACTTTAGAATGTTCCAATCAATATCACACAACTACTCAAACAATTAATATTAATGTTGCAAATGCAGTAAGTTATACTTTGTATTATGACGATAATAGCGGAGGCACATTCATGTCAGAACCAAGACTAGAATACAGCACAGCAGCGTTAACATTATCTGAGCCAACTAGTACAGGATATACATTCCTAAACTGGAATATTGAAATTGATAATTCAGGTGCCTCCTATAATCCAGGAGATTCTTTTACTATGCCATCGAATGATGTGACTTTGTATGCGATATGGTCTATTAATCAATATACATTAACTTTTAATACTAACGGTGGATCTTCTATTAGTCCAATCACTCAAAACTATAATACTGCAATCACATCACCTGCTGACCCAACAAAATCAGGTTACACCTTTAATGGTTGGTCACCAACTATCCCATCTACAATGCCTGCTAATAACGAGACACATACTGCACTATGGGAGGCTATGGTTAGTTGTGACCCTATAGTAGACACAAGAGATGGTAAAACATATGCCACCGTGCAAATCGGTACTCAATGTTGGATGCAGCAAAACCTAAATGTGGGAACTATGATTACTTATTTTTCTAATATGGCCAATAACTCTATTCTTGAGAAATATTGTTACGGTAATCTTGAAAGTAATTGTACAACTTACGGTGGCCTTTACCAATGGGATGAAGCGATGCAGTATGTAACAACTATCGGTGCCCAAGGAATCTGTCCAACAGGCTGGCATATACCAACTCATGATGAATTTACAACTTTCGAGAGATCAATTTGTACTTCTGGTTCTTGTACGACTGATTTCCCTTATGATAACACTACCACTGGTAGGCGTGGTACAAATGAGGGTACCACAATGAAAGATATGTCAGGAATTTGGAAAGGATTTCTTACTGGTCGACGTAGTGACGCTGGATCTATGGCTGGAATGGGAGTTAGTGCATATTACTGGACATCGCTACAGAGTGGTACTAGCGCTTGGTATCGATACATGAAGGGTAACTATACAGACGTTGACCGAACCACACTTCCTAAGTTGAATGGGTTTCCACTGCGTTGCTTAAAGAACTGATCTAACTATTCGACTATTTGATTATTCCGATAGCACATATATTTAATTCACCATTAATGGCAATATGCAACACCTTGCCGGTCTAAAAGATTATTATCGGATTTAAATAAATTTAAATCCGAGCTTACTAATAGATGTACTAAAAGCCCACCTAAATTTAGGCGGTTTTTTATTAATTGCTTTCGTTTTTTTATACACTAATAAAAATAACTAGGCCTATTTCTTGTTGGTTAATTTCAAAATAATGGTTTGTCAAAAAGTGGATAACTGTAGTACACAATTGGTTAATAGTGGTATATAATGGTAGTTAAGTGGGAGAGCGTGGGAAACTCTTAAACAACTAAAAATATGTTAATTGGCGAATTCAAACACAGCATCGACGATAAAAAAAGAATTTCTCTACCAGTGAAATTTCGAAAAGTAGTCGGCAAAAAGTTGATCGTCACCAGAGGACTTGATAATTGTTTGTTTCTTTATCCAGTCAAGGAGTGGGAGAAAATATCTGAAAAACTTGGCTCTCTAGGAATGGGTCAGTCAGATACCAGAGGATTTAATAGGTTTATGTTGGCAGGAGCTAACGAAATTAATGTTGATTCAGTCGGAAGAATTTTAATTCCAGATCATTTAATAAGTTTTGCGGGTATCAAATCAAAAGTTATTTTTGCCGGAGTTTATAATCGAATCGAAATTTGGGATGAAAAGACTTGGGAAAATTACAAAAATAAAGTTTTGAAGGATGCTGATCAAATGGCAGAAAAATTAGGCGAAATTGGAGCAATCTAAAAACCCAAACAAATTCCAATAATTAAAATCTCATATCTTAAATCCAACATGAATCACATATCTGTTCTTTTAAAAGAAATATTGGAAGGCTTACAAATCTCGGATGGAGATGTTGTTGTTGACATGACTCTTGGTGGAGGAGGACACAGTAAAGCAATGTTAGAATCAGGGGCTTCTAACATAACCTTGATTGGATTGGATGCTGATGCCGCCGCAAAAAATCGAGCCATCGAAAAAATTGGAGAACAAGGACAAAATCACCAAATAATTTTTGAAACGATTTATTTTGACTCTCTTGATAAAGTCCTGACTGACCACAAAATCGAACAAGTTGATAAAGTTTTGTTTGATCTTGGCTACAGCAGTTTTGAAATCGATGATCCTGAAAGGGGATTTTCATTTCTAAATGATGGACCACTAAAAATGACTTACAGCCAAGACGGGTCCGGCAACACGATTAACGCATTCGATGTTGTGAATTCTTTTTCAGAAGAAAATTTAGCCGACATTATTTATGGTTTCGGACAAGAACAATTTTCTCGACGAATCGCGAAGGCGATTATTGAAAGTCGCGAAGAGAAAGAAATTCATACAACCAAAGAATTAGCAGAAATAATCAATGCAGCAGTTCCAAAATTTTATCGACATCAAAAAGACGGCGGACGATCTAAAATTCACCCAGCTACTAAAACTTTTCAAGCCATTCGAATTGCCGTTAACAGCGAACTAGAAAGATTGAAAATCGCTCTTAATAAAAGTTTTGAACACTTGAGCAAGGGCGGAAGAATTGCAGTCATTTCCTTTCATTCTTTAGAAGATAAGATCGTCAAGACTTTTTTCAAAGAAAAGGCAACAGAAAAAAAAGCCATTCTAGTCAACAAAAAACCTATCATTCCTCAAAAATCTGAAATCGTAGAAAACCCAAGGTCAAGAAGCGCCAAATTGCGAATTATAGAAAAGATTTAATATCAAATATCGACGAAATAGAAAATATAATAATACAATTGCAAAATTTTAAAAAAGACAAAAAATGAAAACCAAAACATTAAAAATCAATATCACACAGATCAAGGTAGCAAAATTAGCTTATGGAGTAGCATTCATTTTCATGCTAGTATATCTTTTTCTAGTTAATCAAATTTCTTTTGCAGCAGCTAGTTACGAGACAACATCCAAGGCTATCACAGCTGCTCAGTCAGAAGTTGGAGAATTAGAATTGTCGTTCATAGATTTAAATAAAAATATCGAAAAGGAAATGGCGTTTAATTATTCTTTGCAAAACGAAAATGATGAAACAGTCATTTTTGTAAAGAGAAATAACACTGCCAGGTTAACTTTGAATGAATAATATTAATGAGCCAGAAAAGTCTAATAATTAAATGGAGAGTTTATTTCCTGTTAGGAGTTTTTTTATGTTTTGGACTCCTATTGATCGCTAGACTATATTTTTTACAAATTATAAATCATGAATATTATTTAAGCAGGGCTGACAAGCAACATTTAAAAACTGGTAGTAACTTTTTTGATAGAGGGAATATTTATTTTAGCAGTAAGGACGGTTCGAAAATTGCCGCTGCGACCTTGAAGGATGGTTATAAAATCATCATTAACCCAAGCGTTATCGAAAATCCTGATGAAGTTTTTAATAATTTAAATAATTTAGTTGAAATTGATGAGGCTGATTTCTTGCATAAAGTTTCTAAAACAGGCGATCCGTATGAGGAATTAGCAACCAGAGTGCAATCTGAAATTGCCATGCAGATTCTAGATAAAGATATTACCGGAGTTTCTTTGTTGCGCGAAAAATGGCGATTCTATCCTGGTCAAAATTTGGCTGCCCATGTGGTTGGTTTTATGGCTTTTAGTGAAGACGATTTGCTTGGACAATACGGGCTTGAAAGACAGTACGAAGAATTATTAAATCGCAAAGGCAAGAAATTTTTCAGTAATTTTTTTGTGGAAATATTTTCAAATATAAAATCAACAATTTTTGAAGGTAATTCGCCAAAAGGATCAGTGGTCACAACAATCGAGCCGACGGTTCAATCAATGCTCGAATCAGAATTGACCAACTTGTCTGAAAAATTTAATTCAAAAATGTCCGGTGGGATTATCATGGATCCTCATACTGGCGAAATAATTTCGATGGCGCTTGATCCGAACTTTAATTTAAATGAATTTAATCTGGTAGATGATTCCGCAATTTACAAAAATCATATGGTCGAAAGCGTTTATGAAATGGGTTCGATTATGAAACCGTTTACCGTGGCAATTGGTCTTGATACTGGGGCAATTAGAGAAGAAACAACTTATGATGATAAGGGATTTAAAACGCTGAACGGTTCTACTATTAGTAATTATGATAAAAAGGCGAGAGGTGTCGTTGATATGCAACAAGTTTTAAGTCAGTCGCTGAATGTTGGAGCTTCATTTATTGTTGATCAAGTTGGTAATAAAGTTTTTGCTGATTACATGAAAAAACTTTTCGCAGAAAAAACTAAAATTGATTTACCAAATGAGTCGCAATCATTGCTTTCAAATTTGGACAGCGCTAACGATATTGAATATGCGACCGCTTCATATGGTCAAGGTATCGCGATGAGTCCAATTTCTATCACTAGGGCCCTTGCAGCGCTTGGGAATGGTGGCTATTTGGTAGAACCTCATTTAGTTAAGGAAATTGAATATGAAAACGGATTTTCTAAAACAATTGAAAAGGATAACAAGGTACAAATTTTCAAAGCCGACACTTCCGAAAGAATTTCGCGAATGTTAGTAAGGGTAGTGGACGAAGCCTTGGCCGGAGGTGATTTAGCGCTGAAAAATTACAGCGTTGCTGCAAAGACTGGAACTGCTCAAATTGCCAGTGGAGATGGAAAAGGGTATTATGATGACAAATATCTCCACTCATTTTTCGGATATTTTCCAGCTTACGACCCAAAATTTATCGTCTTTCTGTATACAATTGAACCGAAGGGGGTACAATATGCATCAGAAACTTTGACTGATCCATTTATGGCGATTGTGAAATTTTTAATTAATTATTATGAAGTTGAACCTGACAGATTTTTAAACTTTGACGAATCGCCAATTAATGATTAATATAAACCAAAATGAATAACTTATTTAAAAAAATCATAATCGCCATCATCTTCATCGAGGCTAAATTAATGTTGATTCGATATCGGCCTAAAATCGTGGCGGTAGCTGGATCGGTTGGTAAGACTGGGACCAAAGATGTGATTTTTCAATGTATTTATAAGGATATTAAGGCTCGAAAATCCCTGAAAAGTTTGAACAGTGAATTTGGGGTGCCACTGAGTATTTTGGGTTATGAGTCAGGATGGAACAGCCCACTTGCTTGGTTAAAAATTATTATCGGCTCTATTTTTAGAATTATTTACGTACCAAATTATCCAAAGTGGTTAGTTTTGGAAACCGGAGTTGACCATCCTGGAGATATGGAAAAAATTGCGAAATTCCTAAAACCGGACATGGCTGTCATTACAACTTTTGGTACTGTGCCGGTTCATGTTGAATATTTTGATCACCCAGAAGATTTGATGAAAGAAGAGTCAAAGATTATTGATTATATTAAAGATGGAGGATCTTTGATATTGAATGCTGATGATCCTGAAGTTTTAAAATTAAAAGAAAAGTCCAAAGTAAAAACCTATACTTACGGGATCACGAATGATATTGCTGATACCTTAGCAACTAATCAAAGAAATACTTTGAGCGATGATTTCAAGGGGATTAGTTTCAAAGTAAATTATGGTGGTAATGTGATTCCGGTTTCAATAAAAAATGTTTTAGGCGCACAGTATATTTATTGTACTTTGGCTGGGATGACTGTGGCCAAAATTCTTGGCCTGTCTGAAATTAAAGTCGCTGAATCTATTTCAGAATTTGTGCCGGCAAAAGGCCGAATGAATTTGATCGATGGAAAAAACCGGTCAATGATAATTGATGATACTTATAATTCATCTCCTGTGGCGCTTCATAAGGCACTCGAGGCTTTGGCTGATTTGGATTGTGAAGGGAACAAGATTGCGATTTTGGGTGATATGCTCGAAATTGGAAGATTTTCACATAGCGAACATGTTAAAGCTGGTGAATTTATCAAAAAATTAGGGATAGATTATTTGATCACTGTTGGATTGCGAGCTGATGAAATCGCTGAAGGGGCGATCGAGGCAGGCATGGCTAAAAGTAAAATTTCGAGTTTTAGAAAATCAGAAGAAGCTATCGAAAAATCCTTAGAAATTTTAAACTTGAAAGAAAAAAGTTTGGTATTGGCGAAGGGCTCTCAAAGTATTCGTGTGGAAAAAATTGTTAAAGAATTAATTGCTAATCCCGAAAAAGCTGGTAAATTATTAGTGAGGCAAGAAAAAGAGTGGCTTGCCAGATAATTAGCCCGGATCACACGTGTGTCGATCCTGCTGATTAAAATGGCCCTATCGTCTAACGGCTAGGACGGTGCCTTCTCAAGGCACAAATCAGAGTTCGATTCTCTGTAGGGTCACCAAAGAGAGAGTAAGTTCGAGCACTCGAGAAGGGTCGAATTAACAAACAGCAGTAAGTCATAACCTGACTTACTGCTGTTGTAGTTCAAGATAATGATTTATGTTATACTCTATATATGAAAGATGACGCAAAAAAACTAGGGGAAAATCTAGAAAGATAATAATTTGGTCGATCACCTAGAAGATTATGAGAATTAAAAAATACATTTCAGTGATATATGATCTTATTGAGCCTAATATTATTTCATTTATAATGATTGGATCTCCTCTATTTTTAATAATTTATCCACTGAACGAATATCGAGGATTTAAAATTCCATATGGAATAATTTGGTTTTTTGTAGGTATGGGTGTTTGTTATCATATCCATAAAGATAAGACTGCTGAATAATTTTATGAATAATAAAGAAGCACAAGCGCGAATAAAGATAAACAAACTTTTAGAACAGGCCGGTTGGCGTTTTGGAGATTCTGAAAAAGGTAAAGCAAATATCTCTCTAGAGCCCGGAGTGACTATTGCTGATGCTGGAGACAATTTTGAAAACATTCCTAAGGGATACATAGACTATCTTCTATTAGATAAAGACGGTCGCCCTCTTGTTGTGCTTGAAGCTAAGAAAGAATCAATTGAGCCACTTTCAGCAAAAGAACAAGCTCGAAATTATGCACGAAATGTAGGTGCTCGTTTTGTCATACTTTCAAACGGAAATCTTCATTATTTTTGGGACACCAAACACGGTAATCCTGACACTATAGCTCGTTTTCCTACACAAGAATCTATAACTCAATTTGAAAGCTACACACCAAACCCTCAGGAACTAGCTTCTACAGTTGTAGATGAAAATTATATTATTGCTTCTCAGATGCCTAGCTTTGAGAATGATCCATCATTTAAAGATGATTCTTTGCGATCAGAATTTCTTAGATCAAACAATTTAAAACAAATGCGTCCATATCAGGTGGATGCAATTAAAGCTATCCAACAATCAGGACTACAAGGAAATACTCGGTTCTTGTTTGAAATGGCTACTGGTACGGGAAAAACTCTGACATCAGCCGCGGTTATTAAACTGTTCTTAAAGTCTGGTAACGCACGACGAGTTCTTTTCCTTGTTGATCGTATTGAACTTGAAGATCAGTCATATAAAGCCTTTAGACAATATCTAGGTCGTGATTACACTTGTGTAATCTATAAAGACGCTCGTGATTCTTGGCAACGTGCCCAGATTGTTGTTTCAACAATTCAAACATTCATGGCGAACGATCGGTACAAGAAAGAATTCTCACCGACCGACTTTGAGTTTGTAATTTCAGACGAAGCCCACAGATCAATCGGCGGAAACTCTCGTGCTGTATTTGAGTATTTTGTTGGGTATAAATTAGGGCTTACTGCTACACCAAAAGACTATCTCAAGGGGCTTGATGGTGAAGACGAAAATACTCAAAGAGAATTTGAGCGAAGACAAATGTTGGACACATACAAGACATTTGGTTGTGAGCCAGGTCAGCCAACATACCGATACGATCTTTTAAAAGGTGTGCAGGATGGATTTTTAATAAATCCTATTGTTGTAGATGCTCGTACAGAGATAACAACAAAGCTTCTCTCTGATGATGGTTTCGCTGTTCACACAACAACTGAAGACGGAGAAACTGTAGACCAAATCTTTAATGAAAAGCACTACGAGAGAAAGTTCTTCAATGAAGAAACAAATATCGCTATGTGTAAAGCGTTTATTGAGAATGGACTTTTTGATCCTTTTGCAAAGCAGGTTGGTGTACCTTTGTTCGGTAAAGGCATTGTTTTCTGTGTATCTCAAAAACACGCCGCTCGAGTGACGAACATCCTCAACAAAATCGCTTTCCAAAAGTGGCCAGATCTCTACAAAGAATCTGACTTTGCTATGCAAGTTACCTCACAGGTTTCAGATGCACAGCAAATGACTATTAATTTCTCAAACAATAAACTTGGCGGACAGATTTCTGTTCCTGCTGGATATGATTCTGGAAAAACTCGTGTTGCTGTTACGGTTGGAATGATGACCACAGGATATGACTGTCAGGATCTTTTGAATATTGCCCTAATGCGACCAGTGTTCAGTCCGTCTGACTTCGTGCAGATCAAGGGTCGTGGTACACGAAAACACCTTTTTAATTTCACCGATTCAGAAACAAATGAAAATTATCGTGCTGAAAAAGAAACGTTCAAATTCTTCGACTTTTTTGCAACATGTGAATATTTCGAGAAAGAGTTTAAGTATGACGACAAAATAAAACTACCTGTTATTAAAAAGGTTCCAAGTACTGACCCGGTAGAATCTACTCAAGGAGAATTCGTCGATGAAAATGGAGAGAAAATATTCAAAGGTCCAATAGATCTACAGTCTGACGATAAAATAGTTTCAGTATCTCATACCGAGGTTGGTTCTGGTGGTATGCGTATTGACCGTGAAGGCTTTCGTAGAGCTGTGGAAGAAGATATTCTTGCCAACGCCGTGCTCTCTAACCTTTGGAAGAACGGCGATATAATTGAAGCAGAAGAGTACACCAAAAAACACATATTCGACAAGCCTGCACATTTCTTGAATCTCGAGAAAATCAGAAAGGTTTTCAATATAGATCGTAGAATTAGTATTCGAGAGTTCTTGCAGATTGCGTTCGGAGAAAAAGATACTTTTGAGAGTAAGAACGAACTACTCGATGGACAATGGGACAAATTCGTAGAACTTCATCCAGTAGATCCAGATCATTACTATCAAGCAAAAGACTTCTTCAAATCGTATATATCTGATTCAGAAGTTCGAGATATTATTGATCGCAAGGCATACGGTGAACTCTTCCACTCACCAGCACTATCATTTGAAACATGGAATGCATGTAACGGATATAAAGACATTATTCCTCGATACATCAAAGATTATGTATCACTTAACACCTTTATGAATTAATTATGCTTACACAAGACACAAAAAAACATATCGACGCCGCCAGACAAATACTCGTTGGGGTTGTTCCAAATCCAATGTCTCAAGTGGAGCAGATTACTAATGCTCTTATTTACAAATTCATGGACGACATGGATCAGCAATCAATTAAAGCTGGTGGTGATCCATCTTTCTTTGTTAAAGATCTTGAAAAATACGCTTGGACAAAAGTAATGGATTCTCGTTTAGGTAACCAAGAACGAATGAATCTCTATACCGAAGCGTTGATGAAGTTTTCAGAAGCAAAACAACTACCACAGCTTTTCAGAGATATTTTTAAACAAGCATTTTTGCCATATCGAGATCCAGAAGTTCTCGGGCTTTTCCTAAAAGAAATTTCATACTTCGGCTACACTCATTCAGAAGAACTTGGAAATGCGTATGAGTATCTTCTTTCAATCATGTCGTCACAAGGTGATGCGGGGCAATTCCGTACGCCTCGCCATATTATTGATTTTATAGTTGATGTTCTCGCACCAACTAAAGAAGATACTATTCTAGATCCTGCTTGTGGTACTGCTGGATTTTTGATTAGTGCATACAACTATATCAAGAGACAAAACGAAGGTGTCGATCCAGAAACTGGAAAAATGAGACAGCTTACAGCAGAAGAACGCAGAAAGCTTGTAAATAACTTTGAGGGATACGATGTTGATCCGACCATGGTTCGCATGTCACAAGTGAATATGTACCTTCATAAATTCACTACTCCAAAAATTTACAACTACAACACGCTTGCAAGTGAAGATCGTTGGAACGATAAGTTTGATTTGATTTTGGCAAACCCACCTTTTATGTCTCCAAAAGGAGGCATAAAGCCACATAATAAATTCAGTGTTCAAGCCAATCGTGCAGAAGTTTTATTTGTGGACTACATTATGAACCACCTCAAACCAAAAGGACGAGCAGGTATTATTGTTCCAGAGGGTATTATCTTCCAATCAGGAAAAGCTTATAAAGAACTTCGCAAGAACCTCGTAAATGATGGACTTTTTGCTGTTGTCTCACTTCCTGCAGGAGTATTCAACCCGTACTCAGGAGTAAAAACTAGTATTCTCTTTTTTGATAATGAAGTAGCAAAGAAAACAATTGACCTTTTGTTTGTAAAAGTAAATAGTGATGGATACGACCTTGGTGCACAGCGAAGAAAGATTGAAAAAGATGATCTTGGTGATGCTGGGGTTATCTTAAAAGGATTTAAGGAATATGTTCGAACAGATCAAAATAAAGAAACCATCGAATCATTCATTTCTGGATCAGGAAAAGGATTTATTGTTTCAAAAGAAAAGATTTCAGAAACTGGTGATTATAATCTTTCTGCTGATAGGTATAAGACTTCTGAAGTCAGAAATGAAAAATATCCGTTAGTTAAATTGGATGATATTTTCATTGAAATTAAAAATGGTAAAAATGTTGATCAGTTTGATCAACTTGGTAAATACAAAGTATCAAGAATTCAGACTATAGCTGATGGTACAGTTGATCTCAATAAGACTAAATATACAAATGATGACGTTAATGAAAATGATTTCCTCATAGAGGGAGATATTCTTTTTAGTCATATAAATAGTATCGAGCATTTAGCAAAAACTGCGATATTTAAGAATATAAATGAAAAGGTTGTGCATGGTTCAAACCTTATAAGACTAAGACCAGACAAAAGTAAAATAATACCAGAATACGCCATTAGCATTTTAAAAACAAAAGATTTTATTGAAAATGCAAGAAGGTTTGCACAAAAAGCCGTAAATCAAGCAAGTATAAATTCAACTTCGATTAGAAATTTAGAAATTCCACTCCCTCCTCTCGAAGTACAGAGAGAAATTGTTGAGCAAATTGAAGTAAAGCAAAAAGCAATTGAAGGGGCAAAACAAGTCATCAAAAATCTAGAGAGAGAGAGACGATATTTTGGTCAGTCACTTAGGAAGTTAGAGGGTGTTGAAATGATGGAACTAGGAGAAGTAATGACACTAGAATACGGTAAGCCTTTAAAAGAATCTGATCGAAAAGGTGGCGATTATCCCGTGTTTGGTTCTAATGGTGTTGTTGGATATCACAATGAATATTTAGTTAAAGGACCATTTATTGTTGTTGGACGTAAAGGAACTGCTGGTGCTGTTACTTATTCGCACATATCAGGCTATCCAATCGATACAACTTTTTATGTTCAGTTGAATAATAAACATAATGTAGATCTCAAATATTTATATTCAATTTTAAGCACAATCGGACTTGATAGTGTTAATACGCAGGCGGGCGTACCTGGTCTCAATAGAAACGATGCTTATAAAATTAAAATACCTATACCTGCTATTGAGATTCAAAAAGATTTGATCTTTGAAGTCGAGGAGCAAGATAAAAATATAGAATCAAATAAAAGACTTATTGAAATAATGGTGGAAAAGATAGAAGAAGTTTTATCTGAAATTTAGCCATGGATGAATTTAGATGGAATATTCCTGGCTATTTATCTCTAAAATACAATTCTCAAATTGAGCAGGATTACATAGTTGAATTACAGCAAGATTTCTTCAGTCAAATTGAATCTGGTTCTTACAGGTCAGCCCTAACTACATATCATCTGCTTTTTATGTGTTATATAAACCAAGTTTTGTATAAAACAAAACTATGGAAAGTAGAAGACTTCAAAACTTCTTTGATTCATTTAGGAGGAGATCTTGTTCAAAAATTAGAAATAGCAAATAGTCCAACCGCTTTTTCTCATAAAGACCTAAAAGAAAGAAGTTCTATAAATTTCTTGAGTCTGTATGGAAACTCTGTAGAAGTCATCAGAAGAGCTAAAACTATTATTGATTTTAGAAATCAAAATTTAGGACACGCTACATATACAAAAGTAGATGAAGACCAGTTTTATTCTAAAATTAATGAATACAATGAGGTTGTTACCCTTATTGCGAATCTATATGAGAAAACACTTCTAAAAGAACTTGATAGTTTTTTAATGAGTAAATCAGCTGAAATTAGAGAATATATAGAAAATGGAGAAGATTCTGAAGATGAGTTGATTGAAAATATTTCAATGGATGATATTGAGTTGGCATTTACAGCCCCAAATTATCTTAGCTGCCAAGATATTTTTTCTTTGTATACTCTTATGACAGATGAGGCTATAGATACCTTGGAAAATAAAAAATACTATTTAAAAATAAGAGAATTATTTGCTAACCACTTAAAGGATATTTTGCCGTAGTGGTTTACCGTATTTTAATTATTTTATTCTTCAAAACTAACTCACTACTAATACATTCCAAGATAGATCTCTGTTCTAGCGGAGATCCTTCTTTTAGTACAAATTTTGTGTAATCTTTGAGATCAATTGGTTCTATTTTTTCTGTCTTTTTCTTTCCCAAGAACATTGCTTGTAACTTCTTAAATTTTTGGATTTCAACATCAAGCTTTGCTGTGAGTTTTACCTTATTAATATTCAAAGTATCAACCATATCGAGTAGTGATTCAATAAGCTCGGTCTCGTTCAGTGCAGGATTTTTACAATTCCTATCTTTAGCTTTTGTACATCGGTAATAGACATGGCGATTCACTCCGCCATTCAGTAACTTCTTAAACTTTTCATCGGCAGTAATACCTGATCCGCACACTCCACATTTCATAATACGAGTAAAAGCAAATTCTTTGCCTTGTGATTTTATCGTCTGCGACTTGATAGAGTTTCTTGTCTCATCAAATAACTCTTTCGAGATAATCGGCTTATGTTTTCCCTCATACCAGACACCTGACCTTTGAGGAAACTCAAAGCGACCGTAGTAGAAAGTATTATTTATGATCTTGAATACATTCCCTAGACTTAGGTGAAAACCCCTGTGAGTTTTAAAATCAAGGTCATATCGTAACCATGCGTGTACTTTTGAGACACTCCATTTTTCGTAGCTTATCTTCTCAAATATCTGCCGTATGGTATCGGCTCGTTCTGGATCGATTTCTACCTCACACTTAGCCAATCGATGATTAGGTTTTCTGTATCCTGTGGGTGGTTGTACTGGCCACAATCCCATTTCACACCTCGCTCTCATGCCACGCTTCACATTGATACTTTTATTGTCGTTTTCGAGCTTTGCCTGACTACAAAGGATCATCAATAGAAATTTGTCACTTGGTGAATTAGAAAAAGTCTGACCAAATGTTTTAATTTGTATCAGCTTTTTCTGATCCATTCTATCTACTAACTTTCCAAGATCACCTGCATTACGAGAAAGTCTATCGGGTGCCCACGTGATGATTCCGTTGAATATTCCTGTATCGATATCTTTTACGATTTCCTCAAATACTGGTCTTTGTCCAGACTCTTTTGCAGAGTGTGATTCTCGTCTAATTTCAATCACATTGAGTCTTTCTCGCTCTGCAATTTGTGTCATTTCTTTAATTTGAGAATCTATCGAGAGAGCTTGCTTCTCGTCACCCTCAGTCGATTTTCGGGCATATAACACATATTTCGTTTGATCTTCCATATATTAATTAATGACAGAAATAAGAGATTTGCTAAGCTATGCAGACTTAGATTTTTATTTCATACTCATAATATAGACTTAGCAAATATTTTATTTTAGGGTATTATTAAATTGGATTAAATAGTAATTTTATTGTATTATTTATTAACAATTAAATAAGTGTAAGTACCTAACCCTTAAGTATTTTTATTTAAGGTATGGTCAAAAACGCGACGAACATAAAAACCCCATCATTAGGGCGTTCGTCGCGTTACATCAGGAAACTGATGTAGAGGTCCGTAAGGGCCTTCCTAGTGGTGGGATTTTTGCGTCTTACTATTAGATTTATTCAAATTAATCGCGACGAACAATATGAGTATAAAATATAGTATTTTAGGTTTAATTATTTTGTTTTTTGTGGGTTGGTTTTTTAGCTATTTTTACGATGATCCATTTATTCTTATTCTAACTATTGTAGTAATTATTATTGGATTTGTTTTTGTCTTAACTAAAGCAAATAAAATCAATAAATTGTTTATTGAATCCAATAATCAAAAATTAAAAGTAATTTTTTTAGCATTCAAAATATTCGGACTTATAGCGGCGGTATCGCTGTCTATAATTCTTTGGTATATAGCCGTGCCCATGATCGTAA
>JFJP01002098.1_pt2 | contig 14787 bp, 18 predicted proteins | sample 431651 | NCBI WGS metagenome assembly JFJP01 (sample SAMN02602958, study PRJNA72255) | Microbial mat metagenome, whole genome shotgun sequencing project. | biome: fresh water; feature: sink hole; material: water; isolation source: purple microbial (photo- and chemosynthetic) mats found in...
AAGCCCAGAGCTTCCAGATTCCGTGTCAGCCCAGTACGGGTGCGGATCACCGCCTGACGCGTGCGCTCGAACCATTCGCGATCCTCGATAGCCGCTGTCGCGCCGGCGATAGCGAGGCGGTCGAGCGGGTAAGAGTTAAAACTATTCTTGACGCGTTGCAAAGCGTCGATCAAAGCGGGGTGACCAATCGCAAAGCCGACGCGCAACCCGGCGAGCGAACGTGACTTCGAGAAGGTCTGTACTACCAGCAGGTTCGGGTAGCGGCCGACCAGCGCCACCGCCGACGCGCCACCGAAATCGATATAGGCCTCATCGACGATTACCACCGAAGCCGGGTTGGCCTTGAGTAGTGCTTCAATATCGGCAAGCGGCAAAGCGCGTCCCGTCGGCGCGTTGGGGTTGGGGAAAATGATGCCGCCGTTGGGCTGAAAGTAGTCGGCAACACGCAGCGCAAAGCTTTCATCCAGCGCTACAGTCCGGTAGGCAATATCGTAGAGCTTGCAATAGACCGGATAAAAACTGTAGGAGATGTCCGGAAAAAGGATCGGCTGCTCGTGTTTCAGCAGCGCAAGAAATGCATGCGCGAGCACTTCGTCGGAACCGTTGCCGACAAAAATCTGCTGCGCTTCGATGTTGCCAAAGAGTGCCGCAATCGCTTCCCGCAGCCGGGTACTTTCAGGGTCGGGATAGAGCCTGAGAGAGTCACTGGTTTCTCCTCGGATGGCCTCCAGCACACGCGGACTGGGACCATAGGGATTCTCGTTGGTATTCAGCTTGACGAGGTTGGGCAGTTTCGGCTGTTCGCCTGGAACATAGGGCTGTAATGCGCGGACGGTCGCGCTCCAGAATTGGCTCATGGCGGGGCTTGGATGGGTGCGGGAGGATGTGGCTAAGGAAGTTTGCAGCAGAGGCGAAATGGTATCATGGGCGCGTTTACTCACTTTGAGCGCATTTCCCGATGGCCAAGACGCGCACTGCCGACATACATCGTACGACGCTGGAAACCCAGGTTCGTGTCAAGCTTGACCTGGAAGGTACCGGCAAGTCGCAACTGGCGACAGGTGTGGGATTCTTTGATCACATGCTCGATCAGATTGCCCGGCATGGTTTGATCGACCTGCAGGTCGATGCGCGCGGCGATCTGCATATCGATGCCCACCACACCGTTGAAGACGTCGGTATTTCGCTCGGCCAGGCGCTGGCTAAGGCCATCGGCGACAAAAAAGGTTTGACGCGTTACGGCCATGCTTACGTGCCGCTCGATGAGGCACTCTCGCGTGTCGTTATCGATCTTTCCGGTCGCCCCAGCCTGTCGTTCAATGTGGATTTCACCCGCGCGATGATCGGCGAGTTCGATGTCGACCTGATTCGCGAGTTCTTCCAGGCTGTAGTCAATCATGCCGCGATTACCTTGCATATCGACAATCTGCGTGGCGACAATGCGCACCATCAGGCCGAAACCATCTTCAAGGCATTTGCCCGGGCGCTGCGCATGGCCATCACGACCGACCCCCGTGCGCTTGATGTCATGCCTTCGACAAAGGGTTCCTTGTAGAAGTCCGGCAGTTCCAAATAACATTCGCATGAAATCCAGATGAAAACCGTCGCGATCGTCGATTACGGCATGGGCAATTTGCGCTCTGTGGCCAAGGCTGTCGAGCATGTAGCACCTGACCACACGGTTCTGGTGACTGCCGATCCTGATGTTCTGTCCAGTGCCGCACGTATTATCGTGCCCGGCCAGGGTGCCATGCCTGATTGCATGCGCGAGCTGAATCAGCGTGGCTTGGCGGACGCTGTCGTACGGGCGGCCGCAGAAAAGCCTTTTCTGGGTATCTGCATCGGCCTGCAAATGTTGTTCGAACACAGCGAGGAAGGTGATGTGCCGGGCTTGGGTATTTTCCCCGGCCAGGTGCGGCGCTTCCCCGATGCTGTCATGCATGACGCTAGCGGCGTCCGTCTCAAGGTGCCTCATATGGGCTGGAATGAGGTGCGCCAGGCCGAAGCGCACCCGCTCTGGAACGGCATCGCCGATGGCGCACGCTTCTATTTTGTGCATAGTTATTACGTCGAGCCGGCAGCGCCGGATGTGATTGCCGGTTCGACGCACTATGGCATTCCCTTTACCAGTGCGGTGGCGCGCGCTAACATCTTCGCCGTGCAGTTTCATCCGGAAAAGAGTGCCGCAGCCGGCCTCAAGCTGCTTGAAAATTTCATGCACTGGCATCCCTGAATCCGTTTTCACCCAAGACAAACTCCCATGTTGCTGATTCCTGCGATCGATCTCAAAGATGGCCATTGTGTGCGCCTCAAGCAAGGCATGATGGACGATGCCACCGTATTTTCGGAAGATCCGGGGGCCATGGCAAGGCACTGGATCGATCAGGGCGCGCGACGCCTGCATCTCGTCGATCTGAACGGCGCCTTCGCCGGCAAGCCGAAAAACGAGGCGGCCATCAAGGCCATTCTGGACGAGGTGGGCGAAGAAATTCCGGTACAGCTTGGCGGTGGTATTCGCGACCTTGATACCATTGAGCGTTGTATCGACGATGGCATCAGCTACGTCATCATCGGCACTGCGGCGGTAAAGAATCCGGGCTTCCTGCATGATGCCTGCACTGCCTTCCCCGGCCACATCATCGTCGGACTGGATGCCAAGGACGGCAAGGTGGCGGTGGATGGCTGGTCGAAGATGACCGGTCACGACGTCATCGATCTGGCGAAGAAATTCGAGGACTATGGCGTCGAAGGCATCATCTACACCGACATCGGTCGTGACGGCATGCTGTCGGGCGTCAATGTTGAAGCGACGGTGAAACTCGCCAAGGCGCTGCGCATTCCCGTCATCGCCAGCGGTGGCATCGCCAGCCTGGAAGACGTCAAGGCGCTGTGTGCTGTCACTGATGAGGGCATCATGGGCGCCATCACCGGCCGGGCGATCTACGAAGGCAAACTCGATTTCCGCATGGCGCAGGCCGAAGCGGACAAGTGCGCCCGCAGCTGACAGGCAATTCCATGCTCGCCAAACGCATCATTCCCTGCCTCGACGTCAACGCGGGCCGAGTCGTCAAAGGTGTCAATTTCGTCGAATTGCGCGATGCCGGTGATCCGGTCGAGATTGCGCGCCGTTATGACGAGCAAGGCGCCGACGAGATCACCTTCCTCGACATCACGGCCAGCTCCGATGCCCGCGACATCATCCTGCACATCGTCGAGGCCTGTGCCGAACAGGTGTTCATCCCCTTGACGGTCGGTGGCGGCGTGCGCAAGGTCGAGGATGTGCGCCGTCTGCTGAATGCCGGTGCCGACAAGGTGAGCATGAATACCGCTGCCGTACAGAACCCGCAACTCGTTGCCGATGCCTCCGGCAAGGTCGGCAGCCAGTGCATCGTCGTGGCCATCGACGCCAAGCAGACCAGTCCAGGCAAGTGGGAAGTGTTTACCCATGGCGGGCGCAACAACACGCATATTGATGCCATCGAATGGGCGAAGCAGGTGGCTGCCCTGGGTGCCGGTGAAATTTTGCTCACCAGCATGGATCGTGATGGCACCAAGAATGGCTTTGATCTCGGCCTGACTCGCGCTGTCGCAGAGGCTGTCCCAATTCCCGTCATCGCCAGCGGTGGCGTAGGGAATCTCCAGCACCTTGCCGATGGCGTAACTCAGGGGCGTGCTGATGCCGTATTGGCAGCCAGCATTTTTCATTATGGGGAATACACCGTGCGACAGGCCAAGGAGTTCATGCATGCGCAAGGGATCGAGGTACGGCTATGAGCAAGACCTGGCTTAATCAAGTGAAATGGGATGAGCAGGGCCTTGTGCCGGCCATTGCGCAGGATGCAAAAACCGGCGAAGTTCTGATGTTCGCCTGGATGAATCGTGAAGCGCTGGAAAAAACCGCGAAGATCGGCGAGGCGGTGTATTGGTCCCGCTCGCGCAGAAAGTTGTGGCATAAGGGCGAGGAGTCCGGTCATACCCAGAAAGTCCTGGAAATTCGTACCGACTGTGATAACGATGTGGTGTTGCTGAAAATCGAACAGACTGGTGGTATCGCTTGCCACACCGGTCGTCGCAGCTGCTTTTTCAATAAACTGGAAAAGCATGGCTGGTCGGAAGTTGAGCCTGTCTTGAAAGACCCTAGGGAAATTTATAAATGATTGATTTAGAAGTTATTCATCGCGTTCAGGAAACGCTTGTCGAGCGCAAGGGCGCACCCCCTGATTCATCTTATGTCGCCAGCCTGTACGCAAAGGGTACTGATGCCATCTGCAAGAAGGTGGTCGAAGAGGCGGCTGAAACGATCATGGCGGCGAAGGATGGGGATCGCTTGCATCTGGTGCGGGAAACCTGCGACTTGTGGTTCCACAGTCTCGTGCTGCTGACGCATTTCGGTATCGGTGTGGATGACATCATGATGGAGTTCCGGCGCCGCGAGGGAATATCCGGTATTGATGAGAAGGCCAGCAGAGAAAAATGAGCGATTGCGTTTTCTGCAAGATTATTGCGGGCGGGATTCCCTGCAAGAAGGTCTATGAGGATGACGACATCTTTGCTTTCCACGATATCAATCCGGTAGCCCCGGTGCATTTCATGGTCGTTCCCAAACAGCACATTGCCTCTCTGGCTGAGGCGGATGCCAGTCATGCGGCGCTGCTGGGCAAGCTGTTTTCAAAGCTGGGTGAATTGGCGCGCGGACAAGGCCTGACAGACGGCTTCCGCACCATCGTCAACACCGGCAGGGTGGGGCAACAGGAGGTGTATCATCTTCACGTTCATGTCATTGGCGGGCCTGACCGGCTCGGTCCGATGATAGTCAAGCATAAGGAGTAAGGCATGGGAAGTTTCAGCATTTGGCATTGGCTGATCGTTCTGGTGATCGTGATGCTGGTGTTCGGCACCAAGAAGCTGCGCAATATCGGTTCCGACCTCGGCGGCGCTGTCAAGGGCTTCAAGGACGGCATGAAAGAAGGCGGTGCTGCGGTTGATGCCGCCAAGTCGGCCGGCCAGGCGGAGCAGGTTGGCCATACCATCGAAGGTGAGGCCAAGAAGGAAAAGGTTTGAGATCTTTGAGCCGGCAACCAGGAGCGGGTAACCCCCGCTCATTTTTTTCCTGCTTGCGCCCCCATGTTTGACGTCGGCTTTTCTGAACTCATTGTCATCGGTCTGGTGGCGCTGATCGTCATCGGTCCTGAGCGTTTGCCGGGTCTGGCGCGCACCGTTGGCCATCTACTCGGCCGCCTGCAACGTTACGTCAATGACGTGAAATCCGACATCAATCGTGAGATGCAGCTTGATGAGCTCAAGAAACTGCAGGAGCAGGTAACTTCCCAGGCGCGCGACATGGAGCGCCAGGTCAACGAGCAGATGCACTCGGTTGAAACGTCGTTGAATGCGTCGATTGCCCAAGGTATTGAAGAGAAGTCGCCCCCAGTGGCCGATGCCTCGCCATCTGCCGTCCCGCCAGCGCCGACTTTTGCTTCTGCGCCCGTTGTAAATACTCTCTCCACGGACAAACCGGCCGCCTGATGGAAGCCCAGGAAAGTTTCGTTTCCCACCTGATCGAGCTGCGTGATCGCCTGATCAAGTCGGTTACGGCCATCCTCGTGGTATTCCTGTGCCTGATGCCCTGGGCCGGAAATGTCTATGATTTGCTGGCCATGCCGATGATCGCCACTCTTCCCGCCGGCACCAAGATGATCGCCACCGGGGTCATTACGCCCTTCATGGTGCCGATCAAGGTGACGTTGCTGGCGGCCTTCATCGGTGCCCTGCCGGTGGTGCTGTATCAGGCCTGGGCCTTCGTCGCGCCAGGTTTGTATGCCCATGAGAAGAAATTCGCGTTGCCGCTGGTGGTGGGAACCACGCTGTTGTTCATCACCGGTATCGCCTTCTGCTATTTCTTCGTTTTCAACACGGTTTTCAAGTTCATCGCCGAATTTGCGCCGGCCAGCATTACCCCGGCGCCGGATATCGAGCAATACTTGTCTTTCGTGATGACCATGTTCCTGGCCTTCGGCATTACCTTCGAGGTGCCGGTGATCGTCATTCTGCTGGTCAGGTTCGGCATGGTGAGCATCGAAAAACTCGTCGAAGCACGCCCCTATGTCATTGTCGGCGCTTTCGTGATTGCCGCTGTGGTCACGCCACCGGATGTGGTTTCGCAGTTCATGCTGGCCTTGCCGATGTGTTTGCTCTTCGAGTTGGGCATCGTGTTGGCGCGCCTCATCGGCAAGCGGGAAAGTTCAGGCGACGAAACCTCGGCAGTACAGCCACTCGATGAGAGTGAAATGAATGCCGAACTCGATCGCGCCGAGGCCGAGTCGGCCCGGAACCGTAGCCAGGATTGAATCGAAGCCTATTTCGCCGGTTTCGGGCGCTTGCCGATAGTGACCGAAACGTCCACCGGCTTACCTTCCCGGCTCAGGCCGAAATGCGCGGAGTCTCCCGGTGCCAGTCCGGCGATTAGCTCAAGCATTACTTGTGCGTCATCCACCGGGCGCTTGCCGACCGTCAGCAGGACGTCGCCGGGCTTGATGCCGGCCTTCTCGGCGGGGCTGCCTCGCATTACGCCGGCGATCAAGGCGCCACGGGCGGATTTCACGCCGAAGGATTCAGCCAGTTCGGCCGTCATATCCTGCACTTCGACACCGATCCAGCCGCGTGTCACCGTACCATTCTTGATGATCTGCTCCATCACGCTCTTGGCCAGCGATACGGGAATGGCAAAGCCGATGCCCATCGATCCGCCACTTTGCGAGTAGATGGCCGTATTGATGCCGACCAAATTGCCGTTGCTGTCGACCAGCGCACCTCCCGAGTTGCCGGGGTTGATGGCCGCGTCGGTCTGGATAAAGTTCTCAAAGGTGTTGATGCCCAGATGCGTGCGCCCGAGCGCTGAAACGATGCCCGATGTAACCGTTTGCCCGACGCCGAAGGGGTTGCCGATGGCGAGTACGACGTCGCCGATACGCAGTGATTCTGCTGGCGCAAAGGTAATGGGTGTGAGCGGTTTGTCGCTGACGATGCGTAGTACGGCGAGATCCGACTCGGGGTCGGCGCCGACCACTTTCGCCTTGGTCTTGCGGCCATCGTAAAAGGCGATCTCGATCTCATCAGCCGACTCGACGACATGGTTGTTGGTAAGTACGAGCCCGTCGGCAGAGACCACGACGCCGCTGCCCAGCCCGGATTGGCGTTGCGTATCGGCACCGAAGCGATCGCCGAAGAAATGGCGGAATACCGGGTCGTCGATAAACGGGTGGCGCTTGACCTCCTGGCTGGTAAAAATATGCACCACCGCCGGCAACGCCGTCTGCGCGGCATCGGCATAGGAGGCAACTTTGCGCGCATCCCGTGCCGGCGCCGCCTGCTGGATCGCGACCACTGCCGGGGTGGTGGCATTTTCAATCAGTCGGGTGGGCAGCCACTCCGGCTTGAGCGTTTGAATGACGAACAGCGCGGCAACGCTGATCGTGACGGCCTGGGCGAAAATGAGCCACAATCGATTCATGAGAGTTTTGTCGGGAAGGGGCGGGGAAATGCAGCGTGAGGAATTGGTGGCTTATCTGGATGAGGTGCTCGCGGCGGCGCGCTTCCGCGATTATTGCCCAAACGGGCTGCAAGTGGAAGGTCGCGCGGAGATACGGCACATTATCTGCGGCGTTACCGCCAGCCAGGCGTTGATCGATGTCGCTGTCGAGCGCGGTGCGGACGCGATTCTGGTGCATCACGGCTGGTTCTGGAAGGGAGAGGATGGGCGCATCACGGGTTTCCGCAAGCGGCGGCTGCAAACCTTGTTGGCACGTGACATCAACCTGATTGCCTATCACCTGCCGCTTGATGCTCACGCCGAACTCGGCAATAACGCACAATTGGCGCTCAGATTGGGTTGGGAGGTGACCGGGCGCTTTGCCGAGCAGGACATTGGCTTCATTGGCGCTCCGGTTCGCGCCACGGGTGCGCCAGATGCCGTCCCGCCAGCGCCGACTTTTGCACATGAACTTGCGGAGCAGGTCGAGCGGGTATTCGGCCGTGCGCCCCTGCTGGTGGGAGATGGGCAGCGCGAGGTGAAGAAAGTTGCCTGGTGCAGCGGTGGCGCGCAGAGCTATTTTGAGCAGGCCATTCTGGCTGGCGCAGATCTGTTCATGAGCGGTGAGATATCCGAGCAGACCGTTCATTTGGCGCGCGAATCCGGGGTGCCCTATCTGGCGGCCGGCCATCATGCGACTGAACGCTACGGTGTGATGGCGCTGGGAAGACACCTGGCTGAGCGCTTCGGTGTGACCTGCGACTACATTGAAATCGACAACCCGGTGTAGCCGGCAGATGCTTTGTCCTTTGTCTTAAGTGTGGCTGCCTTCAGCTTTGAGCATGCCCGTCAGCAGCAGTAATTCCTCGGCCACTGTTTGCGGAAAGCCTGCTCTTGCACCGCCGCGGTTATCGTCGAGCAGATTCTGCATATAGACCAGACAGTCGGTTGTCCGCCAAAGTTCGGTCAAACGCTTCGCGATATGCGGGAAGCTTTCAAGGCCACGATAGCTGTCGGCGGGCGATTTCCAATTTTCAGGCTGCACGTTGAAGTGCTGACGCAACTCTTCGGCGGAACGTTCGAACTCTTCCTGCTGGCCGTTCTTGCGATAGATTTCCAGTAGTTTTAGCCAGTGCCGCAATGCCTGCTTGGGTTCATTGTGGATTTGCTCTGCCAATGTTTGTGCGGCGCCGCTGCCCAACCCCATCGCAAGCATGATTTCGGCAAGCTCAAGCGCCTGATCGCTTTGGCTGCTGGGTACTTGCGCAGCGAAAGCGGTCGTGCTCTTGAAACCGGTATCCGGAGCAGGCGCTGCAGTTGGCTTAGAAACCGGCGGCGGCGTTGATGCTGATGGTGCTGATGGTGCCGCTGGCGCAGGGGGCGTCGTAATGGGCAATGGAGCGGGTTCTTCTGCCGGTGCATGTGGCGCTAACTCTTCGGCCTGATGGTTCTCTGTGTCCGCTTCCAGAGCCTGCGAAATTTGCCGTGCCGAGCGTCGCCGTGACCACCAGAACAGCAGTAATGCCAACAGGCCCGCACCTGCCAACTGGGGCATCCATTGATCCAGAAAGCCGGGCGCTGCTTGTGCTGCCGGAGCCGGGGTTTTGACTGGTGCGGGTTGTGAGGCAGGTGAGTTTTGGGTGGCGACCGTTGTAGCAGGCAACGCATCCGGCTGCACGTAATCAGGCAACCGGATCAGCAATTCGTGAATGTCGGCAACCAGCGATTCGATGCGCGACAGGCGAACGAGAATCTCGTCGAGAACCTTGTCCTGCTCCTTGAACCACGCATGCAGCGCTTCCTCTGTGATGACCGAGGCGCTTTCATGGTGCGCTGCTTTGCCGGTCGCTGGATTGCCATCCGCCTGCGCAGCAAACGGGAACACCAGCAGCCCGCAGGTGAGGAGAGTGATTAGCAGATGTTGCGAGGGCTTTGTCAAGGCAACCGAGTCCCAGAAGAAAATTCCAAGTGCTCGAATTCTGCCGGCTCGTTACCCCGTTGAAGCGCTAATTACAATGGTATTAGTAGGTTAATCAGTGGTTTTGGCGAGCAGGCTGACTTAGGTTTCAAGCTCCCTCTTGTTCAGCAAGACGTCGCAATACAAGCGGAAATGCGCCAGAGAGAAAGAAGGCGATGGCTGACACGATCAAACCCCATCCGGCGAGGTCATCGCGGAAGAGGGGATGAACTTCCTTGAGCAAACCGGCGAATGCAGCGATGCCGGCAACCGTCGTGATGACGCCGAGGGCAGTGAAAAAGAGGAAGGTCCAGGGCCAGTGATGGGGCTTCATGGCGGCCTCATGAGCGTGAATCAACGATGCGTTTGGCTTTACCGGCGGAACGTTCAACACCACCGACCGGCAGCACTTCGATGCGGGTATTGATGCCGATCAGCGCCTTGATGTGATGGCGCAGTTCGCCGGCAGCGGCTTCGCGCATCGCCTCGTACGCAGCGGCAAATTCCGGCTTGAGCTCTACGCACACGGTCAGGTCATCCATATGGCCTTTGCGCGTCACTTCAAGCTGATAGTGCGGTGACAATTTGGCTGTCTTGAGGATCAGTTCCTCGATCTGCGAAGGAAAGAGATTGACGCCACGGATGATCAGCATGTCATCCGAACGCCCGGTGATCTTGCCGATGCGGCGGAAGCTGCGCGCAGTCGGTGGGAGCAGGCGCGTCAGGTCACGCGTGCGGTAGCGCACGATCGGCAGCGCTTCCTTGGTCAGCGAGGTGAATACCAGTTCTCCGGGTTCACCGTCAGGCAACACCTTGCCGGTTTCCGGGTCGATGATTTCGGGGTAGAAGTGGTCTTCCCAGATGGTCGGGCCGTCGCGCGATTCGATGCATTCGACCGCCACTCCCGGTCCGATGAGTTCTGAGAGCCCATACAGATCCATGGCCACGATGCCGAGGCGGGTCTCCAGTTCCGCGCGCATGCTCTCGCCCCAAGGCTCCGCGCCGAAGATGCCGCGCTGCAGTGTCGATTGTGCGGGATCCAATCCCTGGCGCTCAAACTCATCGACGATATTGAGCACATAAGATGGCGTACCAACAATCATGGTGGCGCCGAAATCACGGATCAGTTGTACCTGGCGTTCGGTCTGGCCCCCCGAAATCGGCACGACGGTGCAGCCGAGCTTCTCCGCCCCGTAATGTACGCCGAGACCGCCGGTGAACAGGCCATAGCCGTGGGTGACGTGGATGATGTCCTTGCGTGTTCCCCCGGCCGCCGCGATCGAGCGCGCCATGATGCCGGCCCAGGTATCGATATCGTTCTGCGTGTAGGCAACGACCGTGGGTTTGCCCGTGGTTCCCGACGAGGCATGCAGCCGCACGATGTTTTCCAGCGGTTCGGCAAACATGCCGTAGGGGTAGGTCTGACGCAAATCCTCCTTGCTGGTGAAGGGAAATCTGGCCAGGTCATCAAGCGATTTCAGGTTATCCGGATGTACGCCATAGGCATCATACTTCTGGCGGTAATGCGGTACCCGCGCATAAGTACGCTGCAGCGTTGCCTGCAGACGCTGAAGTTGCAATGTGGCGATTTCGTCGCGACTCGCCCGCGTAATGTCGTCCATGGAATTACTTGGGCCTCATTTCGGCCTGGAGTCGATCACGCGCTTGGCCTTGCCGATCGAACGCTCGACAGAGCCGACAGCCTTGATATCGACGCGCGTCGAGATGCCGACGTAGGATTTGATGTGGTGCTGCAATTCGTGCGCGACGAACTCTTTCTCGGCGGCCGTGGCGGTTGCGAATTCGGGCTTGATCTCGACGTTCACATCCATCGCGTCCAGATGACCCTCGCGGCTGACCTCAAGCTGGTAATGCGGCGAGAGCTTGGGTTGCTTGAGGATCAATTCCTCGATCTGCGAAGGGAAGACATTGACGCCGCGAATGATCAGCATGTCGTCCGAGCGGCCGGTGATCTTGGCGATGCGCCGCATGCTGCGTGCGGTCGGCGGCAACAGGCGGGTCAGGTCGCGGGTACGATAGCGAATGATCGGCAAGGCTTCCTTGGTTAGTGAAGTGAATACCAGTTCGCCGAGTTCGCCATCAGGCAGCACCGCACCGGTTTGAGGGTCGATGATTTCTGGGTAGAAGTGATCTTCCCAGATGACCGGCCCGTCCTTGCTTTCGATACACTCCTGCGCCACGCCCGGGCCCATGACTTCCGACAGGCCGTAGATGTCGATGGCGTCGATGGCAAAGCGTTTTTCGATTTCCAGACGCATTTGCTGTGTCCAGGGTTCGGCACCGTGGATACCGATCTTCAAGGCGCAATCGGCCGGACTCAGACCCTGGCGGTCGAACTCATCGGCGATGGCCAGCATGTAGGAAGGCGTGACCATGATGATCGACGGTTTGAAATCCTGGATCAGCTGCACCTGGCGCTCGGTCTGGCCTCCGCCGAAGGGGATAACCGTGCAGCCGAGCCGTTCGGCACCGTAGTGGGCGCCGAGCCCGCCGGTGAACAGGCCATAGCCGTAGGAGACATGCACCTTGTCACCAGGGCGTCCACCGGCGGCATAAATCGAGCGCGCCATCAGGCGTGCCCAGTTGTCGATGTCGTTTTGCGTATAACCGACGACGGTGGGTTTGCCCGTGGTGCCGGACGAGGCATGCACGCGTACCACCTTGCCCTCGGGCACAGCGAACATGCCAAAGGGGTAGGTGTCACGGAGATCCTGCTTGGTCGTGAAGGGGAATTTGGCGATATCGGCCAGTTCCTTAAAATCACCTGGTTTGACGCCGGCAGCGTCGAACTTGGCGCGGATGTGGGCGACGTTGTCATAGACGTGTTGCAGGCTCCAGTGCAGACGTTCGGTCTGCAGGGCGACGATCTCGTCGCGACTGGCGGTTTCGATGGCGTCTAGCGCGCGATCAGATTTCATGTTTTCCTCTCCCCCGGGGCTGCCGACGCTCGAAGACGGCGCAAAATCCCGATACATCAATACAATGAGGGGGCGAACTTTATCACGGCGCTTACCTTGGAGACCGCCATGCCCCATCCGCTGTTCGACAAACATCGTGCGCTGCTCGATCAGGCGCAGGCCGCGATAACGCGCCGCACCCACTGGTCACCCTATGCCGAAAACCCGCGTGTGTATGGCGAAACCGCGATGGATGAGGGGCAACGCGCTTTCGAAGCTTATCGTGACGCGCAGTTTTATCTGGATCAACCGGGGGTGCAGGGGCGTGGCGGCGAAGAGGTTTCTCCATATGGTCTGGCGCTCAATCTGTCCTACCCCTGCTGCAACCCCGATGCGCTGATCGATGTCGCCAAGACGGCGATGTTGTCCTGGGTGCGCGCCGGCATCGAGGCACGCACTGGCGTCTGCCTCGAAATTTTGGCGCGACTGAATGCCGGCAGTCCGGAAATGGCTTACGCACTGATGCATACCACCGGCCAAAGTCTCGGACTGGCATTCCTCACCGGCGGGCCGCAGGCGCAGGCACGGGGCCTGGAGGCCTTGGCGTGGGCGCATCGTGAAATGACGCAGATCCCGGAACAGGCGGAGTGGCAGCGCAATGTCAGTCAGCGCCTCGAGAAACGCTTCATGGTGGCGCCCATTGGTGTTTCGCTCATCATCGGCAGCGCCACCCAGCCGACCTGGAATGCTTACCCTGCGCTGTTTGCAAGCCTTGCCACCGGCAACCCGGTGATCATCAAGCCTCACCCCACGGCCATCCTGCCGCTGGCAATCACCGTGGCGGTGGCGCGCCAGGTGCTCAAGGAAGCGGGGTTCGATGCCAATCTGGTGACTTTGCTGGTCGGCAATCCGGATGGCCCGCTCGCCCGTGATGTGGCGCTGAATCAGGACATCCGGCTTATCGACTATGCCGGGGCGCCCGATTTCGGCACCTGGTTACTGGATGCCGCGCGCCAGGCCCGCCTGTTCGTCGAGATTGGCGGCGTCAATTGTGTGCTGGTTGATTCGACCTACGATTACAACGCCTTGCTGAAAAATCTGGTGCTGGCCATTTGTCTGGATTCCGGGCAGTTACGTGCCACGCCGCGCATCATTTTTGTCAGCCGTGAAGGTGTGCAGACGCCGGAGGGCCTGATCAGTGACGGACAATTCGGTCTGGATCTTGCCTATGCGCTCGGCAAGTTTCTCGAAGATCCTGTCCGTGCCGTGGAAGTGCTCGGTGCGATCCAGTCGCCGGCGACCATTGCGCGCATCCGTGCGGCGTCTGACATGGCCGAAGGCGTGGCCAACATCTTGCGCTATTCATCGCCGCTGGCCCATCCGATCTGGCCGGAGGCGCGTGTGCATACGCCCTTATTGATTCATGCTACTGCTGACCAACCCCGGCTGTATATGGAAGAACGCTTTGGCCCGATCGCAACCGTAGTCTCGACAGCTAATGCGGCGGAAAGCCTGGCGCTGGCGGAGGCCACCATGCGGGAGAAGGGCGCACTCAATTTCCTCGTGCATGCAACGCGCCCGCATGTGCAACAACTTGCCGAAGATGTTGCCTTGCGTGAAGGCGTCGCTCTGTCCTTCAACCTGACGGGTACCGTGCTGGTCAACCAGCCAGCCGGATTTGCCGACTTCCATGCCAGTGGCGCCAATCCGGCTGCCAGCTGCGGCATGATCGATGGCGCTTTCGTCACCAAGCGTTTCTACTTTTCTCAGGTTCAGCGGCATTACCTGCCGCCATCAAGCATCGACTGGGTGGTCGATCTGTAAGCTAGCTGAAAGTTTCATTAGTAAAAATAAGGCCACCATAACTTGATATTATTAGAGTCCCATAATTCGTTTGCGTGGGACTCACTCCCAATACCCATCGGCAAGGAAGATCAATGAAGATCCACGAGTATCAGGGCAAGGAAATTTTGCGGAAGTTTGGCGTGTCGACTCCGCGCGGCATCCCCTGTTTTTCCGTCGATGAGGCCATTGAAGCTGCAAAACAATTGGCCGCAGAACAATTGGGCGGCAATATCTGGGTGGTGAAGGCCCAGATCCACGCCGGCGGCCGCGGCAAGGGGGGCGGCGTCAAGCTCGCCAAGTCGCTCGACGAAGTGCGTGCCCACGCAACCGCCATTCTCGGCATGCAGTTGAAGACCCACCAGACCGGCCCGGAAGGCCAGAAGGTGCGCCGCCTACTGATCGAAGACGGTGCCGACATCAAGAAGGAATACTACGTTGCGGCCCTGACCGACCGCGCCACGCAGAAGGTCGCCATGATGGCCTCCTCCGAAGGCGGCATGGACATCGAAGAAGTCGCGCACAATCGCCCGACGGCGATC
>JFJP01019052.1_pt1 | contig 14787 bp, 11 predicted proteins | sample 431651 | NCBI WGS metagenome assembly JFJP01 (sample SAMN02602958, study PRJNA72255) | Microbial mat metagenome, whole genome shotgun sequencing project. | biome: fresh water; feature: sink hole; material: water; isolation source: purple microbial (photo- and chemosynthetic) mats found in...
TCCACTACAATAACAATTTCAATACCCGACCGAACCTCCTTTTCCTTGTAGAACTGGATCCTGATTCGCTCGAAGCAAAGTCACCTGCCCGCCCCATCGTGCTTGACGGGCCACGGCAGGAGATTGAAAAGAACTGGATGTTTTTCGAGCATGAGGGTTCTCTGCAGGCGATATACCAGATCGCTCCGCACTGCATTCTGGATGTGAGCCTGGACGGGGATGGTCCCGTGCGTTGCAAACCGAGGGGTGCGGTGGCGTGGGACGCTTCTGCTTATGCCGAAAGGTTCGGACCTCCCTGCGGGGGAGCTCCGCCAGTGCGATGCGGAGATGAGTATATCTCGTTCTTCCACTCGCGCATCCCCATCTCCCGCCTGAAGTGGGTCATGCGCTATTGGCCCGTGCCAAGGGGAATGCGGCTTCCACGGTATGTTGCGGCCATCGAGCGGCGCCTGCGGCGCCCCTTCGACCAAAGGCGCTATTATGCCGGTGCCTACGCCTTTGCGGCCACCCCCCCATTCGAGCCGCGCTGGATCACCGCCGAGCCGGTGCTGCGCCCTGAGGATGAGCCACCAAGAACGCACCGTCGCCGTGCCAATCCCTCTGCCGATGGTATTGTTTATCCCTGTGGGGCAATCGCTCTGGAGGGTGGCGACTGGCTCGTTTCCTACGGGCTGAATGACGAATGTTGTTGCTTCCGCCGCATTGATCCTACTACCTTCTCTAGGAATGGCGGGGCGTCCGGGAAGGTACTGTGTTCATGAAAACTGATATCCATAGAATCCTTGAACTTGGCTATGCCTACCGGCTGGTCTGGCAATGCGGGCGGTGGTTGTGCATGGCCTCTATCGCCGTGACGGCGTTGCGGGGCATCCTGCCGCTGGTGTCGCTATTCCTGCTCAAGCGGATCGTGGATGCCGTGGTGCTGGCCCTCGGCGAGGGAGGAACCCCTGAGACGTTCCGCCGGGTGTTCTGGTATATGGGGTGGGCCGCCGGGGTGGCATTGCTGGAGGCGGCGGGGCGCGGCTTGGGCACTTTGATTGCCGAGGATCAGAGCCAGACGGTGGCCGACCGCATGCAGGAGCGGATCCAGGCGAAATCAGCAGCCATGGATCTGGCGTTCTATGAGACCCCATCGCATCAGGATACGCTGCACCGTGCCCAGGTGGAGGCACGTTATCGCCCGCTCCGGATTGTGAATGAGATTTCGAAATTGTCGGTCAACCTCTTGTCGCTGGGCGGCGTGGGGGTGGTGCTGATGGCGTTTCACTGGCTGTTTGGCTTGATTCTGCTTATCTGCATGGTGCCGGATATCTGGTATGCACTGCGCGTATCGCGCCAACTGTTCGAATGGCGCAAAGCCACCACGGAGAAGGAGCGGAAGGCGCTATATCTGCATTCGATCCTGACCAGTGTGGAAAACGCCATGGAATGTAAGGCGTACGGATTTGCCAAGGTGCTGATCGCACGCTTCAAGGCCTTGCGGCTAAATATCCGCAGCGAGCGACTACAGCTCTTGAAACGTCAGGTGGGGGGGGAATTCCTGGCGCAAAGCGTCAGCATACTGGTGTTTTTCGGAGGGCTTGGGTATCTGATACTCCAGACGAAAACAGGCGGCATGACCGTCGGCAGCCTGGTGATGTTCGCGCAGGCGTTGCGCCGCGCCGAAGGGTTTATCCGGGAGGGACTGTTATCGTTTGCCCATCTCTACGAGGACTCTTTGTTCCTCGGCCATATCCGCGAATTCATGGAGTTGGAGCCGACCATTCGAGCACCTGAAAACCCCACCAATCTACCCATCAACGGGACGTCAGGATTTGCATTGAAGCATGTTTCATTCCAGTATCCCGATACGGACAAATGGGTGTTGCGGGATGTGTCGATGGAGCTTAAGCCCGGCCGCCATGTCGCCCTGGTCGGCCAGAACGGCTCCGGAAAGAGTACGCTGATCAAGTTGCTGTGCCGGTTTTACGACCCCACCGAAGGGGTGCTGGAATGCGGCGGCATTGATATCCGCCAGTTTGATCCGGTCGCCTATCGCAAGCTGATCAGCATCATGTTCCAGAACTTCAATCACTACTGCATGTCCGCGCGCGAAAACATCTGGCTTGGCAATGTGGCGCTGGATCCCCGGGATGCACGGTTGGAACAGGCAGCCCGGCAGGCGGATGCGTACGATATGATTTGCCGTCTTCCGGAAGGCTATGAAACTCAGCTCGGCCGACGGTTCAGGAAGGGGTTGGACCTGAGTTATGGGGAATGGCAGAAAATCGCCCTATCCCGCACCTTCCTGAGCGATGCGCCGTTGCTTGTGCTGGATGAACCCGGCAGCTTCCTCGACCCGAACGCCGAGGCGAGGGTGTTCGAGAATTTGAAGGCGCTGACCAAGGATCGGACCATGATTTTCGTCAGTCACCGCTTTTCCACCGTGCGCCATGCCGATTATATTTACGTGATGGATCAGGGCCGGATCGCCGAGCAAGGCAGCCACGACGATCTGCTGCGCCTGGATGGGCGATATGCCGAGATGTTTTACCGCCAGGCAACAGGATACAGCCATGAATAAATCAGCTCCACCATTTTCAAGGGAAGACGGTATCCTGCTCGGCATTCTCGGTCTACAGAATCCGGATCTGCATGGTGTGGAGCCTGCTTGGCTGTGGCGGCAGGCCGAAGTNNGCGTGGAGCCCGCCCCTGTTGCATACCGCCCGGGCCATCCGTTATGTTGCATTGTCCAGGAATATGAAGCTATTGACCCTGCTGGACCGGATTCAGAAGGCGTTCGACCAGGCCGGCCTAGAGTGGATCGCCATCAAGGGGCCGGTGTTCACCGCGCGCTGTTTCGGCGATCTGGCCCGCCGAACCAGTTTCGACCTGGATGTGCTGGTGCGTCCCGAGGATGCGCACAAGGCTGATCGGCTTTTGCGAGAAATCAATATCTGCCCGAACGGCAAGGCTTTTTCCCTGAAAAAGCGACCTTTCGGCCTGACGACCCATGAGCACAAGTATTATTGTGCCGAGTCCGGCACCATGATCGAACTGCATGTAAGCCTAGCGGATGAGCGCTACCGGATTGTTCCAACAGAACAGGCGTTTCGCCACAAAACGTCGTTTGCTATCGAGCAGCGCTCATATCCCGTGTTGTCGCCGGAAGACACCCTGATGCATTACGGCCTGCACGGGTTCGGGCACCGGTGGGATCGCCTCAATCATGTCCTGAACGTGGCCTGCATCATGCGAATGAACGGCATCGCATGGGACTGGGATTATATTCTCGCGACTGCCCGTGCATCGCGAAAGCTGCGCCCTTTGCTCTGGGGCCTGGCATTGGCCCGCGATCTCCTGAACGTCGCGCTGCCGTCCACCATCGCCGCGCTGATCGCACAGGACAAGCCGCTGGTGGGATTGTGTCAACGTACATTGCCGAACTTTTCCTCGCATGAGAACCGGTCAGCATCACCCCTGCAGAGTTTTCTTGAGAAGCTGCACAGCCTTGAATCCACAGGCGATCGCGTGAGTTTGATCGCACAAGCATGCCGCAAGGCCTGGGCACAAGTCACCTCTGCTGGGTAGCCATTAGCAGATACAGAACCGCTCAGCACGCCCATGATCGGATACAAAACATAAACCAGACGGAACCTCATGAACGGTTACAAAAATAAAATCCGATGTCGTGCAGTGAATTACGCAGAACATTGGCGGCGTCTGGGCATTGAACGCGGGTGAAGCGGAACTCGCGCCGCATGGGGTAGTTCTTGCGAAGACCGTCAAAGTGGGCTGCTTTATCCTTGCCTGCCGGCCGGGCTCGCATCCGGGCATCATCCGCAATGATATCATAGACCTGGCGAACGACCTCATGCAAGACGACATCACACGGGCGTCCGCCAACCCTGCACTGCACCTCGGGCACCAGGGGGGGCGGCAGCAGACCGTCCGAGGTCCATGTCGCAGGCAATGCCAGAGCCTTGCACGCCGCGCGATAGACCATTTCCGTTCCGGCAACCTTGCCCTCGAAGGAATGGCCCGCAATATGGGGCGTCGCCAGATCAACCAAGCCCAGCACGTCATCACGATACCCACCGGGTTCGCCTTCCCATGTATCCAACACCGTGTGCGCAAGCGTACCGCTGCGTATGGACGCCAGCAGGGCATCGGTCGCGACGACCGCGCCACGGGCCGCGTTGATGAAAATGCTCCCTTTCCGCAGTTTGTCAAAGAAGGCGGCATCGGCCAGATGAAACGTGGGATCCATGCCTCCCTTTTCCATTGGCACATGCAGCGTGACAATATCCGAACCGGCCAGTAAGTCATCAATATTGACAAAATCAGAGACAATCCCATCGTCCTGCGCCTGCCTCTGGCGTGGCGGATCGTTCATCAGCACCTTCATCCCTAGCGCACGGGCCTTCTGAACGACCTTGCTGCCGACATTCCCGACGCCAATAACCCCCATGGTTTTCCCCTCCAGCGAGAAGCCATGCTTTGTCGCCAGATGCAGCAACGCCGCCGTGACGTACTCCGAAACGCTGTTGGCATTGCACCCCGGCGAGAAACACCAGGCAATCCCTTTGGACTCCAGGTACGCTATATCCATGTGGTCTATACCGATTGTGGCCGTGCCGACAAACCGGACGCGGCTGCCTTCGAGCAACTCGGCATTCACCCGCGTTGTCGAACGGATCGCCAGCACGTCGGCATCGCGCACGTCGGCATTCGTCAGGGACCGTCCGTCGCGGACAAGGGTTTCGCCCAAAGTTCCAAACGCCTCGGCCGCCAGTGGCATATTGCGATCAACAACAATTCTCATTCGATATCCTTTCGCATAGTATCAACCGTCCCCATTCCTGCTGCCGATGAAAATGAGCGGTCTTGTGGGGGGATGTCGAGGATAAGACCGGGCTGTTTGCGCCCCGTGTACAATCGTAGCGACTGAAGGAGAAGGCCAGCTCGACCTCCACCCTGCCGTGCTCGACAATCTGGGCCAGCGGAATGGAGGCAAACACAAGCCAGTGCTGAGCCAGCACATCCACGCGCACGCGACTCTCGATCTGCCAGTCATGCACCCGCCATTCATCGCGGACCGCTTTATTGCCGGCCGACGCATGGAAGGCGGTCGTGGACGGCACGCGCAACTGGTAACGCTGGTTTCGAGGCGTCACATGGAATTCGTAATAGGCATCCTGTCCCGACGGCCGCAGGAAGATCTCGAATACATCCCCGTGCAGGAACGACGGCTCATTGAACTCCGTGATGGGGTTGAAGATATCCACATCCTCAAGCGCTGCATAAACAAACACATGACCTTCGTTCCATCCGCAGCGGACCACGGCAGGGCGAAAGGCGGGATCCTCTGCAGCAAGCCAGCCCTGATGCAGGGAAACCGGCTCGGCAGTGCCGAATGTCCGCTGTATATCGGTCCACGACTCGGCATCAAAACCAGCCATGTGCTGACACATCACCACCGGTCCGCAACCCGGTTCCATCAGAACCCTCCCTGCGGATCGCGATCAGCGGGCTCGTCGGCGGGAAGCCGATGGATCAGCCGCAGCAAACCATCCAGGATCGTCAACGGATGCGGCGGGCACCCAGGAATAAACAGGTCTACCGGAATCCCATGGACGCCGTCAAGGCAAGCATCATGCCCTCGGAAAAGCCCACCGGAAATGGCGCAGGCACCGGTAGCGATGACAATCTTCGGCGTGGGAATAGCATCGTAGGTCGCCTGCAGGGCGGATGCCATATTGCGTGTAACCGGCCCCGTGATCAACATCCCATCCGCATGGCGGGGGGAGGCGACAAACTGGATGCCGAAGCGACCCAGATCCCAAGCTAACGTATTCAGCACGTTGACATCGGCCTCGCAGGCATTGCACCCCCCGGCGCTAACCTGGCGCAGCTTCAGCGACCGTCCCAGCACCCGGTGGATGGCATCGCTCATCCCTCGCGCCAACGGCAGTTGGCGCTCCTGGCTGACCAGCAGATCCCCGCGTTTGTCGGTTGACATCCGGTGGTCGCGATCAAAGAATATCGCCTGGCTCGGGCACGCATCCTGACAGGCACCACAAAAAATACATCGGCCAAGATCCGTCACGATACAAGAACGGCCCGGCATCCGCTCCAGCGCCTGCACAGGACACGCCTGGATGCAGGCATCGCATTCCTTCTGGCAGCGCTGCGTCTGCACCACGGGAACACCCCGGAAGCGTTCCGGCAAAGGCGGCGGCGGTGCCATGGGATACTTGATGGTCCGATATTTCTGAAACCATCTGGCTTTTATCACATCGATCATGGAATCATCCTTTCCGGCTACAGACAGAGCGGAAAATCGGAAATCTGTTGATTGCGCAGCGCATAGGCCAGCAGACTCCAGTTATGAAACGACGGATCGGTCACCTTTCGACGACAAATCCGGCCCTCTGCGTCGGTGATGGCCACATGCGTAAGCTGCCCCCGCCACCCTTCCACCATGGACACCGCCACATGATCGGGACGCAAGGGGCCGAGCTCCGTCCGCAAGATTCCGTCCGGCAGGTCGCATGCCACCTCCTCGATAAACCGCACCGACTGCTGGATCTCCAGCCAGCGGACATAGGCCCGAGCATACACATCCCCCGTGTCACAGGTCATCATCGGGATCTGCGCAAAACGGAAGAATCCGGACGGATGATCCGTACGAATATCCTGCGCCACCCCCGACGCCCTGGCGGCAGGGCCTACGGCACCAAACGCGGACGCAACCGAGGCTGGAACCGTACCGGTATGCTCGAAGCGGGCCAGCACCGAGGGGGTGTCGAAAAGCAGTTCAACGGCATTACGCACATCGGCCATGCCCTGCGCCAGCGCCTTCTGTAGCGACTTGGCCCGTGCATATTCGAGATCGCAGCCTACCCCACCGGGACGGACCGCGCCCCGTCCGAAGCGATTCCCGCAGAGCAGCGCCGTCATGTTCAGGAAATCACCACGTATACGTCCGTTGAAGGACGCCGTCGGCAGGAACGCGATATCCCCGGACAACGCCCCGAGATCCCCGGTATGGTTGGCCAGCCGTTCCAGCTCCAGCAGGATGGCCCGGATCACCTGCGCCTTGACGGGAGCCTCACGCCCGGCCAGCGCCTCCAACGTCTGGCAATAGGCCATCGAGTGCCCAATGGAAGTATCCCCGGCAATCGTCTCAGCCAAGTGTACGCCCCGTGGATTGGCACCGTTTCCCAGCGCTTCCTCAATACCGCGATACTGGTAACCTAAGGCGATTTCCAGATGAAAGACCTCCTCGCCGTGACACTGGAAACGGAAATGCCCCGGCTCGATGATTCCAGCATGGACCGGCCCCACCGCCACCTCATGAACAGCCTCCCCCTCGACGCGATAAAAGTCACCGGTACCGGCAGGCATATCCCCGTGAGGATAGCGTACCGGCTTGAGCCACGGATGCCCCTCCGGACGGAGCGAGAACTGCTCAAAAATCTCTCGCTCAAACAGATGCAGTTGCGGACACGCCGGGGTCATCGATTCAAAGCGTGATCCATTCACCACCGTGGACAACAGACCAACGGTACTGTTAGCATCATCGGCCAGCACCATGAGCAGTTCCGTCGTGCCTGCATCGCCGGTCTTGCATCCAAAAAAGGAAACGACGCGTTGCCCGGCGGACAACGCCTCCGCAACAATCCTCCGAAAGGTTTCCATATCATGCCGAGGAATCTGCCGACGCTCCACGGCAGACAGATTGCTGGTCACCCGCATTTTATTATTCATGGCCGGACCTCCAGAAAAACCGCCGCGTTCTGTAACAGAACTTTAACCGGCTCTGGAATATAGACACCCATCACAAGCACCAGTCCCAACAACAGCAATGGCGGGGCAATGGTCAACACCCCCTCCCGATACGCGGTTCGGGGAGCATCCTCAGGCTCCTGTCCCTGTACCACCTGTAGCACGGTTGCCCCCATGCCAATAAAGATGACCAGCAGGAAGAGAAGGAACAGTCCGCTGGCCACAAAATGCCCGGATTCGAAACCTGCTTTCAGAATCGAGAACTCGCTGATAAACGGACCGAACGGAGGCGATCCGGTGATGGCCAGGAACCCGGCCAGGAACAGGCCCGCCGAAACCGGCAGCCGGTGCAGCGCACCGCGAACCACGGTGGACCTCGTGCTGCCGAAGGAACGGTGGATGTTACCGGCTGACAGGAACAGAACCCCCTTCGTGAGCCCATTGTTTATCAAATGCAAAAGCGTAGCAAAGAGTGCCGGTGCTCCGAGCCCGAGTCCGAGGATGAGAATCCCCATATGTTCGACACTGGAATAGGCAAGCATGCGCTTATAATCCTGCTGGCCGACCATGAACACGCCAGCCACCGCCATGGACAGCAGGCCCATGAAAATCAACATCGGAGAGATAAAGGCGAAATCCCCCGATGCGCAGCAGATCTGATAGATCCTCAGGATGCAAAGAAACGCACAACTGGTCACCCCACCGGCCAGCAGGGTACCGACAGCACCGGGCGCGGCACCGTAGGCATCCGGCTTCCAGGTATGCATCGGCGCAAGGCCCATCTTGGTGCCGTAGCCGACCAGCATCAGAACAAACGCAGAATGCAGCCACGGCTTGGAAAGCTGCGGAGCATGGAGCAACAGTTCGTCCAGGGCCAGCGTAGGTTCCAATCCCGCATGAAGCGACGAATAGGCCAGGAACAGCGTTCCCAGCAGCGCAAGGGCAATCCCGACGAATCCAATCAGCAGATACTTCCAGGTGGCCTCAATCGACTGCGGCGTCTTGTTAAAAAAAATCAACGGGCCGGTGCAGAGTGCGGTCGTCTCGATGGCAACCCACATGATACCCAGATGACGGGCCCAGGTGATCAGCGTCATGGTGCCCAGCAAGCAGAGCAGGCAGCTCACGAAGACCCGGTTCTGCCGCTGCGCGTGGTAGCGCAGGTATCCCGTCATGTAAAACGAGGTGACCAGATACAACGTACTGATCAACAGCAGTACGAGCTGTCCCGCCGGATCAAGACTGATCCACGCCGTGGGAAACTTGGGCTGCCCGGCAAAAACCGTAATCAACGTCATCCCGAAATGCAGCCCGGCAGCAACCGGGATGAGCCAGGGCCGCCAGCGGTTGGACGGTATGGCCAACGCCAGGAGCGCGGCAACGAGGGGAACGGCTAACAGTGCCAACGTCATAATCTATTCCTTTAACGATGTCAGCAGACGGGTATCCAGCGATGAAAACGTCTTGTTGATATGGTTGACCATAATGCAGACCACGAAGATAGCCACAAACAAATCCAGCAGCACGCCAAGTTCCACGACCAACGGCATGGCCTCCACCAACAGCAATCCGAAGATATAAATCCCGTTTTCAAGGACCAGATACCCCATGACCTGGGTGATCGCCTTGAGACGCATCGTCAGCAGGATGAAGCCGCAGAAGATGGTGGCCAGCGAAGCGGGCACTAGCAGCGGCGGTGTATCCCCCTCGGCCAACGGCAAGGAAGAGGCAAACAGCAGCGCGAACCCGGTCACCAAGGCACCCAGCAGCATGGATGGAAGGAGACCGATCAACGGCTCAATTTCCCGCTTGATATGCACATCCCGGATGGCGCGTAACAGCATCGATGGGATAATCATGCCTTTCAGAAAAATAGCGAGAATGGAGGCCAATGCCGACGTCACGGCAAGATGGTCTTCGATCAGCAGCGGCATGAGGCCGAGCAGGAGTCCCTGTAGCGAGACGATCTTTATCATCGTCACCAACCGGCTCGTGCCCAGCGCGAACAAGTTCAGAGCCAGCACCAACACCAGTAACGTATTAAACCATGTATTCATCATGACCTCATCAGTAGTACAAAACCGAACCCGCAGAACAGGGTAGCGGCAATCAGAAGATGCGGAACATGGCGCATCTGAAGACGAGCCATGACCGATTCAATCACACCGATCACGGAGGCCATGAACAGCATCTCCGCCACAAACAACAGCCAGTCCGGCAATGCCGAGCCGACGCTGAACGGGAAAACGATATGCAGCAGCAGCGCGCACAGCACAAAGAGTTTGAGGGATGCTCCGTAGAGGATCAGACCTAGCAACGGGCCACTATGATCCAGCACCATCACCTCATGGATCATCGTCAATTCCAGATGGGTATTGGGGTCGTCGACCGGAACCCTGCAGCTTTCCGTCAGCATGAGAATAAAGACCCCCACGGCGACCAGCACAAGCGAGGCCACCGGTGCCTGGCTTCCGATCGTCATGGGCGCATGCAGCATCGCGGTCAACTCGAGCGAGCCGGATATCCGGGCCAGCACCAGCAAGGCAAAGAACAGCGCGGGTTCAGAAAGGCACGCAAACGTCACTTCACGTGAGGCGCCCATGCCCTCGAAGGCGGATCCAGTATCCAGTGCCGCCGCCGTCGTGAAGAACCGCCCGACGCCTAGCAGATAGGCGAACAGGATCATATCCCCGGCAAAGACGACAGGGGCTTGAAATGGACCCATCGGCACCAGTAGTCCCGCTAGGATAATAGCCACCAGCGTGATCGCCGGTGCCGCGGAAAAAATCCAAGTGGTGACCTGGCTGATCACCACATCCTTACGCGCTAGCTTGAACAGGTCATAATACAACTGCAGCAGCGGCGGTCCGCGCCGACCCGCAAACAATGCCTTGGTCTTATTGATGACCCCCAGCAGCAACGGCGGAAGCAGCAGCAGCAAGATGATATGGATGAAACTATTGATCATGGTCATGCTCCCGTTCCCTTCCATTCTGCTATCTTGCAAAAAGTCGTTTAAAAATGGTTTCCACGGGCAGTGTCCACCCCAATAGTAGGATCACGGTAACGCCCACATAAAGCAAATACTGGTGCGTCAATCCACGCTGCAGGAAGCGGATCCGTCCGAAGAACGCGCAGATTGAAAGAAACGCTGGCAGGATATAGCGATCCAGGACCGGCTCATCCTGGCGAGTCTTAAAGCGGGAGGGCTCCGCGAACAGGCCGGAAATCCGCGGACGGTGCATACGGGTGCGCAGCACCCCCTGGGAAAGGCCGTTCAGCATCTGTACAAAGGACGTCGCGGTATACTGCATACGTACGGTTGGAAGAGAAAAACCGCATGACCAGGTGATACGGTGCGAAGCGTTCCCCCCCTTGATTCTACGCGATAACCACGACACCATCAGCAGGCTGGCCACCGCCAGCAGAAGCCCCATCCCCATAAACGCGGGCAGCGGCAACAGCGTCCCTACCGCCACCGGCGGGCGCAGTTGAACTGCGGTATCCCACGCCTGTACCGCTTGGTTTATCATGGGCATTGCCAGCCACGGAAGCACCCCGATCAATACGCAGCCTCCCGCCAGCGTGCTCATCGCCAACAGCATCGACGGTGCCGCCTCATGACCGGCCGACGCCTGCGGCTGCCGGGGCTGCCCGAGGAACACGGTTGCATAGGCATTCACAAAACACGCCAACGCCAGCGTCCCGATCACTGCCAACACAGGCGCGGCGAGAGCAGCCACCGTCCAAGCCGATGCCTTTGCGTCCGCCACCCCGTGAAATAGCCCCAAGTAGATAATAAGTTCGCTGACAAATCCATTCAACGGGGGCAGTCCGCAAATGGCCACCGCGCCGATCATGAAAAAGATGGCCGTCCGGGGCAGGCGGGCAGCCACCCCCCCCATGGAATCCAACTGGCGCGTGCCGGTCGCATGAATAACCGATCCTGCACAGAAAAAAAGCAATGGCTTGAACAGGGCATGATTCCAGATATGCAGCAGACAGCCTGCCAGGCCGAGGATAATCCAGACCGGTCGGTCCTGTGATCGTCCGATCATCGCCAGCCCGAACCCGATCAGCATAATGCCGATATTCTCTACGCTGGAATAAGCCAGCAACCGTTTCAAATCCTGCTGCCCCATCGCAAAAACGATACCGAGCACACCCCCGATGCAGCCCGCCACAAGAATCACGATACCCCAACTGACGGGCGGTTCTGGCAGGAATCCGATAAACCGGATCAGCCCATAGAGCCCGACTTTCAGCATCACGCCCGAAAGCAGCGCGGAAACATGGCTCGGTGCATTAGCGTGCGCCGCCGGCAGCCAGAAATGCAGAGGCATCATGCCCGCTTTCATGCCGAACCCAAGGAGGGCCAGCACAAAAAGCAGGAAGAGCGTTCCGAGTCCGGCTTCATCCACTGCCAGCGGCCGCAACACAAAGGACCCAGTCACCCAGTAAAGCAGGGCCAGCAGGGCGAACAGAGCCAGCGTACCGGTATGCGTAGCGACCAGGTAAACCCAACCCGCTCGGCGCACCTCGGGCAGATGATGTTCCGTGCAGACCAGGAAAAAGGCCGACAGCGCCATGAGCTCCCAGCCCATCAGGAACAATACACTGTGACGAGCCAGCAGCAGAATGATGATACCGGCCAGCACCAGCCCCCAGAACAAGCGCAACCCCCGCCCGTTCCCAGGATGTGCGCCCTGCGGCCAGTATCCCAGCCCATAGACAGCCCCAAGCGCCCCCACGATCAGGACCGGAACCAGGAAAAACGCGTTCAGACCATCGGCAGTGAGCAGCATCGGTTCCGATCCGATCAGGTACCAAGGCAGCGTCGCGGACGCGGTTCCCTGCATAAAGACCAGGGCGACACCTACCAGACCAAGGAAAGAGGCGACGCAGGTCAGTGCCAGCGCGATCCGCTGACCGGCCGCCGTACACCGCGACAGTAGCAATCCCGGCACCCCGCTCAGCGCATGCAGCGCAGCGGCAACCAGAAGCAACGTAATAGACAACGGGAAATGCATCAATATTTTCACAATAAAGGGTTACCTTGTCTTAATACCGGCAACATGCGGAATCGGCAAACATCAATGCCCCGGACTAGAATCACCGATTCCCTCGGAACGGGCAGCGGGCAAAATACCTTCAGCGTTGCGTAGTGCCTGCAGCAACGGATCCCGAAGCTCCTGTTTCTTTAGCGCATTCTTGAACTCGGGGTTAAGCAGTACATAACTCAGACGCGACAGCAGATGTAGATGTGCACGCACCGTCGTACTGATCAGTGTGAACAGGATATTCACCGGTTCGCCATCAATTGAACCAAACGGGACCGGCTGTTCAAGAAAACAGAGAGTCAACACAGGCTGGGTAATATGCAGCACGATCGGATTGCGCACATGCGGAATGGCCACGCCGTCGCCTACCCCCGTGGAGCCCAGTGTCTCGCGGGCCATTAAATCAACCACCGTCCTCAGAACCTGGGATTTTACATGACCGGCCACATGGTAGTGAATGCCGGTCTCCCGCAGCGTTTCCACCAGCGTCGGCATCACGGCACAACCGGAAACATCCTCAACCATAAATTGCGGCGAGACCGGAATACGTTTGGATGTGGCCCATTCCAGAATTTCAGCACGGTTAAAACGGTTCTGACCATTGATACGGTAAACGGGAATACTACCCTGCTTGATCCATCGGTAAATCGTCTTCTCGGCAACATTAAGAAGCCCTGAAATCTCTTTTACGGATAATTGCATCCCCAACTCCTTGAATTGACATTCGTGGACATATTTTCATGAGTGTCCATATTTGTCAATTGGTTTGTTCAATCCACAGATATGTCAATACGCCAGCAGCCGCTCCAACATGGAACGAATCGGCATTGTCCATATCAGCAACCCCAGCACCGCAAGCGCCACATAGATGAGATACAGATGGGTCAGCCCGCGTTGAATCGGACGGGCCAGACGGCAAAGCGACTGGATGAAACGTCCCGCGGGGAGCAGCGTACGGTCCAGCACAGGATCGTCCTGCTGCCATTCAAAACGCGCTGGATCGGCAAAAATGGCCTCGATGCCGGGTTTATGAACATGGAAGCCCAGCACGGAGCGGCACAAGTGAGTCAGCATCTGCGCAAAGGAGGATGCGGTGTATTGCATCCGAACTGTTGGGCGGGCATAACCGCAAGACCAGGTACTCGCCAACGCGATGCGCCGATGGCTCAGGCGGTTCCGCAGCCACCAGCAAAAGACAGCACCCCCAGTGGCTAGCGTCAGGCCGGTCAGCGTCAGCGCGGTGAAGGGAACCAGCGATTGCAATGAACACAACAGCGACGGTAGCGCGTTATCCAGAAATGGGATGGCCTGGTTCAGGACAGGAACCACCGTCCAGGGAACGACGCCAATAAGCACGCAGGCCAGCACCAGGCAACCCATCGCCAAGCGCATGGAGAGCGGCGACTCAGTAGGAACCGTCGACCGCTCCAGGCGAGGCTGTCCCAGGAACACAGCGCCGTACACTTTAACGAAGCAAGCCAAGGCCAGCGCCCCGATGATGGCGAGCACGGGGATGGCCAGAGCGGTCACCAGCACCGCGGGCAGGATATCACCGGATAGCGCATGGAAAAGTCCAAGGTACACGAACATTTCACTCACAAAACCATTCAGCGGAGGCAGCCCGCAGATCGCTACCGATCCTGTCAGGAAACAAGCGGCAGTCCAGGGAATGGAGCGTGCAAGGCCGCCCATACGATCCATAAGACGCGTTCCGGAGGCGTGAATCACCGATCCGGCACCGAAAAAGAGCAACGTCTTGAATAAGCAGTGATTCCAAACATGCAGCAAACATCCCGCCATGCCCAGAACCATCCACACCGGACGATCCGCCGCCCTTCCGATCAACGCCAGCCCCAAGCCCATCATGATGATGCCTATGTTTTCAATACTATGGTAGGCAAGCAAGCGCTTGAGATCATGCTGACTGATGGCGAAAAGGACTCCCAGCACCCCGCTG
>JFJP01034795.1_pt1 | contig 14787 bp, 13 predicted proteins | sample 431651 | NCBI WGS metagenome assembly JFJP01 (sample SAMN02602958, study PRJNA72255) | Microbial mat metagenome, whole genome shotgun sequencing project. | biome: fresh water; feature: sink hole; material: water; isolation source: purple microbial (photo- and chemosynthetic) mats found in...
AGCGCGTTGAAGAGTATCTGCACGGGGTACACCGAGTGCTCTACGGGTTTGCCGGCCACCCAGGCCCTGGCCTGAGCGCCTAGTTCAGCGATGGCGGCCGCACCGGTGCCCGAGATGGCCTGATAGGTGGATACAACGACGCGCTTGATGGTGTATGCGTCGTGGATGGGCTTCATGGCTACGAGCATCTGGATGGTCGAGCAATTGGGGTTGGCGATGATGTTCTTGTGCGAATCAAGCGCCGCCGGATTTACCTCCGGAATGACGAGCGGCACGCCCGGATCCATGCGCCAGGCTGCCGAGTTGTCTATGACGATGGCGCCTTCGCGCGCCGCTATCGGAGAGAGTACGAGGCTCGCGTCGCCGCCGGCGGAAAAAAGCGCTACATCGACTCCCTTGAAAGCGCCTTCCTTGGCTGTCCGTACCGTTACCGGCTTGCCCCTGAACGTTACTGACTTGCCGTCGTTCTGCGGGATGTCGAGAGGCACAAGTTCGGAAATCGGAAAACTGCGGGCTTCGAGGGTCTTGATCATCTCGGTGCCGACGGCGCCCATCGCGCCTACGACGGCTACTCTGTACTGCTTCATCGTTTTAACTCCTTATGCCTTTTTCTTGAGGCCGATGGACGCGAGGGCCGTCCTGAGCCGTTCCAGGCCACGGGTGCATTCTTCAGCCGAGCACGAGTATGCCATCCTGAGGTGTCCTTCGCCAGATGCGCCGAAGACAGATCCCGCAACGGCGGCGATGGCGTGATCGTTGAGCAGGTAGTCTCCAAGATCGGCGGAACTTATAGCGCAGGATACAATATCAGGATCCACAATGGGCAGCTAGTACAATGATCTGTTTTTTCCCAGTCAACCTGGTGGTGGAGAATTCGCTTGCCATGTTCGCCGTCCAGTCGTCAGTCGTGGGGTGACTTCCTGAAACAGGGCGGTCTGCTCTAGCTCAAGACGAAGCCGTGTCGAACAACATGGAGTAGTAGCGGTCTATCTTTGCGCCTAGCTCCTGGATCCCAAAGTTTCGAGCTTCGCGAATCATTTCCTTGCCCTCGAAGTAGACCAGCACCGCCGGTACAGTGAACACCGAGAGTTGCCCGCTCGCCTCGGGTACCGCTTCTATGTCGACATAGTACAGTCGTAGCTCCGGAAAGTAGTCTTCTGCCAGTTTGATCACTTTGGGCTGGATGCTTTTACATACACCACAGGAGGGAAAAGAAAGGTAAAAGAGGGCTGCCTTGTCCGACTGCATCCTGTCCAGTATGTGCCTGTAGCTGCTAAGGGTTTCCATAGTCATGCCTTATATCGATTCGGAACACGCGCCCGCAGCAGCATTCATGGCCAGACAATCTTCCGAAACCAGCTTCTGCCATCCAACCCAGGCGGTAAGTCCCGCCAGGACCGCGGCCAGCAAGCCCGGTGCGCGCGGGCCTATCCATGCCAGCAACAGTCCGCCGACCAGTGGAGCGAGTATGCGGTTCAGACTGTCCATGGAGGCTGCTATTCCAAGCGTGCCACCGGATTCTTCCCGGGGTACACTTTTCGTCAACAAGGTTCGCAGCATCGTACTGGCCACACCGGAACCAAGACTCAACGGGACGAGCGCGATCATCAGCGCCGGAACCGAGGGTGCAAGCGAGTAGAGCGCCAGTGATGCAGCGGCAACTGTAATGGCAACAACCGCCAGCTTCCTCTCGTCAAAGCGCCGTGCCAGGATGCCCACACCGCCTCCCTGCACCAGGGCTACCAGTATACCCACGTACGCCAGCAGCCATCCGCGCTGGCTTGGACCTACACCCAGAGCTTCTGCGGCGAAGAGGGCAAACATGCTCTCGAAGAGGGTAAAGGAAAACGAATAGATGACAGACATGCGTAATACTGTTCCTGTTCCCTTGCGGCTCAAGGTTTCAAGCAGCAATTTTATTGATAATGCACGGCGTGGATTCTTTGCTATTTCTTTTCGACGCTCGGCAGACAGGCTTTCCGGCAGCACGAACAGGATGAGCATCAAATTGACCGCGGCTATGCCCGCGGCCACGAAGGCGGGAGTCGACAGGCCAAAGGTAGCGAGCAAACCACCAAACAAGGGCCCGATGATGAAGCCGAAGCCAAAAGCCATACCGATGACGCCAAAGCCCTTTGCCCTGTTTTTGTCGTCGGTGATGTCGACGATGTACGACTGAGCTACGGTGATGTTGCCTCCGGTCAGACCATCTAGGATCCTGCTGGCAAATATCAACGGCAATGACCGCGCAGCCCCGAGCAGCAACAATGAAAGGAACGTTCCGCCTATCGAGAAAAGGAACAGAGGCTTGCGGCCAAACCTGTCAGAGAGCTTTCCTACGACAGGTGCAGCAAAGAACTGCCCAAATGCGTAGCTTGCCATCAGGAGCCCTGCGAGGGCAGGAGTACCGCCAAACGTACGAATGTAATCCGGTATCAACGGAATTATGAAGCCAAATCCCACCATGTCCATGAACACGACTGAGAACAAGAGGGGCAATGAAGCTTTTCTGTTTTTCATCCTGTCTTCCTCACTAAATATTATACATATGGTAATAATAAGGAGGCAATCTTCCAATTATTAAACGATAAAATATCAAATCCAGGAACGCAGGTCAGCCCTCGTGGTCCCGCATGAGGTTTCCAACGTTCTGGTGGGAGAAGACTTCGTCGAGGACGAGGACAGCGGCGCCGATCATGCCGCCAGACTCCACGAAGGACGACTGCTTTATGATGAGGTCGGAGGTGGCAAGGGGGGTTGACCGGCGGTAGACAGACTCGCGGATGGAGGCTATGAAGCGTTCGCCGAGGCAGGTCAATCCGCCAGAGATTATGATCATTTCGGGATTGAAGAAATTGACGAGCTTTGCCAGCACATCACCAATGTAGGTGCCGGAAGAAATCACGAAGCGTATGCATTCCTCGTCGCCTGAAGCCGCGCCATGAGCCAGGAGGCTCGGCGTCATGACTGCACCTCGTTCTAGTGCTTCTGCAAGGAAGGGGCTTCTGCCGGACCTGGCTGCTGTTTCAGCCCGGGCGACGAGGGCCCTGCCTCCGGCGACTGCCTCGAGGCACCCGGTATTGCCGCAACGGCAAACCGTCGAGTCGCCGTCGAGCCCGATATGCCCTATGTCTCCGGCCGCACCTTTTGCGCCACGGTACAGTTCTCCGTCGATCACGATGCCTGCACCGATGCCCGTGCCGGCCTTGACCAGCATGAAGCTGCCGTTACGATGGCCATGCTCCAGAACTTTTCCCTTGTCCCGTTCAGCGAGGGTCATCACGTTTACGTCGTTGTCAACAAACACCGGGCAGGTGAATTCCTGGGCTAGGAAGCGTGCGACGGGAAAGCGGTCCCAGCCCGGCATCACCGGAGGATTGACCGGAACTCCATTGACATAGTCTACGGGGCAGGGTAGCCCGACTCCCAGACCAAACAGCGCGCTCGGACCGAGCCCCGCCTTCTGCTCCAGTTCTCGGGCAAAGCCAACCACGCGGCCAAGTATGCATTCCGGGGTTTCGCGGAGGAGGTCTATCGGGCCTTCCAGCGAGTCAATGATCTCTGCCTCGAGGTCGCACAATGCGACATGGACCTTGGTTTGACCTATCATCACGCCGACGACGTAGCCTGCGGATTCTGCGACCTTGAGTTTTTTCCGCTTGCCGCTTTCCTGAACCTCTTCGCGCAGAAGGCCTACCGCAAGGAGCCTCTCCAGATAGGCTGAGACGGTTGATTTAGCCAGACCGGTCCTGCGCACGATGTCGGTACCGAGCAGTGGTCCATGATCCCTGATGATCTTGAATATCCTGCCTGCGGTCGTGGAAACATTCTGTTGGTCGTCTATGGATACCGTCTTCATCAAGCATGCCTTTTCTGTGCAGTTCCATCGGGCTGGAGTCCGATCATAGCGTCAAGACACTATCCAGTCGAGAGGTTCCATATTGATATGCCTCCGGTTGGATACCCGTGCAACTCCGAATGGTAGAATCCTCAGCAAGTATTTGCTTCAGGCGTTCGGCTGTCAATGATAAAAAGACATCATGCAGTCTTAAAAGTTCGACGGGCGAACAAAAAAGTTTGACAGCGGTAGAAAAGAGACGTATGGTCTCTTGGTACCTATGAAAGGATAGCCACGTGCCACGACCTGTAACCTTGGTAAGCGGACAATGGGCAGACCTCCCCTTCGATGCCTTGTGCTCCAAAGTCGCGTCTTTTGGTTATGACGGCATAGAGATCGCAGGATGGGGCGATCATATGGATATGCGGGCTGCGGCACATGACCCCCAGTACGTAGCGGGGCGAAAGGCCATCCTCCAGCGCTACGGTCTCAAGGCCTGGGCCCTTTCCGCGCATCTTGCAGGGCAATGCGTAGGTGATCCCTGGGATCCGCGCCTGGACAACTTTGCTCCGCCCGCGGTCAAAGGCAAGCCTGAAGCCATCGTCGCCTGGGCTACAGAGGAAATGAAGGATACAGCCCGGGCAGCGGCTAACATGGGCTGCAAGGTTGTCACCTGCTTCATGGGTTCACCTGTCTGGCGCTACTGGTATTCCTTTCCCCAGACCCCCGAATCGATGATAGACCAGGCCTACGAGGAGATAGTACGCCGGTGGAGCCCGATTTTCGATGAGTTCGACGCCTGTGGCGTTCGCTTTGCGCTGGAAGTCCACCCCACGGAGATTGCCTTTGACTACTGGACAGCAAAGCGGTTGCTTGAGGCTTTTGGTGGCCGTAAAACGCTCGGCTTCAATTTCGACCCCTCGCACCTGCTGTGGCAGGGTATCGATCCAGCCCTGTTCATACGGGATTTCTCCGACAGGATCTACCATGTACACATGAAGGATGTGCATGTACGGCGCGATGGCCGTTCAGGCATCCTCGGTTCGCACCTGCCTTTTGGCGATCTCCGGCGTGGCTGGGATTTCGTATCCCTTGGACATGGCGACGTTGACTTCGATGCCATCATACGGGAGCTCAATGCCGCCGGGTATTCCGGACCACTTTCGGTCGAGTGGGAAGATGCCGGCATGGACCGCGACTTCGGTGCCCGCGAAGCGCTGGAATATGCACGTCGCATCGATTTTCCTCCTTCCGACCGAGCCTTTGACGCGGCGATGGAACGGTGAGTCCCATGGGTGACGCATTGCTCAGGACAGAAGGCATCTACAAGGATTTCGGCGGCGTGGCCGTACTCAAGGACATCAACCTCGAAGTTAATTCCGGTGAAATACTGGGCATCATTGGCGAAAACGGTGCGGGCAAGAGCACCCTGATGAAGATTGTCAGCGGCATCTACCAGCCCAGTTCCGGCCGGGTGCTCGTCGACGGCAAGCAGGTGCGCATCCCCGATTCAATCGGCGCCCGTCGACTCGGCATCAGCCTCGTTCCCCAGGAGTTCAACCTCATCCGTGATCTGCCCGTGTACAACAACGTCTTCCTGGGATCTGAACTGCTGACGAAGTCGGGACTCCTGAACAAGCCAGCCATGAGGAAGAGGACCGGTGAATTGCTGGCCCGCCTCGGCGTCTCCATAGACCCGGAGGCCCGCGTCGAGGTGATGAGCTCGGCCGAGAAGCAGATGGTGGAGATATGCAAGGCGCTTGCATTCGAGTCCCGAGTCCTCATCATGGACGAGCCGACCACGATGCTTACCAAGTATGAAATAGAAATACTCTTCAGGCTCGTCGGTGAGTTGCGTAAATCCGGCATGTCCATCATCTACATCTCGCACAAGCTCAAGGAAGTAAAAGCCCTCTGCGACCGTGTCGTCGTGCTCCGCGACGGTACCATCGTACACGACGGGCTTACCGCTGAAATCACCGCCCTCGAAATGGCGCAGAAGATGGTAGGCCGGGAGCTTGGTTCCATATTCCCGCCTAAAAACAAACCGGAAGACGAGATAGTTTTCGAGGCGCGCGGCATCAAGGTGCCCGGCGTGCTCGAGGACATCTCGTTCGCGCTCAGGAAGGGAGAGATCCTCGGCCTGGCCGGGCTCGTAGGAGCTGGCAGGACCGAGCTTGCCGAGACCATCCTTGGATTGCGGAAAAAAACCTCGGGCGAGTTCATCAAGCACGGCAGCACCCTGGTCGTCAACGAACCCGCCGACGCAGTCACCGCCGGGATATCATACTTGTCGGAAGACCGGCAGGGTTCCGGGATACTTACCGGGTTCTCGGTCACCCGCAATGTTACGCTTGTCTCACTGGGTGACTACTGCAAATCATTCCTGCGGCTCATTGACAAATCATCGGAACGCACCAAGGTGCAGGGCTATGTCGAGTCGTTCCACATCAAGACGGACAACCTCGAAAAGCGCCTGGAGAACCTGTCGGGTGGCAACCAGCAGAAGGTTTCACTGGCCAAGAGCATTGATACCGCTCCCGATGTGCTCATCGTCGACGAACCGACGCGCGGCGTCGACGTCTCGGCCAAGCACGAGATATACCGGCTGATCGCCGACCTGGTCAAGGGCGGCATATCCTGCATTTTCATATCCTCCGAGCTTGAAGAAATCCTGGGCATGTGCAACCGGGTCATCGTGCTGCGTGAGGGCAAGTTTGCCGGCCTCGTCGAAGGCGAAGCCATGACCGAGGAAGAAATAATGTTCCATGCTACCGGAGTACACGAGGAGGAGGCATCATGACGAAGGCAGGAGCCGGCAAGCTTGACCTGGAAAAGTACGGATCGCTCCTTGCCCTGGGCGTGCTCTTCCTTCTGGCGTCCGTCATTGGAAGGCCGTATTTCATACAGCCAGAAAACCTCATCAACGTGATGCGGCAGTCTTCGTATACAGGCATCATCGCCCTGGGCATGACCTTCGTCATAATCTCGGGCGGTATTGATCTGTCGGTGGGTTCCATGGCCGCCTTTGTGGCTTCCTGCGGCGTCATCGCCATGAACTCCATCGTGGACAAGGGTGGCAGCGAATCCGTAGCCATCCTGTACGGTGTCGGTATCATGATCGGCGCTGGCTTCCTGGCCGGTGCCGTCAACGGGTTCCTCATAACCAAGGGCAAGATCGTACCGTTCATCGTGACCCTGGGCACGATGTCAATCTTCCGCTATGTGAGCCTGCAGATGGCCAACGCAGGCGAGTTTGCCTCGCACAGCCAGGTTTTCGGCAATATCGGCATGTCAAAGATCTTCTCGTTCAGGGTCGGGGAGAGCGCCATCTCCCTGCCGACTCCCGTTTTCGTGCTGTTGCTGCTTGCCGCAGTTTTGTCGTTCGTGCTTAACAACACACGGTACGGCAGATACATTTGCGCCGTTGGCTCAAATTCCAGGGTAGCCCTGTACTCCGCGGTCCGCGTAGACAGGGTACGGTTCTGGGCGTATTCGATCAATGGCATCGTGGTGGGCGTCTCGGCAGCCCTCCTCGCCGCGCGCTTCAATACGGTTTCCACGCCGAACTTCGGTCTCGGCTTCGAGCTTGATGCCATCGCAGCCGTCATCATCGGTGGCACCGCGATGGCTGGCGGGCGCGGTTCCGTATGGGGAACCATCGTCGGTGTCTTCATGCTGCAGATAATCCAGAACATGCTGAACATGGCTGGCCTGTCGCCATATCTCCAGGGTGTGGTCAAGGGCGTGGTCATCATAGCCTCGGTGTATATCCAGAGGCAGAGGCAAACCTAAGGAGGATCCCACGCGCCGGATCCGCTGATGGGGAATCCGTCGCCCGCGCTCGTCGATCAAACACCCTCGTTGAGGGCTGGCCCCAAGGGGCGAAGGAAAAGTTCCAGAAAGTGCACCCGGGAGGTACACGATGAAAAAGTTGCTTTTGGCTCTCCTCATTGTCATGATGGTAGTTGGTTCCGGCTTCGCCCAGACCAAGGTTTACAAGATCGGCGTGTCGATGCCGAGCGCCACCCACGGCTGGATGGCAAACGCCAACTGGTGGGCCCAGCGTGCGGAGAAGGACTGGGAAGGCCGCGACAAGAATGTGCAGATAGAACTCAAGTTCTCCGGCACGGTAACCCAGCAGGTCTCCGACATAGAAGACCTCCTCGTCAAGAAAGTAGACGCCCTGGTAGTGTTCCCGCACGACACCTCGGTCACCTCGATCGTTGAAAAAGCCTACAATGCCGGCGTGTACGTGGTGGTCCTCGACCGCGGCGTGTCCAAGGAAGGTATTTACGACATCTACATCACCAACGATGACGAAGCCTATACCCGCAAGGGCATGGAGTGGCTCGCCGGACAGATGGGTTACAAGGGCAACCTGCTCCTGATCACCGGCGCCCCCAGCCCGATCGACACCATCCGCACCGGCACCATCAAGGAAGTCGTCAAGAAATATCCCAACATCAAGCTCCTCGACGTGCAGCCCGGCGACTGGAACAAGCAGAAGTCACTCTCCGTCATGGAAAACTATCTGCAGAAGTACAAGCAGGTCGACGCAGTCTACACGGCCGACGATGACATGATGCTCGGCGCCATGCAGGCGTACAAGGAATCCGGCCGCAAGGACATCAAGTTCTTCCTCGGCGGCGGAACCCTCAAGAGCGTGATCAAGGAAATCATGGACGACTCAAACCCGCTCGTGAAGGCCGACGTCACCTATTCACCGTCAGTCATCGCCACCTCGATCTCCTATGCGGTCATAGGCGTCAAGGGCGAGAAGCTCAATCCGTTTACCTACCAGGTACGCGCGCTGCCCAGGCGCGTCATCCTCCCGTCGGAACTGGTGACCAAGGCCAATGCCAAGGATTTCTACGTTCCCGAAGCTCCGTTCTAGTCGAGCAGATAGGCAAGAATTTGGTTCATGAAGCTACCGCGGACTCAGGTCCGCGGTAGTCTTTCAGCTACAAATCCAGATACATCGCGGGGGATAAGTCATGAGCGTCAAGATTGGTATCGTAGGGGCAGGTGGCATGGCACGATACCATGTACCAGGTTTCAGGAGTGGAGGCGCTGAAGTTGTCGCACTGGCTGATCCGAGTGCGGCTGCGAGGGAAAAAACCGCCGGCATTCATGGAATACCCCTGACCTATGCCAGCCTGGACGAGATGCTCGCCCGCCATCCTGATCTGGACGCCATATCGATACTCACACCCAACAAGTTCCACGCCCCGCTGGCCATTCAGGCACTCCAGGCGGGCAAGCACGTGTTCTGCGAGAAGCCTCCCGCCCTGAACGCCGCTGACACGATGTTGATGGCTGAAGCCGCAACAAAGGCGAAGCGCCATCTTCAGTTCAACTTCAACAACCGGGCCAGACCCGAGTCCATGGCCCTTATGGACTATGTACGGGCAGGCGAGGTTGGCACGATCAATTCAATCCAGACCGTCTGGGCCCGCCGCTACGGCATCCCCGGCTTCGGTGGCTGGTTCACGAACAAGGCCGTATCAGGCGGCGGTCCGGTCATCGACCTGTTGCATATGCTCGACCTTGGCCTGTATTTCATGGGCTATCCTGAACCGGAATGGATACTGGCCCAGACCTTCAACGATTTCATGGGCAACCCGGCCTTCAAGGGGCCCTGGCAGATCCCGGACGTAGCAGGTGGAGCCACCGATGTGGAGACAGCCTGCCATGGCTTCGTCAGGTTCAAGACCGGCCAGGTGCTATACTTGCACAATTCCTGGGCAGAGATGACCGAGCGCGAAGTGGTGTCCGTGGAGTTCCAGGGTACAAAGGCAGGGGGGCGCGTCCAGCGGCTTTTCAGGCACGACGGAATCGACGAGACCAGCGAGGACTCCTGCGAACTGTTCACCCTGGAGCATGGCCGGCATGTGAACCGCAAGCTCGCCTTCATCCCGGACGAGGCGATGGGACGGCTTGCCTCGACGAGGAACTTCATACTCGCGCTCGAGGGAAAAGAAGAGCCGCTGAACGACCCGAGCCAGGCAGTCAAGCTGATGAAGATCGTGGACGCCCTGTTCGCATCATCAGCCCAAGGCATTCCGATACAATTGAAGTAGCGGATTTCAAATCGATAAACGCCCTCGCGGGCGCTCATCAAACTCAGGCGCCCAGTTCGCGTACCAGACGCGACAGCCATGCCCTGTTGTCGGCACTGGCGTAGCTCATCCGGCCGCCCATCCTGCTGAAGGTCTTGTTGAAGCGCAGGTAGTAGGCCGGGTCGTCCTGCGGTGGCTCGCCTGAGCGGTTCCAGTCCCAGGTCGATCTGGCAAGGTCCACCACATGCAGTGAAAAGTCCCTGATGCCCGTGCCGTTCTGGCCCGCGACGTTACGCGCCATGGACAATGCCTTCTCGAAGATCATCGGAGACATAACCGCAGAACCCAGGGACAGATAGGTGCCACCTTCAAGTTTCGAGATTGAATCGACGAAGGACAGGAAGTCGCGCTCGGCGGCCCTGCCGATAGGTGCGCCACGGTTGGCAGGATGCGTGTAGATGATGTCGTGTCCGAACATGGGGTGGCAGGTGAACGGCACTCCGGCACGGACAGCCGCCGCAGCCAGGCAGGTAGCCTTCCAGGGGTGGTCGATCTTCAGGTGCCCCGGCCTGGTTTCAAGCTTTCCGGCTGCCCTGGCCAATGACACTGAGAGGGCTCTGAGGTCTGCTGCTGCTCCGGCTTTCTCCAGGGCCGCCTGATCGGCATCGGCCAGTGCTCCTGCTGAAATGGCTGAGCGCAGTTCTTCATCTGACGGCAGTTCAAGGCCATCGGAAAGCACCATGGTACCCACGGATTCTCCGTATCCCAGCCCCCTGTACGCGCCTGTGGCGATCGCCAGGTTCAGGTAGGTTCCCGTTTCATCCCAGATGCCGAACTGCCCCTCGTCCATGTAGCGTTTCACATCCTCTCCGGTCCGGCCCTGGAAGGCGAACTCCCAGTCATGGATGACGCCGGCACCGTTTGTGGCGAAGTGCGTGACGAAGCCACCCTCCATGAGGCGTATCATGGTGGACGACAGTCCGTTCTTTATCGAGTGCGCACCGAAGGCCAGCACGACAGGGGCGCCCCGGGCTCTGGCCCGCTTGATGTCAGTCGCGGCCGTGGCTACATCGGCGGCCGCTTCATCAGACAGCAGCGCCGCATAGTGTTCGGGGTCTATGGTGTCACGGACCACATCCAGTTTGTTGATGCGCTCGGACAGCGGTTTTGCATGTATGGAATCCCGGTCGAAGTACCTGTTCATCGGTTCTGTTCCTTCCATGTATCGAGAGCTGACCGGAGTTCCTCCGGTGTCGCCGTTCCTGTCGTCCCCAGCTTTCGTACGGTGACGGAAGCTGCCAGGTTGCCGATGAGGGCGGCCTCAAAGGGAGACGCTCCGGCCGCCAGAGAGAGTACGGCCCCCGCGGTAAACGAGTCACCGGCGCCGGTCGGATCAACCGCGCCGTGGTACTTGACCGCTGGCACGAGCACGGGTCCATGCTCGCCCATGACCCATACGCCCTGCTCTCCGGCGGTGACAAAAACCGGCGCAGCCAGGTTCCGTTCCATCGCGGTCATCGCTGCGGCTATCGTCGCATCGGGCAGGGTTGCTCCCGGTACCGGATCATGCAGGTCCAGCAGTTCGAACTGGTTCATCTTGCGTATGAAGCCGGAGAAGCGCTTGATGCGCCTCCGCGAATCAGCCCAGGCAACGGGTTTGCCGCCGCCTTCGAGCAGGCTGGCCAGGATGCCGTAGAGGCCCGGCGTGAACACACCGCACCCTTCGTCCTCAACCTGGTCCATAGCCACGAGGATGTCCACGTTCTTGATGAGGCTGGAAACCGATCCCGCCAGCTTTCGCTCCAGCGTCAGGCCGGTAGACCTGCGGTTCTTGATGTCGTAGCGGCTGTGCTCGCCCTGGAGTCCGGAAACACCCGCGTCCTTGGGTTTCAGGTACACCGGTGTATGCCTGCCGGGTGCCCTGTCCGTATGGAGCTGTGCAAGGTCGATGCCCATGGCGGCAAGATCCTGCCTGAGTTCGTAGCCTTCACCATCATCGCCGGTAAAACCCACCGCTTGGATGGAGCCCAGGGCTTCGTCATTGCCTCTCTCACCAGCAGGCGGGAGTGCCATGAGCGCGGCCAGGTTGTTGACTACGGTGCCAGCCGCTCCTGGACTGTGCTGCACGCTGACCACCTGGTGGGCCGTCTTGCCCGTTTCAAGAGACGGCTCGGCGAGGAGGGGATCAACTTCCAGGTATTTGTCAAGGAAAAAGTCACCGAGTACGGCGACGCGCAATGCAGTGAAGCGCCCCAGCAAGCCGTCGAGGCGTTCGCGGTTGAGGCCGCCAAGCGGTGCGGTCATGGCAGGCTGCATCACGCCCGGCCTGACCATATCCATGCGAGGAGGGCCCCGGCGTCGGCATAATCGGGAATGATGATATCGGCTCCGGCACCTATCAGGCGCTGACGCTTCCATGCATCCGGCTTGCCTGACCGGTTTGTCTCGTCGGTGGCAACGCCCACAGCATAGCCACCGACCGCCTTGCTGTCGGCAATTTCTACATAGCCGTCACCGAAGGCCAGGAGACGGTCGCCTTCAACCTTGTTCGTCTCGAGGATGCGCCTGATGACCATTTCCTTGGAGAAGGCCGCGATGTCACGCTGCGCGCCATGTATGCGCCCGGGAGCATAGCGGGACAGGCCCAGCAGTTCCGCTTCCTCGAGCACATATTCCTCGTCCGTACCCGAGGCTATGTAGATGGCCACGCCGCGTTCTCTCAGCGCTTCCAGCAGCGCCACCGAACCCGGTACCAGGTAGGCGTCTGGGCGCACCGACCCGTCCGCGAGGCCAGAGCGGCGTGAGGCTATCCGCTCCATGAGGAGGCTGTGGTACTGTTCCTTGTATTCCTGCGGATCAGCAGGCTCGCCGCCGCGGGTGCGTACTTCTTCAGCCAGGTGCATCATCTGGTAGATGGTCTGCTTGCCGGTAAGCCGTGTCACGAATTCCCTGACCAGCAGTGCCACGGCCTCGGGTGTTTCTCCGGGCTTGCGGTACTGCTCCAGAATGCCGGTCATCATTGGCACCATGATGTCCATCCAGCCCTCGCGGATCAGGCTCAGCGTTCCGTCAAAGTCAAACAGCGCATGCTCGGGTGGCTGCCCTGGTCTGGCCCGGCGTATCAGTTCTATGTCCGTTCCGGCAATGAACCCGGTGCTGCCTGGTAGATCCATTACGGGAGCATAGTCGCGCTCAGCCATGTTGCGCTCCCGGACCTGTTTCCTCCAGCGGAAGGCTCCGCCCCAGTATGCTGTAGGCCATGTGGTCCAGCACCATGTGCAGGTCTTCGGTAACCTGCATGTCAGCTATCGGTATGTGCACTCCGTGCCGGGCTGTTCGTTTCAGCGCCCCTCCATCGTACCCGGTCAGTCCCAGGGTAACGGCACCCGAAGCATTGGCGTACTCGATCGCCTTGATGACGTTGCGCGAGTTGCCCGAACCTGAAATTCCTATCACCAGGTCTCCCGGTTCCAGGAAGTTCCGGAGCTGTTCAACGAAGACGTCTTCGTAACTCACGTCGTTGGCATAGGCGGTCAGCGTCGCCGTGTTGTCGCCCAGACAAATGAACCGGAACCGTCTGGCTTTTCCGTACGACAGCCCCTTGTTGAAGTCGGCAACGAAGTGCGAAGCCGTCGCGTGCGAACCTCCATTGCCCATGATGAACACCTGCCCGCCGCGCTCCAGCGCGCCAAGGAGCAGGTCCAGGAAATTCTGGAGTTCAACCCGTGATATCCGGTCAATGGTGTCCTTGAGGCGAGTGAAGTATGACTCGATGTCGATGCTGAAATTCTTGCTCATGTGTGAAAATCCTTTCTTTCGATGTAGCGGAGCGCCAATGCGGCGGCCCCCAGCAAGGCCGCGTCGCTGCCCAGTGAGGTTGCGGTGATTTTTGTATTTCGTTTGTCATAGGCCAGGACCAGGCCAGGCAACTTCGCTTCGATGCGGGGCAGGAGCAGGTCCGATGCGCCGGCAACCCCGCCGCCCAGGAATATCGCCTGGGGATCGAACAGGGTGAGCACGGCCGCCATGCCGCAAGCCAGCGCTTCTGATACCTGATCTACTACGTGCAGGCATCTTGGGTCACCTTTCCTGGCACTTTCTGCTATTGCCCGTGCATCAAGCGGCGTATGTCCGCTGGCAGCAACATACGCCCCGCTGCTGTCAGCTTGCTGGGCTATCAGTTTCCGGCTCCACGCAGGGCCAGCCGCTTCAGCCTCAAGACAGCCATGGTTGCCGCAACCGCACAGGGCTCCGTCAGCTTTGACGACCAGGTGCCCAATTTCGCCTGCCATGCCGTTTGCCCCTGCCAGCACCCGGCCGCCTTGATACAGCGCCCCACCCACGCCCGTGCTGACCGTCATCCAGAAGAATGAGTCCAGCCCGGCGCCACCACCGAAGGTTGCCTCGGCTAGCGCGCACGCATTCACGTCGTTGTCGGCGATAGCCGGAAGCCCTAGTGCTTCGGAAAATAGCCTGGTGAATGGCACCTCGTACCAGCCTGACGAGGGCGAGCGGAGCAGCACTTCACCCGGGTGGTCCAGCACCCCGGGGAGTGCCAGACCCAGTGCGACGACAGTGCGGGTAGGCACGCAGAGCGATTCAGCCATCGAGCGGACCAGTGCCACAACGGCTACCGGATCGCCCCGCGGTGACTGCGCAATACGCTTTTCGAGTATGGTGCCTGTCCCGTCGACGATGCCGACGGCTGTCTTCGTGCCGCCCACATCGACGGCAAGTACCTGACTCATAGAGTGATGGTATTCGAGCATACGGGTTTGGGCAATATAGCATCAATAATATCTTGATTAACATATATATATGAATTATTATAAAAAGACATTACGGAGGAACATCAATGGACTTGAATTCTGTTCTGGTTTTCGGCGC
>JFJP01002536.1_pt1 | contig 14786 bp, 12 predicted proteins | sample 431651 | NCBI WGS metagenome assembly JFJP01 (sample SAMN02602958, study PRJNA72255) | Microbial mat metagenome, whole genome shotgun sequencing project. | biome: fresh water; feature: sink hole; material: water; isolation source: purple microbial (photo- and chemosynthetic) mats found in...
TCAATACACTTGGCAATTCGCCAATTCTCGTCCTAATACCTCACGACGTCTAGGAGAGAGATTAACAGGTACAATTTAGGACGTGAATCATCTTCGGCTTTAGGTCAAAACTTCATGACAGGTCATCTCTACATTGTGGCAGCACCGTCAGGCGCCGGAAAAACAACCCTGGTGCGACTGCTGCTCAAGAACGATTCCGGAATCCGTCTGTCCATCTCAAGTACCACGCGGGCGCCACGACCCGGCGAGAAGGATGGCCGTGAATACCATTTTGTTGATGTCCCCAGTTTCCTTGAGAAGGTCAACCGGGGAGAGTTTCTTGAGTGGGCAGAAGTGCATGGCAACTACTATGGAACCTCCAGAAGCTGGATTGAAACCGAAATGAGTGCCGGGCGGGACGTATTGCTGGAGATCGACTGGCAGGGCGCGCAACAGGTGCGCAAGTCTTTCCCCGGGGCAATTGGCGTGTTCATCCTGCCTCCGTCACTGAAAGCGCTGCAACAGCGTCTGTCCGGCCGGGGCACCGACTCTGCCGAGACCATCGCCCGGCGTGTTGCCGCTGCGCGAGAGGAGATGCGGCATGTGGATGAGTTCGATTATGTTATCATCAACGATGATTTGCAGCAGGCGCTTGGCAATCTGACGTCGGTGGTCAATGCCGCGCGACTTGAGTATGCAAACCAGCTGCAGCGCCATAGCGCGCTATTTGCGACACTTCTCTGAATTCTCAGGACAAAACATGGCACGAGTAACCGTTGACGATTGTATTCACAGCATCCCGAACCGCTTCCAGATGACACTGGCCGCCACCTACCGTGCCCGCCAGATCACTGCCGGTGCAACACCGATGGTTGACGCCGACCGCGACAAACCTACCGTCATTGCCTTGCGCGAACTGGCGCTGGGCATGTACGGTCTGGAAGTTCTCAATCGCGGTCACGCCTGACCGACTAGAGCCGCTTGCGTGGTAATCACTCATGAATACCGACGCCACGGCCGCCAAACCTGCCGACACCACGGCTGATCCGCTCCAGCAGCAAGCATCGATCTATCAGAACGAAGACCCGGCTTACCGGGTCTTCGTTGACACGCTCAGCTATCTTGAGCCGGATGAAATAGCCCTCGTCCTCGAAGCCTACCGCTTCAGCGAAGCTGCTCACGAAGGACAGAAACGCCTTTCCGGCGAGCCCTATATTACCCATCCGCTGGCCGTGGCAGGAGCGCTGGCCGAGTGGCGCATGGACGCACAGGCAGTCATTGCCGCCCTGCTGCATGATGTCATGGAAGACACGGCGGTATCAAAAACCGAGATTGCCGAGCGTTTCGGCAAACAGGTGGCCGAACTGGTCGACGGGCTGTCGAAGCTGGAGCGGATAGAGTTCCAGTCTTATCAGGATGCACAGGCAGAAAACTTCCGCAAAATGCTGATGGCCATGGCGCACGATCTGCGCATCGTGCTGATCAAGCTCGCCGACCGCCTGCACAACCTGCAGACGATGGCCGCAGTCCGGCCCGACAAGCGCCGGCGGGTGGCCCACGAAACACTGGAAATCTACGCCCCGATCGCCACCCGGCTCGGACTTAACAATATATCCCGGCAATTGCAGGATCTTTCATTCAAGCACATCCATCCGATGCGTTTCCGGGTGTTGACGCGAGCCGTCAAGGCCGTGCGCGGAAACCGCCGAGAACTGCTGTCTAAAATTCTTAACGGCATCCGCAACAAGCTGCGTGATGCGAAAATCGAAGCCGGCGTGTTTGGCCGGGAAAAGAGCCTGTACTCGATTTATCACAAGATGGTCGAGAAACATCTCAGTTTCTCGCAGGTGCTCGACATCTACGGTTTCCGCATCATTGTCCGCGACGATCCAACCTGCTACAAGGCTCTGGGCGCCCTACATTCTCTTTACAAGCCGGTGCCCGGAAAATTCAAGGATTACATCGCCATTCCCAAAGGAAACGGCTATCAGTCCCTACACACGACGCTGATTGGCCCCTACGGTACCCCGGTCGAGATCCAGATTCGCACCCAGAGCATGCACCACGTTGCCGAGGAAGGCATTGCTTCTCACTGGCTGTACAAGGACAGTGAGGAAAGCGGTGCCGATCTGCAGGTCAAGACGCATAAATGGCTGCAGTCTCTGCTAGAACTGCAAAGTTCGACCGGAGATTCTTCCGAGTTTCTTGAACACGTCAAGGTTGATCTCTTCCCCGACGAAGTCTACGTTTTCACGCCCAAAGGCAAAATTCTGGCACTCCCGCGTGGCGCCACGGTGATTGATTTTGCCTACGCCGTACATACGGATATCGGCCACCGCTGTGTTGCTGCCCGTATCGACCACGAACTGATTCCGCTCTCTGCCGAACTGGCCAATGGCAATCAGGTCGAGATCATTACGGCACCGCATGCCAATCCGAATCCAGCCTGGCTGACCTACGTCAAAACCAGTCGGGCTCGCAGCAAGATTCGCCAGTTTCTGAAGGCCATGCAACAGGACGGGTCGAGTGTGCTTGGCGAAAACATGCTGAATCAGGAATTGCAGGCCCTTGGGGTGGTTCCGGCCGAGATTCCAGTGACCGTCTGGGAACGGGTGATTCGCGATTCAAAGAAAAAATCGAGGCGCGAAATCTTCGCCGATATCGGCCTTGGCCGCAGTCTGGCGGCAGTTTTCGCGCGGCGTCTGGTAGCCCACGACGAAGTGCCCCAAGCCGCGGCAAGTGCGACGATGCCGCTGGTTATCCGTGGCACCGAAGGCATGGCGATCCAGCTGGCAAGCTGTTGCCAACCCATTCCCGGAGATCCGATTATCGGTTTGCTGCGCAAGGGACAGGGCCTGCGCATCCACACCCATGCCTGTCCGGTGGTCAGAAAGTCACGCAGCAGTGAGCCGCAAAACTGGATTCACGTGGAATGGGAGCCTGACCCGGGTCAGTTTTTTGATGTTCGTATCAAAGTCACGGCCAAGAACGTACGCGGTTTGCTGGGACGTGTGGCAACAGGAATATCGCAGGCCGGAGCAAATATTGAGCATGTGGGCATGGATGGAAAGAAGCCGGGTTTGTTCACCGAGCTGCATTTTCTTGTCCAGGTTTCAGGTCGCCCGCATCTGGCCAAATTGATGCGGGTTCTGCGTGGCATTTCCGACGTTGTACGCATCGTTCGCGAACAGGAGTAAGTTTGAAAATCTTGATTCTCGGCGCCGGTGTCGTTGGCGTCAGCATTGTCTGATCGGACGTTCGCTGCGAACCAATCTGAACCTCAACACCGGGCACGGAACGCTCGGCTGAACTATGGCCTGTGGAGCCGCTGCGGCACTGGCCGATATCATCAGTGGTCGACAACCGGAAATCAGGCTGCGCCGCATATAGTCGGCAAGAACAGCTTTTGCCATGAGGTGACATGATCACAGTGCTATACGAAGTGTGCGATCACGTCGCCACACTGACTCTCAACCGCGCGGAATCGATGAATTCGGTCAATCCGGAAATGATCGAGGCCCTGCTGGAGGCCAGTTCATGTGCCGCCAGCGATCCGGGGGTACGGGCAGTCATCGTGCGCGGGACCGGCAGGAACTTCATGGCCGGTGGCGACCTCAAGTGGTTTCGCGAACAGGCCGCTTTGTCTCCGAAGGGCTGCCGGGCTCGTTTTGAAAATTTAATCGGCAGTGTTCAGGCCACGGTACTGAAATTCAAGTGTATGGATAAACCGGTCATTGCTGCGGTGCACGGCGCGGTTGCCGGATTCGGTTTGTCACTGATGCTGGCTGCCGATCTCGCTCTGGCGTCCGAAAACACCTATTTCACGATGGCTTACAGCAACATCGCACTTTCGCCGGATGGCGGCGCGACCTGGTCTCTGCCCCGACTGACGGGGCTCAAGAAAGCCATGGAAATCGCCTTGCTTGGAGAGCGTTTTGACGCGCTGCAGGCCACCAAACTGGGGCTGATCAATCGCGTTGTTCCGCCAGAGGAACTGGACGCCGAAGCCATGAAACTGGCCCGACGTCTTGCCGCCGGGCCGAGCGAAGCACTGGCTCGTACCAAGGCCTTGCTCAACCAGTCGTTCGATAACTCCTTTGCATCCCAATTGCTCGCCGAACAACAACTTTTCCTTGATAGTTCCGCGCATCCCGATTTTGTTGAAGGATTGACCGCCTTTCTCGAAAAGCGCGAGCCCATCTATGGCAAGAACTGAACCCGACACATGCTGATAGATACCCATTGTCATCTGGATGCGTTCGAGTTTGCCGCAGATCGGGATGCAGTTTTTCTTGCTGCGCGCGAAGCCGGGGTATCGGGAATTATCATTCCCGCCGTTGGCCAGAACAACTTTGCAGCCGTTCGCGACTGTTGTTTGCGTTATCCGGGGTGTTTCCCGGCCTACGGCATTCATCCCCTCTATATCGAAAATGCGACGGAAATCGATCTGTCAACGCTGCGTGAATGGCTCGCGCACGAGTTAATCGGTAGGCTGCCGCCTGTCGCAGTAGGCGAAATCGGTCTTGATTACTATGTTCCGGGTTTTGACGCCCCCCGTCAGAAATTCTTTTTTATTGAACAGCTTAAAATAGCCCGGGAACTTGACCTGCCCGTATTGCTGCATGTGCGACGAGCAGTCGATCAGGTATTGCAATGCCTGCGCCGGGTGAGAGTCCGGGGCGGCATCGCGCATGCCTTCAACGGCAGTCGCCAGCAGGCAGAAGCGTTCATTCAGCTTGGTTTCAAACTGGGGTTTGGCGGCACCATGACCTATCCCGGCTCGCTGCGCATTCGACAACTTGCCGCAACACTTCCGCTGGACACGATTGTGCTTGAAACGGATGCGCCCGACATCGCTCCATCCTGGCTCTCGGATGGTCGGAATACCCCGGTCGAACTATTGCGCATCGCTCAGGTTTTTGCTGAATTGCGGAAACTTCCATTCAACGAGGTGGCTGAAGCAAGCACGATCAACGTGCTGCAATTGATGCGCCATCCCATGCCAGGTTTTTTATACCGGACCAGGCCGTGAAAGGCTAGCTGATCAGCATGTTTTGGCCTGAAACAAATGGCTTGGTTTAGCTTGTCAAGGCGTCCATTTACTACATCAGGCTCCGCCAGAAGTTGCCGGAAAATGAAAATAACGCGATAATTCTAGGTTGTAGAGCATCAAGCGCCGTCAGTGTTTGTTCTGCCGGGGTCTAAATTTTTGTTCTGCCGGGGTCTAAATTGCGCTGGTCGTAGCTGAATTCGCGTAAAGCGAGAAAGGATTGGGCGTGGAAATTTTCAAGGCTGATGTAGTAATTGTAGGGGGGGGCGGAGCCGGTTTGCGAGCGGCCATCGCCGTGGCAGAGTCCGATCCGTCGTTGACGATCGCTCTGGTTTCCAAGGTATATCCGATGCGTAGCCACACGGTGGCGGCTGAAGGCGGCGCCGCCGGCGTCAAGAAGCCAACCGACAATCTCGATTACCATTTCCACGACACGGTGGGTGGTGGTGACTGGCTGTGCGAACAGGACGTCGTCGAATACTTCGTCAAGCAGGCACCGGTTGAGCTGACCCAGCTTGAGCACTGGGGCTGCCCGTGGAGCCGCACCGAAGATGGTCACGTCAATGTGCGCGCCTTTGGCGGCATGAAGATCGAGCGTACCTGGTTTGCTGCCGACAAGTCCGGCTTCCATATCCTGCACACCCTGTTCCAGACCTCGATCAAGTATCCGTCGATCAAGCGTTTTGACGAGCACTTCTGCATCGACCTGCTTGAAGAGGATGGTCGTTGCCAAGGTATCGTTGCGATCGCAATGGGCACGGGCGAATTGATGATGATCGAAGGCAAGTCCGTCATCATCGCCACCGGCGGTGCGGGACGCGTCTTCCGCGAGAGCACCCTTGGCGGCATCGTTACCGGCGATGGCATGGCGCTGGCTTACCGTCACGGCGTGGCCCTGCGCGACATGGAATTCGTGCAGTATCACCCGACCTGCATGCCGATTACCGGCCTGCTGTTCACCGAAGCCTGCCGCGGTGAAGGCGGCTATCTGGTCAACAAGGATGGCTACCGCTACCTGCAGGACTACGGCCTCGGCCCATTGCAGGACCAGCCGAAGAACAAGTACATGGAGCTCGGTCCGCGCGACCGCCTCAGTCAGGCATTCTGGTATGAACAGCAAAAGGGACGCACCATTGAGCACCCGATTCTCGGCTCGGTGGTTCACCTGGACCTGCGTCACCTCGGCGAAGCCAGGCTGCGTGAGCGCCTGCCGCTGATTTACGAAATGGCCGAAACCTTCATGGGCATCGACCCGGCCAAGGAAATGATTCCGGTGCGTGCCGGAGTGCACTACACCATGGGCGGCATCAAGGTCGACGGTAAGTGTGCCGCATCACTGCCAGGTCTTTACGCCATCGGCGAATGCTCCAGCGTCGGTATTCACGGTGCCAACCGCCTGGGTTCGAATTCGCTCACTGAAATCGTCGTATTCGGCAAGCTGGCCGGAGACGAGGCAGCCAACTATGTCAAGTCGGTCGCGCCCGGTAACTCGGCCAGCCTGCTCAAGCAGGCAGAGGCTATCGAGCAGCGCGTCACGGCACTGAAGACCAAGACCGGCGGCACCGAAAGAATCTCGGTTATCCGCAAGGAAATGGCCAAGAGCATGGAAGACGGTTGTGGCATTTTCCGCAAGGAAGAGAGCATGCAGGCGACCTGCGACAAACTTGCAGAACTGCGCGAGCGCTTCAAGAACATCAATCTTGACGACAAGTCCAGCGTCTGGAACACCGACTGGTTGATGGCCATCGAACTGGACTATCAGCTCGATGTAGCGCAGACGATGGCGCATTCGGCGATCAACCGCAAGGAATCCCGTGGCGCTCACCAGCGTCTTGACGGACCCGATGAAGCGTACAAGCAGCGCGACGACGTCAATTTCCTCAAGCACTCTGAAGCGTATTACGTGCCCGGCAGCGCACCGCGCATTGCCTTCGGCGACGTGAAAATCACCAAGTCTCAACCGGAAGTTCGCGTGTACGGCGCTGCAGGTGAAAAGGCCGATGCGGAAAGGAAAGCCTCCCATGTCTGAACAGAAAATCATTGAAATCGAGGTTCTCCGCTATAACCCGGAAACCGATCAGGAACCTCATCTTGAGCTTTTCAAGGTTCCCTTTACTGACGACATGTCGGTGCTCCAGGGTGCGCAGTACATCAAGGACAACTTCGACGGGTCGCTGACTTTTCGCTGGTCGTGCCGGATGGCGATCTGCGGCAGTTGCGGCATGATGATCAACGGCATCCCCAAGCTTTCGTGCGAGACTTTCCTGCGCGATTACTATCCCAACCGGATTCGTATCGAAGCGATGTCGAACTTCCCGATCGAAAAGGATCTGGTGGTCGATCTGAGTGGCTTCATCGAGAAGCTCGAAAGCATCAAGCCTTACATCATTCCGAGAGAACCACGTACCCTTGAACAGGGCGAGTACATTCAGTCGCCGGAAGAGTTCAACAAGTACATCCAGTTTACCTCGTGCATCAACTGTACCTTGTGCTATGCCGCGTGTCCGCAGGTCGGTCTCAATCCTGACTTCATCGGTCCGGGCGCCATGGCGCTACTGCACCGCTATAACATGGATTCGCGTGACGGTGGAGCGGCGCAGCGCATGGAACTGGTTGCTTCCGAGGAAGGCGTCTATAACTGCAGTGCGGTTGCTTATTGCTCGGAAGTCTGTCCGAAACACGTTGATCCGGCCAGTGCCGTCAATATCAACAAAGCCAATGCAGCGAAGGATTACTTCCTGCGCTTCCTGTCGCCGAAAGGGGGTTCCAAGTGAGCAAGCGTAAGCCCTATGTCCGTTCAATGGACGGTTGGTGGAAAAAGAACCCGTACTTTGTCGAGTACATGATTCACGAGAGCACTGCTCTGTTCGTCGCCGCCTATGTCTTTATTCTGCTGGTCGGCGTTGTCCGCCTCGGTCAGGGTGAAGCGGCTTGGAACGCCTGGCTTGAGGCCTTGAAAAGCCCTCTCTCCGTGGTTTGCCATCTGGTACTGCTGGCCGGTGCCGTCTACCACACGTATTCGTGGTTCAAGATCCTGCCGATCACGATGCCTCCGGTGATCGTTGGTGGCAAGAAGCTGGCTCCCGAAGTTCTGACCGGCACTGCGCTGGTCGTCGCCGCTGCGGCCGGACTGGCGTTGCTGGCCCTGGTTTGGAGGATTGCACTATGACAAAGATTCTTAAGCGTTCCAACGCACCGATCTTCTGGGGCTTGTTCGGCGCCGGTGGCATGTTGTCGGCGCTGTTTGTTCCGATGATGGTATTCATCACCGGGATTGCCATCCCGCTTGGTTTTTTGCTGCCGGCCGGGACGATGAGTTATCCGAAGATGCTGGCGTTTGCCCAGAACTTCATTGGCAAGGGCTTCATTTTTGCGATCATTTCCCTGTCCCTGTGGTTTGCAGCTCACCGTGTCTATCATTCGCTGCATGAGTTCGGTATTCATGCCGGGACAGGTGCAAAACTGCTCTGTTACGGAATTGCTTTGGCCGGTACGGTGGTCTCCGCTTCCGTTTTGCTCAGAATCGGTTTTTAAGCGCCAGTCGTCGGGTATAAGAGCCTTCCTTTCAGGAAGGCCACAGTAAAGCCAGCAGCGAGCTTGTCCACAAGCTCGCTGTTTTTTGCGCGAATGGAAGCTCCCGACTTGTGCCTGGCAGGGTGCGGCCGGCTCGCCGGATAACTTCGCCACCCTCGCCGATCAAAACTCCAGAGGATCAACTTCCAGATGCCAGCGCAAGCGCGCCGGTGCCTTGATGGCTTCGAGACGCTTGCGCCATTCGCCGAGAAAATTCTGCAAGGCACGTCGTGACGACGATTCGGCGAGCAGTTGCGCGCGCTCCAGGTTGGCACGACGGGCCAGGCGCATGGGTACCGGGTCGTAAAGCATTACGTCGCCATGTTCAGCGGCTTGCGGCCAGGATCTTGCCGCGGCAAGATAGGCCAGCGAGTCGGCCATCTGAGGCGCTTCGGCGCGCAGCATGGCCTGGTAGGCGTAGGGCGGGAAACCGGCCTGCTCGCGTTCCCGGAGCTGTTCGTTGGCGAACGCCGGGTAGTCGTGACGAACCACAGAGGCATATAAGGGATGATCGGGAAACTGAGTCTGAATCAGCACTTCTCCCGCCAGTTCAGCGCGCCCGGCGCGCCCGGCAACCTGCATCAACTGGGCAAACAGCCGTTCGGGAGCACGCCAGTCGGCGGCGAACAGCGCAGCGTCCGCGCCCAAGGTACCGACCAGTGTCAGTTTGGGGAAATCGTGCCCCTTGGCCAGCATTTGCGTGCCGACCAGGATGTCAGCCTCGCCAGCGTAGATCTGCTCGACCAGCGTCTCCCATTGCTTGCGGCTTTTTGCTGAATCGCGGTCGACACGCAGGATGCGCGCCTGCGGGAAGCGTTCGCTGAGTGCCACTTCCAGTCGCTGGGTGCCACGCCCGAAGGGCTGGATGTCCTGATTGCCGCAGGTCGGGCACGCTTTGGGTACGCGGCATTCATAGCCGCAATGGTGGCAGCGCAAACGGCCATCGGCCAGATGCAGGACGAGATTGGCGGCACAGCGATGGCAGTGCGAGATCCAGCCGCAACAGGTGCAGGTCAGCACCGGTGCGTAACCGCGACGATTGAGGAAGACAAGGCTCTGTTCACCGCGCACCAGTCGTTTTTCGATGGCCAGAAGAAGCGCGCCGGAAAGCCCGTCCTGCAATTTCTCCAGGCGGGTGTCGATGCGCTGAACAACCGGCAGGCGGGCGTTTTTTACCGCCCGCTCATAAAGCGTAAGCAGGGTGTAGCGCGCCGGTGTCCGGCTGTCGGTGGCGTTGGCCCAGCTTTCCAGCGACGGGGTTGCCGAGCCGAGAACAATCGGCACGCCACGCTCACGGGCGCGGAAGACGGCCACATCGCGCGCCGAATAACGCATGCCGTCCTGCTGCTTGAACGAGGAATCGTGCTCCTCATCAACGACAATCAGTCCAAGATCCGGCATCGGCGTGAACACGGCGAGGCGTGTTCCGAGCACGATGCGCGCGCTGCCGTCGAGTGCTGCACGCCAGTTGCGTGTGCGCGCGGCATCGGTCAGTTCGCTGTGCAGACTGACCAGACCGGCAGACGGAAAGCGTGCCGCCACCCGCGCTTCAAGCTGCGGTGTCAGGTTGATTTCAGGAACCAGCAGCAATACCTGCTGGCCGGCCGCCAGCGCCTGTTCAACCCGGCGCAGATAGACCTCGGTCTTGCCGCTGCCGGTGACGCCGTGCAGCAGGTAGGCTGTAAACCCCCGGCCGTTGGCGGCTATCGTCGCCAGTGCCGTCTGCTGCTCGGCCGTCAGCGGCGGGGGCTCATGTAGCGGCGGCAGTTTGGGCAATCGATGGCTGGTTCGAGCCTTGGGCGGATCGATCCGGCGCAGCCCGGCCGGCAAAGTCGACAGCATGACTTCGCCAAGCGGCGCCTGGTAGTAGGCCGCGCAAAACTCGCACAGTCGAAACCAGTCAGCCGGCAAGGCCGGCAGGTCGCGCAGCACGGCCTCGATCTGCTTGATCTGTGCGACAGGAAAATCACTGGATTGTGCCAGATCGGCGATGATGCCGATGCGGGATTTCTGCCCGAAAGGGACGCGCACCCGGAGCCCGATTTCAGCTGTGCCCAAGACCTCACCCTCGGGAACAAGATAGTCAAAAAACCGGTGCAGCGGAACGTCGAGCGCGACACGTGCTATCTGCATGCTGAACTGTCTATGACTTTCGTCAGAGCGGCAGGCCTGAAGACCGATTCAGGCAAGCTCAAGTTAGCCTCGGAAGCTCGTGTCGCTTCTGCGAAAATCACGTAACTCATTAACTATTGGCCCTATTCGGAGTTGTGCACAATTTCTGTGGGTAAGTCTGTGGGTTAATCATCGCCCAATGAGTCAATAGCCCTCTCCACAAGGAGGAAGCTTACGTTGCCACAAAAAAGGCATATAATTTATACTAACAAATCAATTAGTTACGAATAAGTCACTGATTATGAAAGAACTTGTAACTATTTGTGACAAGCAGCCGGTTTCTGTGCATAAGTCAACGTAAATGTTTAATTTGCTTATATTTTAATACGCAGGTTCTTGCTGTAATCATGCACGGTCTCGACCAGTACTGCCACGTGCTCAGGCGGCGTGAATTGTGAAATTCCATGCCCAAGATTGAAGACGTGACCGGAATCCCCTGGACCATAACTGTCAAGGATTTTTTTCGCTTCGACGGCAATGATTTCGGGCGCCGCGAAAAGCACATTGGGGTCGAGATTGCCCTGCAATGTGACCTGGTGGCCAACACGCCGGCGCGCTTCGCCGAGATCAATGGTCCAGTCGAGTCCGACCGCATCGCAACCGATGCCGGCGATGGACTCCAGCCACAAACCGCCGCCCTTGGTGAAGACGATAGACGGTATGCGTTCGCCGTCTTTTTTCTTGATCAGTCCGGAAACAATGCGTTGCATGTACTGCAACGAAAACTCCTGGTACGCTGCCGCCGAAAGACCGCCGCCCCACGAGTCAAAAATCATTACGGCCTGCGCCCCCGATTCAATCTGGGCATTCAGGTAAGCGCACACGGCATCCGCAGTGACGGAGAGAATGCGGTGCATGAGATCCGGCCGGTCATAAATCATGGTCTTGACGCGCCGATAATCGCTGCTCGATCCGCCCTCGACCATATAGCAGGCGAGAGTGTAAGGACTGCCCGAGAAACCGATCAGGGGTACCGAATTACCCAGCGCACGGCGGATTTCGGAGACGCCATCCATCACGTAGCGCAGATGGTCATACGGATCGGGTACGGAAAGATCGCGAATCGCCCATTCCTCACGCAGCGGGCGCTCGAACTTCGGCCCTTCGCCTTCGGTGAAGTAAAGCCCCAGCCCCATGGCATCGGGCACGGTCAGGATATCGGAAAACAGGATCGCTGCATCCAGATCATAGCGGGCCAGCGGTTGCAGGGCCACCTCGCAGGCCATGGCCGGCGATTTGCATAATTTCAGGAAACTGCCGGCACGCTTGCGCGTTTCACAGTACTCGGGCAGATAGCGACCGGCCTGACGCATCAGCCAGACCGGCGTAAAATCGGTCGGTTCCCTGAACAGAGCGCGCAGGAAGTTGTCATTGCGGGGGCGAGACACGGGTGTGGGTTCCGTCTGCAGGGCCAAAAGCTGATTATCCGCCGGAACGGTCTATTTACGCCAGAAGGCCGGATTCAGCACAACCAGCAGTGTGAATATTTCCAGCCGGCCGAGCAGCATGGCAATAGTGCATACCCAGGTCTGAATATCGGTAAGGATCGCGAAGGTTGTCGCCGGGCCCACCAGATTGAGGCCAGGCCCCGTATTGTTGATGCTAGCCACGACCGCCGAAAAGGAAGAAACAATGTCAAGCCCCGTAAACGAAAGCAGCAGTGTCATCGAGATAATGCATGCCCCGTACACAAAACCGAAGGCCAGAACGGCAAACAGGATGTTGCCCGGCAAAGCCTCTGAGCCGATCTTTACCGGATAGACGGCACTCGGATGAATGGCCCGAACCAGTTCCCGATTGACCTGCTTGTAAAGAACGATGGCGCGTATCATCTTGATGCCTCCGCCCGTCGATCCGGCACAGGTCACAAAGCAGCAGAGAAACAGCATCCACAACGGAGCAAACATGGGCCAAAGGTTGTAATCGGTATTGGAATAACCCGTCGTGGTAGCGATTGAAACAACGTTGAACGCCGAATAGCGCAAGGCTTCAAGAAAATCGGGATAAACATTGTTGTTCTTGAGAAAGGCAGCAATTCCAAGCACGCTGCCCAGCGTAACGACAAGAAACCATACGACCTCGGGATCCTTGCGATACGGCCGTATCGAGCGCCCGGAAATGGCCATGAAATGAGTCGCAAAATTCATGCCGGCAATCAGCATGAAGACGATGCTGGCGGTTTCGATGGCCGGTGAGTTGAAGTAGCCGAAACTGTTGTCGTAACTTGAAAACCCGCCCAGACCCATGGTCGAGAAAGAATGCATGACGGCATCCAGCCAGCTCATGCCGGCCCACCAGTAGGCGACAATGCAACACGCTGTTATTCCGGTATAGACGCCCCACAAGCCTTTGGCGGTTTCGGCAATGCGCGGGGTTATCTTGGCATCCTTCATTGGCCCCGGCGTTTCGGCCTTGAACATCTGCCGGCCACCAATGCCCAGCAACGGAAGTATCGCGACGGCCAGAACAATCAGTCCCATCCCGCCCACCCAGTTGAGCTGGGTACGCCAGAAGTTGATCGATGGCGGCATCGTGTCGAGACCGGAGAATACCGTAGCTCCGGTCGTCGTCAGCCCGGATACGCCTTCAAAATAGGCGTCGGTAAAGCTGGCATCCAACTGAATCATGAGCGGCAATGCTGCAAAGGCCGGCAGCACCGTCCACACCAGCGCCACCATCAGGAAACCGTCACGTATCGTCAGGTCGCGCTTGTCCCTGTTTGTAATGAGCCACAAAATGAGTCCGGCGCCCAGAGTCAATAAAATGGCTTCGTCAAAAGCGCTTTCCGCACCGTCATGCAGAACCCACGAGACCGCCAATGGGAACAGCATGGTCAGGCCGAACATGAAAATGACCAGGGAGAGGGCACGAATGACCGGGAAAAGGCGTTTCATTGCAATGGCTTAGAAAAAATGGAAAGAGACTTCGAAAAGCTGTTCGACCTTTTTCATCACTTTCTTGCTCAGACAGAACACGATGACATGGTCGCCGCTCTCGATCACGACATCCTTGTGTGCAATCAGTACCAACCCCTTATGGTTCTTGGCCTGGCTTTCTGAACCTGGTGCACCGTCTGGCTTGTCGATATGGCGCACGATGGCCGAGATGAACGCGCCTTCGATCACCGGCAGATCGCCAACCCGTTTGCCGACAACCCGCGAGCTTTTCTCGTCACCGTGCGCGACAAGCTCGCTCGCCTCGGCAGCGCCGCGGCGAAGGCTATGCACTTTGACCACGAAACCGTGGCGTACATGCGTGAGCAGATCGCCGATCGAAACCAGCGCAGGAGAAATGGCAATATCGATCGGCCCCCCCTGAACCAGATCGGCATAGGCACGCCGGTTGATCAGCGCCACCACCCGCTGGCACCCCATGTTCTTGGCCAGCGAAGCCGACATGATGTTGACTTCGTCATCGTTGGTTAGCGCGAGAAACAGATCCGTTTCATCAATCGCTTCATGCAGCAACAGTTCCTCGTCAGTTGCATCGCCGAGCAGCACCAGGCCACTTCCGAGGCTGTTGGCTATCGTCTGGGTACGCGCCCGGTTGTTCTCGATGACCTTGAACGTACACCGTCCTTCCAGCCTTTTCGCTACGCGCAGGCCAATATTCCCGCCTCCGGCAATGATCACACGGCGCACCGGAGTCATCATCCGGCGCATTCCGGTCATGACCCGGCGGATGTGCTCGTCAGCGGCCAGAATGAACACCTCGTCACCGTCTTCAATGATCGTATTTCCCGTGGGCAATACGGCATGGTCATGCCGAAAAATGGCTGAGATTCTTGCGTCCACTTCACTGCCCAGAAGTTCGTGCATCTCCTTTATCGGCTTGCCGACCATCAAACCCCCGGCGTAAGCCTTTACGGCGACCAGCGCTACGCTGTTATTGGCAAACGACAATACCTGCAGGGCTTCAGGGAATTCAACCAGTTTCACCAGATAGTCGGTGATCACCTGCTCCGGACAAAGCGCATAATCAACGGCGAAATTCTCTTCCGACAACAACTCGG
>JFJP01020468.1_pt1 | contig 14786 bp, 8 predicted proteins | sample 431651 | NCBI WGS metagenome assembly JFJP01 (sample SAMN02602958, study PRJNA72255) | Microbial mat metagenome, whole genome shotgun sequencing project. | biome: fresh water; feature: sink hole; material: water; isolation source: purple microbial (photo- and chemosynthetic) mats found in...
GGCGGAAGGGGGAAGGGGGAAGGGGGGGGGAAAGGCGGAAGGAGGAAGGCGGAAGGCGGAAGAATCGCTGGGCTGCGCGCTCGGGCATAAGCTGCATGCGTGGCGCCGATCGCGCGATCGGGCGGCATGGGCCCGTAGTCCGGGAACGACCTACCCGGGCCACAGCATCTCTTCCGCCTTCCGCCTTCCGCCTTCCGCCTGTCCCGCCCCGGCCTGTTTTCCCTTCGCCCCCCGTTGCCCTCCACGGATGGCATCTACCATGCCGTGATCCCCATGAGCACCGACGGCACCAGCCCTCCGACCACCGGCAACAGCGACATCCTCATCCATGATGAGATGAAGGAGAGCTACCTCGCCTACGCCATGAGCGTGCTGGTCGACCGCGCGCTGCCCGATGTGCGCGACGGCCTCAAGCCGGTGCACCGGCGCATCCTGCAGACCCTGCGCGACCTCAACCTGACGCCGGGGAAGAAGTTCCTCAAGTGCGCCAAGATCGTCGGCGACTGTCTCGGCAACTACCATCCGCACGGCGACAGCGCGGTGTACGACGCGATGGTGCGCATGGCGCAGGACTTCTCGCTGCGCTACCCGCTGGTCGATGGCCAGGGCAACTTCGGCTCGATCGACGGCGACATGGCGGCGGCCTACCGCTACACCGAGGCGCGCATGGCCGGCCCGGCCATCGAGATGCTCGCCGACATCGAGTACGAAACGATCGACACGCGGCCGAACTTCGACGGGCGCATGCACGAGCCGTGCGTCCTGCCCAGCGCCCTGCCCAACCTGCTGGTCAACGGCAGCAGCGGCATCGCGGTGGGCATGGCGACCAACATCCCGCCGCACAACCTCGGCGAGGTGTGCCAGGCGGTGCGTCACGTCATCGACCATCCCGACTGCTCGGTCGCCGACCTGATGCAGTTCGTCCACGGCCCGGACTTCCCCACCGGCGCGGTGATGTGCGGCAACATGGGCGCCCGCCAGGCCTACGAGACCGGCAACGGCCGGGTCGTGGTGCGCTCGAAGATCACCCAGGAGAAGATCGACGGCAAGGACGCCCTGGTGGTCACCGAGATCCCCTACGGCATCAAGCTGGGCACGGTGTACGAAAGCATCCAGACCGCGCACTCCGAGGAGAAGATCCCCGGCCTGCAGGCGATGCACGGCGGCGTGGTCGGCGACGGCATCCGCCTGGTTCTGACCATCAAGAAGGGTGAAGACCCCGAGATCGTGCTCAACCAGCTGTGGGAGCACACCAACCTCCAGTACCACTTCGCGATCAACCTGATCGCGCTGGACGGCGGACGCCCGCGCACCGTCACGCTCAAGCGCATGATCGCAGCCTGGCTCGAACATCGCCAGGACGTCATCGTTCGCCGCACCCGTTTCCTGCTCGCGCGCGACGAAGGCCGGCTGCACATCGTCGATGGCCTGCTCGCCGCCATCGATGTGATCGATGCGATCATCGCCCTGATCCGCGCCGCCGAGTCCGGTGAACAGGCCAAGCAGCAGCTCATCACGCAACTACACTTCTCCGACCGCCAGGCCCAGGCCATCCTCGACATGCAGCTGCGCCGCCTGACCGGGCTGGAACGCGGCAAGCTGACCGCCGAGCGCGAGGCGCTGCTCGCCGCGATCACCGACTACCGCGACATCCTCGCCCGGGTCGAGCGGCGCAACGCGATGATCAAGGACGACCTGGCGCGCCTCGAGAAGCTCTACGGCGATCCGCGCCGCACCGTGATCGGCGATCCGGTCGGCGACTTCGACATGGAGGACCTGATCGAGGACGAGCCGTGCATCGTCACGATCACCGCCTCGGGCTACGTGAAGCGCATGCCGGTCGGCACCTTCCGGGTGCAGCGGCGTGGCGGCAAGGGCGTCACCGGCGGCCAGCTCAAGGACGAGGCCGACGAGGTCGCCAAGGTGTTCAGCGCCACCAACCACCAGTATCTGCTGGTGTTCACCAGCCTGGGCCGCTGCCACTGGCTGAAGGTGTGGCAGGTGCCCGAGGCCTCGCGCACCAGCCGTGGCAAGCACCTGGCGAACGTCCTCGCCCTCGACGAGGGCGAGAGCGTCACCGAGATCATCCCGGTGCGCGAGTTCCGCGACGACCAGTTCCTGCTCATGGCCACGCGTCTCGGCCAGGTCAAGAAGACCGAACTGTCGGCCTACGGCAATCCCAGGAACGGCGGCATCAAGGCGATCCGCATCGCCGAGGGCGACGACCTCGTCGATGTGGTGATCACGCACGGCAATGACGAGGTGCTGATCGCCACCAACGACGGTTCGGCCTGCCGCTTCAGCGAGACCGATGTGCGTCCGACCGGTCGCGACACTGGCGGCGTGACCGGCGTCGACCTGGAGCCCGGCGCCAGCGTCGTCTCGCTGGTCCGCCTGATCCCCGGCGCCGAGATCCTGACGGTATGCCAGAAGGGCTACGGCAAGCGCACGCCGTGGGAGGAATACCGCCTGATCCGCCGCGGCGGCAAGGGCGTGACCAACATCCAGACCTCCGAGCGCAACGGTCCGGTGGTCGCCAGCCTGCTGGTCGCCCCCGGCGACCAGATCATGGTGACGACGCGCAAGGGCCAGATCGTGCGCATGAGCGTCGATGGTATCCGTTCGACCGGGCGTGCCGCCCAGGGCGTGACCATAATCAACCTCGATGATGGCGACGAGGTCGGCGCCGTGGCGCTGTGCCCGCCTGACGCCGATCCGCCGGCCGACGCGCCACCGGCTGCGCCCGCCAACTAACCGGTGATCATCACCCCGGTCGCCGGTCCCGGCGCATCGGGGTGCGTCGCCACGCAGCCGCGCGGCAGGGGCACGGGTCCGTGCAGCAGCGGGTCGCTGGTGGCGCGCATCTGCGCGTCCAGCCGGCAGCGCAGGTCGCGCAGATGGGCGGCATAGGCCGGATCGGCGACCAGGTTGCGGCTCTCGGCGGGATCACGCAGGATGTCGTACAACTCCTCGTCGGGCAGTTGTTCGCAGGCCCAGCCCGCCGCCAGGCGCACATCCTTGCTCGGCGATTCGTCGCAGTTGGGCAGCACCGGGATACGGCGTTCACCGAAACGGCGCACGTAGAGGTGGCGCTTGGTGCGCAGCGATCGCCACGGCTCGTAGGCGGCGTGGTAGGTGACTTCGGCATGAGCCTCGGCGCGCACCGGCTTGCCAGCCAGGGTCGGGCGCAGATCGACGCCCTGCACGCGCTCCGGCATCGGCAGTCCGGCGACGGCGCAGAGGGTCGGGAAGAGATCGAGGTGCGACACCAGCTGGTCCACCGCGAGGCCGCCGCTGAAGCCACCTGGTCCGCGCACGACCAGCAGCACGCCGGTGCCGTGGACGGTCGGATTGCATTTCATTCCGGGGAAGGGCACGCCATGGTCGGTGGTGACCACGACGATGGTGTCCGCTGCCTGGCCGCTGCGTTCGAGGGCCGCCAGGACCAGGCCGATCTCATGGTCCCAGCGCTCGATATCGCAGAGGAAGTGCGCCCAGTCGGCGCGCACCTCGGGGGTGTCGGGCAGCGGCGGCGGCGGTCGGGTCCAGCGCGGATCGTACTGTGCCGGATCCGGCTTGGTGGTGAAGCCGCTGCCGATGCGGTGGGTGAGGGTCCACGACAGGCTGGCGAAGAAGGGCGCATCGCCGGGCTTTTCCAGCCAGGCGAGGGCGTCGTCCAGCTTGTGGCCGAGCCAGGTGTCGTAGCCGAAGGCCTGCGCCGCCGCGGTCTGGTCGCCGCGCACCGGCTGGGCGTGGTTGGTCGGCATGTTCCAGGCGGCGGTTCGGTAGCCGTGGGCGCGCAGATGGTTGGGCAGAGTCCAGCCCTGGTCGAGCAGGGCGTGGCCGCGGTGCGCCAGGCCGAGCATGCCGCAACTGTGCGGGAGCATGCCGGTGAGCAGCGCAGCCCGGCTGGGCGAGCAGGTCGGCCCGGCGTTGTGGCAGTCGCGGAACAAAGCCCCTTCGTCGGCGAGCCGCTGGATGTTCGGTGTGCGCACGGCGTAACCCATCGGCTGGATGACGCGGCCGGTGTCATGGCTATTGAGGTAGAGGATGTTCGGCGGGCGGGTCATGGTTGCGATCATAGCATGGGTAGGATAGGCAATTCAATTGCATTTCTGTTATCTGATTGCGAAATGGTCACATGTCCGGATGGATCGATGTCGAGGTCGGAGCCCAGCCCGGAGGATGTGCTCATGCCCTGCCCGCCGCGTTGATCTCGGGCTGGCTGCGCCGTCGCGGTGGCTGCGTGCTTGGCGCGTGGGGCGGGGTCGCGCCCGAGCCAGGGGCGACCGTCACCGGATCGACCCGCGTGGTCCTGGCGCTGTCGGGCCGCAATGCGATGCGCTTCGCCTGCGGTGCGACGGTGCGCGAGGTGGTGCTGCGCGGCGGCGATGCGCTGGTCATCGATCGGCGGGCGTGGAACCGGCCGCTGCACCTGCATCGCAAGGCCTTCTGTACTATCGACCTCAAGCCGGACTGGCTGCGCGTATATCTGCGTCGCACCAGCGGGCCGGGTAGCCTGCCGGCGCAGCATGCGACCAGCATCGTGCCCGGGGCGCCGCAACCGGCCCTGCGCTCGGCGGCGGATGCCGCTGAAGCCCTCGCCCCGCTCGCCGATGCCGACCTGCTGGCACCGGCGGCCCGCCTGGTTGCGGCGCTGGCCGTCTGGGCCCTGCGCACCCCGCCTGCCCCGACCGGCGATCCGTGGCCGCGTCTGCGCGACTGGATCGAGGAGCGCTTGCACCAGCCGCTGGCACGCAGCGAGGCAGCTCGCGCCTGCGGCATCCATCCCGGGCACCTCTCGCGGGTGATGTCGTCGCGTACCGGCATGGGCTTCGCGCCATGGGTGGCGGCGCGCCGGCTCGAGCGCGCCCGCGATCTGCTGCTGAGCACCGATCTCGCCGTGGCCGAGGTGGCGGTGCGCTGCGGCTATGCCACGCCGGTGTACTTCAGCCACGCCTTCCACGCTGCGGTCGGGCAGAGCCCCGGACGCTGGCGTCTGGCACGCGGTAGATGAACTGACTGTTGCGTTCCGCTAATGATGACACGCTAGCAGGCATGCGCCTTCCTGATCTCGTCCTCATCATGACCGATTCGCAGGGCGCCGACCTGACCGGCGCCTTCAACCCGGCCCTGGCCGATCGCCTGCAGACCCGGCGCATTGACGCGCTGGCGGAGCAGGGCGTGGCCTGCGAGCGGGCCTACACCACCTGTCCTCTGTGCTCGCCGGCGCGCTCGGGGCTGTTCACCGGCATCTACAGCCAGCGCTCGGGAGCATGGACCAACAGCCTGGCCTTGGGGACCAATGTCCGCCACATGGGCGAGTGGTTCCAGGGTCTGGGTTACCGCACGGCCTACGTCGGCAAATGGCACCTCGACGGTCATGACTACTTCGGCACCGGGATCTGCCCGCCCGGATGGGACGCGCGGTTCTGGTTCGATGGTCGCAACTACCTCGATGAACTGACGCCGGCCGAGCGCCGCTTCTGGCGCACTGCGACCACGGCCGAGGCGTTCCGCGCCCAGGGCGTCGACGAGGGCTTCACCTGGGCCAAACGCTGCAACCAGCGCGCGCGCCGTTTCGTCGAGGAGTGTCGCCGCGATGACGCGCCCTTCGTGCTGGTGGTCAGCTATGACGAGCCGCACCATCCGTGGACCTGTCCGCCCGAGGACGCCGAGGCCTTCGCCGACTTCGCCTTCCCGGTCGGCCCGAGCTGGAATGAGGACCTGTCGCGGAAACCGGCCCACTACCGGCGCTGGGCGGCCCACGGCTGGGGTGCGCCCAGTGCGGAGTTCCGTGCGCCGGCCTACTTTGGCTGCAACCGCTTCGTCGATCGCATGGTCGGCGAGGTCGTCGATCTCATCGACGAGGCCGCGCAGCGTCCGGCCTATGTCCTCTACACCAGCGACCACGGCGAGATGAAGCGGGCGCACGGCGGTCTCGCCGCCAAGGGCCCCAGCGCCTACGAGGAGATCGCCCGCATCCCCTTCATCGTGCGCGGTCCCGGGCTGCAGCCTGGTCGCCGGGTGCGCACCCCGGTCAGCCATGCCGATGTCCTGCCGACCTTCCTCGCCCTGGCCGGGGTTGAGGCGCCGCCCGCCCTGGATGGGGCCAGCCTGCTGCCCATCCTGCACGGCGCCGAGGATCCCGCTCGCGAAGTGGTGGTCGAATACCACCGCTACGAACTGAGCCACGAAGGCTTCATGGACTGGAGCCCGATGCGCGCCCTGGTCGGCGCCGAGTGGAAGCTGTCGCTGCACGAACGCCACGGCGACGAGTTGATCCACCTGCCCGGCGATCCGCATGAACTGGTCAACCGCATCGCCGATCCGGCTGCCGTCGCGCAGCGCGACGCGATGCATGACCGCCTGCTGGCCTGGATGGACGAGCGGCGCGATCCGCTGCGCGGCGGCTCGTGGCGGCAGCGGGCCTGGCGTCAGGTCGGCGAAGTGCCGTTCCGCGCGCCGTCGCGGCCCAACCCGGCCGACGGCCTCGCCCCCGACTACCGGGACTACGACACCGGCGAGCCGACGCGGGGCTCGCACAGCGAATACGGGTGAGGCCTTAAGGGCCCGGAAGCATATTACTTTGCCACTGGTGAGGCAGTGTCCGGGCCAGCTTGGAGCTTGGAGCTTTGAGTCCGAATCGCCCAATCAGCATCAGTGGCAGCACGATTGAGCGTAAGACGAATGTGACGGCTCAGGGGCTTCGCCCCCGCGGCCCTGTGGGCCTGCCCCCCCGGCCTTTGTCACAGCTCGGTTTCATCGCTGCCGCTCTGAAACCGTGGACGGATGGGCTACGCCCATTGTATCCGTCCACCGCTGTTCGGTGGCCGCCCCACCGCATGCGCGGCGGGGCCCCCGTGAGTAGTTACACGGGAGCATCATCTTGGGAAACAGTGGGGTGCAGTTGCGCTGACTTGGTACCGATTTCGGGGGCAAAGTTGCCCCACCGTTGCCCCACGGAGGTGTTTTTCGAGTTGTAAACCGTTGTCAGCACTGAATAATTTAGCGCAGAACCGAGCGATTATGAGAAGCCTGCTCTAACCGTTGAGCTACTGGCCCGTAGGCAGGGCGCCTGTCATGCGGCCCAACCGAGCCCACGCAACCACGAGGCGCAGGCGGCGGTCCAGTCGGCGACCTGGGGGACGTCTGCGGCCATCCCCAGGCCATGGCGGCCGGTGGGGTAGACATGCAGGGCGAAGGGCACGCCGGCGCGACGCAGGGCGCCGGCATAATGCAGGCTGTTGAACACGTTGACCGCAGGGTCATCGCTGGTTGACCACAGGAAGGTCGGCGGAGTGCGGTCGGTGACTGCGGTCTCCAGCGACAGTTCCTTGATCAGCTGGGCGTCAGCCTGCTTGCCGAGCAGCGCCTCGCGCGAGCCGGCGTGGCTCCACGGCTGGAGACTGAGCACCGGATAGCACAGGATGGCGGCGTCAGGACGGCCGTTCTGCCGTTCGACGGCATCGGGATGGTCGGGCTGGGCGCCGGGGCCATAGCACGACACGGTGGCGGCGCAGTGGCCGCCGGCCGAGAAGCCGAGCACGCCGACCCGGCCCGGATCGACGCCCCACTCCTCGGCGCGCGCGCGCACCAGACGCAAGGCGCGGGCGGCGTCCTGCAGCGGCCCGGGGTGACGGTGCGGCCAGACGCGGTAGGTGGCAACGAAGGTGGCCAGGCCGAGCGAGCCGAGCCATTGCGCGACCGGCACGCCCTCGTGCGGGGCATGCGTCCAGTAGCCGCCGCCGGGCAGGACGATCACCACCGCGCGCTTCTCGCCCGGCTGGCCGGTGACCACCGGGGTCAGCGTCGGCACGAAGTCGAGGCGGGCCTGTTCGGTGCAGGTCGGATCGACGCCGGCCGGCGGCAGGCCGGCGGGCCACAGGGGGATGGGGTCGCTCATGGGATCAGGCTCCAACGGAGGACGGCGAGCAGGTCGCGGGTCGCGACGGCGTCGCGCAGTGCCGCACCGCGACCGCTGCGCCGAGCCAGGTGCTGCCGGGCCGCGCGCTGCAGCCGCAACACCGTCACGGTGTCCGAGCGCCGCGCCGCAGCGTCGGCCGCCGCGCGCAGCAGACCTTCGGCCAGGTCGTAGCGGCGCTGGCCCGCCAGGGCGGCGGCCAGCGGATGCACCAGCGCCAAGGGCAGGGCGGCGACGTCGTTGGGGCCGGCCCGGCCGGCTGCCTGCGGCGCGACGTCGGGCAGTGCCGCAGCCAACAGGCGGCCCAAGGGATGGTCGCCCGGCCGCGTGGTCCGGCCGAGGCGGGCCGCGGCGGCCCCGGGCCCATGCACCGCCAGGGCGAGGGCCGCGGCGACCGCAGCGCGTTCCGGTGGCCATGCCTGCCCCGGCGGCCCGTCCAGCTCGTCGAGGGCGGCAGCGGTGCGGCCCAGGGCGATCAGCGCATCGGCGGCGGCGATCAGCGGGTCCTCGTCGCCCGGCGCGCGGCGCGCGGCGGCCCGCGCCAGTTCGAGAGCCTCGTCGGGGCGGCCCTCGGCGAGCAGGGTGCGGGCTGCCAGGACATCGCGCACCGTGCGTTCGACCTCGCTGGCGGGCGCCATCGCGTCGAGATGGCTGCGCGCGGCCCGCGCGTCGCCGCAGGCCAGGGCCAGCTGCACCGCCAGGGTGCGACCATGCATACCGAGCAGTTCGCCACGTACCGACACCGCCGCCAGACCAACCGCCGGGCCATCGCGCCGCGCCAGACCCAGGCCGCGGTCACGCCACAGCCGGGCGAGTTCGGGTGAACTCGGTGCCGCAAGATGCGGCTCGGACAGCCGGGCGGCCTCATCGTGACGGCCGAGGCGCCACAAGGCGGCGCACAGTTCGAGATGCCGCCCCTCGCCGAGTGCGGCGCCATCGGCGAAACGCCGCCAGGCGGCCTCGGCGGCGGCATGGTCGCCAGCGCGCTCGTGCAGCAGGCCGACCTGGCGCTGCAGGGCTGGATCGCTGCCACGCACCGCGAGGGCGACCTCAAGATGGGCGGCGGCGGCGGCATGTTCGCCGGCGTGCTCGGCGATGACCGCCGCCAGCGAGCGGATGTTGGCGTCCCGGCCATCGACGGCGAGGGCATCAGCGATGTGCAGCGCGGCCTCGGCGGGCTGGCCGCAATGCCACGCCACCTCGGCCAGGTGCATGGCGGCCGGACCGGGCGGCGAGGCGGCGGCGTGGCGCGCGGCGCAGCGCCGGGCGGCGGCATGGCGGCCGGCCTGCGCGAAGGTCAGGGCCAGCTCGGCCCACGGCATCGCCGCCTCGCCCTCGGCCAGCGGCAGCAGCGCATCGGCGGCGGCGTGGTCGCCGGCCTGCACCGCCAACCGGGTACGGCGGATGCGCAGGCGCGGCTCGTCCTGGATGGCGAGCAGCCGGTCGAGGTGGGCGATGGCTGCGGGCCGGTCGCTGCGCCGTTCGGCGACCGCAGCGGCGAGTTCGAGGGCGGCCGGCGGCACCTGCTTGGCCGCGAGGGCGCGGTTCAGCTCGGCGGTACCGGCCCGGTCATCGCCGGCCGCGAGCAGGGCCTGGGCGTGCAGCACGGCGTATTCGACGGCCTGGTCGAGCTGGGCGGCCCGCGCCGCAGCGGCGACCGCAGCAGCGGCGTCCTCGTTCATCAGCGCGATCTCGGCGCGCAGCGCCCACAGCTGCGCGACGTCGCCCGCCCGGCGCAGCGCCTCGCCGACCGCGGTCTCGGCCTCGGCCAGGCGTCCGAGCCGGCGCAACGCCTCGGCATGCAGTCCGTGCAGCGCGGCGGCATCCGGCAGCTTGGCCAGGGCGGCGCGCACGCAGCGCTCGGCTTCGGCCGGACGACCGGCGGCGAGGTGCAGCTCGATCAGCTCGCGCCAGGCCCACAGATACTCGGCCTGGCGCTCGACGGCGCGTTCGAGCCACGGCAGGCCGCGTTCGCGCTGGCCACGGTGCTTGTGCAGGAAGGCGACCAGGCCGTCGCTGACCGAGTCGTCGGGGGCGAGGGCGCAGGCGCGTTTGCACGCCTCGTCAGCGGCGTCGTGCTCGCCGAGCAGGGCACGCACCTCAGCGAGCTCGCGCCAGGCCCAGGTGTAGTCCTCGTCGAGCTGCACCGCCTGTTCGAGATGGGCGACGGCGTCGCGCAGGCGGCCCTGGTGGCGGCGCAGATCGGCGATGTAGCCGTTGGTCGTGGCGTCGTAGGGATCCGCGGCGCGGGCGCGTTCGAGCAGCCGCTCGGCGATGTCGTCCTTGCCCATCTGCCGCGCCACCTCGGTGGCCTCGTGCAGGATCCACGACGCCTCGGGCGCCGCCTTGTGCGCCCGCTGGTAGTGGTTCAGCGCCTCATCGAAGCGGCCGGCGCGCCGCGCCAGCACGCCGAGGTGGGCATGCGCCCAGGGGTAGTCCGGGTCGCCGGCGATCGCCGCCCGGCACAGCTCGCCGGAACGCTCGGGATCCTGCTCGGCAAGCACCTGGGCCAGCTCGACCTTGGCCCAGACCGCCGCGCCGTCGCCGTGCAGGATCTCCTCGTACAGCGCGATGGCGCGTGGCTTGTCGCCCTGGTCGGCCTCAAGCTGCGCGAGGTGGCCGCGCGTCCACTGGTCCTCGGGCGACAGCTGCAGCGACTGCTGGTAGTGCAGGCGGGCCTGGTCGGCGAGCCCCAGCGCCCGTTCCGACTCGGCCAGCTCGGCAAAGGTCCACGCCGAACTGCCATCCAGGGCCAGCGCCATGAGCAACCGGTCGCGCGCCGTCTCGGCATCGCCGGTCTGGCGCAGGCAGGCGCCGCTGCGCGCCAGCAAGCCGGCGCGCTCCTCGGCCTCGTCGGGCAGTTCGGCGAGGCGGCGTTCGAGCTCGGCCAGGGCTTCGCGGTAGCGGCCCTGGTTGAAGTAGAGGTCGGCGAGCTGGTCGTTCTCGCCCGACTCGACGGTGTCGCGGCGCAGGGCGCGCTGGCTGGCCGAGGCGCGCTTGATGTCCTCGCGGCGGATGAAGAAGAGATGGCGGAAGCGGTGCAGCGAGGCGGACAGGCCGTGCCGCGTCGCGGTGTCTTCCAGCACGCGCTCGGCGGTTTCGACCTCGCCGGCGCATTCCAGGGCGCTGACGAAGCCGAGCGAGGTCCACAGGTCGCTCGGCTGCCGGCCATGCAGATCCTGGTAACGGCGGGCGGCGTCGCGGAAACGACGCTGCCGCATCAGCTCCTCGGCCTCGTGGAGCAGCTTGTCTTCTGGCCCGTCGTCGCGCTCGTCAGTCATCTGCCCTGAGGCTAGGGCGTGGACCGCACTGCCAAGAGCCACTTCAGCCGGGCCATACCCCATCAAACACCGTCACTGCCTCGCCCTCCATGCGCACCTCGGCGTCGTCGGTTGGCCAGCTGATGCGCAGATCACCGCCATCGAGGCGCACGATCGCCTCGCGCCCGGGGATCAGGCGGTCGAGGATCCACGCCACGGTGACCGCGCAGGCGCCGGTGCCGCAGGCCTCGGTGATGCCGCTGCCGCGCTCCCAGGTGCGCTGGCGGATCACCGGCAGGCCGCCCTCGGCTCCGCGCAGGGCGGTGAACTCGACGTTGGTGCGGCGCGGGAAGGCCGGGTCGCGCTCGATGCGCGGACCGATCTCGGCGACCGGGAAGGTGTCGGGGTCGGCGACCACTGCGACGGCATGCGGGTTGCCCATGCCGACCGCACGCAGGCGCAGGCCGTGCAGATTCAGCACCAGATCGGGGGTGTCGCTCAGCACCGGCACCTGCGCGGCGGCGAGGCGCGGCCGGCCCATCGCCACGCTGGCGCCATCGCAGGCCCCGGCCGCGAAACGCAGATCGACGCGCAGGATGCCAGCCCCGGTCTCGATGCGCGGCGAACGGTTGCCACCCAGGCGGCCGTGGTCCCAGGCCAGCTTGCCGACGCAGCGGATGCCGTTGCCGCACATCTCGCTCTCGCTGCCATCGGCATTCCACATGCGCATCTCGGCGTCGCCGCCCTGGCGCGGCGGGCCGAGCACGATCAGTCCATCGGCGCCGACACCGCGATGCCGGTCGCTGACCGCGCGGGCCAGGGCCGGCACATCGGCAGGCAGGCGTTCGTCCCAGGCATCGACATAGACGTAGTCGTTGCCGCAGCCGTGCATCTTGGTGAAGCGCATGGTGACCGATGCTGCCTCGCCGTCGTTGCTCGGCAACCCGGCCGCCCACCCTGCCCGCCATGCGCCGCATCGCCGATCTCCCCTACAGCCCGGTCCATCCCCGCTGCACCGCTGACCTGTATCTACCCGCAGCCTGCACGGGTGATGCCGTGCTGTGGCTGCATGGCGGCGGCATGGTCGAGGGCGACAAGGGCGGGCCGCTGCCGCCGATCCTCGTCCCCGAGGGCTTCGCCCTGGGCATGGCCAACTACCGTCTGCTGCAGCACGCGCCCTTCCCCGCCTGCATCGAGGACGCCGCAGCGGCCTGGCGCTGGCTGCCGGACGCGCTGCGTCAGCACGGCGTAGGCCCCCGCCGCCTGTTTCTCGGCGGCGAGTCGGCTGGCGCCTATCTGGCGGCGATGGTCGGCCTCGACCCCGCGCGCCACGCCGGGGCGTCGCAGCCCGCCGGCGTCATCCCGCTCAGCGGCCAGATGAGCAGCCATTTCGCTTACCGGCCGAGCCTCGGACGCCGCGCCAACCAGCCGGTGGTCGATGCCTATGCGCCATTGTGGCATGTGCGCGCCGATGCGCCGCCACTGCTGCTTATTGTCGGTTCCGACGACCTGCCCTGCCGCCCCGAGGAGAACGCCCTCATGGCGGCGGCGATGCGCGACAACGGACACGCTGCGACCAGGCTGCATGTCATCCCCGGACGCACCCACGGCACCATCGGCCAGGGCGTGCGCGATGCGGAGGATCCAGTGACGAAACTGATCCACGGCTTCCTGAGTTCCCCGTTCAGGTGAAGCAAGGCGGAAGGCGGAAGGCGGAAGGCGGAAGGCGGAAGAGTCGCTGGAGCCTTGGTAGCGCGCCGTGTGATGGAGAACGCCTCGCGCCCGGTCGGGCGAAATCACACCCAGTGCCGGCCCGCGCAGCCTCGCATAGCTTCCGCCTTCCGCCTTCCTCCTTCCGCCTTGGGCCTCCAGCAGGTCAGCCCGGCACGGGGTCGGGCGTCGGGGCGGTCTCGCCACGGCGGAAGACGATGCGCTTGGCCTTCGGCTCGCCCTCGGCATCCACGATGATGACCGCGCCAGGGCCGAACTCGCCGCGCAGCAGGGTCTCGCCGAGCGGATCCTCGACCAGGCGCTCGATGGCGCGGCGGATCGGACGGGCGCCGAACTTGGGATCGAAGCCCTCTTTCAGCAGCAGCTCGACGCCGGCCTCGGCCAGGGTCAGGGTGATGCCCTGCTCGGTCATGCGCTTGGCGACCTTGTTGAACTCGAGCTGCACGACACTCTTGAGATCGTCGCGCTCGAGCGGGCGGAACACCACGATGTCGTCGAGGCGGTTGAGGAACTCGGGCCGGAAGTGGTCTTCCATGGCGCGCTGGTAGGCCTTCCGCGTGGCGCCACGGGCGTAGGTCTCGCCCACGTCCTCGCCGGTCTGGAAGCCGAGGCTGCCGGCCTCGTTGGCGCCAGCCGCGCCGACGTTGCTGGTCATCACCACGATGGTGTTGCGGAAATCGACCGCGCGACCGTAGCTGTCGGTGATGCGGCCCTCTTCCATGATCTGCAGCAGCAGATTGAACACATCGTGGTGCGCCTTTTCGATCTCGTCGAACAACACCACGCTGTAGGGCCGGCGACGCACCTTCTCGGTGAGTTGGCCGCCCTCCTCGTAGCCGACGTATCCGGGCGGCGCGCCGACCAGGCGGCTGGCGTTGTGCTTCTCGCCGTACTCGCTCATGTCGATCTGGATCAGCGCGTCCTCGCCGCCGAACATGAATTCAGCCAGCGCCTTGCACAGCAGCGTCTTGCCGACGCCGGTGGGCCCGACGAACATGAACGAGCCGGTCGGGCGCTTGGGATCCTTGAGGCCGCTGCGCGAGCGCCGGATGGCACGGGCGATGGCGGTGATCGCGTCGTGTTGCGAAACCACCTTCTTGTGCAGATGGTCTTCCAGCGCGAGCAGGCGCTTGGCCTCGCCCTGGTCGAGGCGGGTCACCGGCACGCCGGTCATCGAGGCGACGACCTCGGCGATGACCTGCTCATCGACCGTGCCGACCGGTTCCTTGGCCTGTTCGGCGGCCTTCTTCTTCAGATCGACCAGTTCCTTCTTCTTGCGCTCGGCGCGGTCGCGGAAGTCGGCGGCCTTCTCGTAGTCCTGGTTGAGCACGGCCTCGCTCTTGGCCTTGTCGAACTCGCGGATCTGCGTCTCGACCTCCTTGAACTGCGGCACCTTCGAGCTGGCCTTGAGGCGCAGGCGGCTGCCCGACTCGTCGATGACGTCGATCGCCTTGTCGGGCAGGAAGCGGCCGTTGATGTAGCGTTCCGACAGCTTGACCGCGGCGACGACCGCCGCGTCGGTGATCTTCACGCGGTGGTGCGTCTCGTACTTGTCGCGGATGCCGAGCAGGATCTTGACCGCGTCCTCGCTGCTCGGCGGATCGACGATGATCTGCTGGAAGCGGCGCTCGAGCGCGCCGTCCTTCTCGATGTACTTGCGGTACTCGTCCAGGGTGGTGGCGCCGATGCACTGCATCTCGCCGCGCGACAGCGCCGGCTTCAGCACGTTGCTGGCATCGATCGCGCCCTCGGCGCCGCCGGCGCCGACCAGGGTGTGCAACTCGTCGACGAAGAGGATGATGTTCTTCGCCGTCTTGACCTCCTTCATCACCGCCTTGATGCGCTCCTCGAACTGGCCGCGGTACTTGGTG
>JFJP01024613.1_pt1 | contig 14785 bp, 13 predicted proteins | sample 431651 | NCBI WGS metagenome assembly JFJP01 (sample SAMN02602958, study PRJNA72255) | Microbial mat metagenome, whole genome shotgun sequencing project. | biome: fresh water; feature: sink hole; material: water; isolation source: purple microbial (photo- and chemosynthetic) mats found in...
AACATTCGAACTAAGTGTATAGCGATATACGTCGAGACAAAATTAGACTGTTATTCTATGCACAAGTCAAAGATGCCGTTGGTGCCTTCGCAACCATTTTCAAAACTTCAGAAGATCCTGGACAAGCAGCAAGCGAGACCGATTCGGACATCGCCAGCGAGAGACATAACCGACAAAAATGACAACGGCTTGATTCTGAACAGGAAAAAAGTGGAGAACAACGAGGCGCCAAGCAAGCGGATGTTCACAGAGAAGCTCCAGTCGCAGGGTAGACTCGGCTGACTAGGCTACACTTGGACAGACATGATCAACCGGACTTCTAACGAAGTGATCATCGCACAGAAGGTCAACATCAGCGAAGCGAGGGCTTTCTTCCCAGACACAAAGCGGTGCCTGAATCCCGAGCTCAACTCAGAAACCAAATCGCCCCAGAGCAAAAAACTCGTCCATCGAGAGACTCACAAAGAGAAGCAGTACAACCCCTCACTTATCACTGGGGAAGGAACCAACCACACCGTCGACCTCAGAGGCGAGCGCAAAAGGACCGAGAAAGTCGACCTCATTAACAAATACCAGAACAGCCAATCCATCTGGAACAAACAGACCAACCACTTCGTCAACAAGCTCAAAGCAGAGGCCTGCTACGACCCCGAGAAAGACTTCCAGCCCGAAGAACACTACATCGACCCAAAGCTGCAACAAAAGATGGATCTGATGAAGAGAAAGTGTGAGGTCTTCAAGGAGATCGTCAAGACCAATCCCATCACAGGCGACCGCATCGATACTCCTAAACCGAACGGAAGAAAAACCAGCGTACTGGGAGAGTACAACAACAAGAGCGACATCTACATGGTTGGTGATTCGAAAGCTCAGCGCAGGAAGGAAGCTGCTGCAGTACACTCAAGGAAAAACTTCGAACAGCAAAAAACAGACAAAGTCATCCAACCCGATTTTCCGTCCTCGCGAAGAAAGCATAGAGACGAGTACACCAAACAGAGCAGAATACTGAGCAAGTCAGTCTCAAACCTCAATCTTGAGTTCAGAGATTTTAGAAACGGAGAAAAAGATGGAAAGTTTGGAGTCAGACCAGGCTCGATCAGCCCTTCAGCGCAGCGAAACAGAGGCAACTTATAAAGCGGTGCATCCTCTGCGTCGGTCTTTCTTCCCGCATCGCTCGCGTTGGCGTCCTCGCTCGGAGTCTACTTATGGGCGTATTTGATCCGAGGAAGTGGCCTCAGTTTAGCCGCATCCTCAGCATCAAGGCCTCCCATCAGAATAGACTTTTCTAATTTGGTCTGTCTAAGATTATTCCTCGTGTTCACCGATGTTTTGAGTCCTGAGTAACCTGTATTCGGATTCACTCTGCTGGAGTTTTGCTCGAAGTCGGTGTCGAGTAGGTAGATGTCGAAGTTCTTCCTGTTTTTTAACAGGTGGAACTTTTTCTTTTCTTGCAGAAACTTCTGGAGTGATTCGAGGTTCCTTCCTCGAGAGTTGTACAGCTGGTCTTCTTGCTTCTTGAACTCTGTCTCTTTTATCACATGCAGCGGAGTGACCTCAAGGACCTTTTTTTCGCGGTAAGCAGCAATCCTTTTGCTTTGTTCTCGATGTTTTTTGCGCAGCTTGACTTCTGATAGTGCAGACTCAGCTTTTATGCGCTGCTGCTCAATCTGTTGTTTCTTCTTCTCCATCTGTCGTTCAATCAAAAGCTGCTGCTTTAGTTCTGCTTCTCTTGTTCGCTTTTCAGCCTGTCCTTTTAGCTTCTCCACGATGGAGTCTGAGTCTTGTTTCATCTTGATGCTGAACTCGATCGCTCTCCTTCTCTGCAGCTGCTCGATCTCTTTAAGTTCTTCCCTACTGAACAGCAGCTTCTCGATCTCATTCCGCTTGGAGTAGTGCTCGTACTTCTTGACCCACTTTTCAAGTGAGACAGACTTCACTTGTTTCCGGTTCGGTTCTACGGTCAGTCGATCGTTGAAGACTCTTCTTTCGATTGCATCGAACATGTTGAACAGTTCTCTAGACAGCTGCGCTTCTTCTGCGACGGAAGTAAGGAATGCCTGTTCGCACTTCTCGTTGATCGTGTTGTTTAAGAAGAAGGTTAAACGCATGTCGATGACTTCTGAGAGGTGCTGGGTCATAGCCGGTTTCTTCTCTTGGATTCGAGCGAACCTCCTTTGAAGCCTGCGAAGTATGGTCGCATCTTCTTCGGGTAGACCTTCTAGGAAGCCAGCCACAAGGTTCGACTGTGGTCTCGTGTCTAGCTCGTCTGTGCCTGTCAAATGGCTGTTCAACGCGATCTCCAAGTTTTCTTCCTCCAGTATCTCGTTCTCCTGGCCTTCCAACACTCGCTGGTCTTCGGCTTGTTGTGCAGATGCTTCGAGCTCATTTGATGGGTTGTTCTGTGGTTGCGGGTCCATTCGGATGAAGAGTGCTGTTTTTTATTTAACTAATCCCTCGCCGGTAATTCTGAGAGACAATCGTCGGATGCTCGGACTGGACAGAACTCTTCAAGCGCAGTCGCATAAAGCCAACAACTCGAAGCACCAGGACACGAGAGAACTATTGAGCGAGATAAGACACAAGAAAGAAGCCATCGAGGTAGACCAGTTTCACCCAAGAAAGCTCTCTTGGACGTCAACGCCAGTGAGGACTCGCTCGCTGGAGACCTCATTCTGAAGTAGCAGTCCATAAACTCAGAAACGTCAACGAGCAGTCTCTGTTCGCCAAAGTCAAAAACGGGAGAGAGCCTGCCTTCAAAGAGAAATCTTTCAATGACTCTTCCCCGAACAAACACTCCACCGACGCGAAAGACGAGATAGAGACCATGAAAGTAGAGCGGACTTTGCCGATCTTCCTGGCAGCCCTCAAGAAACACCCAGACATCATGACGCACTTCCACGAACACTTCAGGAGTGTCGACTCGGTCAACAAACTTGTGCAGGATAAAAAATTCGCGCGGGTCTTGAGCGGCGTTATGAAGATGTTCGTCGATTTCTACTCGATCGAAGAAAGCAGCCGCAAAAACCAAAAGCTAAAAAGCGAGCTCGAACAGGTCGAGAAACACAAGGCGTATTTGCTAAGTCTCACTGGAGGCAACCAAGAAAATCATCAGTCCGCCAACAACTCCGACCCCAACAGAAACAAGAACAAGCTCGATGCAGAAATGGGCCAGCTATTCGATCATTCCGAACTGGGCGAAAAAGATGCTTTCTTCAAGCAGATGATCAGTCCTCGGTCTGATTCCCAAAACTACGAGCTGGTATACAAAACTGAAGGGAAGAAACCAAGCGGTCCAGACCATTTGAAGCTCAGCAACCCAAGCTCGAACAGGAGAAACCTGCCCACCTACGACATCGAAAGGCTCCAGAAGCTGGCTGACGAAGCCGAAACCGACCACAAGAATCGAAAGACTAACCGAGTGTCCAAAGCGTTCAAACCCTTGATCCCCACAACCCAAGATGCGAGGTCCAGCAGCAAAGGAAGAAACGAATTCGACACTTTCCCCACCATGAATCAGAGGTATCCCTCGGACCAAAGAACAGTCCGCACGGATAAGCCTGCGGCAACCGTCGAAGACTCACCAGGACACTTCGGCAAGTACAGGAGAACCAGAATCCAAGATGCCCAAGACTCAGAGAGAAAGCAGCACACTCCGAAAGAAGACCCAACACACAAGCTCGAACAAAAGAGACAAGAATTCAAAAGAAAGAGGTCCGGCCTGACCGACTCAGAATCACCATCGCCGAAGAAGCCTGGGTTCTTCAACGGAGAGTCAGAACCGAACATCACATTCGAACAGAAAATGAGCAAGTACGACTACTCAAACCTCAGAAGGAGCAGACTCGAAGACAGAGACAGCCTCGACAAAAAGAATAAAGCACACAACTACCAGTCTGAAGACGAAGCTCTCAACCAAAGAAAACCAAGGTCCATCAGTCCCAGCCCTTCTGATGAGTTCCAAGCCAGACTCGAAAAGTACAGACAAACCGCTCCAGGCTTCTACGGGAAGAAGGTGGACAAGATCGACACCGGAGAAGTCAAATCAAGAAATGAAAAGCCTGCCGACCAAGACCAAGTCCCGACACCGACCGGCAACCAACCAAGCAGCCGCAACACCGTCACTTCGGTCTCCAAAATAAACACCACAGGCCTGCAACCGAACGCCTCTATCAGCTCGGTCCAAGGACAAAAGCCAGACAAGAAGCTCATCCCGATGGTACCCGAGGAAGAAAAGAACGACATCTTCGCGAAGGTGCAGCGAGAAGAGAACCGCAAGAACAGAGACGTGAGCTCAGAGAGGAACTCAGTGAACGGCACTTCGCAAGAACGAGCTCGCTCCAAAGGCAAAGACTACCCGCGACTGGACAACAAAAACCCAGGCTACGTCCCAGCTCACCTGCGACAACAGCGGCAGATCGATATCGACAAGGGCCTGCCCAACCTGGACCAGATCAAGTCTTCCAACTACGGAAAGATCGACAAGAAGTCCAACCACAACACCTCCAAAAGTAACCTCGCCTCACCAGACTCATCGAAGTCCAGGGGAAAGATCGGCGACATCAGATCTATTGTAAACGAAATCCTCTGCGAAGGCAGAAACAGAGGCAGACCCGAAGACACCTCGCGCTTCCTGCAGAACGAAAGCCGCATCGACAAGTCCCGACTCAAAGACTCGATCAACAAGTGTAAGCCCAGACTCACCCAGCGCTCGACAAGTCGCTCGGCGGAAGCCTCAGAAGCAGCAGTCCGGTCAGAAGCGACTTCGGAAACGAGCAGCGCGAACTCTACGACAAGCGCAGACTCGATCCGCTGGTCAACCACCAGCAGAAGAGACACTTCCCCGAGAGAGACCAGTTCATCAACAGCGCGCTGAGCCAGGCCTACCGTACAAGCTCGGTGCTGCAGTAACCTAATTAGTTGTTCGCAATTAGTAATACCATGGAAGAGACTGCAGAGAACAAAGAGATGTTCGACGAATCCGTCAGCTTCAAAGACGTCGGAGTCTGCGACCAGATCGTCGAGTGCTGCACCAAGCTCGGATACATCTACCCCACACCGATCCAGAGGTAGACTCTTCTCACTCCAGAAAAAGTCTGCCGTACTCGCTCCAGAACAGAGATATCATCGGACTCGCAGAAACAGGTTCAGGAAAGACGCTCGCTTTCGCCATCCCGATCATACAAGAGCTGCTCAAGAATCCTCAGCCGTACTTCGCTTTGATCCTCGCCCCCTCCAGAGAGCTCTGTGTGCAGATCAGCGAACACTTCCAAGCGCTCGGCCAGAGCTTCGGCCTCAAGTCTGTGGTCGTCGTCGGAGGACTGGACTTGATGTCGCAGTCAGTCGCTCTGGTGAGCAAGAAGCCTCACGTCATCATCGCTTCTCCGGGCAGAATCCTGCACCATCTGGAAAACACCAAGGGGTTCAGTCTATCGAACCTCAAGTACCTGGTCATGGACGAAGCAGACAAACTGCTGAACATGGACTTCGAGGCGCAGCTGGACAAGATTTTGGGCTGCGTTCCCAAAGACCGAAGGACCATGCTGTTCTCCGCCACCATGACGAACAAAGTCTCGAAGCTGCAGCGCGCTTCGCTGAGCAATCCAGTGAAGATCGAAGCATCCTCGCGAGGAGACACTGCGAAGAACCTGGTCCAGAAGTACTGCTTCTTGCCTCACAAGTACAAAGACTGCTACCTGGTGCACCTGCTCACCGAGCTGGCAGGCAAGACAGTCCTGATCTTCGTCATCACCTGCAAGCAAGCCCTGCGGACCACTTTGATTCTGCGCAACTTGGGCTTCGAGGTGTCTTCCATCCACGGACAGATGACTCAAACGAAGCGACTCGGATCGCTGGCCAAACTCAAAGCCAAAGAAGTGAAGATCCTCGTCGCCACAGACGTCGCATCTCGCGGCCTCGACATCCCTCACGTCGATGCAGTCATCAACTTCGACATTCCCCAGTCACCCAAAGACTACATCCACAGAGTCGGTCGAACAGCGAGAGCAGGAAGGTCTGGTCTCGCCATCTCGCTGACCACCCAATACGACGTCGAAGACTACCAGAAGATCGAAAACGAGCTCAACAAGAAACTAGACAGCTACGACGTGAACAAAGAAGACGCGCTGATATTCTTCGAGCGAGTGCAGGAAGCCCAGCGGATAGCCGAACACGAGCTGAAGCAGCTGCTATCGAAAGACGACGCAGATGACTCGAAGCACAAGAAGTCCTCCGGTCCTGGCGGCAAGAAGCTGCAGAAGAAGCGACTGGTCGACATCTAGACTGCCCAGTCACCTCCAACTAATTCACTTTAATTAACCAAGTTGTCACTAACAAAGAGAGGAGTTTTTAATGTGGAGTATATCAGCGAATACACAAAGATTTTCAGATTAATGAGTTACGCTCGAATTGCAGTGCTGGCAGTTCTGCTGCTCTCAGTCGGGACACAGACAGTTGACATGAGCATCACGCTGACCGACTCAGACGTTACTACCTTTCAGATGAGCTCCTTGTTTCCGAAAGTAGGAGCAGGCTACACTTACAACGTTTCGCACCCTGCAGCCATCATACAGACTTTCAACGAGGTCGGAGTCACCACCAACAACCTCATGATGGTTGACAAGTACCCTATCGAAGCCTGGAGGTTCCAGTCCGCCAAGAGGATCTTCTACTACCTCGCAGGCAACAGTCTGTGCTTGGCCCAGTACAACGCCAACACCTTTTCATTCGAAAATAATACCTGCGCCGAGGCCAAGAAACCGGACGACAAGTACAGGTGCACAGGTCTGAAGGTGACTAACAGCTGGGTAGCAGTCGGATGCCTCAGCACTGACCCTCAAGCTGTCAATAAGACCTTCGATGTGATGCCATACATCAATGGCCAGTTCGCCCAAGGATCGACCACCACAGTAAACATCACTGAAGGCTCTCCGATCAGCGGCTACCTGAGAATCGAAGCACCCCCCACCGGCACAGTCATCCTCGTGTACGACGAGCAAGCAGTCACCACTCAGACAGACACTAGTTCGCTCTACGTTCTCAAATACGACGGCGACAAGAACATGTTCGTCTTAAACAACCTGCTCAAATCCATCGACACCTCAGCCATCAAGATGATCTTCGACATCACCTGGACCGTCGCACAAGAAGGAGACATCCACGGAACCATTTCCATGTTCGACAACAAGACAAGCAACCTCGAACTCAACGACTGTCTCTTCACCAACATTGGCTGCGCAGTCGAAACGGACTTCTGTTTCCAGACCTGCACAGAGCTCGGTGTCTCAAAGCTTGCCATCAAGTCCGGCAGAGGAAGACTGCTCACCGATAAGGACGCTGACAACTACGTCGCTTTCGACAAGACTGATCCAAACAACTCCAAGATCATCCACTGTCTCTACAACACTACTTCGAAGAAGTACGACGATTGTCTCACGACCATCAGACAGCTTCCGTTTGGTGCATCTGCCCAGAACGTCATCGTCACAGCCATCACCGGATACAATCTAAACCTCGCCGTTCACTTCCTCGACACCACCACCATGGCCAAGTTCGTGATCTACGACCTGACCAGATACCAAGCTACTGGCACCATGGCCGTCTCTTTCGAGAGCCCTATCTTCCCTGACCAGATCGACACCTTGACTCTCCAACAAGACCTGGCCATCTGCGTCCAACCAAAAGTCTTCCACGTCTTCCAGCCAGTCGACCCTTCCCAGTACAGTCTGCAGATCAACGCAGTCGACCTTCCTGCTCCTTCCGCCAACTCTAACGTCAAGCTCAGAAGAGCTCTCATCTACGTCTCCCAGACCGACGCCAGCAAGAAGACCATCACCAAGAAGATCTCTGTGACCGTCCTCGACAAGATGAACTCCGTCATGGGCTTCACCGACCAGCTCCCCGAATTCGGAGGCATCCCAGAAGGCGCTCAGTTCACCAACATGGACAGAACCTGGATCTACGGCAACAACCTCCAGTTCTCTGCTGCCAGCGGAGCCATCGATTTCGACAAGAGTGAGATCCTCGACAAGGATCAAATCCAGTACAACTTCGAACCCGACGTCGAGATCACTTCAATCCATCCAGTCTCCATCGGAGAGCTGATTCTCCAATCTCAAGATGCAGACAACAAGACCTTCGTCCACTGGTTCGCCTGCATGACCGACCCCGACGAGCCAGTCGTCAAGAACTGCATCAGCAAGTTCAACTTCGAGCTTCCTGCAGGCTACTCTCTGTACAGGTCCTTCCCGACGACTTCATTCCCCGACACGAACCAAGCCACCGCGATCGTGCTCATCCTCAAGAACGACATCGGAAACATCATGATCCACTATCTCTGGAGAGCAGACACCTCCAAGAACGTGCCGCTGACGCTGCGAGAAGGCACCACCTACAGAGACGTCTACGTGATCAACTTCAAAGACACGCTCATGTTCTTCACCGCCCCCATGAGCACCAACGGCACTCAGATCGACGTCTACACCGCCCCCAACAACCCGACCGACCTCGTCGACAAAGAACTCACTTACTTCAGAGCCATCACCCCTGCAGACGTCAAGCTCTCTGCCTTCGGATTCGCTCCCTTCCATATCACCTCTTGCGGCCACAGCGACTACGTCATCGAGTACCTCTCCGGCAACGGCTATCTAGTAAAGCTGAACGTCTTCGGTGCCTCGAAGCCTGCAGACATCGCTCTTCGACTCGCAGTCAGAGTCGTGCATCCTCGAGTCCCTTTCACCGTGGCTGGCTTCTGTCCTTTCGGCGACGAGTTCCTGGTCTGGGATCAGGGCTACAAGAACATCTTCTCGGTGTCCACTCTGAACGACAACAGCTTCTACGACTTCAAGATCAGCGAGTTCGGCCTGCTTTCCGTCACGTCGATCACCTGTGCGTCTCGGTCTGCTGCTGCAGGTATTTGGGGACCCATCCCGAGCAACAACAAGGCAGTCCTCACCGTCTACGGCAACCAGTTCAACGCCGCGCACAGCAAGATCCACTCCATCATCCCTTCTTCTGTCGGCTTCATCAACTACACCGCGACTCCTAGTCTCGGTGCTGGCACCATCGGTCAGTTCTTCCTCGAAGAAGGAGCCTTGACTTCTTGGGTCTTCTCTCTCGGCGGCCCATACCTCGTCGCCAAGTACAAGGCTACCATCCCAGACCCGAACCTCGTCTTGACTCTCACCTCGGGCGGAGAGACCAGAACCATCACCAAGCAGATCAACTTCCAGAAGGTCAACTACGACGTCCGACTGCAGAGAACCGCCAACGTGACCATCGAGAAGGGACAGATCAACCTCGAGAACTCCACCAACATCATCGGCCACTTGCCTCTCGTCACTCTCACCGTCCCCGAAAACATGACCCAAAAGGTGACCCTCCAGCAGAGGTCTCAGCTGGTCAAGTCTGTCTCTGCCGCAGACGGCATCATCACTTTCATCCACGTCCTCGACTCCAGAGACGGCTGCGTCTTGTACCTCGGTAAAGACCAGACCACCAAGACGATCACCTTCTCCGTCAGAGGAACCAACTGCAACAAAGACCACGACACCGGGAGAACCATGTTCTCATTCGTCGACGGAAGAATCGAAGCGAACCAAGCAGTCATCGCGGGAGTCTACAAGGTCGGCGGCTACTACATGACTGCGGTGTACTACGTGAAGTTCCAGGGAGACAACGTCGCCATCCTCGACGACGTCAACAGAGGCCGCATCTCTGCCGTGAGAATCGTCAGAGTGCCCGGCGGTGATTCGGTCACGCACGCCCTCTTCCACGGCTTCAATCAAGACAACATGTGGACCGTGCTCAAGGTCGTCAGAGACGCCGGTACTTTCACCACTTGGGACTCCATCCCGAACTGCTACAACGTCTGGCCCGCAGCCATCAACGAAGGTGCGGTGGTCTTCTTCAACACCTACAGAAGCACAGGCGTCAGCACGTACGTGCTCGGCAGTCCGAACGTCGCCAAGGGCACCGTTCAAGCGATCACTTTCGACGGCTCCAACAGTGAGTTCTCGGCAGTCAAGTGTGCCACCCCTGCCGCGTACCAACTCCACTGCGCCATGGTCACCTTCGGTCCCCACGTGGTCGTCCTCAGCGCCACCTTCAACAGCACCACCTGGATGATCCCTGATGGTGGCTTCAGCACCAGGTCGCTCTTCAACTTCGCCAACCAAGGCGAGTCTGGCTCGTACACCTCAGTCGATGTGATTCCTGGGTGGGTGCTTCTGCAAGGAGAGGAAGGTAGTCTCGACCTCTACAGCACTGCAGCACAGGCGCAGGGCTACCTGTACACCCGAATCCCAGCTGCCACTGGATACACCAAGAAGTCTCTCAAGTCCAAGCTCGGCGGATCCCTCGTGCACGACCAAGCACCCAACAGCTTCGCTCTCCTGCCCAACACCGTCAACCAGACCAGACCGTCGCTTGTGAGAATCGCTTCGTACAAAGCGAACTCGAACGATGCTGCTCAACTCGAGACCTACTCGATCCAGCCACTGACCATCGACTGGGAAGACGACTCGAACGACTTGACTGCGCTCAAGCTCGTCCAGCTGAGTCTGGGAGGAGGAGCCACCCCCACCAAGTTCGACATGAGCGAGTTCATCGACCCCGTCCCGCCGAAACCAGAACCACAGCCTGAAGAGGAGAAGGGATTCAAGTGGTACTGGATCATGCTCATCATCTTGATCATCCTGGGCATCATCGGAGGAGTCGCCTTCTACATGAAGAACAAACAGCGAGGAGCCGAAGACGACGGCAACTACAGCAAGAACGAACCCTTCGTCGACGAGAAGCCTGCCCAGAAGAAGAAGGACAGCGACGAGTTTAACTAATAAGCTTCAGGCATGTACGTTCATTAAAATCGCCTCGATTATTCATTCGATTAATGAAACATAGGACCGCCAGCAAGAACCAAAAAGGTACCACTTCCACTGAACAGGTCGACTGCCGCTCTACCTGACGCAGTTCGGCTTCTACCCGGTCTCCAGCCACTCGAAGAACTTCCAGAACGAAGACTTCTTCGAGGTCAAACGCGTCTCGAAAAAGTCAGCAGTGCCGCAAACGAGAGATAGACTGAGAGTAGCGGTCAGTTGACAAGGCAGACGAACCCGAAAAGGAAAAGCTGCCGGTCCACACTCGTCCGCAGGCATTCAACAACTTCATCGACCCCAGAGAGCGAGACACAGACCCCAGAGTCCTCTCCAAAACAAAAAAACCCAAAGGCCTCATCTACGACGACTACTCCGAAGGTGAGATCAGCCTCATCATCGACGAAGACCTGCGAAGCCCTCCCGCCAATCCCCTGCCTAAAAAACCAGACCTGACCAAGAGACCCGCTGCCAAAGAGATCTTCGGCGAAGGAGACAGCCAAAGCATCGACCAAGCACGCAAAGAAGAAAAGAAAAACTTTCGGATCAAAAAAGACCACAAATCTTACCAACCCAAAGTCTCCAGCGGAGGGTTCAATCCTATCGCAGACGTTGCTAACTTGAATATGGGGGGGTCCAGGCCTAAACTTATGGACTTGGAAGGACAGTTCAGGAAGAACCGCCTCGACTCCAGGACGGACCAAAACCTCAGAGACACAAAGACAGACTTCAGAAGAACCACCTACGAAGCACTCAAAGAAGAGGAGAAGCTCAAGAAGCAAAAGGAACTCGAGCTTGAGCTCAGGAACAAGTACACCTCATTCTACGGAGGACCCCCGAAAGAGTCGCTCCGCAGCAGCTCCACGAACAACGCGCGCCTGCAGAACAACTTCATGAAGTCCAACGGGTTTCAAGCCTTCAAGAACAACGTCAGCGGCGAAGACGACAAAGACAGCAGCAGATACGCAGGGCAGATGCGCAACTACGACAAGCCCTGGCTTATCAACTCGACCAACAGAGAGCTGAGCTCCACACAGAAGGTAGTCTCCGGTCAAGCAGAACTGGAGAAGACCCTCCGCTAAGATGCAGTCCAGAGATAAACAGAGAGACGACCATCAAGAAGAGAAGCAAGGCACAGACTTCATCGACTTCGACCAGTACAAGAAAGAAGTCAACAACATGATCTCTGCCAAAGAGACCAGCCTCAGTCTCAAGAACAACATGGAGTCGAGAGAAACCGCTGAGAACAAGTCAGAAGAAAACCAAAAGACAAACAGAAAGCTTCTTCACTACGAAGTCGGCCAGCGACTAGGCAAAGGATCCTACGCCGTCGTCCACGAAGCAGTCGACACCAACACCAACCTCAAGTGCGCCATCAAGACCTATGAGAAAGCCAAAATGAACAACAAGACGAGACGGACGATAATCGAGCGAGAGATCCAGGTGTTGAACATGGTGGACCACCCGCGACTGATCAAGCTGCACAAAGTGATCCAGACGAAGAACCACGTACGAGCGGTTGACCAGATCCACATCGTCATGGACTTGGCCGACGGACAGGTCTTGAGCCAGTACTACAAGTCGCTGCCGAACAAGCGGCTGAGCGAGCCAGAAGCAGCTCCGATATTCAAGCAGATCGTCGAAGCCATGGCCTACTGCCACCGCAACGGCGTCTACCACCGGGACATAAAGACCGAGAACGTGCTCATCGACAAGTTCAAGAAGATCCGCATCATCGACTTCGGCTTCTCCGTCAAGTCCACGCCGAACACGAAGCTCACGCTGTTCTGCGGCACGCCGAACTACATGTCGCCCGAGATCATCCTCAAGAAGGAGTACCTCGGCGGCCCCTCCGACAGCTGGGCGCTCGGCGTGCTGCTCTTCGTCATCACCGCAGGCTACTTCCCGTTCAAAGGTACGGCTGGGTGACGCAGGCAAAGACGACAAAGAGCTGCACAAGAAGATCCTCAACGTCGCGCTGGTCTTCCCGCCGCACGCCTCCGAGTCGCTGAAGCACCTGATAAACTCGACGCTCAAACTGAACCCCGCTTCGAGACTCACCTGCGACCAGATACTCGAGCACGCCTGGTTCCGAGATGCGAAGTAGTCGCCTCAGCCACGTCGAGCACTGCAGAATCATCCATGCACAGAAAGCATCAATTAATAATATTTGTGGTGAGGAGCCCTTCTTCTGAACTGTGATCCAGCTGGGGTGTTCGTCGTGGTGATGCCGTGGTCGGCCAGCACGTATCCGCTGGTCGCTTCTGCGTTGCCGGGAGGGCCCTGCTGGAGGTACCGCATTCGCTGGAACTCTCTGTTGTAGTTAATGTCGTCGTCGGAGAGAATCGAAGTCAGCTGCAGCATATGGCCGCCGTTTCCGTTGGCCCCGTGGACGACCTTGCGTGCTTCCTTGCCTCCCAAGGATATGCAGACGAGTCCGAACAAAAGCGTGCCTCCGAAGTACCTCGCGCTGGCCTTGATCTTCCTGAAGTAGGCGCCTCTGCGGACGTCGTAGATGGACCTGTATCTGCGTGAGATGAGCGCACCTGTAGAGCTCGGCGAATCTGATTCTGTCTGGGTCTTGGAATACCTGGGGGTTGGGGACCTTGAAGACTGCCTCGACTCCTTTGTCTGCCATTTGTTTTTAATAAGCTGCGACCCTCGATATCTAATCGGCCCAGTCAGAACTTAATTAGTGAAAGTATTTCTGTAGTAGTCCCATTCTCGCCAGTTCTTCTCCAGTGTTAGTTCAGGGTGCGCGATGCCTTCCTCGCTCCACTCTCCTTGGGCGTCGAAGACCCAGTTTTCGTTGTCGAGGGTGTTCCTGTAGACCATGTCTTTGTCGACCGCGTCGCTGAGGTGCAGCGAGTAGCCGGTGGCCATGTGCTGGTGGTCGTCGTAGGTGACCGGGATGATGTTGTCGAGGTGCGTCACTTTGGTGCCGACCTGCGTGAGACCGGCCTACTCCGTTCGGGGTCAAATAGCTGACTTCGAGGCTGCGAGATTTGGGCAGGAGACTCATCTTGATGACGAACTTCGTGTGGTGCTGGAAGTAGAGCTGGTCACCAAAGACTACTTTGCTCGCGACTGTGGTCAGCAGGCCGACGAACTCCTTCTGCAGCTCGGAGTTGTTGGTCAGCTTCGTCATGAACTTCTCGTCTCTCGTCTCGAGAAGCGCTGGGTAACCGCAGAGTACGCGAGAATCGCTGCGATCTGAAGATCGGAACTCGCTGCTCAGCCAGGTCGAGCTGGTTCTTGTTCACGAATCTGTAGAAGGCACAGAACTGCGAGTCAACCGCTGCTACGTGTCTTCTGTTCTGTCTGACTGTTCCGACCACAGCTCTCTTGACGAACTCCATTAACCCGAATGAGTACTTCGGACTGGTAGCATTAAAAGCAATCCTCCGACCAACTCTCTCTCAGAGACACGCAGCCACCTTCGCTTCGAGCAGCAGCTGAGAGAGAGTCCAGCTGCACAGGCCAGAGGCAGACTAGTTACATTATCATCAGCAGAGTCGCCGAAAAACTTGAGTCAGAGATTCGCTGCAGAGACTTCGAGGATCGCCATTCCGTGCTTGGGGCCACAAAAAGATGCAGCTTCAGCAGAGAATCTCGCGACTCGCTGACGTACCGCGAATCGTCGCAGCCTCAAACAGGAGGCGCGAGATTAATTTCGATTACAAATCCCCGAGTCCGGTCATAAACCAGAAGGCGGAAAATTTGAATTGGCTGTTTTTTAGGCTTCAGGGTGGGGGTAAGCTCTGAATCGCGTCGCACCCAACCGATCCCATAGTGTAGTCAGCCCGCACAAAGGCTGTTAAGACGAGCATCACATTCTTTCGTAGGTTAGTCGCAGGTTCTGCCTGCTCTTCGTCGCTCGCTCGAACGTCGATGGCTTCGGTTCCCGCCAGAGACGC
>JFJP01039015.1_pt1 | contig 14784 bp, 13 predicted proteins | sample 431651 | NCBI WGS metagenome assembly JFJP01 (sample SAMN02602958, study PRJNA72255) | Microbial mat metagenome, whole genome shotgun sequencing project. | biome: fresh water; feature: sink hole; material: water; isolation source: purple microbial (photo- and chemosynthetic) mats found in...
CAAGGTGATTTCTATCAATTAAAAAATCCCCGTTTCCAAAAGGCAACAGGGATCTTTAAATCATGACTATAATTCATCCTAACTAATACACTAATAGCCCATTAACCATTAACAAATCACCAATTCGTCTTTCTTCAAATAAGCATGATATTCCTGCTTAATTGTTTCCATGAGTTCCTTTGTTGAGATAATTTTATTTGTACGCCACACATTGCTGCCTGCAAATGCATAACCTCTGCGGAAATTGCCTCGTAAAGCCGATGTAAGCGAAGCAATAATGCAATATGGGGCAGTGTTTATGTCGCATGTGCGAATACAATTGACAGGGCAAGTTTTTGGTTGACGCTTGCCTGCCATTACCTCATCCAAAAAAGGGGATTTAATGGCCCGCCCAGGCATCCCAACCGGACTTTTTATAATAGTTACATCCTCTTTTTTTGCATCCAGATAGGCTTGTTTAAATTCTTGGGAAGCATCACATTCTTCAGTTGTAACGAAACGGGTCCCCATTTGTACGCCAGAAGCGCCCAACCTCATAATTTTAAGCATATCGGCACCAGAATAGATACCACCAGCAGCAATAACTGGAATTTCCTTACCGTTTGCTTGCCCTATTTCATTTACAGTAGCCACCACTTCAGGTATCAGTTTTTCCAGTGCAAAGTTTTCGTCAAAAATCTGTTCCAGTTTAAATCCAAGATGGCCTCCAGCTTTTGGGCCTTCAACTATAACAGCATCAGGAAGATAATTGTAGTTGGCCATCCATTTGTTGCAAATCAGTGCAGCCGCCCTGGCCGACGAAACAATGGGGACGAGCCGGGTTTTGCAGTTGGGTGTAAGGTATTTTGGCAAATCGAGAGGAAGCCCGGCACCTGAAATTACAATGTCAACTCCTTCTTCAATTGAAGTACGCACCAGATCGTCGTAATTAGAGAGTGCTACCATAATATTTACACCAATTATACCAGCAGATTTTTGCCGCGATTTCCTGATTTCAGCCCTAAGTCCTGAAATACAGTTGGCAAGATAATCCTGCGAAGGGTCTTTGTGCAACATACCAAGGCCAGCAGCTGAAATTACGCCAACACCGCCTTCGTTGGCAACAGCAGAAGCCAAGCCTGAGAGGGAAATCCCTACTCCCATTCCACCCTGAATAATGCAACTTGGAACTTTAAGGCCACCAATGTTCAATGTTTTCATCTGTAATTGATTTGTTTTTTAAAGGTCAGATGGAATACGCCAGATTGATTATACTAACATCTTCGTTAGGTGTTTTTTTCCAATCTTGGCTATTTCATGCGTTGAGATTTCTATGTAGAAGTAATCTTTAATAAATGCTCAGTGATTGCGAAACAGTTTTAACAACCCGAGTTTCAATTACTGCTTTAAATTTGCTTCACAAAAGTACTGCTGATGAAAATCATTAATAGAAATATGGGTTGCATGGTATAAAATGGGTGGAATAGTATGGTTTAGGGACGAAATGCAGGCTAATCAGGGACGAAACGCATGGAAATTCAAAATAGAACAAGCAAAATTGGGGGTTACTTCCGAGATATTTGGAAGGAAAAGTTGATAAAACTGAACTTTTTGAATTTATTTTTTAGCCAGTAGCTTTCGGAAAGAAGCTACATTCTGGCGCGAAATAGGAATACCAAAATCGAGATTGAAAGCTTCGAGGCTATAATTAGGCGATGTTCCCGCCAATTTTGAAATCTGGTTGATGTTTACCAGGCAGCACCTATGGCATCTTTTTATATCACTAAATTTTGATAACAGCGATTCTACCCCGTTCAATGTTTGACGAACCATTGCCTTACGGGTGGCTGCACCTTGCATAAAATATATTTCGATATAATTGCTTGCTGATTGTATAAGTATGATGTCTTTTAATTCAGCCTCAAAAATCTCTTTGCCATTTTCCGACTCAATCCTAATGTGCTCATCAATAGGATGGTGCGAATTTTTCCGCTCCTCAGCAAGCCAATGCCGACCCGAATCAATTACTTGTACAACCTTAGTTTTCAATGAGTTGTTATAATTCGACAGATTAAAAAGTATAAGTGGCAACAATGCCAATGCACCTGAACGGAAAACAGTAAGTGATTTCATGGTCGAAACATCAAAAACCATAGCTGATACAGTAAACCCCAAAATGAGTATGGCAAACATCCCCACATTCCAAATCAACTCTTTACGTACCGTCCAACGTGCCGACTCAAATATTTTTGGGAATAATCCGGGGAGAATCAAAGTGCTGAAAAAGAAAATCCCAGCACTTACCAATCCTATAACAAGAACAAAATAACCATCCTTGGGCGAAGCCAGAAAATTAATTCCAAATGGCTGGAAATAAAGCATTATCAACATGAAACCCATGCACACAAAAGCAATTGTGCGCAGGTTATGCTTAAAGTTATTGTTGAATGGATAAGGTTGGTTTAGGTTCTCGAACATCTGTTGTTATTCAAGGCAAAGGTACGACTATTCTTCTATAACTTCCCCAATCTGAATCCCGATGAGTGTTATATCAGGTTTTAACAATCGAGTTAAAAATACATCTAACACATTAACAGCATTTTATGAAAGTCATTTTTGAATTGTCAGGTAAAAAACAATTGGTACAGGATTTGATATAAACAGTGCCATGAAAAATCCACTCAACCATTTTACTCTTATCAAATCCCTGGATTGGGCTTACGAAAAAGCTCTCGATGGGGTTCCGGGCTTAGATTCGTCCTTTCAAATGGCGGAAAAGTACATGAAACAAGAAGGAACTTTACATGAAAAAGCAAACTCACTTATCAGGTGGCAAAATGCAAAAGCTGCAAGCAGTGGCTTCATAACCGGACTTGGAGGCTTTATGACTTTGCCTATGGCAATTCCCGCAAATTTGGCCAGCGTACTCTATATTCAAATAAGGATGATAGCTGCTATTGCCCACATGGGTGGGTATAACCTCCGCGACGATAAGGTTAAAACATTGGTTTACATCTGCTTGGCTGGTAATTTTGCTAAAGATTTTCTACAAGAAGCCGGAATACGGCTTGGAACGCAACTTACATCGAAACTCGTAACAAGCATTTCGGAGAAGACCTTACTGCTTATTAATCAAAAAGTTGGATTCCGTTTGCTCACAACATATAGTGGAAAAGGGATTTTAAACCTTAGCAAAGCTGTGCCATTAGCTGGTGGTATCATAGGTGGTTCTATTGATATTATTGCTACAAATATTATTGGAAATACGGCACGCAATGTTTTTATACCAGTTAACTCAAAGAAACCTGATCTTTCGACAAATATATCCTAAAGCTTTGTATATAAACTAATTGAATTGAGAAGTAACCCAATTTGTTTGTTTCCAAATTGTCCATAATGCCTTACCATATTAAAATTCAGGAAATGTAAACCACTAAAAAACAAACTGTTCCCAAGTTATATTTGGATTAATTGTTTCAAAAGCAAATTATAGGTCAAATCACTGTCTGCTAACCATCCACAACCTTTTGAATCTCTTATTATAAAGCATTCAAAGTTGGTCAACAATGAGAATATATTACAGATAATAAATATTATATATTAGTTCAAAACACTGTAATGCAACATTTTACAAAACTATTTATATGGCTTCCAAATTGATAAATTAAGAATAATTTATTATATTTATGTCCAATATTAAACTAATTTTGCACCTTCAAATCAGGAAAAGTTAATTGTTTAATACTCAATAAAGTACTTTTTATTATGGGGACAATATTCATTAAAACATTGATAATGTTTGCACTATCCTTTGTAATTGCGATGGTAGTTGCACTATTGATTTACTGGATCCGAAGACTCCTGACATCGGTTAGGATAAACAGTTTTTTTGACGAAAACTCAAAAAAAATGGTAAAAAGGGCACAAAGGATACATAAAATCCACGACCAGAAACTGATTATCATATCCGAAGAAGTTGAGCATGAGGTACATCCCGAATTGTTTGATTTTTATAATGGGATAAATGAAGAATTTGAGCAATCGGAAGATTATCACGGCGTACTCAAACCCATTGTCAGGCGGAAGCGTAAATCAAAAAAACACAAAAACGTTTAATTTTTTAAAAATACAATGGAAAATATTGACTTCTTCAAGTTGTTCCAAGGGTTTGGAACAATTGCAGCCTCCAGCCCAACTATAATTATTGCCCGTTTTGGGTTGATGATTTTGGGCGCATTGTTAGTATATCTAGGCAAAAAAGGCATTCTTGAACCTCTTTTGATGATCCCGATGGGGATTGGCATGTCGGCAATAAATGCTGGTGTGATGTTTATGCCTGATGGTTCAATGGGGAACTTGTTTTTGGATCCTATGATTAGCGACCCCGACCAGTTGATGAACATCATGCAAATTGACTTTTTGCAACCTATTTATGTGCTGATGTTCAGCAACGGCTTGATAGCGTGTTTTGTTTTTATGGGAATTGGTGCCATGCTCGATGTAAGTTATTTGCTGGATCGGCCATTTTCGAGTATGTTTTTGGCCATGTTTGGCGAATTGGGAACTTTTTTGACCATACCAATTGCCATTTATTTTGGCTTGAACATTAAAGAAGCGGCTTCTATTGCCATGATAGGCGGTGCTGATGGGCCAATGGTACTTTTTACATCTTTAAGCTTGGCAAAACATCTTTTCGTCCCAATAACCGTTGTTGCCTATTTATACCTCGGTTTAACTTATGGAGGTTATCCGTATTTAATCCGCCTGATGATCCCCAAGCACATTCGGGGCATAAAACCAGAACCTCCAAAACGCAAAAAGAAGCCAATAAATTCGGGCATGAAGCTAACTTTTTCAGTTCTGATCTGCACTGTGCTTTCCTTTTTGTTCCCTGTAGCCTCGCCCCTATTTTTATCGTTATTTGTCGGGGTCGCCATTAAGGAATCCGGGTTGACAAACTTGCTGAATTTTATCTCAGGTCCATTGCTTTATGGTTCAACTTTTTTATTGGGATTGCTTTTAGGAGTTTTATGCGATGCAAGCTTATTGCTTGATCCGAAAATTTTGGTTTTGTTGGTGTTAGGAATCACTGCATTATTAATTTCAGGCATAGGTGGAATTTTGGGCGGATACATACTTTATTTCCTTTCGGGCAAAAAATATAACCCTACAATTGGGATTGCTGCTGTTAGTTGTGTGCCAACAACAGCCAAAGTAGCACAAAAAGAAGTGTCGAAAGTAAACCCACAAGCATTTATCCTTCCACAAGCAATTGGTGCAAATATCAGTGGCGTTATTACAACTGCCATAATTACAGGTATTTATATCACTCTTTTAAGTTAGGCGATTTTGATTTGCACCCAAAAAGTTTGATAGGAACAAGTAGGTTTATTATGGTTGCTTTGATGAAAGGATTGTTTTTAGCTCCTAAATCAATGGGATAATATCCTAACGAGAAATACTTTTTACCAAAACAAAGCATCGTTATCTTCTGCTTATGCGAAATCTGATTGTTTCGATTTTTGTTGTAACACTTTCATTTACAAAATTATATTCTCAAAATACTCTGTTTGACGACACACGGATTTCATCAGTATTTATTGAAATCCCTGCCGATTCATTATCAGTTATTTTTACTGATGTCCTTTCGGATCATTATTTTAAAGCCTTGTTTATTTTTGACTATGAAACTGCAAGGGATACTATATCGAATGTTGGTTTCAGGCTTCGTGGAAACACATCACGCTTTTCGAAAAAGAAATCCTTTAAAATAAGTTTCAACGAATACCAATCCGCCCGCAGGTACCAAGGGGTTAAGAAAATCAACCTCAACGGGCAACATAACGACCCAACTATGGTTAGGGAGAAACTTTTTTACGATTATTGGAACAAATTAGGGATGGCCAAGCGTAGGACAAGTTTTGTAAAACTGTTTATAAACCAAACCTACTATGGTTTATATACAAATCTCGAGGAATTTGATAAAGACTGGTTACTAAGGGTTTACGGTGAAAAGGATGGTAACCTTTATAAATGCACGTATCCTGCCGATTTGGTTTTTCATGGCAGCGATCAGCAGTATTACAAAAATATTGAAAGTGGTTCATCAACAGGTGGCAGGGCATACGAACTGCAAACAAATGAAACCGAAGACGATTATTCCGATCTGCTTGAACTTATAACTTTGCTGGATAAACCTGCAGACTCAACTTTCGCTTTGCTGATTGATCAAAAACTAAATGTTGATGGTTTGTTGAAAGCTTTCGCCTTTGATGTTGCGACAGGAAATTGGGACGACTATATGTATATCAACAACAATTATTTCCTTTACAAGAATACAAGCACAGGCAAATTTGAGTTTATCACTTACGATACTGATAATTCCTTTGGCGTGGATTGGGTTAGCCAGGATTGGACAAGCCGCAATTGCCTCGATTGGTACAACCACAACGAACCAAGGCCATTAGCAGAAAAAATACTGGCAATCCCAAAATTCAAGTTAAAATACCAGCATTATCTCGACACGATTACCAACGAAATCCTTGATCTGAACTTGGTTTTTCAACATATTGATTCGATTGAATCATTTATTACAGAAGCTGCAAAAGCTGATACATACCGAACACTCGATTATGGCTATTCTATTGCCGATTTCCATAAAGGATTTATACAAACAGTCGATTACCACACGCCTTTTGGTATTAAGCCCTTCTTGACAAAACGGCGTGATGCCACTTTACACCAACTTGCAACAGCTTCTGTTTCTCGTTTTGCCTTCAACAACACTGATTTTATACTTTTCCCTAACCCCGTTGGTGATTTTTTGAATATAAAAATACAAAGTTCACACAAGCCAACAAAGGCTTATATTATGGATATTCTTGGCCAAAAGTTGAAAATGTTGGAAATCCCAGATAACAAGTCTGACTTTTCTTTCGATGTAAGCCAATTAATACCAGGCGTTTATACTTTTACATTAGTTAGGGATGGAATTTTAGTAAGCAAGTGCTTTGTAAAAATGTAATAAGCTCTAACCAACCTTTGAATTGAGCAACAGTTTTAATACAGGTAACTCTTTTTCCTGCACTTTTTTGAACAGTATGCTAAGAATTAAGAGATTCGGAGTACTTTTGCGCCTCGAAACAACGAAACAGAAACAATAAGCAAACACATTATGGGAAGAGCATTTGAATTTCGCAAGGCACGCAAAATGAAACGATGGGGCAATATGGCCAGGGTTTTTACCCGCTTAGGCAAGGACATTGAAATGGCGGTTAAATCCGGTGGCCCGGATCCAGGTGGCAATGCCCGCCTCCGCTTGCTAATCCAAACAGCACGCAGCGAAAACATGCCGAAGGATAATGTGGACCGTGCCATAAAACGCGCTGTTTCAAAGGATTCGTCGGACTATAAGGAAGTTGTTTATGAAGGTTATGCACCACATGGTGTTGCTGTTGTTGTAGAAACAGCCACCGACAACCCAACCCGAACAGTAGCCAACGTGAGGATGTATTTCAATAAATATGGCGGCAGCCTTGGCACTACCGGAATGTCCGATTTCCTTTTCGACCGAAAATGCACTTTTAAAGTTGCAATGAAAGAAGGAATTGACATTGAAGAACTTGAACTTGAAATGATAGATTTTGGTTTGGACGAAATTTTTGTTGATGAAGGTGAAATAGTACTTTATGCTGGTTTTCAAAATTTTGGTTCTATCCAAAAATACTTGGAAGAAAACAAATTTGAGATCAAAACGTTTGCCTTTGAGCGTATTCCCAACGATACCAAGGAGTTAACAGAGGAGCAACAAGCCGATGTTGAAAAACTAATCGAAAAGATGGAAGAGGATGATGATGTGATCAATGTTTTTCACAATATGAAATAGCCCCAAAAAAATACTACTAAGGTATTGAAACCAATAAATATCATAATCGGATAAATAAATCGCGCAGGACAGCAAGGAAATATTTACCTTACTGTCCTGTCACACAATAGTATGCGCCGTTCGGCAACTGGAGGTTTATTGAAATAATATTGGCTGTTATTCTGTTAAATGAATGAGGGTGTTGTAAAAATCTCCCTAACACACTTTCCTTTAAGTAGCTGTTGTTAAGTGTGGTAGATATGATTAAACTGTATGCTTTTTGACAATATCACTTACCTACTGATGCCCCAAGTATTAGCATCTTGCATTTTGGCTTTCAGTTTGACCGATTGGTCAACTCTTGTTTTCCATTTCTTCCACTCTTTCATATCCCAATCCGCAGTCCCAAATCCGCAATCCCCAATCCCTAATCCGCAATCCGCAATAACAAATAAGCATTTCCCCACAAAATAATTCGACCTGCTGCATATTTATATACATTTGCATCGTTTTTACATTCACAACCCAAAACAAACTAAAGCAATGCCAAATATTTCAGAGCGTGGCCAGCAAATGCCTGCATCACCCATCCGCAAACTAGTCCCTTATGCCGAAGCTGCAAAAAAAAGGGGCATCAAGGTATATCACCTCAACATCGGACAGCCTGATATAAAAACGCCCGAAGTAGCCCTCGAAGCCATCCGTAAATTCGATGGCAAAGTAATAGAGTATAGCCATTCGGCAGGCAACGAATCGTACCGCAAAGCCCTTGCAGCAAACTACTGCAGGCAAGGCATAATGGTGGACCACAACCAGATATTGATAACCACAGGCGGTTCCGAAGCCATACTTTTTGCCATGTTCTCGTGCCTCAACCCAGGCGACGAAATAATTATCCCCGAGCCTTTTTATACCAATTACAATGCCTTTGCCCTCACGGCTGGGGTAATAGTAAAACCAATAACCTCCAACATAAAAAATGGTTTCGCGCTACCGGCCATTGCCGAATTCGAGAAATCCATCACACCAAAAACTAAGGCCATCATGGTGTGCAACCCCAACAACCCTACCGGCTATTTGTATAGCAACGACGAGTTGTTGCAACTGCGCGACCTGGTGCTGAAACACGACCTATACCTGTTTGCCGACGAGGTTTATCGCGAATTTTGCTACGATGGGATAGCGCATTTCTCGGTAATGAAACTCGATGGGATCGAAAACAATGTTGTAATGATCGATTCGGTGTCGAAACGCTATAGCGAATGTGGCGTGCGCATTGGTGCTTTGATCACACGCAATGCCGATATACTGAATTCGGCCTTAAAATATGCACAGGCACGCCTTAGCCCGCCATCGCTTGGCCAGGTAGTTGGCGAAGCTTCGTTGCAAACTCCTGTTACATATTTCAAGGAAGTTTACGACGAATATATTGACCGCCGCAATTTTGTTATCGCCGAACTGAACAAAGTACCGGGAGTGTTTGCACCAAAACCAAAAGGTGCATTTTATTCGATAGTCAGCTTGCCCATCGACGATAGCGACAAATTCTGCCAGTGGCTGCTCGAAGATTTCAATTACCAAAACCAAACCGTGATGTTGGCACCCGCATCTGGTTTTTATGCAACACCCGGACTTGGAAAAACAGAAGTCCGCATTGCGTATGTTTTGAAAATCGACGATTTGCGCAATGCCGTTAAATGCCTCGAAGAAGCACTGTTGGTGTATCCGGGAAGGGTGGTTGCTGGTTAATGATTGTCAGTGATTGGTGATTAGTGATAGGTGATTCGGAATTCGTAACTTGTAAAATTCGGAATAACCAAGTTAAATAGTAAATCACTGAATATGCTATGCCTGATAAAAATACAATAATTTGGGATTGGAACGGTACGTTACTCGATGATGCGGAAATATGCCTTGCTTCAATAAATAAGATGCTGGAAAATCGCTCGTTGCCAACGATAAGCCTGAAAAGATACCGGGATGTTTTTACGTTTCCGGTAATAGAATACTATAATGAACTTGGTTTTGATTTTTCGTTAGAAGTTTGGGAAACGGTTGCCGTTGAGTTTATTGATTTGTATATGAACGAATTGCAAAATTGTGCCTTAACTTCTTTTGCCAAAGATACGCTCGAAGCGTTTAAACAAAAAGGCTACAAGCAAGCCATTATTTCGGCCATGCAGCACGACAATCTGCTAAAATCAGTTTCCGATTTGGGCATTTTCAACTATTTTGAGCATATTGGTGGCATCGGCGATCATTATGCAGTGAGCAAAATAGATAATGCAATTCAATATTTAGAGTCATCAGGCGTAAATCCCGAAAACCTTACTATTATTGGCGACACTATTCACGATTCGGAAGTTGCCGCCAAATTGGGTTGTAAATGTATTTTGGTGGCAACCGGCCATCAATCATACCACCGTTTAAAACAAACCGGTCTGCCAGTAGTACAAAACTTGTCAGAAATAAGATTACATTTCTAACCTTTGACTTTTGAAGTTTCGGCAAGCTCAACTTATCGCCTTCAATTTTGAAGTTTCGACAAGCTCAACTCATCGCCTTCGACTTTTGATCTTTGTCAAAATCCCCTTCATTTCGAAGAAGAACTGAAAAAATAACGTTATCACAATTCGTTTATTGAGGCTCAAATCAATAGATATTACGTTAAAGCATTACTGTTTTTTCTTCACCTCCAGCCCAAATGTAAACCCTTTTTTAACCCGTTCGATCAGTTCGGGCAAAATATCCTGGTATTCGCCTACTATGCCAAAATCGGCATTTTGGAAAATATGTGCTTTCGGATTATGGTCAATGGCAATAATTGTTTCCGATTCTTTCATGCCAGCAATATGTTGTATGGCTCCAGAAATGCCAATAGCGATATAAACTTTGGGTCGTATGGTTTTTCCGGTTTGTCCAATCTGCCTTGCATATTCGGCAACTCCTTCGTCAACAACAGGCCTGCTCGAAGTCCATTCGGCATTAACACCTTGAGTTTTCAGGGCATCGGCAAGTGCCTTAACCAAGCTTAAATTATCAACGGTAGTTCCCCTTCCACCCGAAACAACAACATCTGCTTCAAACAAGTTTTGCAGGCCACCCTCACCGCGCACGGTTTCTAGTATTTCTACAATAAAATCTGCATCTTTCAACACAGGATCAAAACCCGAAACTATTCCCTGCCTGCCAGGCATTTGGACAGGCACTTCAAATGTACCTGCCCTTGCTGTCGAAATCTGAGGACACACAAAACCAAGTATGGTGGCAAGTTTGCTCTCGCCATAAGTAGGCCTACGCGATTCCAGGATTGGGGTATAAATAACTTTTTCTTTCTTATCAACATACTCCCCTATTTCCAGTCCAGTGCAGTCGGCTGTTACCCCGCTGTCAGTTTTCATACCGATACGGGGCGCTAGTTCGCGGCCAGAAGTGGTTGCTGCAAAAAGGGCAATTTCCGGGTTTCTTGCCGTTATCACTTGCTTAAAAATGGATGAAAAAGGCAGCACCAAATATTCTTCCAGCTTATCGTTTTCGACAAAAATAACCTCATCGGAGCCATGTTCAATTAAGGTTTGGGCAAGGCTTTTAACTCGTTTGCCAATAATCAAAGTCATTATTTTAGTGTCGTGGCCTAACTGATTGGCCAGGTTTCTTGCAGGGGTGAGCAACTCCAGCGATGGCCTCGATATTTTCCCATTTGTAACCTCGGCCCAGGTAAGTATTCCCCTCGCCCCTTCCCTAAAGTCCTTTTCAGGAAAATCAGGACGGTCAATATCCTTTTTTGCTTCCTTCTCTTTCTTTTCCAACACATTTCCGCCTTTTTTCATATTGGCGATCAAGCTATCAACCAATGAGCTTTCGTTTTGCCCAACCGACATGGTAATGGGTGGCCGCTCGCTTACAATATTCACAACTTTTGAAACAATGGTAGGCGAACCGTTTATTCCAATTTTCTCGGTGCCTAAACCAATATCAGCAATGCCAAAGGTGGTGATTTGCAATGTGCGGGCTTTTATGGCCCCGCTCAATGATGGTTTGCGTGGCGGTATGCCGGTTGGCGTTAACGAAATAACGCATGGCAAGGGTAATTTCATCAATTGGTAACCACCTTCAATAATCCTTTTTGCAATCACGTTGCCTTTTCCGTCGGCTTTTACGCTTTCCACAAAAGTGGCTTGGGGAATGCCGATGCTTTCGGCAACCTGAGATGGTACATGCGCCGTATCCCCATCGCTGGTTTGCCGTCCAGCTAAAACTATGAATGGCTCTTTCGAGTCCTTGGTAAAACCCAAATGTTTCAGCATAGTCGAAATAGCCAATCCCGTAGCATAGGTGTCGCTTCCGCCAAGCTTGCGATCCGATAACAGGTAGGCTTCATCGTAACCCATTGATATGGCAGTGCGCAGCGAGGCATCGAAGGAAGCAGGACCCATTGAGCAAACAATCATACGCGCATCGGGATAATGTTTCTTTATTTGTAATCCGGCTTCCAACCCAAACTGGCAATCAATATTTATGATAGATTTAGCTTTTGTGCGATCCATCAATCCATCGTCGCCCATGCGCATTTCGCTCGGCAGCGGCACTTGTTTTATTAAACTTATAATTGTTAAAGCCATGGTAGCAGTTTTTCTAAATTTATTCTACTGTTAATTTATTGGGTATATTTATATGTTGGAATTCGGATGTCGGATGTTGGATGTTCCCTCAATAACTTCGTCTATTTACGAAAGCTGGGCTTTGTTCATAAACAGGTTTTATTTGGGAATTAACTGTTAAAAGTTCCAATCCTAAAAACAGGCCTTTCTTCTGACCTTTTAAGAATCCAATTCCATTCAATTGGCAACAGTCCACAAATACTTACATATTTTGAAACTCCGGCCCATTTCCCCCATTAGGCACTACCCATGTAATACCATCGCCGGGCGACTTTATGTCGCATGTCCTGCAATGCATACAATTTTCGGCATGTATCCTTAGCTCTTTCTTTCCGTCTTTGTCGGTATGAAGTTCATATACTTCCGACGAACAGAAAAACTGCTCGGGCGCACCATATTCTTCAATATTTACGGTATTAAATTGTTTAGGGTTGTTGATATGCAGATGTACCACTTGTTGCTCGTCGTGGTGTACGCCCGAATGGTAAACATCGAACGCTTTGTCGAAAGTAAGCACTTTATCAAATTCAAGTTTGCCCTTAAAACGTTCCTTGAAAGGCTTTGCTTTCAATTCGCGCAGTTTTGAAGTTGTTTGAAAATCAGCTTCCGATTTCAACCTACCGAAGAAGCCAGCTCCACCAGTAATCAATTGGGTGCCAAAGTGCATTCCACCAAATATCAAGCCCTTGGCAAACCCTTGCCTGAAATTGCGTACCGGATACAATTCCTTGTATATCCAACTGTTGTTTACAAGTGTTTCGTATTGTTTAAGGCTTTTTGCCGAAGTATCGTTGTTCTGCAAGGCATTTGCAGCAGTTTGCGCTGCCAACATGCCAGATTTTACTGCCAAATGAATCCCTTTTAAAGCAGGCATTGCCAACATTCCTGCGCTATCTCCAACAATCAAGGCATTGTCAACATAAAGTTTGGGGATGGAATAATAGCCACCTTCGGGAAGGGTTTTAGCACCGTACTCCACAATTTTTCCACCTTTTAGAATTTTTGAAACAAATGGCGTTGTTTTCCAAACCTGCATCGCATCATGCGTATCAAACGAAGGATCTTTATAATCGAGACCAACCACCAAGCCGATTGCAACTTTATTGTCGTTTAATCCATAAATGAAACCGCCCCCAAATTCATCCATATTCAGCGGATAGCCCATGGTATGGTAAATTTGGCCTGCAGCTATATTGCCTTCAGGCACCGACCATAACTCCTTGCAGCCCAATGAATACACTTGTTCGTTCCGGCCATCGTTCAAATTGAATTTTTTAATAAGCATTTTGGCAAGACTGCCCCGCGTGCCTTCGGCAAAAATTGTTATTTTCGCCTCTACCCTTGTGCCTGGCTGAAAATTATCCAACTGCACACCATGGTGGTCAATGCCTGTATCTTTGGTTTTGGCACCAATTACTTTTCCATCTTTATATAAAATTTCATCAAGAGCGAAACCCGTATATATTTCGACACCTTTTTCCTGGGCTTTCACCGCCAGATACCTACAAAGTTGGCCCAATGATGCGGTATAGTTTCCAATATTGTTCATGTAAGGAACATGGAAAGGAAAGGCAATACTCCCATTTTCGGTAAGCCAAACCGTGCTATCCTTTATTACCTTGGCATTGAAGGGAATCTCCGAAAACTCCACATCGGGCAATAACTCTTTAAACACATCAGCTTTTACTACTGCCCCCGACAATAAATGACTACCGATTGAACTTCCTTTTTCAATCAGCAATATTCTGTGGTTCAAGCCTTTTAGCTTAAAAGCATCTGCTAAATGAATGGCGGCAGCCAATCCCGAAGGCCCGCCCCCGATAATTAATACATCTGTTGCAACAATATCAATCTTGCTCATCGCATAACCTCCTTGTTAAATATTTTTGTGAAATTGTAAGGGAAATCCAGTAAAAATGACCGCCTTACCTTCAAATTCATTTTGGGTACAAAATTACTTTAATTTAAGCATTTGTGTACCTGATTTCAGAAATAATTGAAAAATATATGGATTGAGTCCGCTCCGAAAACCCCCTAAATGAAGAAACGCCACTAAGGCACCAGGACACAAAGGTTCACAAAAATTTGTTATTCAGCATTATACACTTAGTGAAGCTTAGAGGCTTTGTGCCTTTGTGGCGAAAAAAGACTTTTCGGAGGGGACTCATGGATTTAATCAAATTTGAGTGAGCAAGAATCATTAGTTGGAATTCAGGAAGCGTAAACTGGGACTTAACTTAAGAATGATTTCTCCTTACAAATAGCTTATAGCAAGACAAT
>JFJP01039336.1_pt1 | contig 14784 bp, 11 predicted proteins | sample 431651 | NCBI WGS metagenome assembly JFJP01 (sample SAMN02602958, study PRJNA72255) | Microbial mat metagenome, whole genome shotgun sequencing project. | biome: fresh water; feature: sink hole; material: water; isolation source: purple microbial (photo- and chemosynthetic) mats found in...
GAAAATAACCGGCAGTTGTATCAGAACCATTATTATAAATAGATTGAGTAGGATCCATATTGATGGCACTACCAATGGCACCGGCATCACCGAAGTTGTTGTTGGTACTCATACCTTTCACACGTACACTTACTTTCAAATCATTGTTCAGGAAAGAAGGATCAAGGTTCAAAGAACCAGTAACACGTTGCATATCAGTATTTTTCAGGATACCATTTTGGTCTGTATAACCTAAAGAAACACGATATGGGAAATTTTTAACAGCACCAGACAAACTCACGTTATGGTCGTGAGAAATAGCTGTGCGGAAGATTTCTTTTTGCCAATCCGTATTTTCGCTACCGAGCAATTTAAGGTTTTCAGCCGTATACAAATTGCTTTCTTTGTGTTTGCTAAAAGCAATCTGGCGCATTTCGTCACCTGTGTATACTTCCATCATTTTGATAGCAGTTGCTACAGAAGTGTTTCCATCATAAGTAACACTAAGCCCTGTTGCCATAAATAGCAGTAGCAGAGGCATCTTTAAGAATGGTAAAGGTTTCGATGTCGTTAGGATTTACAAAAGCAAGGAAGTTAGAACTACCAGAAACGTTATTATTATCGATGGGCACACCGTCGATGATAATAAGTGGATCGTTAGAGGCATTGAGTGAAGAACCCCCACGGATACGAATGGTAGAACCAGCACCCGGAGCACCACCATTGCTAGTAATAACCACACCCGCGGTTTTACCAACAAGAAGTTCTTGAGCAGAGGTAATAGCACCTTGGTTGAAATCGTCGCTACCTACTGCAAGTACAGATCCGGTTGCGTCTTCTTTCTTCACTTTACCATAACCGATAATAACAACCTCATCCAGACTCTCGTCTTTCACTGTAAGTTGAATATTAACAACATCACCAGTAACTGAAACTTCAGCAGTTTCATAACCGATATAGGAGGCCACCAAAACTGCACCACTCATTTGTGACTCAGGGATAACCAATTGGAATTTGCCATCGAGGTCAGAGGCTGTTCCCAGGGTAGTACCTCTGAGAACAACAGAAACACCCGGCAGCATAACACCGTCGTTTGCATCTGTAACCGTACCAGTAATTGTACGATTCTGAGCATACGTGAATCCGCTGCTTGCTACAAGCACCAGATACAACAAAACTCTTAGCACAACTTGTCGCTTAGATTTCATTAGATTTAATTTTAAACTGTTTTACATTATTAGGTTTAAGCATGCGTTTAAACTGTTTTGTGAAAATACATTAAATTTTCTTGGAACAAAAATAGTAGAAAAAAAATTCTATTCACACTTTGTTAACCTTTGAAATAAAATAAAATCACTGCAAACGTTTTCGCAAACGATAACGTTAAACATGTTTAACAACATATTTTTCACAAAATATATATATAACTTAACATTACAATTGCTTACTTTGCAAATGAAGAAGTAAAACGCACAAACATGCAAGCAACAATTAAAGACATAGCCAGAGTGTTGGGTATTTCACCCTCCACTGTTTCGAGAGCGCTCAAAGACCACCCCGATATTAGCCCGAAAACTAAGCAAAAGGTGAAGGAACTCGCGCAACAAATGCATTACCGACCCAATGCTATTGCGCTGAGTCTCAAGCATAGCCGCTCGTTTACAATTGGTGTGCTCATTCCGGAACTGGTGCATCACTTTTTTTCATCTGTAATAAGTGGTATAAGTGATGTGGCCTATGCAAAAGGGTATCGGGTTATCATCACCCAGTCCAACGAATCGTACGAACGTGAGAAAGTAAATGCTGAAGCCCTGTTATCCAGCATGGTAGATGGTCTAATTGTGTCAGTATCCAAAGAGACAAAGACTTACACCCACATAAACGATTTTATAGACAACGGCGTACCTGTAGTTATATTCGATAGAAATATAGACGATATACTCGCTGATAAAGTAATGGTAGACGATGTGGCAGGAGCTCGCCATGCTGTAGAGCATATGCTCGAACAGGGATGCAGGCGTATTATGCACTATGCTGCACCTTCGCACCTTTCTGTAGGTAAAAACAGGCTCGAAGGTTTCAAGCAAGCCTTGCAAAACTTTGGTATTGAATACGATCCTACTATGGTGGTTCAGTGCGATACTTTTGAAGCTGCCAAACAAATAACAAAATCGATTTTTGAACAAGACCCACGTCCTGATGGTATTTTTGCCGTAAATGACGAAACTGCAGTTGGTGCCATGACTGCTATGAAGCATATGGGTATACAAGTACCAAATGATGTAACGATAGTAGGATTTACTAATGGTTTGATTGCCAGCATGACCGACCCTCAGCTTACTACTGTAGACCAGCACGGTTTCAAAATGGGCCAACAGGCAGCAGAGATGCTATTCAAACGCTTGGCCAACCGTGAAGAACTGATAGAGCCACAAACAAATGTAATTGAAACTAAGCTTATTATACGAGATTCTAGCATTAGAAACCATTAGTACTAGATATTTTTATATTGTAAAACATATTTTATTTTTTCACTTCCCGTAATCGTTTGAATTAACCATTACGGGATTTTTATTCCCAAAAACAAGTATTTAGCTATACACTATCATAAACAAATTCTTATAAAATAGTTAATTTTAGAGGTTCAAATAAGCATCGTATTTTAACTTAAAATTATTTAAATTACCTTTGGCCGAATATAGATTTTTTTACACGCATTTATAATTTATCAAATATTTATATGTCAAAACAAAAACCATCATTAAGTTTCTGGCAAATCTGGAATGTGAGTTTCGGATTTCTGGGTGTACAGTTTGGCTTTGCATTGCAAAATGCCAATGCAAGCCGCATTCTTTCCAATTTGGGAGCAGATTTACACTCCCTATCATTGTTCTGGTTGGTAGCCCCAATCATGGGTCTCATGGTGCAGCCGATAGTAGGAGCAGCCAGCGATAAAACATGGACCCGCATTGGCCGTCGCTCCCCTTATATACTTGGTGGAGCTTTGGTATCTATGCTCGCCATGTTTTTCATGCCCAATGCCCCTACCATTATTGTAGCAGGCGGAGTTGGTGCACTTATATTTGGAGCAGTTATGTTGGCCCTCATGGACGGCTCGTTCAATGTTACCTTCCAGCCCTTCAGAGCGCTTGTAGCAGATATGATGCCCGACCAACAGCGCAACGTGGGATATTCTATTCAGAGTTTTCTTATCAATACAGGTGCAGTAATAGGATCTGCATTGCCTTTCTTGCTTTCTTCGGTGGGTGTAGAAAATACAGCGCCCGAAGGACAAGTTCCACAATCTGTTATCTGGTCGTTTTATATTGGTGGTGCCATGCTTATTCTGAGTGTACTAGTTACTGTTTTTAAAACAAAAGAATACCCTCCCGCAGAATTTGATGCTTACAATAATATTACAGAAGCAGATAAAGCAGAGAAAGTTAGTTTTTGGTATCTCATCAAAACCATGCCAAAAACCATGGTTCAACTTTCTGTTGTGCAACTATTCTCATGGTTTCCATTATTTCTGATGTGGGTGTATACAACACCAGCAGTAGCACAACATTACTGGAACACTCCCATAGGCGACTCACAATCGGCTGCCTATAATGAAGCTGGAAACTGGGTAGGTATATCATTTGCAGCATATAGTTTATTTGCAGCTTTATTTTCATTGGCTATGCCATTTCTTATGAAAAAAGTGGGACGTAAAGCTGTATATGTGGGTTCTCTTACTGCAGGCGGTCTGGGTTATATTTCTATGTACTTATTTACTAATCCCAATTTCATCTTTATCTCTATGATTGGTATTGGTATTGCTTGGGCTGCAATACTGGCTATGCCTTACGCTATACTTTCGGGGGTACTGCCAGCCAAACGCATGGGCATATTCATGGGACTGTTCAACCTCACAGTAGTTATCCCGCAGATTTTAAGTGGAATATTCAGTGGAATGATTCTGAAACACTTTTTCCATGGCGAAGCCATACTCATCATACTATTGGCAGGTATATTCATGTTGTTTGGAGCTGCTTCAGTATTCTTTGTAAAGAACTGCAATTCAATGCAAAAAACCATTATTAACATATCATCACATTAATCAAATAATATGAAACAAAGTCTTTTTTCATTTTTTGGAATAGCACTATTTGTGAGTCTATTCGTATTGGGTTCATGCGGTGGAAGTCAGTCGGGCGAACCTACTCAGCAAGACACTACACCTGTAAGTTATGCGCCTGTAACTCATCCAGAGTGGGCTAAAACTGCTAATATTTATGAAGTAAATCTCAGACAATATACCCAGAGCGGTACCATAAATGAGTTTGTGAAAGAATTGCCGCGTCTTAAAGCTATGGGAGTAGATATTCTATGGTTTATGCCTATACATCCGATAGGTGTGGTAAATCGTAAAGGAACACTGGGCAGTTATTATTCAGTGAAAGATTACAAAGCAGTAGCTCCTGAATTTGGTACTATGGAAGATTTTAAAGCTATGGTTGACTCTATTCACAAAATGAATATGTATATAATCATAGACTGGGTAGCAAACCATACTGCTTGGGACAATGAGATGCTCGCCAACCACAAAGAATGGTACACACTCGACTCTACCGGCAAACCTACTCCTCCCGAAGGCACTGATTGGAGTGACGTAATTGATTTGAATTACGAGAACATGGAAATGAGAAAATACATGATAGATGCACTCAAATTTTGGGTAAAAGAAGCCAATATTGACGGATACCGTTGCGATGTGGCCGATTGGGTACCGGTAGAATTCTGGAATCAGGCACGTAAAGAACTGGATGAAATAAAACCTGTATTTATGCTTGCAGAAGCTGAAAATCCTGAATTGCACAAACATGCCTTTGATATGACTTACGGATGGCATTTGCACCATGTAGCCAACCAGATAGCAAAAAAAGAAAAAGATGCGAGCGAATTGGTTTCATATTTCAACCAAAAAGCTAAAGAGTTTCAGGCAGATGACTACAGAATGCTCTTTACATCTAACCACGACGAAAATTCTTGGAATGGTACCGAATTTGAGCGCATGGGCAAAGGCACTTCTACTTTTGCAGTACTTATGGCTACCGTCCCGGGCATGCCCCTTATATACAGTGGTCAGGAAGTAAGTATGAATAAAAGACTTGAGTTTTTTGAAAAGGACCCTATTGATTGGAAAAAAGGAAAAGACATAAGTGGTTTCTACAAAACACTATTTGAACTTAAAAAACGCAATCAGGCATTGTGGAACGGCACAGCCGGTGGTACTATGACCATAATCGATAATTCTGAAAACAAAGCTGTATTTGCTTTTGTAAGAGAAAAAGAACAAAATAAGGTAGTAGTTTACCTCAACCTAAGCGAGAAACCAGTGAAAGTAAAAGTTAACAATCCGGTACTTGAAGGCGAATTTACCAATGTTTTCAATGGTAAAAAAGTTGCTCAGAAAGCCGATAATAACATAACTCTGGCAGCATGGGAATATATGGTTCTGGAAAAATAATAGAACATATAGCTTCATCTAAAAATAAAACCTGCCAACAAGTATTGGCAGGTTTGTTTTTTAGGTGCAAGTAATTTATTTTAGCAGGAAATGAAAGTTTGGAAATATTTATACTAAAATATAAAGTAGTTATAGAATAAACCCATTAAATATGAAAACATTACAAGTTTTACTAATTGTAGCCCTTATGATAACCTTTGGCAAAGTGCATGCACAGAATATAGAAATTAAGAAAGTTGAGCCACAATTTTGGTGGGTTGGCATGAAGAATACTAACTTACAATTGGTTGTGTATGGTTCTAATATTCAAAATACCACACCTTCATTGAACTATAGCGGCGTAAAACTGCTAAAAGTAAACAAAGTAGAAAACCCGAACTATTTATTTCTTGACCTTGAAATAAGCCCTAAAACCAAACCCGGAAAGTTTGAAATAGAATTTAAGGGTATCACTGAAAACTTGAAGTATACTTACGAGCTAAAAGCACGAAATTCTAAAACACCGCGTCATCAGGGTTTCTCTCCAGCCGACGTGGTGTATCTATTGCTTCCTGACAGGTTTGCAAACGGTGATCCGGAACTTGATAACCATGTGGAAACACTTGAAAAAGCCGACCGTAACAACCAACATGGCAGACATGGCGGCGACATAAAAGGCATAACCAGCAATTTGCAATACATTGCAGACATGGGATTTACAGCCATTTGGTTCAACCCTCTACTCGAAAACAATATGCCGTCTGTTTCATACCACGGATACGCCATTACCGATTTTTACAAAATTGACCCGCGTTTTGGTACCAACGACGATTACCTGAATATGGTAGACCAATGCCACAATTCTGGTCTGAAAGTAATCATGGATATGATTTTCAACCATGCAGGTACAAATAACTACCTGATAAAGGATATGCCCATGAAGGATTGGGTGCACCAGCATGCCAATTTCACACGCTCCAATTACCGCTCAGAACTGCACAGCGACCCATACAGATCGCAAGCCGATTTTGCCATTCAAGAAAAAGGATGGTTTGATGTGACTATGCCCGACTTGAACCAAAGCAACCCGTTTGTAGAGAACTACCTTACGCAGAACAGCATCTGGTGGGTAGAATATGCAAACCTAGATGGTATACGCATGGATACATACCCATATCCTGAAAAAAATATGATGGCACGCTGGGCTAAACGCATGATGGAAGAATATCCAACGCTTAACATAGTTGGCGAATCGTGGTTGCAAAAAGAAGCGCACACTGCATACTGGCAAAAAGACTTTCCATCAAAGGACGGTTACAACAGCTACCTGCCTTGCGTTACAGATTTTCCATTGCATGGCGCTATGATGCGCGCCTTCAACGAAGGTGAAGGCTGGACTGACGGGATGATGAAACTATATTACACCCTTTCGCAGGACTTCCTATATCCTAATCCTTCCAATTTGCTTACATTCCTAGATAACCACGACCTTTCACGTGCATACTCATCGCTCAATTACAACCCAAACAGTATGCGTATGGCACTCGGTTTTCTGCTTACCACACGTGGCATCCCCCAAATATACTATGGTACTGAATTTCTAATGGATGGACTTGAGAATGAAGGTCATGGAACCATTCGCAAAGATTTTCCCGGAGGCTGGGAGGGTGATAAGAAAAATGCATTCACCGGAAAAGGACTATCACAGGAAGAAAAAGATTTTCAAGCTTTCACAAAGAAATTGCTCAATTACCGAAAAAATCAGCCATTGCTTCATTCAGGCAATCTTACTCAGTTTCTGCCCGACAATGGTGTATATGTCTATTTCAGACACAACGACCAAGGCGCTGTAATGGTGGTACTCAACAATAAGTATCAGCAATCTGTGACTACTGCCAGATACAATGAGATATTGGGAAAATACAAATCTGCAACCGATGTTATGACTGGTGCTGAAATAAAAGACCTGAGCAAACTCGACCTTCTTCCAAAATCTATTTTGATACTTGAACTAAAAAAATAGAATACCGATATTATAAAGATCTCTTAGATATCGGCATCTTTAGAAACATCCATAGCACTAAAAACTATGGATGTTTTTTTTTATAGATGCATCAGCAATTAATATTACAGTACTAATAGTTTGCAATCTGAAATAATTAGAAATATATATACAGTTTCAGGTAGAAAAAACATCAAGAAATGGAACAATCGATTGTTTATTTTTATAAATTTACAGAGCGATTAACAAAAAAAGATGGACTTTGAAGTTATATTCAAAAATTTGAAAAAAAAGATACTGCCAAGATTCGGAGCTAAATACAATTATATGAGCAGCATACATACTATATACTGCCTTCCAAAAAAGTTCGTCAATATGTTAAAAACACCCGCGCTTACCTGCTTGTAAGAATAATTTACTATACATTAGTATCATGCAATTTCACCCGTATATCATACCTCTATTCATTTCATTTGCTACATCCTTGTCGCTGTCTATCATGCTTTACAAAGACAGGAAAAGTAAAGGTATAAAGTTTCTGATTGCCATACTTATTGGGTTTTCTATTTGGTCAGGTATATATATATTTCAATGGATAAGCACCTCAGAGCGCATAGCAAGTTTTCTTCTTCTGCATACATTTATAGGAGTGTATATAGCCGTTCATAGTCTATTATATTTTACGCTCAATTATATAGGTGTTTCAAAAAAAATATTTCAACAAGTTTTCTACACATTAACAATTCTGGGAATTGTATTTCTGTTGATAATTATTTCAGACAATCTGCATAAGCTTACCATTTCAAATGCTCATATGGAACTTAGAGGCGGCAACATGGAGCTGGTATTTGAAAGAGGTCCCGTGTTTATGCTTCTGGGAATATTTTATCCAGCATTCATAAGTTTTGTTACACTCGCAATTCTTATATACGAGTACATCAGAAGCAACAGATACAATAAACCACGCATATTTCTGATCATCCTTGGAACCATTGTACCCTGGTTCTTCTCTATCATTTCGCTAACTGTACCCAATTTAAATCCCAATCAGGATCTGGCACCAATTGGCATACCCTTTACTGCCGCCATACTTACGTTGGGTGTATATAGGTACAATTTATTGGAGTTCATGCCAGTTATAAGCAGTAAAATCATCAATGATTTTCCGGAGGGAGTATTTATACTCAATGAAAACAATGCTATATTGGAAATGAACCCAATAGCCGAATCTGACTATGAGCGTTATATGAAAGATACAAGCGATACGATTGGTAAATTTGATCTTCAGAACGTATTATCCCCGGCATTGAAAGAAGATTTTAAAAATAAATTGAAGAGCAACCCAAAACTCATCACCCTTATAGGACAACTCACAAACGGAAAATTCTACGACATACGAATAAGTATGTTGCATAACAAAAATAACAACCTGATTGGAAGCCTGATAATATACCGTGATATTACAGACCTCGAAACAGCAAAGGAAACTCTAAAAGATATAAACATTAAACTGCTAGAAACCAATAAAACCAAAGACTTACTCTTCAAAATCATTTCTCACGATTTGCGTGGTCCGATTGGCAGTCTTAGGGCACTTATAGAACTTATGATTACAGACGACAAATCGTTTAGTAGTGCTCAAAAAACCAACCTCGACCATATTTATAAAACAAGTGACAATGTATACCGCCTGCTTACTAATTTACTTGATTGGTCAAAAAATCAATTAAATGAGATGGTATTAACTCACAAAATTAATCTGGTTTACAATACCATCGACGAAACAATCAACCAATTGAAACCCATTTCGGAAATAAAACATATAACTATTTTCAACCATTCCAAACCAGATATTACCGGATACTATGATGAACAATCGGTGATGATAGTACTCAGAAATATACTTGCGAATGCCATAAAATTCTCAATGAACGACTCCATCATTGACGTAAATGTGAACCGGCACAAGGCGGACATCCTGATAACTCTTACTGATTATGGAGTTGGAATGGAACCATCTGTATTGAATCAGATTAACCAAAAACAATTTGTAAACTCGAGTCATGGTACTAACAATGAAATAGGTTCAGGGCTAGGGCTCTTTCTTTCGCACGATTTGATAGCACTCAATAAAGGTAATATGTGGGCCACAAGTACACAAGGCAAAGGCACTAGTTTTTTCATTACCATTCCAGCTACTGACACTCAAAATTAACCAAAAGTTTTTCGCTCACACAACCATTCGAATTCTTCATGCATCTATAGGTAAAACTACTTTATCTTATAGTTGTTATGAGGAATATATTATTACATTCTGTTTTCATGTTCGGGTTTATACTCACATTAGTAGGTTGTTCCAAAGAAGAAACTGTGCAAGCTCCAGCCTTGCCCCCTCTGGAAAGTATGCAAATATCCTTCGAAAATTTTAGTACCTCAAAAAAAGGAATAGCCGGCAATACAAATTTCAATACCGCTGCACTTCATGCTGTTGTATGGCATTCGCTAATAGCTGGGACGTTGGTTGTACCTATGGCTGCTTTCAACGAATCGTTCAAACACCAGGCAGTAGTCAAAGATGAAAGCCGATGGGCATGGCCATACGATTTCTCTATAGGGACGATGGTTTACAATGCCGAACTCGGCGCCACGTTCAGTAACGGGGTATATGATTGGCAACTCAGAATCTCAAAGTCAGCAGGTTTTCAGAATTTTATATGGATTACCGGAACAATGAACCAAAACGGATCATCCGGTAATTGGCTGATATACGAAAGTCCACTCAACCCCATTGCTATATTGAAAATAGAATGGAGTAAAAATACCGATGGTAGCATTCATTTCGTAAAATATGAAACGCTGAAAATAGGTTCTGCGTCCTACGGAAGTACTTTAGAATGCGGGAAAAACGACATTACTGAGTTCGATACCTATTTCAAAATCACAAACAATGCACGTAATTCGGTAGTTGAAATCGAATTCAATAGTAATATACACAACGGAAGAATAAAAGATAATTTAAATTTTTCGGACTCTGACTGGCATTGCTGGAATTACCAGAAGTTCGATATCAGCTGTGAATAAAACCTCACAGAAGTCCTGTTAACCTGAACGTTGGTAAGTTTTACTTACCAGCGTTCTTCTTTTTGGGTGAAAACAAATCAATTTTCATCCAGCAAATCGGGTCTCAGCGTACGCGTACGAATGAGCGATTGTTCAAACTCCCATTTCTGAATCAGGGCATCGTTGCCCGAAAGCAGTACATCGGGGACTTTCCAACCGTTGTATTCTGCTGGGCGTGTATATACAGGAGGTGCAAGCAGACCATCCTGAAACGAATCGGTAAGAGCCGACATTTCGTCTGACATTGCACCTGGCAACAAGCGAACTACGGCATCGGACATAATGAGGGCTGCCAATTCGCCACCCGTGAGCACATAGTCGCCCACCGAATACTCGTGTGTAATAAGATGCTCGCGGATACGGTGATCTATGCCTTTGTAGTGGCCACAAAGTATGATTATATTTTCAAACGTACTCATGCGGTTTGCCGCTTTCTGGCTAAACCTTTCACCATCGGGCGAAGTGTAGATGATGGCATCGTATTTTCGTTGCGATGTAAGGTGATTTAGTGCCTTTTCTATAGGCTCTATGAGCATGACCATGCCGGCACTGCCACCATATGCATAATCGTCTACCTTCTTGTGCTTATCCGTTGTGAAATCACGGATGTTGTGTGCATATATTTCCACCAGTTTTTTCTCGCGTGCTCTTTTGATGATCGAAAAATTGATGAAAGGGTCAATTATTTCAGGGAAAATGGTAAGTATATCAATTCTCATGATCATTCTTTTTTGGTGAAAGCCCCAATTCGGCACCTTTTGCAATCACAAAATCATATGCTTGCTCGTAGGTATTGCTTATTTTGCCATCCAGAATTTGGTCTTTGAGATCATTTTTGATAATGCCCACCACCCTACCGGGTTCAATACCAAAAATTTCCATGATTTGGTCGCCACTTATGGCAAATTTCATATTCCGTATGGCGTCCTTTTCTTCAATTTCTTTGAGCTTGGAACGTACCATTTTAAGGTTCGACATGTGCTGACGTACCTTTTTATCGTTTTTAGAAGTGATATCGGCTTCGCAAAGTGTCATCAGGTCGTCTACATCGTCGCCGGCATCATACAGCAAGCGCCTGATTGCCGAATCTGTGACCCCATCCTCAACCAACGCAATTGGCCGTAAATGCATGTTCACGATTTTCTGTACATATTTCATCTTTTCGTTGGTAGGCATTTTCAGCCTGCGAAAAATATCTGCTACCATATATACACCCACTACTTCGTGCCCATGAAAAGTCCAGCCAATGCCTTTGTAGAACTTCTTGGTACGAGGCTTGGCTATATCGTGCAAAAGAGCAGCCCAGCGCAAATATAAATTATTGGTTTTGGGCACAATTTGGTCTACAACCTGCAAGGTGTGATAAAAATTATCTTTGTGCGCATTTCCATCTATCACCTCTACCCCACGCATAGCGGATAGCTCAGGCAAAATGATGGGCAAAATGCCCACTTTTTGCAACAAACTGAAACCTACTGATGGACGTTCGGACATCAATATTTTTTCCAATTCCTTGTTCACCCTTTCCATCGACACTATTTTTATGCGCTCGGCATTCCGGGTAATGCTCTCAAGCGTTTCGTCGTGTATACGAAAAGCCAGCTGGCATGCAAACCTGATGGCTCGAAGCATACGCAACGGATCATCAGAAAAAGTGATATCAGGATCGAGCGGTGTGCGTATGATGCGGTTTTCAAGATCAGCTATACCACCAAATGGATCAACCAGTTGTCCATATTTTTTGGGTGAAAGATCAATGGCTAAAGCATTTATGGTAAAATCGCGCCTGTTTTGATCGTCCTCGAGGGTGCCATCTTCTACAATCGGCTTTCTCGATTCGCGGTTGTACGATTCTTTGCGTGCACCTACAAACTCATACTCTATATCGTGATGCTTAAACATGGCAGTGCCAAACGATTTGAAAAAGGTGACAGTTCCTCTTGCACGCACACGCCTGTGGGCCAGATGCGCCAAATCAATGCCACTACCCACCACTACTATATCAATATCTTTAGATGGCCTACCTAAAATCATATCGCGAACATATCCTCCCACAACATAGGCTTCCAGGTTGGTCTCGGATATAATTTCGGATATGGTTTTTAAAACTACGTTCTTTAATTCAAATACTTTCATAAGGCTACAAAAGTATAAAAAGTATGAAATCATACGTATACGCTTGTATTTTCTTTCTTGCACAAAATATTACATGACAATATGTACATATATTCATGACAAAATATCTTGATGTTTTTAAATTTTATGATAAAATTTCCTATATTTGAACTTGGAATAATATTTGACCAAAGACCAAAAACATAAATACATCTTTTAAAAACTCACTCAATGGCAAAAGTTGAATTTCTTACAGAAAGCACATTCAAAACAAAAGTATTCAATTACGAGAAAAATCAAGAATGGAAATACGAAGGCTCAGTACCTTGCCTGATAGATTTCTACGCAGACTGGTGCCAACCCTGCAAAATGATTGCTCCTATACTCGAAGAGCTTCAGAATGAATACGGCGCAAGTTTACAAGTATACAAAATAGACACCGAACAAGAACGCACACTGGCTGGCATGTTTGGCATACAAAGCATTCCATCCCTGTTGTTTGTGCCTGTAGGCGCACAGCCTCAGATGGCAGTTGGCGCATTGCCAAAAGATACCCTCAAAAAAGCCATCAAAGATGTGCTGAACGTATCGGCTCCTACAAAATAAGAAACATTTGTATCAATGATTAGAAAGTAATCGGGTGACTGGGAGTCACCCGATTACTTGTTTTACAGGCCATGCAACCAGCCCTGACAAGGTTTTGAACCTTGTCAGGGCTTTTTCACACCAAAAAGGGATGAACACAAGACACCCCTTTCTTGTTTTAATGAACGACCAGATGCCAAAGGCATCACAGGTTTATAGAAAATGTAGGAGGTAGCTTGTACGACCTCTATGAGGTCGAAGAATTGTTTGTGTAAATCCGTTCTTTAAACCTTGTATCCCTTCGGGATACCCAAGCGATTTTATGAGTGTGGCTCGGATAGTAAGCAGGTGACTTGGAGTCACTTGCTTACTTATATCTTATTGGGGTTTTGTCGGTTGTCCCAAAAATAAAGTACGTCAATTTCATTTTCCGTATGACGTACCCGATAAAACAAGCTAATCAAGCGGTTCACATATCCTTTTCTGATTTGTTTATTTTTAGCCGAAGCTTTGTACATATAAGGATTTTGGCTAATGCCTTCAATGGTTTTATCGGTTTGTTCAATAAAATTTTCAACTTCTTTCTTCGTCCAATTATTTAATAACCAATCCAGTATCCGCTCAAATGAATCTTTGGCTGCGGGCGTCCAATTAACTTTCATGGTTCAAATATTTCGCTTTAATATTTTGCATGACATCTCGGTGCGACGTAAAATTTCCGGCATCGGCTTGTTTTACCGATTCTTGAATATCATTTTGCACAAAATCGGGCAGCTCGTCCCAAAAATCGGTGGATACGGAACATCAATCAGCTTGAATAAATCAGTTTTGAGGTCTATGGTATTCATGTCGGTTCAATATTTCAGTACTCTAAGGCAATAGCATATAGCATAGCACTTTGTTTTGTGCAAATTTACGAAAAGATTTTAAAAATTTGGTTGAGGTCGGGTATTAGTTACAAGCCATGCCTACGGCATTTTTTAGGGCTAATGCATATTTTCCGTGCATTCCCATTCACGGCAACCGTCGGGTCATCGCTAAGCGATTGCTCGGATTGTAAGCGGGTGACTCCAAGTCACCTGCTTACTACTTTAATGAACGACCAGATGCCGAAGGCATCGTAGAATTATAGAAAATTTAGGAGGTAGCTTGTACGACCTCTACGAGGTCGAAGAATTGTTTGTGTAAATCCGTTCTATAAACCTTGTATCCCTTCGGGATACCGAAGCGATTTTTATGAGTATAGCTCGGATAGTAATCAGGTGACTTGGAGTCAGCCTATTACTAGTTTAATGAACGACCAGATGCCGAAGGCATCGTAGGTTTATAGAAAATGTAGGAGGTAACTTGTACGACCTCTACGAGATCGAAGAATTGTTTGTGTAAATCCGTTCTATAAAGCTTGTATCCCTTCGGGATACCCAAGCGATTTTTATTAGTGTGGCTCGGATAGTAATCAGGTGACTTGGAGTCAGCCTATTACTACTTTAAT
>JFJP01039122.1_pt1 | contig 14780 bp, 10 predicted proteins | sample 431651 | NCBI WGS metagenome assembly JFJP01 (sample SAMN02602958, study PRJNA72255) | Microbial mat metagenome, whole genome shotgun sequencing project. | biome: fresh water; feature: sink hole; material: water; isolation source: purple microbial (photo- and chemosynthetic) mats found in...
GTTTTTTTGCTCAATGGTACCAGATGTACACCAAGCAACATACATGATAACATTACGTAGCAGTACATCATGATACATTTATCAGTGTTGACTACAACAAATGAACACTTTTTCTCCTAGGATATGTTTTTTTCTTGATGGTACCTGATGTACACCAAGCAATGTACATGATAACATTACGTAGCAGTACATCATGATACATTTATCAGTGTTGAGTACAACAAGTGCACACTTTTTCTCCAAGGATATGTTTTTTTGCTTGATGGTACCAGATGTACACCAAGCAACATACATGATAACATTACATAGTGGTACAATACAGTACATTTATCAGTGTTGAGTACAACAAGTGAACAATTTTCCTCCTAGGATATGTTTTTTTGCTCAATGGTACCAGATGTACACCAAGCAACATACATGATAACATTACGTAGCAGTACATCATGATACATTTATCAGTGTTGAGTATGTTTTTCTTGATGGTACCTGATGTACACCAAGCAACATATATGATAACATTACATAGTGGTACAACACAATGCATTTATCAGTGTTGAGTACAACAAGTGAAAACTTTTTCTCCTGGGATATGTTTTTTGCTTGATGGTACCAGATGTACACCAAGCAACATACATGATAACATTACATAGTGGTACAATATAGTACATTTATCAGTGTTGAGTACAACAAGTGAAACATTTTTCTCCTAGGATATGTTTGCTTGCTCAACGGCACCAGATGTACACCAAGCAACATACATGATAACATTACATAGTGGTACAACACAATACATTTATCAGTGTTGAGTACAACAAATGAAAACTTTTTCTCCTAGGATATGTTTGCTTGCTTAGCAGTATCAGATGTACACCAAGCAACATACATGATAACGTGACATAGTGCTACAACACAATGCACTTATCAGTGTTGAGTACAACAAGTGAAAACTTTTTCTTATGGGATATGTTTGTTTGCTTGGCAGTATCAGATGAACACCAAGGAATGTACATGATAACATTCCATAGCAATACAACACAATACATTTATCAGTGTTGAGTACAACAAGTGAACACTTTTTCTCCTAGGAGATGTTTGTTTGCTTGGTGGTAATGGATGTACAACAAGCAACATACATGATAACATTACATAGCAGTGCAACACAATACATTTATCAGTGTTGAGTACAACAAGTGAACAATTTGTCTCCAAGGATATTATTTTCTTGATGGTAGCAGATGTACACCAAGCAATGTACATGATAACATTATGTAGCAGGAGATCATGATACATGTATCAGTGTAGAGTACAACAAGTGAACACTTTTTCTCCTAGGATATGCTTGTTTGCCTAATGGTACCAGATGTACACCAAGCAACATACATGATAGCATTACATAGCAGTACAACACAATATGTTTATCAGTGTTGAGTAGAACAAGTGAACATTTTTTCACCTAGGATATGTTTGTTTCCTTGGTGGTACCAGGTGAACACCAAGCAATGCATATTATAACATTATGTAGTAGTATATCATGATACATTTATCAGTGTTGAGTACAACAAGTGAACAATTTTTCTCCTAGGATATGTTTGTTTGCTTGGTGGTACCGGACGTACACCAAGCAATGTACATGATAACATTATAATGTTGTCATCTATGTTGCTTGTTTTACATCTGGTACCATCAAGCAAAAAAAATATCCTAGGAGAAAAAGTGTTCACCTGTTGTACTCAACACTGATAAATGTATCATGATATACTGCTATGTAATGTTATCATGTACATTGCTTGGTGTACATCAGGTACCATCAAGAAAAAAACATATCCCAGGAGGAAAATTGTTCACTTGTTGTACTCAACACTGATAAATGCATTGTGTTGTACTGTTACATAATGTTATCATGTATGTTGCTTGGTTTACATCTGGTACCACCTAGGAAACAAACATATCCTAGGAGAAAATGTTTTCAATTCTTGTACTCAACACTGATAAATGTGTTGTATTGCACTGCTGCATAATGTAATCATGTACAATGCTACATGTACATCTGGTACCATCAAATGAAAAAACATATCCTAGGAGAAAAGGTGTTTACTTGTTGTACTCAACACTGATAAATGTATTGTGTTGTACCACTACATAATGTTTTCATGTATGTTGCTTGGTGTACATTTGGTACCATCAAGCAAAAAAATAGGAGAAATTTTTTTCACTTGTTGTACTCCACACTGATAAATGCATTGTGTTGTACCACTATGTAATGTTATCATGTATGTTGCTTGGTGTACATCTGGTACTGTTGAGCAAACAAACATATCCTAGGAGAAAAAGTGTTCAATAGTTGTACTCAACAGTGATAGATGTATTGTGTTGTATGGCTACATAATGTCATCATGTACATTGCTTAGTGTATGTCCGGTACCAACAAGCAAACAAACATATCCTAGGAGAAAAATTGTTCACTTGTTGTACTCAACACTGATAAATGTATTTTGTTGTCCTGTTTTGTAATGTTACCATGCACATTGCTTGGTGTACATCCGGTACCACCAAGGAAACAAACATATCCTAGGTGAAAAAATGTTCACTTGTTCTACTCAACACTGATAAATGTATTGTGTTGTACTGCTATGTAATGTTATCATGTATGTTGCTTGGTGTACATCTGGTACCATCAAGCAAAAAAACATATCCCAGGAGAAAAAGGTTTTACTTGTTGAACTCAACACTGATCAATGCATTGTGTTGTACCACTATGTAATGTTATCATGTACATTGCTTGGTGTACATCTGGTACCATTGAGCAAAAAAACATATCCTAGGAGAAAAAGTGTTCACTTGTTCAACTCAACACTGATAAATGTATTGTGTTGTACTGCTATGTATTGTTATCATGTACATTGCTTGATGTACATCTGGTACCACCAAGCAAACGAACATATCCTCGGAGAAAAAGTTTTCACTTGTTGTACTCAACACTGATAAATGTATTGTGTTGTACCACTACATAATTTTATCATGTACATTACTTGGTTTACATCTGGTACCATCAAGCAAAAATGTATCCTAGGAGAAACAGTGTTCACTTGTTGTACTCAACACTGATAAATGTATTGTGTTGTACTGCTATGGAATAATATCATGTACATTGCTTGGTGTTTATCTGATACTGCCAAGCAAACAAATATATCCTAGGAGAAAAAGAGTTCACTTGTTGTACTCAGCACTGATAAATGTATTGTGTTGTACTGCTTTGTAATGTTATCATGTACATTGCTTGGTGTACATCTGATACTGCCAAGCAAACAAACATATCCTAAATGAAAAAGTGCTCACTTGTAGTACTCAACACTGATAAATGTGTTGTGTTGTACTGCTATTCAAAGTTATTGTGTAGATTGCTTGGTGTACATCTTGTACCATTGAGCAATCAAACATATCCTAGGAGAAAAAGTTTTCACTTTTTGTACTCAACATGTATAAATGTATTGTGTTGTACTGCTGTGTAATGTTATCATGTATGTTGCTTGGTGTACATCCAGTACTGCCAAAAGAAACATATCCTAAGAGAAAAAGTTTTCACTTGTTGTACTCAACACTGATAAATGTATTGTGTTGTACTGCTACGTAATGTTATCATGTACAATGCTTGGTGTACATCTGGTACCATCAAGGAAAAAATCATATCCTAGGAGAAAAAGTGTTCACTTGTTGTACTCAACACTGATAAATGTATTGTGTTGTACTGCTATGTAATGTTATCATGTACATTGCTTGGTGTACATCCAGTACTGCCAAGCAAACAAACATATCCTAGGAGAAAATGTGTTCACTTGTTGTACTCAACACTGATAAATTTATTGTGTTGTACTGCTACATAATGTTATCATGTACATTGCTTGGTGTACATCCAGTGCTGCCATGCAAACATAAATATCCTAGGAGAAAAGTGTTCACTTGTTGTACTCAACACTGATAAATGTATTGTGCTGTACCACTATGTAATGTTATTATGTGTGTTGCTTGGTGTACATTTGGTACTGCTGAGCAAACAAACATATCCAAGGAGAAAAAGTTTTCACTTGTTGTACTCAACTCTGATAAATGTATTGTGTTGTACCGCTATGTAATACTTTGATTTCTACTGTAAGTAAGTTACATGGTGAGGTTAAATACTTACATATACCTGCTGGTAAATCTTACATGTACATGCAAGACTTACATATTTGCAGCCTCTGATGTTGTTTCATCACTTCCATCTTCCATTATAGTTTTATTCAAATTGCAATAAATTACCAGTTCTTTTGGAACATTGTGTTTTAGCCATTCCAGTTTCCAGACCCCACATTGGAATATCAGAATGACCAGATTTATGGAAATTCCTGGAATTCTGATTTCCATTACAAATTACTTCCAAATTCCAGACCTCATAGCAGAATGCTGGAAACTAGAAATGCCAACTAAGAACCACTGTTGTAATGTCTTTAAGCTTTGGCTCCAGGTTTGTTGAGCCTCCACACTTGGCCATTGCATAATATGGGCTTTGTCTTCCACCTTGGTTTCACATTGTGGGCATTGCAAGACAGACCAAAATTGCCATCTTGCCATATTCTTGCCATGTGCAAAGAAACCCAATGTGTGCTTTACCACCCATTGCCATTGCATTGTGCTTGACTTGGTATAGGCCTGCCCCGGTCCTCTCCAATCAGTGGAATGCCACAAGGAATCTGAGAGTCAAAACTTTTTTCCAATATTTTTTGGTTGGCAACCCATTAATGTGCACATGGAGTATGACTGACAGTTGCTTGACTATATGTTTGGGACCAATAGAGCAAATCCAACCTTCTCCTGGGAGTTGATATTGTGCTATTCTGTGGTACTCCAGATCAACTTTGGCTTTGACAAGAAGATTGGCCTCAACATGCAACCAAGCATCTCTAGGTAAGACTGTAGTCAGTTTGCCATCTTGGTGTCCTTTGACATGGTTCAAATGTATTTGAATGATAATTTGTCTCATTTTTGTCTTGACAGCTGTTAACAGGTCTGCATGAGGTTCTGTCAGTAGTACTGGGTGCTCAAATTTGATCCAGTCTAAGACTGATTTTCCATTGCAGACAAGATGACACAACATTCCTTTTTTCCTGGGAACTAATGCTTTCAGAGTTAGCAGAACTCCATAGATGCCTGCTGGTTTGCTCTGGAATGAGCTATGATCTTCCAGGCTGCCTGGAGTAATGATTGTTCTGGTAACTCAGGATTGTGAAGTATGTCCCTCAATGATCCATGCTGCTGCTCCCACCCCATCCCAAAAGGATCCATCACTCACTGCAAAGCCATGGTTCTCTTTGTGCTCATTGCATAGCTTGGTCAGACTGCCAGAGAATTGGAGTTGTAATAGCCAGTCTTTGGCCAATTTGCTGTGAATTAACTTATCAGTACCCTCAAGTTTGGCTTGGCAGTCAAGAATGTGCACATATCCAGACAGAACCATTTGCTGTCCTCATTGTATAATGACTGCTCATTGTAAGTTCTGGCAAAGTGGTTTGGTTTCCAAGGGCTGGCCTTCTGTTGTTGATGAGTTCTCAAACAAGAAGGGAGATAAGGAAAATATAACCATACATCCAAAACATGTTTCCAAACTTGGTTAACTGCTAGCTCATAGAACCATCCATCAGTCAATGGGAGCCATTTCCCTAAGGGTTGGCTGAGGCATCACCATTGGTCCAGCCCAAGGCACTTCTGTAGAGCACTTTGCCACTGGCTCCAATCACTGTGTGCAACCACTTTTGGTGGCCAGTGAAAGGATGATTCCATAGGGTTCCATCTGTCCCATGCTTCTTTCAAGATTTCCTTTCCAGAGCTGTCACTTATGTCCAATACCCAAATCACCTGCAGAAACATATGGCAGTGAGTGAGAGCACACAGTTCTTGTCCTTGGTACCCAGATGTTGTGAAAAAACTCTCATCAGTTCTATGTCATTGGAACAATTAGGTTGGAACTCTGGAAGATCAGATTGAATTTGTATGTTGTACTGCAAACAATCTAGCCATATCCATTTTACCCATGTCTCAGTTATTACAGGTTCAAACAGACCTGGGGTCATCATAAGTTTGCCAGGCCCATTTCCAATTCCATTGCCTCCACTGATGCTCTTATCAATACTCCAGTCATCTCTGCCATCTGTGGGCCCTATCATGAGAGCATTGTTAACTAAGTGATCATTTGTTTGGTGTATAAGTTTGGCACATTGAGGCCATGCACAATTGCCTGAGGCATGGATCACACACAACCAATTTTAGGCAATCCAGCTTGCAAGATTGGCTTCATAATCTTGGAACATTGGTGCTTGGTGAAGTTTGTCACTGCTAGAGGATATGCCAACTTTCAGAGGATTGAGCTCCTCAAACTAAAAAAGGCATTGTTGTGTGTAAGATGTGCTCATTCCATGTGGATCTTCCATTCTGTCACAGCTTTTTTAAATATTGAGATTCTTTGTTTGAGTTGCTATCAGGAGTGAGTTGTACTCCTAATGTTCAGCAAGCCTCTGTTACCTCCAACCACAGAATCAGATTAAATTGTCCTTGTGAATCACAAACTTGAGGACTGCTCTGATGTGTTGAGTTGGCCAATAGCTCCATTTGCCTTTGGACCTCAATAAGGTACCAAAAACATTTTTATGGAATGAGTGCTCTACCCATTGTTCTTAATAAACCTTCCCAGTTGGTGACTGACTGCTGCATGTGTGTTGCTGTTTGCTCCACTGTCGGTTGTCTGGAAATGCAGAAATTGCTGTCATTGACAAATGCAAAACCACTGATGGATTTCCTATATGCATTATTGCACAACTCACCATTACCAAAAACCATCTTCTTTCATGATTTTGAAATGTGGTCTCACTGTCACCCAGATGGCTGGCCCTGTTCTGTTGCATTGTCCAATACCAGCAACTGGTTGGGCCCATGTTGCTTGACTGGCAAATTGTTGGGAGTCTCAATGCACCATGCATGTGTGATGTTGCATCCCTTGAACAGTATCTAGCATACTCAGAACCAATGCTTTAGATGCCCCCATATGGCACATACATAAGGCCACAATCAACAAAATAATTTGGTCATAGCAATTGTTTGCATCATTTGAGCAGAGAGCTGCAGGTTCCCATCTCAGGTGGACAACATCATACCACAACCTCTTATTCAAACATGGTGTGATTGCATCTTTGAAGCAATGACTTCTGTATTGCTCATTGGCCAATAAGTAAGCCAGTTCTGCTTTCTTCATAAACACCTGGCCAATCCATTTGTTGTTTTGATTGCAATCTGCTTCAAACAGGAGGATAATTGTCAGGCATTCCACATCAATATTACCTGGGGCCTTTTCCAACATCACATTCAGACCATGTCTCCAATGGTTGGGAGAATAGCCAGTTGTCACCAATATCATTGCCATCTGAGCATTGAACTTGGTGACATGCTCATCTTGTGTACCAGCCATATAGTGCCAAAAATGGACAGTAGAATACAAGGGATGTTTTCTCCCATGCATGTCTCCAGCCATAGATATATTCTGCCAATGTAGGGGGAGCCAATCCCTGGCACATCTGATGGTTTTTGGAGATGGTTTAAGACCTTCTTGGCTTATGGGTCACAGGTGTTTAGATGGATAAATTTACCTCCTAGAACCTCCTCAAATGCCTATTGGCAGACCCCAAGTTCACCAAGTATCTCCCACAATAGTGATATGAAGCATGGAGTTTGGTTGGCCTGAGTGAACCTCCTTCCCACTTTTGCAAGGCAGGCTTGTTCTAGCACTTATTTGGTCATGCATTCCTGGCAGCTATTGCCACTTGCCACCAGTTTGCTCACAATTGCTAAAAGATTGATGTGATGCCAACCTTACCTAATGCACATTTTACTTCCCAAGCAGTTGGATTCATTTATGGCTCCTAATTTGTTTCCAAAGGGCTTTCTTTTTCCATCTGGTCAATTAGGCCTGTGCATCAATCAATTGTCCTATCTAGGTGTTATGTGAGCACTTGCTATGGTTTTGTTTAGCAAGCCCCTGAAAGTGTTGTTGATAAGTTGACAATGGGCCATCCAAAAAGCATGGCCAATATAGAGCAATTATTCATGTGATTTGAGCTTCTTTTCCTTTGAGTCATATCCAGCTCCATCTACCTAGCTCAGAAGGATTGTCTCCCGCCTTTTATACATGATGAGCCAAGTGGTTGAACACAGTGACTCCAGTACCTCCAGGCTGAACAACCCCTGAGTGTCAATCTAAGCAATTGTACCCTAAACTCCATTGAACTGCTTTCTACCACCCTCAAGTTTTCTGTGGGAGGCACTGAGAGTATTCAACAAGGTCTCAGCATATTCCAAGCTTGACCATTTCAAAAATATTGATTTTATTTGTGTTATTAACCAACAAGCTAACTCCAATTTCATGTTGCTTGCATCTTGATCTTTAGATAATCCTGCAATGTTTTGGAAGACAATTTGTACTGTCTCCGCTTTTTTGTTTCTAACATGTTACCACAGCAATCCTGACTCCTGTGGCTACTTGCCCCCTCATCTGAGGTAGAAACCAGGATGTCCACAACTGGGTGGTTCCATTTCAAGCACAGCACTACATTGCATGTTCTGGCCCTCACAACCAGCATGGCTGCACCTCATCATCATGGTTGGTTGCTGGATTCACTCCTGCAGCCTCCAGCTTGGCATTGTGTTGTTGGGGGAGTTTGAGAAGATGTAAATTGGTCCATTTGTGCTGCAAGTTGATCAAATTGATCCAGCAATTGTTTGTTTTTTGAGTTTGATCTGAGACACTGGCTCCATTAGCTGAGAGATTGCTGAATTCTGTGATGCCATGGTGGTTGCATCCGTATCTTTGGGTTTCTGTTTCTCTGCATCCTGAGATTGATTGGAAGATGAGGAATTCTTTCAGACTGACTTCAGTGTTTTATTCTTGTGACTAACTGCAGTCTTGACTGTAGAAACTGAGTCATCCATTGATTTGCCATCCACTTGGGTCTGCTTGCATTTCAGGGTGGGGGCACAATATCCACCACCCAATATAAATCATCAGTGTCAGTATTAGTCAAAGCTAACATTCTATCACTTGCATTCTTGATACATTTGTCCTGTGGGTCCCAATATGCATTGACAGCTCAGGCTTGGGCTGCTGGCTTAAAAACCATTGTGCAATAATGGGGTCCATTTGGTCCCCTTTTTCCTTACTGATTTTCTACTGTAAATATGGAAGTAATGACAAGATCATTGCATGTGCATACAATTCTGCCAATTTCAAAACCATTAGGACATAGAAGGTTTCCCACCACAATTTGTCAATGGAGTGAAAGAGGGCAAATTTTCCATTGGTGGGATGTCAAATGGACATCATTGCATCTTGGAGCAACAACCACAAAATCCTGCTTCTAGTACTATCCAGGAGTTCTATTTCCCATGTCTTAATGAAGGTAAACTTGGTTTGGTTCCAAGTGTTTTGACAAGTGTAAAGCTTCTCAACATTTTTCCTTCTTTTGAGATTTAGAACCAAGTTGATTTCTGGCACCAGCCACATTTGAATATGCAATGGAAAGGCATGGTCTTCACTCTGACTTGTGTAGAGGGTCATAGTAGTTGTTTGGCCATCTTTACATCAAGTTTGTCTACAAAGATGGAGCACTTGGACCTGATCATCATCTTTCACTTTACCTTGGGTACCCATGTTGATCATCTTCCAGCAGAGACTGACTGGAATATCTTGAATGCATTCAGAGATCTGTTCCTTGAGCAGAACTGGGTCCATAGTGTTTGTAGAAAAAATCAACTTTATTTTATAGTATTCATTTCCATCATGTAGAAGACCCATACTATTGTTTAAAGAGCAATTATGGTGGCTTTCGAGTGTCTTTGGTCTGTGAGGATTTTCTGACAAAATAGTTTTGAATGTCCTGTGTTTGGAGGGTTGTTTGTTTATGTTCAGTGGCAATGTGGTTGTTAATAGTGTGGTGCTGTTTTGGATCCATTGTCTGATTGCTGGTATTGATTGTTTCATGATATTCAATTTGGTGTTTTTGTTGACTAGATGTTCCATTGAGGGTATCATTGCACTGTGTGTATGAGGTTGAGGACTTGTTGCTGAAGGTTACTGTGGTCATTGTCTGCTTGTGTTTTTGAATGGAGGTTGATATTTTGTTGGTTGTGGGTTGTTGCTTGGGAGTAAAGATTGTTCCATTAACATTGCCATTGCTGGTGTAGTTGATGTGGTGTGCCCATGAAACTGCATATGCACCCATAATATAATTGGTCCCACCCAATAGACTTCTGATCCTAGTAAAGCTGGTGTAAAACCTCTGGATATGTCCCATGTGGTTCTGGTAAGGGAGTGTTGAATTGGATTGAACAGAAGCCTTGCCGCAGCATTTGGTAGATGTTGGGATCAACATTGTGTCACAGATACAATTTTGTCGAATTCTGCTGAAGAGTGTGGAATAAGTTTGGTTGGTGATGTTGGCACTCTAGGAAATGCCAGAAATCTTTGTCTTGTTTGCAGCAGGAGGGGCATAGGGTGGTCATGGCTGTTCCACTGGTGTGGTAACTGTTATTAAGCAATAGCCAATCATGAAGAAACTTCTGTAATCTCTAGTGATCATTCATTGTAAAGCAGTTCATTGCAAGTGGGAGTACATTCCAGTTAATATTGTCACAATTGTGGTTATTCCATTGGTGTTTTTCCATCATGTATTCTTGGTAGTTAGGCATGACATAGTGTTTGTAGAAAATAAAGCCATTAGATTGACACTGGTTTTTTGGATTGCAGGGACACTTCCCAGAGGCCAAACTTCTTCTCCTTGCACCATGGGCTAAGTTTCTTAATAAACGTGCTGAGCGGCATACTCAATCCAATCAGCAATGCCATGTATACATTGCCGCCTTTTGCTTGGGGTTTTGCTTGTGGGAAATAGGGTAGCCAGTCATCTATCTCCTCTGGAAGACTATTGAGATCCACCACTCCCAGGGTAAATATTTATAGTTGCTGAGATTATAAAGAAAAATGAACTTCTTGTCTTCTTTGCCTGCTGCTTTGATAAAGTCAGCCAGACAATCAAACATGGCATCTGCCACCCTGCCTGCATTTTCAGGCGGAGGAATCTTTAGGTTGGCCCATAATATGAAGGGATGATCATTGTCAGGCTCTCTTTGGATAGTTCTTGACTAAAAGATGGGGATACTATAAAGTCCTCATTCTCAAAGTCAATCTCTTTGGCTTCAGATGATTTTGCAGGTGAGCCTTTGTCCTTCTCTGCTGGAGGATTGACTGCATCACTGCTTCTGGTGGTGCTTGCTGAGCCACCTTGTGAGGCATCATTCATGGTGGCATCCTCTTCCTGCATCTTGTGGTGCACCAACAGTTTGTACAGGTTAAACAGAGTTGACATAACTGAATAGTTTTGGTAATCATGGAATCTTGTTCTTTGACAAAATGAAATACAGCAATGCTTGGGAAGTGTGTATGGGTACTCAGAGTGATTTGAGGGCCTTTTGTTTTGATAAAAAACCAGTCATTAGGCAGCTGCCATGGTGACCTTCCCTGGACCTTATTCCCATAGATTCCTATGGTCTTTTTGTTACTAGGTTTTTAGGCATCGTTACTAAAAAAGTGAGAACAATCAACCTACCATGGAACTTGCAGCTGAAAAAGGTTCCAATTTGTGCAGTTCAAGCAAAAAAACAAAAATAACAATCAACCTGTGGAAATAGTAAGAAGAGCTGTCATTCTACACCAGAAAAAAGCAACATACTGCACCAGGCAAAAGAGTGCAAAAACAACAAATAATCTGTGTGTTAGTCAAACCTTTTGAGGGAGCTTGCAATGTGAGGCATTTGCACTGAAAAAAAGCAAAACAAAAACAACAATCACTTGTGGAAAGCAGCACACTAAAAAACAAAAACAACAATCAACCTGTGCAAAAGAAAAGCAAACAAAGAAACCAAAATGACAATCAACCATGAAGAAACAAAAGCAGCATCAACCTGTGCAAAATCTGCCATCCAATTCAAGCCACTGGAGACAAATAAAACTGCTGCCCCTCAATGGCAAAAGAAAACAAAAAACAACAGTCCCTGTGCACAAAACAATCAACCTGTCATGTGAAGGAAATTCAGTGCAACATGCCAGAGTAGAAACAACCTGTGTGGCAGCCATTATCAGCTGAAATGTCATTGCCATAAAAGTGATGATGATGCCTAGCACCAACAACAAAACATTTGATGGCTGATTTACAACAATCAACAATCAACCACAACATCAACCACCACAACAATGACAATGACAAAAATAAAGACAACAAAACAGATGCATCAGAGCATGCAATTATGTAAGATTGGTGTTTGTGGTTAAGTGGAAAAGAGATCAAATAATTAAAAAATCCAATTTGATTATAACTGCTATGTGGGGTATTAGGCACACACATCTCACACTTTCCATCATTTGTCTGATTGTGTAGCTGTAGGATCCAAGGGATGGGTTATTGATGCCCGTTGACTAGCTAATCTGGTCTGATATTGCATGCTACCAATGATGATGTCACATCCAGATTACTGGTGATGATGTCATCAGTCTGCCAGTGGCAGGGAGCCTAGGGACTCTGGGTTACTGATGACATCATCTCCTGGTACCAATCTGCCAGGTCAGGTCAGGCCTGGGTTCAGGCCATAACACTCAAATTCAATCAGCTGTATTGAGGAATCAAACCTCGTCCCCTGGGGTCCACAACCAGGTACCAACCAACTAAACTAACCCACTGGTAAGAGATCAAATAATTAAGCAACATAAGTTGCTTAATTATTTGTATTCTCACTTAACTAAGTGAAGTTTTTTGAGATAATGAAGTGGGGCATTATTTTGTAAAACTTAATTTCTATTTAACAATTTCTTACTGAATTATTTCAAGAGAAATAGTTGATTAATTAGTCCTTAACTTACTTAATCATGTCATAAAGTCAAATATAAAGTAAGTACATTATTTAAGTCCTGAAATTATTAAAATTATTTAACACAAAGTTGCTTAATTTTGTAAGAATGTTAAATATTTATGCAAGATATGGTTACTTTACTCAGTAAACCAGTTAAGTAAGTTTGAACATAATTATTTAACCAAAGGTTAATTTATTAATCAACTTTGTTATACTTAGTTAAGTGATATTATCAATAAATTATTTGATATGTAATTACTAATTGACATTGAATGATTTATTGATATTCTTACTTGATTAAGTAAGAGTATTACTTCATTATGTCAACAACAAATAATTATTGTAAATTCAATATTTTACTCTTCAAATCAAATCACATATTAGCTTTTTATGGCTTGGTTAATAAGGCTACAATTACATTATATTTTGAAATATATATATGTTTAAGTGAAGTTGTCAAATTTAATTGGTTATAAGCTCCCAGACTGCCATAATGTTACAATTGTATGGCTCTTTTTCCTTTCTTGGGTTAGTCATTGTTGCAACACAATGAGATAAATATAATTCTTCTATCCTTCCACCATTTTTCAACCTATCTGCATTTACCTCTGCATGGAGGGCATTGAATCTCAATCTTCCTTCATCTATCCAACCACCAAAACACCTTGCACCATACACATTTTTGGTATATTTTCCCCAAGTTGCCTTCCTTTTTTTCTTTTTTGTACTATTGAGTTTATAGGTAGTTTCATTCTTATATGCTTCCAAATCCAATGTTGCCCAGTTATCCCAGTAATTTTCAATTAACAAATAAGTAAAGGCCTCATCAGAGACCATTGACTTTTCTGACACTTTCCACTTTATGCAGCCATCTCTCCATGTAGTACTACCAACCACTTTTGATAGGAATTCACCACAGAACAAATAAAAACACTCTTGATTCTCTCTCTTTTGTTGAATTGTTTCTAAAGTAGGCAGATTTTTGCTTCTATTAAATCTGTAGATCCAATGGGTAAAAATATGAGAAATCAACTGACATGAAATCATGTCCAACAAAAAACTTACTTAGGATTGATCTTTTGATGGCAGCTCCACAATTTGAGCACCTTTCATCCATCTTCTTTTTAACATGCACCTTCATTTGTTCCCACCATACAGCCTTGAATGGTTCTGGGATGTGCATCTCTTTGTATAGGATTTTTGCAATATTCCCCTCAAATGCCAATGTGACTGGTTTTCTTGGTTGTGTGTGCTTTGGTACTCAGAGTTGAGGACCACATGCCAGCACGTATCCCTTTGACCACTTGATAGCCTGCACCTTTGACCACAAAGGTAATCACAAAAGTCTGGGTAGACAAGAACTGCAAGAGACCAGTGTCTGGGGGAAGGTAAGGAGCAGTGCAAACAAGTCTCTCAAAGCAAAGAGCCAGTAAATGGGTTCAAAAGAGTGGCCACCCTGCACTCCAAGCCAGGAAAACAAATCCACGCAAGGAAACAAAGGAAAGTTGCAAAATACACAAACAAAACCAAGGCAAACCAAACAGAACCAGAATCCAACAAACCAAGACCAAAGAATAGTTTGTATAGGATACCACAGCCGACTTGACCAGAAACCCAGCCAAACAATGGACCAACAAAAGTCCAACACACCAGGAATCCAATCCAACAAGAGCAAGGATCAGAATCTGACAAAAACCTGCACTTAGATCCAGCAAGACCAACAGCCAGATCCAACAAAACCAATAGCTGAATTGGGCAACAATGACAGCCAAATCCAACAAAACCAACAGCAGAATCCAGCA
>JFJP01028188.1_pt1 | contig 14779 bp, 14 predicted proteins | sample 431651 | NCBI WGS metagenome assembly JFJP01 (sample SAMN02602958, study PRJNA72255) | Microbial mat metagenome, whole genome shotgun sequencing project. | biome: fresh water; feature: sink hole; material: water; isolation source: purple microbial (photo- and chemosynthetic) mats found in...
AGCGTTTCCTCAAAGACAAAATCATTGAAAGTCAGCATCACTTCTAACATTTAATGGATTCAATCCTGACAAATGGTTTCGTTATGAAATTCTCCCCTTCTCATAGAAATCTGAAAACATGGTTCTGATACAAAATTTAAACACTCTTGCTTTTTTTAAATGATACATTTCAAATCGAAATAATAACATTAATTCTCACTAAAGAAACCTTAAATTCTGATGAAAAAATCCTTATGAATACTAAAGAAATTATTATAAAAGAAAGCCCTTTTAAATTAGCTTATTTATATTGATCTCTTCAGAAAAATGAATATCATCGTTTTGATTGATGGAGCCCATACTGTTGGACAGCTTCTTTTGGATATTTCAGAAATAAACTTTGATTTTTATCAATCAAACTTCCATACCTCAAAACGAAGAAGATAAAGAAAAAAACACAATTCTATCAAAAACCTCAAAAAAAACAAGAAACTGTATAATTTTCTATGATGAATGCAGAGTTTAAAAAACATGGTAATAATATGATTTCAATCAAAGGACTTGTTGAAAATGAGAATTTAGTTCGAAGAAAACTGATAATAGTAGAAGTTCAGATGGTGAAAAAAGTCTCCAAAACCTCATTTTCATCTCTAGAAAGCAATACAAATTATAGAAAATTAAGTACAATTATTCTCTCAAATCTCCAAAATTTTAACTAAATTTGCTAAATGTTTATTCAATTTCGTGCTTATATCCTATTTTATCAAAGGACTTAAGAAAATCTATTGATTTGTTCTATAAACTAATCAAAACATACAAGGAATACTATGAAGTCCCAATGATTCAGCGATAATTTTACTGAAATATCAATAAAATTAAGGTTTTCTACAAAAATGCCTCTTTTGAGATAAGGTCCAAATTTAGTTAAGATTTTGAGAAATATTTCGAGATTTTTGTTTCAGACAAGAGAATTATGTTATATAAACGGCATAAACCTTTATATTTGATTTGATTCGTATGCATGAAAGCGTTCGCATCTTCAAGAGCCTTTTAATACGAGATAAAAGAAGCTTTTTTTAGAAAATATATGAGATTTGGGTTTATTGAAAACAACTTGAAATGAATTTCTTATCGATTGAGATGCATCTGATAAAGAAAATGCTGGTTTATAATAAAAAATCTGCTCAAATTATGCCAAAGTCTGTTGGATATAGAAGAACGGCGTTTAAAAGTAAAGTCTTTCTTCATAAAAAATAAAATTTTCTCTTTATATCCATCAGAATTCTCCTTTTTTTTTTCAAACAAAAGCTTTTTATTGTCAATTCGGCGTTTTTCCTTTAATTTTCATCATTTTTCTTTCATGATAATCTCTTCAAATTTAAATAAAGCTTGAATTTCTTTCAATAAAGCTTTTTTTATATATTTTCTCAGAGAAAAATCTCCGTTTCACTATTTTCTTCATTATTTATAAAGAAATTTCTTGTGAAAAATCAATTTTCTTTACGATTTCCTTCAATATCGCCTTCATCACTTTCATTCTTAATTTCTTCATTATTTCTCTTGAAAATCCCTTTTATTTAAACTAATTGTTTTCAAAAGAAAAATAATGCTTTAAATTCGAGTTTTCCTTTGAAATTTCTTCAATTTTCTCATTTTTTTAAATATATTAATAATTTTTTCCTTCTAATTTTTAAAAGTAAAACAAAAAAAATATTTTGTTTTATTTTTAAAAATAAACAAAATTTATAATAAAAAAATGAAAAAAAACTCAAAGCATATTTTTCGATACAACACACCCGACATCCCCGACAACTCTGAGCCCTCCCAGCCTTTTTTATTCTCCTCTTCAAATAATACCAATTACAATCCCTTTCCAAACCCTTCAAATTCTTCTTTTACAAACAAACAATCCTCCCAAAATTTTAGAAATTCCCCTCAAAACGAAGAAGATGAGGAAAAAACACAATTCCGTCAAACACCTCAAAAAAACAATAAATTTTCTAATTCTTCACAAAATTATCAAAAAAATTCAGAGAGGACCATCTATCGAGCTAAAAATTATCAAAAAGCATCAGAAAAACCATTTTACGAAATCGAAAATCAGCCATCAAACAATTTTTTTCAAAAGAATGAAGAATCTGAATTATCTTATTTAACAAAGGATAATTTAGATCAATTGCTTTCTTTAAAAAGCAAACCTGAAGAATTCAATAAATCCTTCATGTCTTTAACCCCAATGAACCATCGATTAGATAAAACGAAGAGCCTGAATAAATTAATGGCTAATTTATTAGAAGCCCTAAGTGTTCTTGTGCGAAATGATTCACATGAAACCTTTGATATATTGAAGGATTGTTTCGATTCAAAAGTCTTTTGTTCTATCATTAAAGAAGAATTGGTTTTCCATCAAACTCAAATAATGAATGGGAATAAATTCAAATTCATTTTGAATATGTTGATCAATTTATATGAATTATTCCTATATATTACCCGGCGTTCAAAAGAACTTGTGAAGAATCTATGTATACATGAAGTATCAGAAACTATTGATAATTTTTTGAATAAAAGACCAAATGATATGGATTTGATGAATTTCAAAGAGAAATTCATGAATTTGGAAGAAATCTCAATAAACATCAAAAAGGAGGACTTTTTGAAGAGAATTGAAGATATGAAAAAAAATGAAACCTTTGAAAAAAAGTATGATGTTCAGATTTCATACAAAGAAGCGAATATTAATCCAACAGAGTCCGATTGTTTGAATATACCCCAGAAAAACCCATTTTTTCCACATATAATCAAAGGACCCTACCCTTCAACAGAACTATATCTGAATAACATGTTTTATTTACTGAAAGAAGATTTTATGATCGGTATTAGAAAAACATTTGATATTTTGCAAAACAATGAAATTAGCAAGAAATTTGACCCTCAAATCTTTGATAATGCTTATTTATACAAGGATGTCAAAATCCAGGATGTGATTTTTGGAATTAATGGCATTTTCTTCAAGGTTATTTTAACCCCATGGTTGAAAAAAAAGAGCAAAAACATAAATTGGATCAGCACTAAAAGAATGAATTATGGTAGCTTAATGATAATTACTGATGAGACCTATGACAAAATGTTCTTCGCAACAGTTTTTGAAAAACCTTCTGGTCAAATGATGAATGCACAGTTTCAAAAACATGGTAATAATATGATTTCAATCAAAGGACTTGTTGAAAATGAGAATGTAGTTGAAATGATCAATGATTTAAATCGAAGAAAACTGATGATAGTAGAAGCCCGGACCTATTTCGAAAGCTATTATCATTTCTTACGGCAAATACAGAATATCAATCCTGAAAATATGCCTTTTAATGAGATTATTGTAAAGGCAAAGGCTGATACTGTGGATCTTCCCAAATATTTGAAGAGGAACGATGTGAATAATAATGCTGGGGATTATATTTTTAATTTGGACTTTGAAGAAAATGAGGTGGAAGGACCTATCGCTGTGCAGAAATTGGATGTGTTGCAGGAGAAATGGCCGGAATATATGAAAAAAACTCTGGATGATTCACAGTATAGAGCTTTGCAAAATATTTTAACTAAGAATGTTTCGATTATTCAAGGACCTCCTGGAACTGGCAAAACGTATTCTTTTTTTTAGAAAATATTAATTTTTTTATATAAAAATTTATTCATTTTAAATTGATTTATAAATAATAATAGATATGTTGGCGCTTTAGCAGTAAAAATCCTTCTTGACAACAAAGAGAAATGGAGTCCTGAGTATATTCCTTACCGCAAAACTATGAAGGGTCTATGCAAGCCATTATTAGTCGTGGCTTTCACAAATCATGCACTTGACCAATTTCTAAATCATATTCTACAATTTACCAGCAGTTTAGCTCGAATAGGTGGTCGTTGCAACGATGAGAACATAAAAAAATTTACTTTAACAGAGTTAAGAAAGAATGCCTTCTGTCCTATTAGAGATTTTCGGGAATTAAAAGAGATAATGAAAAAACTAACCATAAAAAAAGATGTTTTCTTCCAATTAAGACCTTTAAGTTATAACGATTTCATAGAAAATTTGCCTTTTGAACATAAATCGAAAAGAAATAATGAATTGGAATTAATTTTATTTGAATTTGGCGTAAAATTCCTGAATCCTTTGGGGTGGAATTCAATGGAAATTTTGTTTAGAAGTTGGAGAGATGGATTTGAGCTTGATAAAGACGCAATAAAAAACATAATAAACATAGAATTAAAAGAAGAACGGAACAAGTTAATCACAGATATTAGTGAGCAAAAAAAAGAAGAAGAAAATGATGAAGAAGAAGATTCGCAAAAGACCATCGCTCTAGGTAAAAAACGCCAACATGCACAAATGGAATTTATAAAAAAACATCAAGAAGAAGAAGAGGAGAAAAAAGAAGAAAATTCATTAAATCTTGATAAAAATAATCAAATTAATGATCCAAATGAAAAAGAAGATAGTGAATTAGAATCAGAAATTGAAGATTCTGATCAAGAGGATAATAGAAAATTAGAGGACGATTTTGAGGAAGATTTGAAATTATTCGGAAATCTCTGTGCTGAACGACATAATCTTAACACTTTCTTCAGCAAAGAAGCCCATGAACTACTTATTTCAACTAATTTCTACTATGAGAAAAATTTATGGGAACTTACAAATAATGAAAAAAATTCAATGTTAAATTATTGTTTTTTTAAAAAAAATGATAACTCTAAAAAGGAATTCCAAGAACTATTGCTTAAATATCAACAATATTTGAAAAATGTTGAAGAATCTCGTATCAATCGAGATCTCAACATTCTAATGCAGAAAAAGGTTGTAGGGGTGACAGTGAGTGGTTGTGCGAAATTTTCAAAGTATTTAAAGAAATTACAGGCTCCAATCACTATAATAGAAGAAGCAGCTGAAGTTTTAGAAACACATACAATATCAGTATTGACAAAATACACAGAGCATTTGATCATGATCGGAGATCATCAGCAATTGAAACCGCATGTAGAAAGTTATGAATTAGAGAAAAATTTCAATTTTAACATCTCTTTATTCGAGCGACTGATAAAAAACGAGATAAATTACGTTACTTTAACAAGTCAAAGACGTATGCGGCCAGAGTTCGCAGATTTCATAAGGCTTATCTATCAAAAGGACTCATACGAAGACCATGAATCGGTTCTTAATTACGAAAATATCAAAGGAGTGAAAACAAATCTTTTTTTCTTTGATCACAGGCAATTAGAAAACGAGAACATTGGACTTAAATCAAAGGTGAATAAGTTCGAAGCAGAAATGATCAGTTATTTTTCATTGTATTTGATTCAGCAGAACTACACTCAAGATCAAATAACTATCCTTAGCATGTATGTAGGCCAAACATTAGCTATCAAATCTTTTTTAAGAAAAATCAAATTATCAAGGATTAAAGTGGCCACTGTTGATAATTATCAAGGTGAGGAGAATGATATTATTTTGGTGTCATTGGTTCGTTCAAATCTAGAACGTAAAATGGGGTTTGTAAAGAATGAAAACAGGATTTGTGTGGTTATGAGTAGGGCAAAAAAAGGGATGTATTTATTCGGAAATTTCGAGAACTTTTATAATGGAAAAAGTTCGGAGCTTTGGAAAAAAATTATCACGTTGGCAAACGAAAAAAACGTTTTGGGAGATAGGTTGAATTTATCTTGTCAAAACCATGAGTTTGATTTATGGGTGAAAGAGCCGAAGGATTTTAAAAATGCACCAGAAGGGGGTTGTAAGAGGGATTGTGATGCAATGATGGAATGTGGACATATTTGGTAATTTTTTAAATTTTTTGATAAAAAATATTTCATTATATAATGTTTATATTTATTTTAAGCAAAAAACCTTGTCATAATTTCGAGCATCAAAGAAAGGATTGCTTAGAAATATGTGATAAGTTATTTGAGCAATGTGGGCATCACTGCAAAAAATTATGCAGAAATTGTGAAAAAGATTGTGGTGATTGCAATGAGAAAGTAAAATTTTTACTTAATTTATTTACATTAAGAAAAAAATAGGTGGATAAATTTCTAAATTGTGGGCATATAGCTTTAAAAGTGGCTTGTTTTAAACCTATTTTATCCATCCCTTGCCAAACAATCTGTCCAAAAATACTTCTATGTGGCCATCAATGTCAAAAACTATGTTCTGAGCCCTGTACAACTTCTTGTGAAGCTCCAACAATAAAGCTCCTTCATTGTGGTCATTCTCAACAAGGAGGTTGTTCTAAATCAGTTCTTTCAATAAAATGTGAAGTAAATTGCCAAGAGCTTCTTTCTTGCGGGCATAAATGCAATGGAACATGCTATAAATGCTTCCAAGGGACCTTGCATACCCCTTGTCTTGAAAAATCCACAAGAAAGTATATATGTGGACATATTGTCCAGAACAAATGCAGTGAGTCTTGTGGGGTTTGTATGAATAAATGCGATTATAAATGTTGTGAAAATAAGAAATGTGATAAAAAATGTAGTGAATTATGTGATCCATGCGAAAATCCATGCAAATTGTTCTGTAAACACAGTAGTTGCAAACGTTTATGCGATGAAATATGTGATAGAATGCCTTGTGATTATGAATGCGATAAACTATTGGCTTGTGGACATAGATGCTTGGGTCTTTGCGGAGAAAATTGTCTTAATTGTTGCAAAGAATGTGAGCCAAATAATGCAAATTTCCAGGTGTTTTTCGGCAGTGAAAATGATGAAAACGCTCGGTTTTATGCTTTGGAATGTGGGCATTGTTATGAAGTGAGTGCTTTGGATCAATATATGGGTTTTTTTGAAGAGGAAAAAGAGGGGGTTTTGAATAATAAAGCTGTTAACTGGAAAGAATGTCCGAAATGCAGAAATATTATAAAGAAAAGCAATAGATATCAGCGACAAATCAAAGAAACTTTGAGCATTTTGTCTAATTTTAGGTTGAAAGTATTGAAGGAGAACAGTTTAACTTTAGAAACCGTGCTTGAATTGAAGAGTAAAGCAACAAAATTAAGCAAAACGGAACATAATCCTAATTTCTGGAAGGAAGTGGAAAAAGAATTCAATAGAATCGCAGTGGAAGCTGTAAAAAAAAGAAAGCAGATTCTGAGACAAGATTATATTAATTTATACTATTTAATCAAGTTTTATCCAGAATATAAGAAGATTTTAGAGTATTTGGAATCAAAAGAAATGAAAAATGAAAGCTTTTTCCAAAAAATAACAGTTTTCCAATTAGAAATTAAAAAATTAGGTGACTATTATTTAGAGAATATAGAGGTTGATATTGATGATGATCAATGGCAGAAAGTTGGACAAAAGCTCGAGGTGTTAGTGATGTTTCTATATTTATTAAAGGCTTCAGCTATGAACAAACCAGAAGGTTGTGATATCTTTTTGAATGAAATTATCAACAATAATTTTTATCAGTCGTAAAATGAATTTCTTAAAAGAAAATGTTTTTATTTGTGGGAAAGGACATTATTATGTAATTGAAGAATTTGCAGGTATGATTATTAAAGAAAATGAGTGTCCGGAATGCAAGAGTTTAATGAAAACTTAAATGGAATTTTCTGTGTTTTCACAGTAAAATTATTATTATATCAAGTTAATATTTAACAAAAACACTTTGAAAAATGCAATTTAAAAAAAATAAAAAAACGACTGGGGTTAAAAAAATATTTAAGAAAAATTTATTTAAAAAAAAAAAACTTAAAAAAAGTGTTTTTAATCAACTTTTAATTAATTTTTATATAAATTATTGTTTTTTTTCACTATTTGCAAATCGTAATTCGGTATTGCTGACTTGGGTTTCGGGTTTGCGGGCAAACCAAGTTGGCGATGCTGAGTTGTTTCCCGCTATGAGATCTACAAAATAATATCGTCTTGAGATGAAAGAAAATAAAAAAAACAAATTAACATTTTTTTTTTTTAAGAAATTGTGAATTATTTCTTAGGGAAGTTTTTTTTGGCTCAAAAAAAGAAATATTCATTAGAACGAGTAAAATAAAATTACAAAAAACAATAATGCTTATTTTATATTAATTATTAAGGAAAATCAATTTAGAAATCCAATTCCTATAAAAAAAATTTCAATGAAGTTTTTGTTAATTTTATTCACTCTTTTTTTATTCATTTTATGTTATTTTCGCCAATTGGGCTTGCTTAACCTCAACGCAAAGCCCAATGACCAATTTCAGCTGTCCTTAAAATGCTTTATTCTCTGATAGAAAATTCTCCACAATATCGTGATCACATTATATACACATAAACTGACGCAAATGCTTTATATATTTTATTGAATTAGAGAAATTGAAAGAAATTAAAAAAAAAAAAACTCAAAAAACCATTTGTGACTAACAAAAGAGTTTTATCAGAAAAATTTAGGTATTTACATAAATTTGCAGAGAAATATGGAGAGTTTGGCACAAATTGTGAAGGATTTCACTGAAGGGAAGAATGTTGATGAGAAAATAGAGAAAGAATCGAAGAAATTGATGGAAGAAATGAAGAATAAGAAATACACTGAAAAAATATGGAGGAGAAAATAAAGAAAATAACGACAAATGAAAAATTAAGTTTAAAGAAAATTTAATTTGTTTTTATTACCGTAATTAAAAAAATATTTTTTTTAAGAAAATTGTTATTTTCTCTGTAATTTTTTAATCTTATCTTGGTAATTTTGTCTCAATTTTCTGTCTGCTCGCTGAATGACCTCCAGTCTTATTTTATGCCTTCCAAACAACGAATTTAATTAAAAAAAATTAAAAAATCAAAACTCCTGAGCTTTTTCCAAATCTTTCTTTGATAAATAAATTAAATCTTCTCTATATCTGCAATCCGAAGGAAGAGGATCCAAAGATTTCATTAATGAAACCGGATCAATTTTCTCTAAATCCCAATAAACCTTTCCATCAAAACACACATTTTCCAGCCAAGACCCTGTCACTTTGCTTAAAATTTCATTTGGATTTGACTTTTTGGTGATACTCCCCCTAAAAAATCACATTTTATTAAATTTCCTTTGTATTTGAAGAAAAAACTCAAAAAAGTCTGAAGGATGCAATCTTTTTTGAAAGAAGCCTCCCCCTTCATACAACTGTATTTTGCACAGTAAATCGTTCTTTTCATCTTTAAACTGCATGTTTCCGAACCATTCAATGATTCTCGCTCCAAATAACATGCCACTTATTGTAATTTGCGGCAAAACATAGGTAATTTTTTGATTATCATCAGTAAAATGAATGTTGTTAGGACCCTCTTGACGGCCGACAAGGGAGTTACCTTTGATTGAAGCTTTATATTCGTAATGACCTGAATATGTGTAGCGACCCGCGTAATCATTCATAAGAAAGTTGGAGACAGGAGGGTGATGACTTGTATGTTCCAAGTAGATTTGAGTGCCATCGGGCCAGAAAGCCTAGGATAAAATATTAATTTTTTCAATTTTTTCTATTTTTAATGAAATTCTATGAACAATTTTATTAATTTTTTTTAAAATTTTGTCACTTTGTAAAAAATAAAAAAAAATACTTGAAATGTCTCTCCTAAGATTGGGTTAAAAGGCTTTAATTGTTTACATCCGTTGCACAGTCCCGCCAGCGCAAAAGTGATAACATTTTTCAATCTCTCCAAAGGGTCATTCTTTAAAAAACATAATCAAATAACTCTCATAATCTAATAAACCTTGATCATTGCAGCTCTTGCTAAATAAATCGGTGCAAAGCTCCACCAATCACACACTCTTTCTATAGTAGATCTAGCTTCAAAGATCCTCACCGGCAACGAAATCCCCACAACATTCTTCCCTTCCATCAATGTTTTTCCTGCTGATTTCATCAAATCAAAAACAATTCCCTCCTGACATTTCAATTCTTCTCTATTAAAACACTCTAAACCCCCATCTGTTATCCTTTTATATCCAGGTTTTCTCTCTTCTATTGATTTAATTTTTGTTGATTCTAATGTCCCATTGATCAATTTATCAACAAATGAGATATAAGATAAAAGTTTATTTGGATTGAATTTCAGTTTTATTGAAGATTGGGGTTCTTGGGAGTTTGATTCGTTTTCCTCAGCGAATTTACGATAGGATTTTATATGAGATACTATTGTATGTTCTTTGTAATTAGAAGAACGAATTTCATGTTCAGAAGCTGAAGATCGTTTATCCTTTTGTATTTATAAAATAAATATTAAGCTTTTATAAAAAATTGGAGAGAAAAAAATATGTAGTTTTTACATCTTCATCCCAATCTAATATCATTTCTTTCAGCTTTTCCTCCAAGAAAAATTCACGAATTAACGCTAAATTTGTCAATCGATTCCGATGGAATTTACTCTAAAAATTAGAAAAAATTAAGATATTATGTTTTTTGGAATAATACGATTTTATTCAGAAAGATATTGGTATTTTGCTCGATTTTTGAATAAATCGTTAACGAACATTTATTGGAAACATTAGGGCATTTTTCGATGACTAACATCTCAATAAAATCGATTTTTTTTGAGGTAAGAGAAGTTGATATTTCGATGATGAAAAAATTTTCGTGGTTTATAATGAAAACAAAGCGCTAATTTTAATGTAATTTGAGTGATTTTTTGTAGTTTTACTGTGATGTTTCTTGACTTTTTAGCAGGGTGCTTGAGAAAAGGGAGGATAGATGTGCTGAAATCACCATCAAAGTAATAAGTGTAATGTTTCTTTTGGATATATTAAAAAGAAATTAATTAATTAATAATAAATTCAATAAAAATTTGAGAAATGAAATCGTTTTGTTTTTTACCTTAATTTTTGAGTTTTCCAAAGAAGCATTTTTATGGAAACTCTTTAAATTTATATCCCATTTGTTTCTAAATCTGATTTTTTTCAATTTTTGAAAGACATAAGCTGCATCTTCATCCAAACAAATTTTCCCCTTGAAAATAATATTTTCTCATAAATTTTCTTTATAGAAAAAAATTAAAATATACAATGAACTCTTTATTATTCCTGAAAAGGAAAAACAAATGAACAATGATGAAAAAACTAACAGGAACATCCAAAAGAATCAATAAAAAAACCCATAAGCTCGACGCTTCTTTGAGCAAATAAGCGAGAAATACAATGAGAACCAAATTAAAAATAAAATCTTTTTCAAAAAATTTAAACCATTAATTTAACATGATTCAATACATTTTTTTATTGATGATAATGACGAAATCTCTTTTAAAATCATAAAGATTTTCACTCCGTTCTTATATTTCAAGAATTTCCAATCATTATTTTCGTTTTGAAAGGAGTTAAAAACGTTTTTTAAGTAATAAACTTCCTATATTATTTATTATATTCATAGAATTAAATAAATTATTAGAATATGAAAAAAAAAATTACTAATGGAAAATCATTTATATAAATATCTTCAGAAATAAAACTTCTCTTCATTTTCATCAATTGTTTATTTTCTTTCAGATTTTCATTTTGCATAACCTCATCATTCACCATTTCATCAAGATTTTCCACATTTTCCTTTATATTATTCTCTGTTTCAAAAAAAACCTTGACAAAAAGCTAATTATTAATAAATTAATTATTATTTACTTTATTCTTTAGTCCCCCAGCTTCTGCTATTTCTTTCATCCATCCTTCAGTTTCATTCTTGCTCTCCCCACTAAAGAAATACACCTTTTGAGAAGCAGGAAACTCTAAACTAAAAGCAAACTCTCTTTCCTTAAAAATAAAAAAATTCTCAAAAATCAATTTTGTTTAAAAACATCAATTTTCTGCAAATCTGAAATAGAAAAATCTTCAAGTTTTATGATGTCCCTGGGGGCTTTATCAGAAGCGAATTTGTAATAAAAGAGCATTTTCCCATCTAAAACCAAGTATCTGTGATTCCAATTGAAATCGATAGGCCCATCACCTTTCTTATAAAGAAATCCTGTTTTTCTTTTCCGAAAAGCCTTTGTAAAATCATAATTTCAATAAATTAAAAATTTAAAGGCATATTTAAAAATAAAAAAATATTTAAGAACTTTTGAAAAATCTTTCAGATCATTCGGTGGAGATTTTATATCATTAAACGGGGAGTTTTCAGTCATTTCGTAATAGGCAGTTGAGCTTTTTTGGAGGTTCATTTCGTAATAGGCAGTTGAGCTTTTTTGGAGGTTTATGGGGTTATTTTCTGAAATAAATGTATTGGATTTTGTAATGATTGGATTATTGGATTTTTCATTGAAATTTGAAATATTGGCGTTAAGGAAAAGGGGCTTGTTTTCGAGATATTTTTTTCGCAATCTTCAATTTTTAATAAAATAATCGATTATATTTATTTATTTAAGTAAATAAACTCTAAGAAATTGGTTTTTTTTATGAGATCGCTTTATTTTAAATGTATTTTTTACGTTTGAGCTCTTTATTTTCATTTCGTTTTCCATTTTAAATAGGTTTTCCTCCCGCAAATTTCTCCATTGCTTCACCATAAGCAACATCTTTTATTAAAAGGAAGAGGGTTTATAAAGAACTCATTTAAAAAACCAACCGATTTGTAAAAATAGATCAGATATTTTTTGATTTCAAACAGTAAATAATTTTCCATCTATAATTCATTTGAAAAATTAAAAAAAAAATCATTTAAAAATTAAATAAAAAAACAAATCAAATAAATAAAGAAAAGACTTCATTTTGATATTCTGCAAAGCTTAAATCGAGCTCTATCATTTTATAAACAGTAATCAAATTCCTTTGGCCTTTTTTCCAATTCGCCTCGCTTTGTATATTAAAATTCTCCATTAAATTATGTTTGATTTCCTGTGTGTAATTGGCAAAAAATTCCAAATCCTCACAAACAATATCAATCTGCTCAAACTTTTCAAAACAAACCCCCCATCAATTCCTATTTTATTCATTAATTTAACGTTAAAAACTCCTCCCGTGACTTTATAGGGCGTAGAAACTGGATGATCCCCTTTGATATAATGAGAATGTATTTTTAAAAACATGTTTTTAAAGTTTTGACACTAAAAAAAACAATTTAATTCATGAAAATTGACTTTTAAAACAATATTTTTTATAAAACCTTAAATGTTGATTTTGATTTAAAGGTTGTCATGATTTTTTCTTCACTGATTTCCAGCAATTGATTTTTGCAGAGATCATGAAAAAATGAAGGCAAAGAAGACCCTAAACAATATTTTTTCAAGATTCTGGTGCCATTTAACTATTGATAAAAGTTTAATCACAATGTAATATTCAATATTTTAATTAACATATTCGATATCAGAACATTCTTCATTCAAAATATAATTGATGTTTTCTTCTTCGTTCTTTATTATATCGCTTTCTATCATCAGGTTTATGAACCGATCTGCCACAAATGAGTCCTATTTAATCGTTGAGTTTAAGTATCGAAGGAGTTAATCTGAAATAAAACCTCTAAACTCAAAGGCAAAACTATGCTGTATTGGATAAATTTCATAATTTAATTTTTTTTATTCAATTTTTATTTTAAACAAGTGGATTTTTTTCCATTTTTTTAATTTTTAATTCATCCTTTCTAAAAATTTTAATTTACGTGTTAAAAAAAAATAAATTCACCAACAATTCAAATGAAAAAGAATTTTCAGGAATGCCTCTCTATTTTCGATAAACAGGAAAACGGCATCACCAAATTTTCAAATGATCTAGTGATCCAAGTTGATTCCGACGATAACAAGTTTAAAGCCAAAAAGATCAACAACAACAAATACAAGATTTTCTTCCTGGTTTTTATAAAGTCGAAATTCCAGACATTACACAATTTTTTCTGCAATTGTTTCTTTTTCACAAAGTTTTTAAAAACTAAAAACTCCTCATTTTCCAAAAATACACTCACTTTTTAAAAGAAAAAATAAAGATGATGATATTGTGAAAAAACCTATACAAATAAGTTATAATTCTGAAAGGAGCCCAAACTCCGTGTTAAATGACCAATCTGATGATACAATGGTTCTTGAAATTATAAACATTTTATCTATGTTTATGTCTATTTATAGATGTCTATTTATGCATATTTATGGATATTTATTTGTATTTTTGAATATTTATGGATAATTTTAATTATGCATTCATATTATTATAAATTAGGGCAAAAAAACGTTAATTTTAGATTTAGATGAAACATTGGTTCATTCTTTTTTCACACCTACAAAATGCGATTTATATCTAGAGGTTCTTCTAAAAATCAAAAAAAAATTCTATTTATATTAAATTTTATTTATTTTATTTTATAGATACCTTACGAAGAAAAAAAACTATCATTTTTCGTGAATATACGTACAGGTGTTGATTATTTTATGGAAGTTTTGAGTGATTATTACGAAATTGTGGTCTATACAGCTAGCATGAGCGAAGTTTTCTCCATATTTCTTTTGAATTTTGATTCATTTTAGCTTAGTATGCAGAGAGAGTAATTGAATATATAGATCAAAACAAAAGAGTGTCACATAAATTGTTCAGAGAAACCTGCACGTTTCATCAAAGAGGTTTTGTGAAGGATTTATCTAAAATCAATAGGAATTTGAAGGATGTTGTGATAATTGATGTATATATTATTTTATATACATGAAATTTATAGTTTATTTGATTTATTTGTAAGAACTCAGCGTTTTCCTTCTCCTTTCAGCCGGAAAACGGCATTCAAATCAAACCTTTTTTCGATGATCCTGATGATGACCATGGGGAGGCTGAAGCTCAAGTTGATGAGGATACCAGCACTACACCACTTGCTTTTCTGAGTAAACAGCAAGGTACTACCTA
>JFJP01030333.1_pt2 | contig 14779 bp, 13 predicted proteins | sample 431651 | NCBI WGS metagenome assembly JFJP01 (sample SAMN02602958, study PRJNA72255) | Microbial mat metagenome, whole genome shotgun sequencing project. | biome: fresh water; feature: sink hole; material: water; isolation source: purple microbial (photo- and chemosynthetic) mats found in...
AACTCCATCCTGTCCAGCCAGGTCGCCGACGCCAAAATCACCTACGCGGGCAATGGCTCACTGGCCGATGCCAATACCATCGGTTGGTTAGGACGCTTCTTCCTCAGCCCGTTGTTTCCGTTTTAAACCTTCCATTCTTGAGGCGCTCGCCATGTTCCGTTCACTATCATTGCTGCTCCTGCTGACGCTGGCGACCCCGAGCGCCCTCGCTGACCGCATCAAGGATCTGGCGGTGGTTTCCGGTGTCCGCACCAATCAACTGATCGGCTACGGTCTGGTGGTTGGCCTCAACGGCACCGGCGATCAAACCACCCAGACGCCCTTCACCGTAAAAAGCCTGAAAAGCATGTTGTCCAATATGGGCGTGGTCATCCCGCCCAACGTCAACCTACAACTGAAAAACGTCGCCGCCGTCTCCGTCCATGCCGACTTACCGCCCTTCATCAAGCCTGGCCAAACCGGCAACGCCAAAAGCCTGCGCGGCGGCAGCCTGCTGCTGACCCCCCTGAAAGGCGCTGATGGCGCGGTCTACGCCATGGCCCAGGGCAGTCTGACCACTGGCGGCATCAGCGCCTCTGGCGGCGGCTCCAGCGTCACGGTCGGCGTGCCCAGCGCCGGGCGCATTCCCAACGGTGCGACGGTCGAACGGCAGGTGCCCGGCAAATTCGGCGGCAGTGACGAGTCTATCGTGCTGAACCTGCGGCAAGCCGACTTCACTACCGCAGGACGCATTGTCGAAGCTGTTAATACGGCGCTGGGCGGTTCCGTAGCCCAGGCGATAGATGCCGCTTCGATCCAGGTGCGCGGTCCTGCCGATCCCAATCAGCGCGTCAGCCTGATCTCGGTACTGGAGAATATTGAAGTAGTCCCGGCTCAGGGCGCGGCCAAAATAATCGTCAACTCGCGCACCGGCACCGTGGTTATTGGCCAAAACGTCCAAGTGGGTCCAGCCGCCGTTTCCCACGGCAACATCACCGTCACCATCACCTCCGATCCCATCGTCAGCCAGCCCGGACCCTTCTCTGGGGGACGGACGGCCGTCGTCGATAACGCGAATATCTCCGTTAACCAGGAAAAGAAACCCATGTTCATGTTCAATCCCGGCGCGGCGCTGAACGAAATTGTCCAGGCGGTTAACAAGGTGGGTGCATCCCCCACTGATCTGATCGCTATTCTGGAAGCGCTCAAAGCGGCGGGTGCGCTTAAAGCCGAACTGATCGTCATTTAAGTCGAGTCAACCTCATGGCTGCTTCGTCGTGGAAAACCCTGTCGCTGTTCGGCGTGATGCTGCTGATCGCCCTTGGCCTGCAAGTCGGCTCGATTAAAACTATGATCACGCTGAATTCGCCTGACCCACCGGACGTTGCCGATGCTCGCCCGACGCCGCCCGCCCGTGTGGAACCGTCACCCGCGAAACCGGCGGAACTTGTCGCTGATCCGCCGCACCTGGCAACGCCACATTCGCCGACGGTGCCGAGTTCTGAAGCGGCAAGTCCCGAAGCCGCGTTACCCGCCCATGGTGCGGTGAGTCCCGAAGCGGCGCTACCTGCTCATGGTGCGGTGAGTCCCGAAGCGGCGGTACCTGCCCATGGTGCGGTGAGTCCTGAAGCGGCGACTGCGTCAGCTCACAACCCAATGGTATCGAACATCCCGCCGCCCATCGAACTGAGTCCTGAACCGTCTGAACCGTCTGAACCGCCTAAACCTGCCGTAGCGACCACCTCTCCCGAGGCCCTTGCTGAAGCGGCATCGGCGGCGGCAACACCGCCCACTGAATCCCCTGCTTCCACCACGGTGCTGCAGGAGCCGGAATGGCTGAAAAGCCGGGATGCGAATCGCTACACGGTGCAGCTTTACAGTGGTAAGGACATGGCCAAACTCCGGGAAATCGCCGGGTCAATGACCAAAGGTGCCGCGCCGCCTGCCTATTTCGTGACGACCAGCCGCTCTGGCCCGTGGTACTCCCTAGTGGTCGGCGACTACCCGGATTTCACTGCCGCGCAAACCGTTGCTACACAAATCGCCGCCCAATCACCAACGATGAAGCCCTGGATTCGCCGCTTTAGCGAGATCCAGGCGCGGATGCGTTAGGAGACGCTCATGGTCGCCGCGACTGACTCCGCCTTTGTCTACACCGATATTCAGGGACTCGCAGGTCTGCGGCGCAAGGCACAGCAGAACTCCCCAGACGCGGTTCGTGAAGCGGCCAAGCAGTTTGAAGCGGTGTTCATTCAGATGATGCTGAAGAGTATGCGCGACGCCAGTCCAGGTGATGGCGGCCTGATGGACAGCGACCAAAGCCGGTTTTATCGCGATATGTTTGATCAGCAAATTGCCCTCTCCCTGGCCAAGCAGGGTCAACTCGGCCTAGGCGATGCGATAGCCCGGCAACTGGGCGGCGATCAGGCGGGCGCTACCCCGCCGACTTCCCCAACCATGATCGGTGATCCACTGGCGATGCTGCGCCAGGTTGAGCGTATTCGCGGTAGCGTCAAAATGCCGTCATCAGCTCCTGTCAACCGACCGACGCCCTTTGCCGCGTCGGCGGCCAACCGGAACGCCTATCCGGTGGACGATGCGCCCTACGAACCCTCATCCCCGGTCGCCTTTGTGCGCCGGATGTGGCCCCACGCCCAGGAAGCGGCCCAACAACTGGGTGTTTCCCCGGACGTGCTGATTGCGCAGGCCGCACACGAAACCGCTTGGGGCAAATCCGTGCCGCGCTTCGCTGATGGCCGCACCAGTCATAACCTGTTTGGCATCAAGGCCAGTCGGGGTTGGCAGGGTGACACCGTAGTTAATTCGACACTGGAATTCGTCAATGGCGTAACAGTCCGGCAGCGGGATGGCTTTCGCGCGTACCCGTCCTACAGCGAAAGCTTTAAGGATTATGTGAATTTCATTCAGGTCAACCCGCGCTACCGGGATGCGCTGACCCAAGTCAAGGATGGCGGGGCGTATTTGCGGGCGATCCAACGGGCCGGTTACGCTACCGATCCGGCTTATGCCCGGAAAATTCAAGGGTTAATGAACGGCCCCTCGTTCGAAGAAGCGTTGGGGCGGTTAAAGTCGGTCAATGCTGGGCCGATAACGAATGTGAAGAGTTAAGTGACATCGGGAGGCCCGTAAGGGAACACAAATTATGGTCGATCTTCTCCGCGTTTCCGTGACCGGGGTAAACGTCGCTCGAGCCAATATGGCGACGACTAGCCACAACATTGCCAATGTCAATACCCCCTCTTACAGTCGGCAACAGGTAAAACAAGGGACGCAAATCCCGGAAAAATATCCTTACGGCTACATGGGGACTGGCGCGGACATTGAAAGCATCACGCGCTCCATTGACGAGTTTGTGATGAAACAGATGCGTGGCCATACCAGTGGCGTCAGCCAGTATGAGCAACTTAATGATTTGACCGGACAACTCAGCGCCCTGTTAGGTGATACGGAAGTCGGTTTAACTCCCGATCTGGAAGCCTTCTTCGGCTCGATGCAGGATCTAGCCGATTCGCCAGCGTCGATTCCTGCCCGGCAAGTATTTCTCGACCAGGCGCAAACGCTAACCTCGCGTACTGAGGATATCAACCGCGCCCTGACCGACCTGCGCAATGCCGTGGATACTGGCATCACCAACGCAGTGACCGCCATCAATGACCTCAGTGCGGGCATCGCCAAAGTCAATCAGGACATCACGCTGTCCCAGAGTGCGCCAGGCACCCAGCCCAATGACCTGCTGGATAACCGCGACCGGATGCTGGCAGATTTATCGGAACTGGTGAATGTTCATGTGCTGGCCCAGAAGGATGGCAGCGTCAGCGTGTTTATGGGCAGTGGTCAACCGTTAGTGGTGAGCAATAATTCTTTCAAGCTGGACGCTGTGAAATCCGGTTTTGATCCCCAGGAAATTACCGTGCGTCTGGAGGGTCAGGCGGAAGGCAGCGATCTCGAACGCCATATCATCAGTGGGGCCTTGGGCGGCTATTTCGAGTTTCGTCGGGACATCTTGAACCCGGCGCAGGATGGGTTGGGACTGCTGGCCATGGGGCTGGCCGAAACCTTTAATGAGCAACATCAACGAGGTATGGATCTCAATGGGGCTTTAGGAGAAAACCTGTTCACTGCTGGTTCGCCCAAGGTGCTTTCGCACAGCACGAATGACGGCAAGGCTTTGTTCTCAGCGGCGCTGAATGACACCAGTGGTCCCTACGAACTGAGCTACGATGGAACGGATTACACGCTAAAATCTTTACCTACTGGCACTGTCATTGCTGACAATTTCAGTTTAAGCGGTAGTGGCGTATTCAGTGCTGGTGGAATTGCCATTAGCATCGGCAGTAGCGGGACAGTCGCTTCTGGACAAAAATTCCTACTACAACCTGATTCTCAGGGAACCCTGTCAGTGCCTTACAATGGCGTTGCATCGGGGGGCATTCAATTTAACGCCCGGACTATCGCCACCACCGACAGTAGCCAACTGCTCCGTTCGGACTATGATATTCAGGTCACTGGCGTCGGCAGTCGCGCCAATTACACCAATTCTGGAAGCGCCACTATTTCGGCTCCGACAGTCATTAATAGCCAGCATGATAACCTGACAGACACGGTCACGATCAGGTTTACCAGTAGTGGTAGTTATGACGTGATTAACGATACCACTAATACCACTTTAGCCAGCGGACAGATCTATAGTTCTGGGGGCAAAATTCCCCCGACTGGCGACTATAATGGTTGGTCAGTGGCCATCACCGGTAGTGGCACAGCCGCTCCCCAAACCGGTGATATCTTTAAGATCAGCGCCGGTTATACGGTCACTCGTTCGTCCGATAACCAGGAAATTCTCAGCAATGGCGATTTCACAGCGCTGAATGACACGATGCGCGGGCAAGGTCTGCATCTGAGCTTGACCGATACTCCTCCAGGTAGCCCACCCCATTATGAAGATCGCTTCCTCATTCAACCGACCCGCAATGGCGCGGCAGCGTTTGACGTGAATCTCACTGATCCTCGCAAAGTTGCTGCCGCTGCGCCCATTACCACGACCGCCTGGCCGGATAACGCCAACCTGCAAAATACGGTCAGAATTCAATTTACCAGCACGAGTGGTTACCAAATTCAGGATCTGGTTACACGGACTACAACCAGTGGCAGCTACACTAGCGGTAATGATATCACCTATAACGGTTGGCAAGTAAATATAACTGGCTCACCTCAAGCCAGCGTCAGTGGTGCCACCACGGCGACCGCCAGTGGTGCCAGCATTATTGCCAGCACCCGCCCGACTAACCAAGGGACTGGAACCATCACGGCAGTTGAGATTAACGATGGTTATGATATCCGGCTTTCGAATAAAGTCGAAATTCGCTTCACGAGCGATACTCAATACAATATTGTCGATATTACTGAGGGCAAAATTTTAGCCAGTAGTGGTTATAGCGGCAGTGGAACCATCGCTGAGAATGGCTGGAAAGTCACCGTAAGCGGCGCAGTGAAAGCCGGTGACATCTTTCAAGTCAAGAGTAATGGCGATGTCTTCGTGATCAAAAACAACCAGGGAGGTATGGGCGATAACCGCAATGCCTTGAAACTGGTCGGACTGGAAACGGAACCCCAGTTAATGGGCAGGTGGGTGCACAAGGTCGGCGCGTCGAAAGCACTCTGCAGTCTCAGGAAGCACTGCTTGAACAATCAACCATGACCCGCGAATCGATTTCCGGCGTTAATCTGGACGAAGAAGCTGCTAATCTAGTGCGTTTTCAACAGGCTTACGAGGCATCGGCTCAGATGATGCAAGTCGCCAATTCGCTCTTCTCCACCCTACTGGCCGCTATTAGGAGTTAACCATGCGTATTGCCACTAGTATGATTTATCGGCGGGGCATCAAATGGATGAGCGACCATCAGAAAGGCATGGCCAAGGCACAGGAGCAAATCAGCAGTGGCCGCAAGATACTGAAATCCTCGGATGATCCGACTAACAGCGCCCGCTTGATGGAATTAAATAAGCAAATCCAGTTGAATCAGCAATACAGCCGGAACATTATCTTTGCCAATGGACGACAGGGCATTGAAGAAGTGGCGATTCAGGACAGTGTTGATGTTCTGCAGCGAACTCGGGAACTGACGATCCAGGCTAAAAATGCAGCGTTAACTTCTGAAAATCGCCAGTCGATCAGCTTGGAAATTAAGCAACTACGCGAACAACTGATGGCCAATGCCAACGCCAAGGATTCTGATGGCGCTTATTTGTTCGCCGGTTTCAAGGAACAAAGCCAGCCGTTTACCACCGGGGCCGACGGCAGCATTATCTATAACGGCGATCAGGGACAACGTTCCCTGCAAGTCGGTCCTTCACGGCAAGTCCCGGTCGGCGATGCCGGTGACAGCGTGTTTATGCTAATCCGCAACGGCAATGGTCAGTTCCGCACTGAATTACATGCCAACAACAAGGGCAACGCCACTATCAGTGTCGGTAGCGTCACGGATCCTACCGCATTTCAGGATCAGTTCATGACCGGGAATTATCCGTATACGATTGAGTTTACGGTAACGCCTCGAACTCCGAATACCACTACAGATCCGAACAATCCCCCACCAGCCGCGAAAATCGAATACACCGTTCGCGATGCTAATAATGTTTCGGTACAGACAGGAGAATATTCTCCCCCAGAAGATAAATACTATGATGAGTCGTATCCTGGCAAGACCATCTCTTTCAGAGGCATTGAAGTCGCGATAGAAGGAATGCCGTATGATCCTGATCCGTTAGTATCAGGCGATGGTGATAAATTTATCATCAAGCCGGCTGAAAATCAGAGCATTTTTAAAACCATGGATAATCTGGTTGACGCACTGGGCAACGCGGATCGGCAAAAAACTGATATTGCAGCGCTAAACCAGGGCTTGGATCAATCACTGGCAGATATTGACCAAGCTTTGCTGAACCTGAATCAAGTGCGCGGACGCATCGGCAGCCGAATGAACGCTTTGGACGCTCAGGAAGAGGTCAATCAAAGCCTTGATCTACAGTTGCGAAATTTGCAATCAGATATCGGCTCCACGGATATTGCTGAGGCGGCGTCTAACCTGAGTCAGGAACTGCTGGCCCTGCAGGCGTCACAACAGTCGTTTGTGAAAATTCAGGGGTTGTCGTTGTTCAACTACTTAAAGTAGTTTATTGATCTCAAGTGGGAAATTTAGTCCCTGTCCCAAGTGGCCGAACGCAGGAAGCGACTACACCACCCGATGATCAAGCTAATCCAATATTAGTCGTCGGTCCCTCCTGGGTAGGCGATATGGTCATGGCTCAGAGCTTATTCCAGGTACTGCATCAACATTTCCCCGGAATCGCTATTGACGTGCTTGCTCCAGCTTGGAGTCGGGCGCTATTGGCGCGGATGCCTGAAGTGCGAGAAACCATCGCCATGCCCCTGGGGCATGGCGTTTTGGAGTTGGGGGTTCGCTATCGGCTGGGCCATACGCTACGCACTCGCAGTTACGATTGGGCGCTGGTTCTACCCAATTCCTTCAAGTCGGCGTTAATTCCCTGGTGGGCTCATATTCCCCGCCGCACCGGCTATCTCGGTGAACTGCGCTGGGGACTTCTGAACGATGTCCGACGCCTCAATAAAACCCGATTGCCAATGACCGTCCAGCGCTTTGTCGCACTCGGTCTAGACCCTGACGAACCGCTGCCCCAGGAACTGCCACGGCCCGCCCTCACCGTCGATCCATCCGGGGTTAAATCTGCGCTGAATCGATTAGGCTTGAGCCATCCCCGGCAGTTATTGGCCCTTTGCCCGGGCGCGGAATATGGCTCCGCCAAACGCTGGCCTGTTGAACACTTCGCCGTCGTCGCCCGCGTCTATCTCAATCAAGGTTGGGCGGTTTGGTTATTGGGGTCCAGCAAAGACCTGGAGGTCACAATAGCCATCGCCGAATTAGCTCCGGGCTGTGTGAATCTCGCTGGACGAACCCAACTGGAAGAAGTGATTGACCTGCTGTCGCTGGCTACCGCGGTCGTCAGTAACGATTCCGGGTTAATGCACATCGCCGCTGCCCTTGACCGCCCACTGGTCGCCATCTACGGTTCCTCGGATCCCGGATTTACCCCGCCGCTGAGTCCGCAAGCGCATATCCTGCACTTGGGATTACCCTGTAGTCCCTGCTTCAAGCGCGAGTGTCCTTTAGGCCATCTCAACTGCTTGCGGCAACTCGCGCCTGCTCAGGTCTTAGCGCAACTCACCGCCCTCACCCCCGATCTGTGAGTCCTGTTTCTCGCTCAGATACATCAGCTTGACCTGGCGGTAGAACGTCCCATCGGCATTGGCCACGGCCAGAATGAAGCCTTCGCGGCCATCCAGAAAGCCGCGCCGCAGGATGTAGGTTCGGATAAAGGACCAGAGCGTTTTCAGAATAACGCCCACCATCCCGCCGCTGCGCTGACCACGCTGATAGCGCTGCAGCGCCCCTGCCGAAGAGTAGCGGTTCATCTTATCGATCACCTCGTCCAGATTATCGAACGAGTAATGCATCAACTCCCCGGCGAGGACCGGCGCAACACCGGAAAACAGCAATTTTTCATGCACCAGATCGTCAGAAAAACGCGCCTGCTCCCGCCGGAACAACCGCTCAACAGTGTCCGGCCGCCAACCGCTGTAGTTCATCCAGCGCCCACAAAAATTCGATAGCCGCGACAGGCGATAGACTTCGTGCTGCCCCGCATGAACCGCCTGAACAATGGCCTGCGCCAGCTCTGGACTGACCACCTCATCAGCATCCAGGGAGAGAATCCAATCGGTGTCCAGGTAGGAGATCGCCAAATTCTTATGGTAGCCAAAACCCTGCCAGTCGCTATTTTCAAAGATGCGAGCGCCGTATCGACGCGCAATCACCAGTGTCTGGTCAGTGCTGTCCGAATCAAGGACGACAATATCGGCGGCCAACCCGCGCACCGCAGCTAGGCAGGCTTCCAGATGCGCAGCGGCATTTTTGGTGATAATCGCGACGCCGATGGATGGGCGTGGCATAGCGCTAACAAAGGCCATGGCTAAGCGGGTTTCCCGGTTAGCGCATCCAGCGCTTCAATCACCCGTTCCACAGACAACAGATCGAGGCAGCGACTGTGACTACCCTTATGTCGGTCGCAACCTTCCTCATGGCAGGGCAGGCAAGCAGACCTCTCGGGGGGTTGAGCACCTTGCAATAACAGGACGTTACCCTGCCGTTGCCAGGGTCGGGTCAGCGTCCGCCAGGGACTTTTATCCGCAGTCGCGCCCTGCGGCCATGGTCCCCACTTCACGGGATTGCTGGGGCCATAGAGGGCCAGGGTGGGAACGCCACAAGCAGCGGCCAAATGGGTCATCGCGGTATCTGGGCCGACGTAGCAAACCGCTCCAGTGAGCAGGCGAGACAGGACGCCGAACCCAACCTGTCCGGCCAGACTGGTTACGGTTGCCGGTAAGGTTTGCGCCATGGCCTGCGCCAGAGCCATCTCTTCAGTATTTGGCCCACCAGTCAGAACCACCCGTAGACCGCGTTCTGCCAGATGCGCGATCAGCATCCGCCAGCCCTCCTGGCTCCATTCCTTATAGCGCCAATTTGGTTGGAGATGGAGTACGGCATAGGGAATTTCACGCCAGCGGAAAGGTAACAGGGCGTCCAGCATAGTCTCGGCAGCGGGATCATGCGGCGGGACTACTTCGTAGCAGGGAGTAATCCCCAGGCAACCCAGTAATTCCAGATTCTGAATAACCGTATGGGTGGAAACGTTGTCCAGCCAGACCCACTCCCGATTCACCGCCCGTTTCCAAAGACTTTTCCAGTTCCGTTCGTAAATGGGGCCAATCCGTTGCCGAGCCGCCAGTAACGCCATGAGATGGGGGCGGTCCCCGGCCAGCGTATTGACCGCCAGATCGTAGCGCCGCCAGATGCGCCGCGCCAAATGCCGGTATTCCGCCAAGTCCGGTTTTTCCGCAACGGTGATGACTTCGTCGCAGTCCGGATTACCTTCCAGTATGTCGCCCTTGTTGGCGAAGACCAGAACATCGATGCGCGTCCGGGGCCAGGCGCGGCGCAGGGAACGCAGCAGGGGGGTGATCAACAGCACATCGCCGATCTGGCGCATGGCGATTAGCAGCACGGCGTCGGGAATCGGGATCATCGTCATCATCCATTTTGATAGCGATCAAGGCCGAGTTCAGCGCGGATGCAGGCACGGTCATTAAGGCGTTGGCGCAAGCGGCGCTGGTTTTCGATTTCCTGACGACGATCATTTTCGGGGTGCCATAAATGGAGTACGGGTAGGGCGAATTGGCCATCCTTGCGGCGGATGCCGGTATGCTGGAGCCGCACTGCCAAATCAGCGTCTTCATGGCCCCAACCCTGGAAAATTTCGTCAAACCCGTTGACCCGTTCGAAATCGCGACGCCATACGCCCAGGTTAAATGTGCGAATACCTTGCCAGCGCCAGGGTCGCAACCGGCGCCAGCGTTGCCCCGGCAGGCGCAGCAGGGGAAAAATGCGGTTCACCTGCCCGGCTTGACGAACTCGCTGCCAGTCCCGCCAACCCCAATTCAGAGGCCGGACCGCGCCGACTTCCACGGGTTCGGTTATTTCCCGATTGAGCAGGAGGCGGCTGCCGATCACCAGATAGCCTGATTCCGCCAGCGCCAAGTGACGGGCGGCAAAGTCCGGAAATACCAGGCAATCGCCATCCAGAAACACCAGATAATCGCCCTCACTGGCCGCTACTGCACGATTGCGGGCGGCAGCAGCGCGAAACCCCCGATCTTCCTGCCAGACATGGCACAGTCGGATCGGACTACGCGCTTGCCATTGTTGAATCAGATCCGCAGTTTCCGGGCCGGAGCCATCATCGGCAACGACAAGTTCATGGAACGAGGTGGTCTGCGCCGCCAGACTGGCCAGCACCTTGTCCAGAGCGCGGGGTCGCTGGTAGGTGGTGACGATGATGGAGAGCTTCACGTCAGCGTCCTGCGGAATCTGGAACGCTTTCAGGTCGCCAACCGCTCAGATAGACGCCCGCCAGCAAGCAATAAAAGCGCCCTTCACCAGAATCAAAGAGCAGGGAATTGAGTAGCCCGCCGATACCGATGGTCAGAATGAGGGCACGCAAGCTGCTCCCATCGATCAGCGTCAAACCACGGGCGGCTTGCCAGTGTCGCCAGCCCATCAGCATCAGAACCGCCAAACCGGCCAAGCCAAGTTGCTGGACAGTTAGCAGGTACTCATTATGCGGCTGGCTCAGTTGGGTCAGCGCGAAACCAAGTTGTTGGGCGTACTTTGCATAGACCGACGGGAAACTGCCAGTGCCCCAACCCAGCCAGGGGTGTTCGCGGATCAGCGCTAGGGTATTCCGATAAAATTCCAGACGCAGGCCCGATGAAGTCCATTGCGATTCAGCACCCTGCGGTTGGTGGGTTTGAATTTCCTGGGCGATTTGGAAGATCCGTGCTTGTGGAAGATGGTCGTCCGCCAGTTGAAGAATGAAGGCTGTAGCCAGAACGATCACTACGCCGACTACTACATCCCGCGTTGCGCGTCGGTGAGTCCATACCAACAGGAGCATCAGACAAGGTAATAGCAGTTGTCCGGTTCGACCATTGATCAGGAACAGTACACAGGCTGCAGCCAGCAGAGCCACTATTCGCCACAGCCAGCGTTGCGGTGGGTCGGAAAGCGACCGCTGTAGCGCCAGATAAGTAAAATAGGCCATGAAAATACTGTCAGCGATGCGCCCCTTGAAGGCGTAATAGCCTTTCGCAGTATCTTCATGGGGAATGAGTCCGAGCCACCTCAGATAGCAAACCGCAAGCACCACCAGCATCGCCCAGAAAAACGCTTCTCTCGCCCGGTTGCGCCAGGTTTCGTCGCTCAGCAGACTGATCGCGACCGGGATAAGCAGCAATTTCGAATACTTCATCCAGCCGGCCAGGGTCTCTTCGAAGGAAGCTACACTATAGAGCGTACCCAACCCGTAAAGGGAGAAGAGCAGGAGGGCCGCCATGGCGCCAGGGTGATGCCGAATCAGTCGCCAGCGTTCGCCATATTCACCTGCGGCCAGCCAGCAGATCAGGCCGGCCGGGATAAAAATGCTCGCCCAGGCCGTAGGCATAGGAATGGAAAATACGGACGCTACCAGCATGACCTTGGCTGCTTGGTCAGCCTGCGCGAAACAGGGTCTCATTAAAATGTGTTTTCCTCGGACCCTTGACGAATCCCAACCACTCGGATTAACAATGCTGACCCGGCGTTGCGCCGCTGTCTGATGGCCTCAGAAACGGCGAGCGCATCGTTCAAGCTACTTTTTCATCAGTTTTCAGGAAGGCAGTGTGTTTAAGCGATTATTGATTGTCAAGACGTCGTCTCTGGGGGATGTGGTTCATATGCTGCCCGCAGTCAGCGATATCCGCCAGGCGCGTCCTGAATTGATGATTGATTGGCTGGTCGAGGAAAACTTCACCGCCATTCCCGCCCTCCATCCAGCGGTGCATCGCGTGATTCCGGTGGCGCTGCGGCGCTGGCGGCGAACTCTGCTGCAACCACGGATCTGGCGGGAATTTGCCGAATTTCAGACCGCGCTGAGCCGTGATCGCTATGACTCTATCCTCGACACTCAGGGACTGCTTAAAAGTGCGTGGCTGTGTCAGCTTGCTCGAGGCACCCGCTATGGTCTGGATCGCGCCAGCGCCCGCGAACCACTGGCAGCCTGGTGGTATGACGCAACCTTCCCGGTTCCCCGTGACCAACATGCCGTAGGTCGTAATCGGCAACTCGCTGCCCTTGCTCTCGGATACCCGGTACCGGTGGGATTACCGGATTACGGGATTAGCACCTCTAAGTCTCTATTGCCGGAACTACCGGCTGACTATGTGGTGTGCCTGCATGGCGCGAGCCGGGTTAGCAAGTGCTGGCCTCATGAGCATTGGGTCGCGTTGATTCAGGCTTTGGCGGGAGAAATTCTTACCGCGGTCCTGCCCTGGGGTAGCCCAGCCGAGCGCAGGATAGCTGAAGCCATTGCCGGCTCCAGCGGTGCGGAGGTTCTACCGAAGCTGAATATTGATGAATTAACCGGAGTGCTGGCCGGCGCTCGGGTCGTGGTGGGGATGGATACCGGCTTGAGTCATTTGGCCGCTGCGCTGGGGCGACCGACGGTAGCGCTGTACCTTGAAACCTCACCTCAATTGACGGGAGTGGTCAGTTCAAAGCTTGGCCACACGATCAATCTCGGCGATAAAGGCCTTCCCCCCACAGTCCCTGAAGTCCTGCAAGCAGTTCAGCGCCTGCAGGGGCTTGGGGTGAATCAATAAAAGCCAGGTTCACCGGGAGGGCGGGTTTTGAAGCGGCGATGCACCCACAGATATTGCTCCGGCATCTGGCGGATATGGTGTTCTAGCAACTCATTAATACGTCGGGCATCGGCGATAGGGTCATCTCCCGGAAAGTTCTCCAGCGCGGGCAGAATTACGATTTCATAGCCCGCCACTCCCGGCAGACGTCGGGGGAAATAAGGCACAACCGCAGCACCGCTCAGGGTCGCCAATCGTGAAGTCGCGGCCAGTGTGCACGCTGGAACACCAAAAAATGCTGCGAAGACGCTGTTGCGAAGCCCATGATCCTGATCGGGCGCATACCAGACCGCATGTCCTTGTTTGAATGCACGCAACAGACCCCGCAAGTCCTCATGGGGCAGTGGTGGCAACCGGCAACGCCATTCGCGCTGGCGGCGTTGGGCGTTTTCATAGAGTGGGTTCTTATGCTTTCGGTACATCGCGTGGAACGGTTGCTGGAGTGTTATCAAACGGGCACCCAGTTCCAGTGTAGTAAAATGGCCGGTGAGCAAAATCACGCCCTTGCCACGCGCCATGGCCTGCTGCAGATGTTCAGCGCCCTTGACCTGCGCCAGACTGCGCAATTTTTCATCCGTCTGCCACCAGGCCATAGCGACCTCAAAGAGGCCAATACCCAGCGAGGTAAAGTGCTCTTGGAGCCATATCGTGCGCTGGGCGTCCGTGAGTTCCGGGAAGCATAGCGCCAGATTGGTTTCGGCAATGCGGCGACGACGAGTGGCCAGCCGTCCAAATGCCCGTCCGATCCACCCCCCCAGGCGCAGTTGCCAGCGAAAGGGCAGTACCATCATGAGCCGCATGGTGCCCAGCCCGAGCCAGATCGGCCAGTAGCGTGGCGCTAGAAATTGAGGGGAAAGCTGTGAAGTTGGGTGGGTCACGGGAGGTTGATGATCTCTAAATGTGAGGAGCTGGATCGCCATTGTAAGCGGCATCGCGCCAGCCAGCATCCATCTCCACACCCTTGCAACCCCGCTACTGACGAGATCGGGCGAAGTATTTTGAGATTTTACTTGACGCCCGGAATTCCTTCCCTATAATGCGCCCTTCCTTGAGCGGCAAATGCAGTTCGCAGCAAAAAGGCAGCAGGATAGTCTGAAAGTTTGAAAAGAATATTTCAGAAGTCTTGCAAAAAGATTTAAGAATAGTTTATAGTTACATTCTCTTCACCGCTTGGTTCGGATTGAGGAGATGCCAAGGAAAGCACCGTTTTAATTCAGGGGTAGTACCCGCTCTTTACGAATTTAAAAGGTTGTTGAGGGAGAGGCTTGCGGTTTCTGAAAAGAGCTAATAGCAAGTCTTTCTTTGATGTAAATTAAGGGAAGCTTGCGGAAGCAATTGAAGTAATGAGAGAGATTAAACTGAAGAGTTTGATCCTGGCTCAGATTGAACGCTGGCGGCATGCCTAACACATGC
>JFJP01042550.1_pt1 | contig 14778 bp, 27 predicted proteins | sample 431651 | NCBI WGS metagenome assembly JFJP01 (sample SAMN02602958, study PRJNA72255) | Microbial mat metagenome, whole genome shotgun sequencing project. | biome: fresh water; feature: sink hole; material: water; isolation source: purple microbial (photo- and chemosynthetic) mats found in...
TCCCATCTATCGGAATAGTCCATATTGGAGAATCCCCGAACTTTATCTTCATAGCATCATCTTCTGACATTTTATAACCACCCCAAGATACATAACAATCAAGTAGAACTTCACTGTCTAATGTCCATCGAAAAGTAAGAATCGGATAAGTCAGGGCTTCTTCATATACACTTGCTCTACAAGCGAGGAATACTTCCCTAGCATCCGTAAGCATGTCTGTTTGTTCTCTTGCTTCCCATTGAGCCGATACCAGTCCCACAAGACTCAGACTTAAAACCAGTAACAGAATAAACTTCTTCATCTTTTATCTCCTCTATAAAATATAATCCAATTACATTGGATAGTACTACCTATACGTATATCATCGCAGTTATTTGCTTATTCAACCAACCAATAGAAATATAAATAAAAGATATTCTCTTATCATATATATTATTACGAAAAGAAAAACCAATTGAAAAGACAGGTAAAATAAAGAAATTTGTTTTACCATTGATATACTCAGAATAAGTAAATACTTTCATTTTTTCATATTCCTCTCTTTTACAGTGAACTCCATCCATTTTATAGCCCTAGCAATCATCCTTTCAAGTGCATGTCTATTTTTTTCAGACATTTTATAATTCAGTCTTTTATTCAATTTTCCAACTCTTTTTACTGCATCATCAACAAGCCAATCATCATTATTTATTTTCATTTTTCTTTGCCTCTCTAGCTTTTTTCAAGGCTATCATTATCTTTTCTTTATGTTCAGGAGTCATTTTATACTCCCTCTTTTTTCTTTCTTTCTTGACTTTCTTATTAGTATTTTCTACCAATTCCAAAGAAACATATTTGGATAGAATGTTCAATACAATCCCGGTATTCTGCCAAATCTGGGGACTGACTATTTCTTTTTCTATTTGTTTACACAGATCATATTTATGAAGGGGTCTAAGAAGGTTACGAAGTTTAGGCCAGAAATCAAATCCTGTTTTTTCAGTTCCATCATATTTAAGAACAGGTTTATCATTCATAAAAGAAGCAGGAGTTTCCTTCTGCTTTCTAGGGGAACGTAGTGGAACATATGTTCTCCTTTTAAGCAAACCTAAAAAAGTTGCCCCAATTATACTCTACATTATAGACTGATTCCAGATATTTAAGTATTCCCATTGCATTTATATATTCTATACTTTCTTCTGAAAAGATAGCTTTAGAGATGGAAACTTTAGTAAACTTCTTCTTCCTGAGAAACTGGGGGGTATCAAATTGAAATACCCAATATTTCCTGCTTTCTCTGTATACCATAATTCCCTCTCTTTCTTATTAAAGAGTATATCATAGCAATTAAAATATGTCAAGCACTTTCTTCTAGGTTTTTAAGACTATACTTCTTTGAAAAAGCATCGATAAATGAGAGTTCTTCTGGGAGGGTAGGAGTCCTGTTATTAACTCCTCGTACTTGAACTATTTTATTATTAGCTACTTCTACTGTCAGATAACTTTCATCCTTTTTTTCTTTCTCTCGTATAAAGAGAATCATGCATTCTTCATTTAATACATTATCTATATAAGATGAAACACAATGATTCAAATTAGCTCCTTCCATCACTAGATCATGGGGTTTCTCTGGAACCTGAATACAATATTTGGATGAAGCTACAGTAAAGTCTTTCCAATCATCATATTTGGAGGATACTGCCTTAAACTTGGAAGTCTTTATTTCATCTTCTTTAACCCTAAAATTCATTTGAACAATATCATGTTGTGTTTTTAGATATTTAGGATATTTATCAAAATGAGTAGAACCATAAATATCATAAGACATAGATGCATAATCTTCCAACAATCTAAGATGATCATCCTGATAATAATTATTATTGATTGTATAAATCAAGCCTTGCCATCTCATATCTTCAAAGAGGTATTTAACTAATCGTTTTGGTTCATACTTAAATTTATTCAATAGAGGGGTATATCTATGCTGATTAGTTATAATAGATTTTCTAAGTACCTCTTCTTCTTCCTTGAATCCATAGGAAACAAAAGCAGAATATAGACTTTCCAATACAGGGTTCTTCTTAAAAACAAGTAAGTCCTGTACATATTTTTCTACAGATACCTTTTGACAATAATCCCTCTGACTTTTATTGCATACCAATTCAAAAGGATTTTTACGATATTTAGTAAGATTAAAATTAAAAATAGAACCATCTGTCTTATTCAAACAAGCATGAATAGAGGCATAGTCTTTAAGAACTACACCCTGCTTGGCGAGTTTTTCAATGATCGGAGAATACTTGGTGAATACTGAATCAGGAAAAACATACTCATCATGCGTACCAAACATACGCCTCATTTTTTCATATCGATGTGAAGCCCAAGAAGACCTATTAGTATAATTCTTTACGGTATTCATCATATCAAAGTAAGCAATAAGCCAGAATTCATTTACATTACTCCTAAAAAGAGAAGCAAAAAAATTATTAAAATCATTATTAATAGAATTGAGTTCTGAAATCCTAGCCTTCCGTACAATACCCTTTTTATTTATACGCACTTCATTTTTAATAAAATCCAGAATAAAATAGGAGTTTTGTTCTACGCTATACAGGTATACTTCTGTCCTTTTTTCATTCCAAGATACACTCGAAATAAGAAATTCGTTCATTTTAAGAACCCCCTAAATTAGAATATGTCCTATATTATAGGAACAAATATACTTATCACCAATGCACTTATCTTCATGCATGTGTCCAAAAAACCATTTCTTGAAAGAAAGATTATCCCTCAATTCAGATAGCATAATACACGTAGGATCAGAATACTTATCTGTATTATCAAAGTTCTCTGTGAGAATATCATAAGGACAGGTATGTGTCAAGACATAATCAACAGAATTGTTATATTTCTTCATATTTATTTTAGCAATAAAGTATTCCTTATAGGAAGGAATTTCTTCCATCCACCAAGATACAGTAGGGGTTCTTTCATCCTTATCAATAGACATACCGCCACCCATACAGAAAAAGGTTTTATTTTCAATAGTAAAAATATTTCCTCTTTTTAGATGGAAAATCCTGTCAGAAACTTGACCGACTTCATTACCAAACATTCGTACACTAGGCAGGGCATTTAAGCGTGTATGGTTTTCATGATTCCCGTCAACAAATAATGTTATCCATGGTTTTCCTTGAAGCCAATTAAGCCAGTACACTTCCTTTTTACCCAGAGGATCATTATTCCAAATAAAACCAAAATCTCCTAATATAATTACATAATCTGGAAATACTCCTCCACAAGCATTTAAGACGACCTCATTATTAATTTTCTTATGATCTATTTCCCCGTGCGTATCTCCAATTATATATATCATAGTCTACTATACTCTTTCAAGTTTTCAGGAACAATAGGACAACATTTATAGTGCCAGCATTCAGCCCCATCATATTCATATCGTTCTGACCATGACCCATTCTCATACCAGATAGTACCAAAAAGCTCCTGCGACCCAAAGCCATCGTCATAATCAAAATCCAATAAAGCTATGAATCCATTCCAATCATTTATAGAAAAACCTAAACGGAGACTAATATCTTTAGTGAGTTCCTTATCCCAATATTCATTTCCATAGCGGATTTCAGCACAAAGAACGGACTTTCCTTCAACTTCTGTAAGGAATTCCTTTTTAGCATTTTTCATAATCTGTAAGTCAGTCATACTGGTTTACTCCTTCTTCTTTTCCATACGATATATCCAATTCATCCCCATAAGTAATTCAATATCAGAATTACATTCAAGGACTTCTCTTTTCACATAATGGAAATTATTATCATTAAACCACATGAGCCAATCATAAAGCTGATTAATTGACTCATCATCTTGTTCTAGGACTGCAACACAAGGATGCTTATGATAAGCCAGTTTAGGAATCCAAACATCTCCATTATCATCAATTCGGTTTTCATACTCTTCGTCATACCAGATGTAATCAGGGTAGTGTTCATTCTCTTTATCCACGACCCCAACACAAGGTCTACCGATACCACATTCCCCTTCAAGAGTCAATACCAGATTTTCTTTTTCAGCCCATTCTTTCATCCATTCTATTTTCTGTTTTTTAGTCATACTGCTACTCCTTCGATAACTTTAACATGATCTTTAATCCAATTCGTGATAGCATCCGAAACATACGATTTAATTCTGGGGAGGGTTTCAAAGTTAGCCAAAACCTGAGTTTCGGTATTATAAGTAACTTGTTCTTTTCCATAGGTCATAATATACGCACGATCAAGAGTACCGAAACGAGCATACAACGAGTACCTGAAAATGCAATTCTGCCTCCAAGAAGGAGAATCGTTATATTCATAGCCAAAGATATTAAAAACAGCTTCAGACGATTTTCCAGAAAGAAGATGTTTCTTATAGAGGGAGAGAATACCTTTGATAGTTTCATTTACCGATTCATGCAGATTGATAAGCTTATCTACTTCACCAAACCAATAACAGGTTTCTTCAGTAGTAGTCCTACGAGAAAAGTTACCGGGGCCAAAAGCTTTTTCATCTTTTTCAAAGGAAACTTCAAACCGTACTTTGTTCATGCTCATATATGGCTCCTAAAAAGTATGATTAGGTCTGTTTCAACCTTGAATACAGTATATCATAATAATTAAAATATGTCAAGCACTATTTTCTAATAATTTTTTATTAGTAATTCTGATAAAAAGCTTTTATTTCTTCCAATTTTTCTTGTAACTTGTACTCGTTGAATATTATCCCCCCTATATAAATCGTCAAAAAAAGTATCATTTTTATTTGTATTTTTCGGATCAGAATTAGATTCTAAAAAATAAGCTGGTAGGGAAGAAATTTCTTTTGTATAATTGCATAAGCGAATCTGGCTCTCATCATTAAACCCTTCCTTAGAATAAGAAGTAAAATTATTTACAGCATCTAAAGGTCGATAAGGGGGATCAAGATATATGAATGCATCTTTTTTTATATACCCCAGAGTTTCGGAGAAATCACCAGAAAGTAAGGACACATTACTTAAACTTTTAGATACTTTTTTGTACTTTTCAAAATTGTCTAAATCAGGGTTATCAATTTTCCCCCAAGCAGTAGAAACATTCCCTTTTTTTGATACTCTATATAAACCATTGAATCCAGTTTTATTTAAAAAAATAAATAGGGCTGATTTTTGGACTTCCATCTTCCCTATTTTTATCAAATTCGTAATAGGGAAAGAATTATAAAGCCTTCTTTGTTCATAATAAAAGGCTTCTTTATTTAGGGAATTCATGTAATTTAATTTCAAATTAACAAGAAGAGGAACCAAATCATCCAAATATAGTTTAACTACTGTGTATAAAAGGATTACTTCTTTATTATAATCAGAAAGAACAGCATTCTCTATTTTATAGTTATTTGATAAATAAAAAAATAAAGAACCCCCACCCACAAAAGGTTCTACGTATTGGGGTATAACCTTATTTTTTTGAATAATTTCAGGAAGGTTTGTTTCTAAAATAGAAAGCATACGCCCCTTCCCACCTACCCATTTTAAAATAGGAGAGGTATTGCAATTTAAGTCTTGATCTGAAAGTCCAAACTCAAACATAGCGCCCCTTATTTCTAAGTAGGGGGTTTTCATTTCTCCCCCTACTAGTATTTATATTATTTTCTTATTTTTCCACTTATGAATCCTTCTACTAAACTTGCACAGTCACTATAGAGGCCCGCATCTCGTAGTATTTCATGGGGAGCCAACCTATCAGAACCTCCAGATACACGGTATTTAGTCATAGGTTTCTCAATAAGTTTATTTATTACTCCAGAAAATACAGTGTCAACAGGTAGAATCCACTTAAAAGTTTCAGATGTAGAATCAACATTTTCTTTAAAGGCGCAAAAGACAGGGGCTACTAGACAATTTGGCAAATTCTTTCCCACGACTGTTGCATGTCCTGAGAAAGGAAACGTAATAGAACCCCCTCTTAAAGAAGTTCCATTTGCCCCAATATCTGCATATTTTTTTATATTAACAATAGCTAATCTAATATTGTCTAATAGTTCAAGAAATTCAGGGAGGAAAGCAATACTTGAGTAAAAAAAAGATTCTTCTTTCTTCATATACTCAAGAGATTTTTCAGCAGATTTATTAGGGGAGAGCTTTGAACCGTATTTAGTAATAGCCGTCCCATTACTACCCCATAGAAGTTGGGGTTTTTTTATTTTCTTATCAAAAGACAGTAAATAAACTAGAATGTTCCTAATTGAAATAGTTTCATTATTATCTTCATCAGACTCATCTCCTTCATAAAACTTGATTTTATTTTCATAATCCTTACCTTTGAGAAAGACCTTCACTTTTATCTGCAATCAAATTTGTATCTTCATAACCTTCATCTATATACATCCAAACAGAAGCTAGTTTAAGTTTATTAATCATTTCTTCTTTTGTTTCTGTTTCTGCTTTTAGAGCAGTTAAGTAATAATCTCGAATTGTAGCATAAGTATGTGCGCCATTAAAAATACCGTGTTTAGATTCATCAGTCAATTCTATGGTCACAGAGGATACAGTGTCTGCTTTTTTTTGTAGGGTTACTTTTTTAGCATTAATAATGATACCCAAATTATTCTGAATCATAGAATCAGGTGAGCTTTCTAAGGTATCCCAAATCGCCCGTGTTACAACATTATTTTGGAGAACCCCTTTTTTGAAAAAAGGGACTCTTGGATTTACTTCATGAAACTTGGGTTCTATTCCATTCCCGTATACAAGGTTCTTAGGATAGAATGTTTCCAAGCTCCCTATCATTAGATCATAACAAGAAATAGCCATTGTATATCTTGATATAGTGCCATTCCCGCCCAAAGAAAATTTTCTCGCATTACCTTCTAAGTGAAAAACTGTGGGTTTACTCATCTCTCTTCTCCTAAGAAAAAAATAGTTATTTATACAAATAACCTTTATTTTTAAGTATTCCTACTTAAACATCCTCTAAATATATAGAAAGAGAAACTTAATGTCAAGTGCTTATTTCTGTTATTTCTTCTTTTAAATATATTTCTCCACAAACAGGACAAGTAAACCAGTTCCCTTGAATGATCCACTCCCCTTCATTTTCTTCACAATTAGGACAAATAACTAATATCTCCATTATTTCACTTCTACCAAATCAAGTTTAGTGGGCTTCATAATGTCATACTTACCATCGATAGTCCAGATAGTATACATTTTAGACCCTTTCTTTTTCTTGCCATTAATATCAGAAAAATCAATGGTTCCTTTTACAGGGAAAGAAGCATCATGTCCCTGAGAATTATATACCTTTATTTCATGGAGAGTTACTTTTCTTCCCCCCACAGTTCGATACTTCTTATTCAGGTCGATCATGTATGCCTCCCTTTCAAGTCTATAAAGAGTATATCATAACACTTAAATTATGTCAAGTGCTTTTTTTTAAGAGGATTACACGATCTGTAGTTATATTTCGTAATTCAAGGAAGTAAGTATCGATATTACCACTGACAAAAAAAGTTACAGTAAATACCGTATTCTCTGGTTTAAAGATAAAAATAGAAGTTTCTCGACTAGTTTCAACATGACTGTATTTATAGGAAATAGTCCTACCCTGATTATATATCTCTAGGGTAGAGTGAGATATATAAACAGATTCTCCGTCTAAGCCACCTATAATCTGATATTCTCCTGTAATGGTATATTCTGGAGGGGAAGCAAAAATAGGGAAAGATACACAGAGAAATAGAATAAAGAACATTCTTTTAACAGTCATAATTGTCTCCTTAATAAGAACAATACCACAGTATATTCATTATGTCAAGACTTATTTTTACCGTATCTTAATATATTCTTCTTAAACCAAGGACTATTATTAACTAACAAATGATCCATTACTCCAACTTTAAACCATTCACCTTCAACCCTGTACTGTTGACATATACCATGCATATGCTTCTCAAAACTCATAGATACATTCTCTATGATATATTTTAATTCTAATGTATTAGGGTTGCCTGTTTTTAATTCTCTAATCCTTTTTTCAGGATTATTGGTATACCCTATCTTATAGAATTGTTCATTCGTTTCTTTAGATGTCTGTAGTATAAAATATACATAACCAATTTCTTCCATACAGGAATTAGTTATATTAAAAAAATTGGGAGTTATTAGCTCCCAATCCTTAACTTAGATAGTTGCTCCCTTAAAGTATCTACGAGCTTTATCCAGCATCCGTAGACATTCTGTACGGGCTGAACTAGCTACTCCCAGCACATTAATAATTGTAATAGGATTCTTCTCTGCTCTACCTATGGCAATACTTAGTCCTTTTTCCCTGTCAAATTTATCTCCATGTGATTTGTTGCATAGGGAATATCCAATATGTTCCTGATCCAGAGCAACAACTACTCCTACCTTGGCATCTTTCTTGTCTCGTATGTATTTTATCAGCATTTTTATACCCCTTCCTTAAAATAGTTCTCGAATGAAATGTTTGCAAGTATCCTTAAAACTATACTTGTTCTGTACTTTTATTACAAGTACAACGGTCACAACAAAAAGACCAAAAGCAATCAGAAGCTTATGATCAAAACTCATGCTTCTCCCCTTTCTTTTACTACAACAGACTTATACGGCAATACCTTCATCTTGAATCGATTCAGTATGCCATTAACCAAAAGTGTGTTTTCTTTCGAGAGATTTTTCCCAATTACATACTTCAACTGGGATTTCTGGTCACTGATAACCCTTTCAATGTGCCACGTAACCATCTTGGCTATCTCTTCAATCTTCTGATCCTCAGTTAAATCAGTATATGCATGTATCTTCTTATGAGAAGACATAATACGATTTACCCGATCTTCTACATAATCAAGCGTATCCTTACTGATTTCCATAGTAGCCTCCTTCTTGCAATAAAGATGTAAACTCCAAAAAGAGTTTATCTGACTAAAATAGAGTATATCACACCTTTTTTAACTTGTCAAGTACTATATAAAAACAGAATTAATAACGTTCTTAAAATCTTTTTTAGAAACTTTAGCTTCAATAAAATTCTTAGTTAAAAGAATTATTTCTTCTTTTCGTTCTGATTCATAGTAGGGGAGTCTTTCAATATCCTTTGATTGAATATTTCTAGTATGGTTAATAACCCCTTTTAATAATTTCAAGCAAAGTGCAGAATGTAACCATGCATAAATAAAATATAATTCATCCTTCTCAATATTATTATTTAAGAATATACAGGGTCTACCACTATCTAATACAAAACCCGAGGGTAGATATAAAGGATTAAAATTACTGTTTATTAGATTCCAAGTAATACCCTCCCTAAAGAAAAACTTCTTTCCTCCTATACCATGCAAATACCAATTACCAGTTTTCTTAAAAGAATAAACTTCTTTTCCTTCTTTTCCCCAGTATATATATGTTCTGGGTTTAACAATTATATCATCTTCTGTATTCATTTTATTATAGGGCATATAGTTATTATTAATAGTAATTTCGATAGGGGGTATTTCTTCCATAATGAGTTTATCTATTTTCTTTATTCCAATACTGTCTCTCGTAGTTTTAGAAATTCTTCCTCCTCTACTTTTCTTAATTTCATCGTCCAAAGTCATGGTAACGCTCTCAATAGAAAATTTATATTTTTCTATTATTTTTCCATCTTTTTCTTCTCTTAAAAAGAGATCATTATTACCAATAGTCATTCCACTAGAACCTGTAATAAAGGATTTAAGTAATTTTCCCTTAAAATACTTTGCATACTCATTTGTTATATTAAATGAATAATTGGGAGTTGATAATACATTATTTATATCTATTAGATTATTATTAACCATTAAGGCTGATTTTTTACCTTTATCGCATTCTATCCAGACCATAGGATAAGAGGTATCTTCAGAAAAATAGGATAAAGCTGATATTTTTGTATCATATTGTAAAAAATACTTCCGTAATCCTTTGTGTGTATTAATGCTCATAAATGTATCACTACAAATGAAGTATAAACTTCCTTCTTTTTTCAAGTGTTCATCCAGACATTTAATAGAGAAAAAACTATAGGTTTCCTTTTTTATTTTCTCCCCTAATCTTTTCCCATATAATTTATCTAATTCGTCTTCTCTGTTTATATCATTATTAACAGTACCCCCAAAAGGAGGATTACCAATAATAAAATCAAACTTCATAGGAAAATGTACATCAAAAAAATCATTATTACGGATATTAAAGTTTGTAGGAACAAAACCACAGAGTAAAGAAACATTTTCTATGCACTTCTTATAAAGTTCAGGATCAAGCTCCACTGCATAAACGTAATTCAATGCTTCGTGTAAAGAATTATACAGTGGAGCTATCTTCTTTAGAATAGATACAACAAATGAACCATCTCCACAACTAGGTTCTAAGATATAATCCCCTTTCTTTATTTCTATAGATTTTAATAATCTCTCAGAGAGGTCTATAGGAGTCATAAATTGCCCTAGTTGACGCTTGGTTTCTCTTTGTCTTTTTTGCTTCATTTCTTTCCTTTATTTACTTAGCCTTATCATTTTTTCTTCTGTCAAAATCCCCATAAAAAGTTCCTTTTTTTTATGCTTTACCACTAAAGGTACTTCCCTTAGAGGGGAAATACTCTTTTCCTTACGAAGCTGTAGCTGATTGGAGGCATAGGACAAAGGATAAGTAACAAAACCCCCATCAATTAATGAAGACAAGGTGTTTATCGAAACTTCAGAAATTTTATTTTCTGAAATACCATTAAGAAAAATATGAAGGTAATCCTTACAAAAAGAATCAGTATACTCTGACCAGATTACATCAGGACTCCCTATATTGGAGCTACCTAAATTCCCATCAGAAAAATGAATCTTTATAGGGAATTTCTTTTTATTAATTTGAAGAAATAAACCATCTTTTTGTTTATCAACGGTATTTATATTCTCATACTTGTGAAGAAGTGATTCAAATGCGATTTCTCTAATAATACCAGAAAGAGTCCTTCCTTTTGAGGTATTATAACTATTAACAAATCTTTTTGGAAGGATCGCATTCAACTGCTTTACTTTTACATTGACTTCTGTAAAGAAATCCCCATCAACAAACGTTTTCAATTCTTCTAGGTTTTGACACAACATTTTAGCACCCCCATCATAAAGATAAAATATAAAAAGCTAAATGCTTTTCTTTAACTTACCAAAGTTGTAAAAGGATTGTGCTTTTAACACACAATCCTTTTTATTTACAACAGTATATTACTTCTGCGTTTCATCATAATCTTCATCGTCCTCTTCTTCTTCCTCATCATTATCGGTATCATCTTCTTCATCATCATTATAATTACGACTATCGGGAGTATACGTATTATAAGGATTGGAAGCAAGTTCCTGCCTCGTTATATGGGCTTGAATCTTGAGGATATAGAACATCCCCCAAGTATTCGCTCCAAGGAAAACGAGCATGGAAATGACACGAAGAACCAGACTGGAAGGAAGAACGGCAAGAACGACAGCGACGAGAGAAAGAACAGTAGCTACAATGAGCATGATCTTCTCTGCCTTGGAAAGATACTTGAACGGGTTTACAAACTTGTACATATTACACTCCTAAAAAGATTTGATTAGGTCTGTCTCAACCTTGAATATAGTATATCACAACAAATAAATTCTGTCAAGCACTATTTTTCTTTATCTTTTAAATTAGGAAGAGTCTCTATTTGTACATAGCAACTATCTGTTCCCATAAATATAAATAAAACATCTTTATCAGAATCGTCTACTTTTCTATACACTTCTTTGACTGCTGTTTTAATGAGGGAGGAGAATTCTGTTGTATTGGTTTTTTTATGGCTTGTAATAGAGATTTTAGATAGATATAAAAGACATTTATCCAAGGAAGGAAAAGTAGTATCAATATGTATTTCATCTTCTCCTTCATCATCATTCATAAAAGTGACATCAGGAGAACCTGTATCGATAACTAATCTATATACTTGTTTCATCGTAGCGCCCCCTTTTAATCGTCTTGACCTATCTGCAATTCAATATACCAAATTATAAATTGAAAAGTAATATGAAAATGTTTTTTTCCTCCTGTGAAATGGGAATGTAAATATACTTCTAAAAAAGGAAGAAAGTCAATCTGATTATCAATTTGTCCTACTAGTATTTTTAGTCCCATAAACTTTGCCAGTGCTTTCCCATTAATTCTAAACCCTTTTGAATTCTTTCATTGTATGCCCCATATTTTTCTGAGTCTATCATTAGTTTACCGTAATCCTTATTTATCTCCATCTCTGATAATTCCTTATCATTTTCATAGGAAACAAACTCACAGAAATTTTTTTGATCTGGATTGTAGTCTGGATTTGGCACCATGTATGATTCATCGGATTCATTTACAGTTTGTTCTATTGCGAATATCATTTCATCCAGCATAGCATCCCATAATTGTGCGATATAATCTTCTGCTGACTTATTCTCAATAATAGTGTCTGAGAAGCATTGTGTATTGGAATTGAACGTGTAGCCTTTTTCTGTTATTTCACTGCGATAGGGTTCCATTAAGAAAAAAACTGGATATCCTCTCTTTTCCTTTTTTTTGAATTGCTTTAAGTAAGGTAGTATTTTCTTTGCCATGAAATACCCTGCATTTATCCAATCGGTAGGTGCCACAATACCTAATAAGTGGCAAACAGGAGTAGCTATGTTCCATTTGATCCAGTGCTTAACGCTCTTGAATACTTTCATCTCTTTTCTCCTTTTCTACTAAATCGTCTACTATTCCTATCCAACCACAATTATGACAGAGAGCTTTATTTCTGTCAATATCTACATAACCTACACAAGTAGTTTCTATATATCTATGAAAACATTTGGGACAAACATAATGCTTCTGATAATAATCATCTGTCATATGCTCTCCCTATTGTATTTCTTAATAAAAGGCTACGAGTATGCGTAGCCGCATCCAACTGATAACTCGCCGTTGGCACCTATTTAGTATAGTTTTCTCACCTACAGGATCAAGTCCTGTAGCAGATACTCACTGCTAAAGACAATTTTCTTTTCTATACTCTTCCTCATGGAAAGTATATTGTTTATAATCTTCCAAATATCTTTGTAATGTACATAAATAACAAGGGCAGGGCTGTTTGGTACAGTCTCCATTGTGAATTTGCGGTTCATCAATGCCTCTAAGGAATCTCTCAGCATAAGCTTCTTGCCATGACTCTGGAGATATTACATCAAAATCTTTACTTTCTGTAGCCGCTATAAATTCTTTGAAAGTATATTTCATTTCTACCCCCTATTTCCTGCGGAAGGATTTGAACCCACGACATCTGACTCCAAAGGCCAGCGTTCTACCACTGAACTACACAGGAAAGATATTATTAACAAACCGGAGGTGGGAATCGAACCCACGTATACGATTTTGCAGATCGTTGACTAACCATTTGTCTACTCCAGTAAAATAGTTTTTCGGTTACTCCACGGCTTCTTTCCCATTGGAACCACCCAAGGTACTCCAAGCCGTCTTTCACCGAGGAAAACTCCACCCTCATACTGGTTAAGCTTTCGGACAGAAAAACCTTATAGCGGATATTGGATTTGCACCAATGACCTCAGTGGTTATGAGCCACGCAAGCTACTACTGCTCTAATCCGCTAGGAAATCAAAATGAAAGCACAGGGCAGGGTGGGAGTCTAACCCACGATCTTCAAGGACTGCACTCCCTGATGCTCTAACACTAAGCTACCCACCCCATGCTATACGGAAGTGTCAGGAATCGAACCTGAAGCCCCGGAACCGTCCGGTGTGTTTAGTGCTGAAGTTTAACCTAATTCTTTGCCGGTAGCTTCACACACTATTTTGCCTATTACACCACACTTCCAATATAAAAGTTTTTTAGGTTACTCAAGACTAGTGTTAACTTGGAACCACCCAAACACTTTCCAGTCCCTTTCACCAAGGAAAACTCATCTTCTGCTGGTCAGGCTTCATGAATTCTAAACCTTTATCTGGGGAGAGTGGGATCGAACCACCGACATCCTGCTTAACAGGCAATGCTCTACCACTGAGCTACAACCCAATTAATTACCTATTTCTTGTCCCTTGTAAACCCTAAATCTTTAATGGCATTATGATATTCATACAGTCTAGCCTCCATTGCAACCCCTCTTTCTTTAGCATCAGCTACTAAAGATTTTGCTTCCTTTACATATTCACGTAGTTGATCTTGTAACTCCACAATTCCAGAAATAGTTGCTTCTGTAAAATCCATTCTATCAATATCTTCCAAGATAGAAGTAATTTGATCATGTGTAATACAAATTAGTTCTTTTTCCTTTATAGGAGCTACAACTTTCTTTGCCATACTATCTCCTTTTTACCACCACTGCTTTTCACAAACAAATGGAATAACTAAGAACAATGGAACATCCCTATTAGAATAATCCGAATAAAATTCATCTACTAGCAACCGTATTTGTGCTACTGACATAGGATATTCTACCCACTCACTTAGCATAACAAATAAGTCCATATACCCCTTATTTATATCTGTTCTTTCTTTATTTTCAACAAGAGTATAGGTATCCTTAAAAAAATCCATTGTGGTAGCCATCGCAATAAGATAACCAAAAACCGCAGATGACTTATCAGAATCAGGCATGGTTATCCAAAAATAACCATCAACAGCATCAACTGTTCCTGCAAAAACAGAAGTTGAAGCAAGAATCGCCAGTAACAGTACCCATACAAATTTCTTCA
>JFJP01039017.1_pt1 | contig 14777 bp, 10 predicted proteins | sample 431651 | NCBI WGS metagenome assembly JFJP01 (sample SAMN02602958, study PRJNA72255) | Microbial mat metagenome, whole genome shotgun sequencing project. | biome: fresh water; feature: sink hole; material: water; isolation source: purple microbial (photo- and chemosynthetic) mats found in...
ACGCCACCTCCCATATTGAAAAAAACAAATGATGCACCCTGTCGTCCAATGTTACCGCCAAAGTCATTATCCAACCATATTAAATCACCACTTGGAGCATCGCCTGCCTGATATTCGAATAACGATTCTTTATTATTCTCAGTATGACCATCGAAATTATCCCCATATTTTACTCCTTCTATAGTTGTAATAGATTGATCGATTTTATTAAAAGCAGCAATAGCGTTTTGATAATCCTGAGTTTTAGTATCACTATAGCTTGCTCTTATTGTATAAAATTTTACAAGAAAACCTTCAACAGTGTTTAAAGTGATACGTCCTAAATTGCTATTATCCCATTGTTTTTTATTCGCTAATAAAACTTCTGCTTTCTTCATATCGGCTATTGCAGAATCAAGAGCTGCTATTCCTGAGGTTTCTTTTGTATATATCGCAGGATCATCTACGCTAACTATACGTTTGGTAATAACTGGAGGTTTTCCCCAATTTTCCCATAATTTAAAAACTGCATAGCCTCTTAAGAAGTAACACTCGCCCTGATGAATATCTTTCAATCCTTCTGTTTTATATATACTCTGGTACTTAGCTGTAATTTCGAGCATTGTATTTGAGCGGTTAACCAGACGCATCAACAAGTTCCAATATGTTCCGTTTAAACCATTTGAAGAATTGAATCCTTTAAAATTATCCAGGTTGGTGAGACTACCTCCTGCATTCATAGTAAATGCATCTTCTGGTAACAGGTACATTGGATAAACGCAGGACATTCCTCCAAATGAGTAAAGATCTGTCATCTGAGCATAAACCCCTCGAATTCCTCTGTCAAGTTTTTGTTCATTATTAAAAAACTGTTCCTCGGGTTGCTTTGGAAACTCCACATTCAGGTTTTCTTTTGAACAAGAAAAGAAAAGTACGCCAATCGTAAATTGGAGTATGTATAGTAAATATTTCATTTTTTTCATCGTAAAATCTTTTAGATATTAATTACTCTTACTAAAACTTAGCGTTAATTCCAAAATTAAAGATGTATGGCATAATATCGGCACCATCTGGATTTAACCCTGGCCAACTGGTAAAGGTGTACAGATTGTTAGCACTTGTATAAACTCTTAAACTACTGAAAGCATTACCCAAAATTTTATTTGCTCGTTTGGGCAATGTATATCCGATTTGAATACTTTGCATACGTAAATATGACTTACTTTTTTTATCTCTGTCGGAACCTCTGAAATTACTATTAGGATCGCCATAAACATTGCGGGGGAGCCAGGTTGATCTGTTTTCAGGAGTCCATGCATCTAAAGCACTGGTAAGGGTACCATTACTTCTGGATCCCATTCCTGATAATCCGTCCCAATTCCCATATGTTCCTCCAACACCATTGAATAATAAAGAAAGATCAATTCCTTTCCATTCCATATTTAGGTTAATCCCATAATAAACAGGAGCAATATTGTTCCACAGGAATTTCTGGTCATTATTGTTTAGTTTGCCATCAGCCCCGGGAGTTTCATATTTATAATCCCCAGAAGCAGCGCCATTAATATCCTGAAACCAAGCATCTCCAGCAACTACTTTTTGGCTACGGCTATCATCCTTGACCTCAGCTTCGCGTTTATCAGCGTCACCCTGCGATTGATAAATTCCGCCAAATACATAACCTCTTTCATAACCTATCGATTTCCCCTCTTCAACCCAGCCAACATTTGATACATTATATCTACTGTGGTTGAATGTTTTTTCAACTGTGTTTTTTACAGTGGTTAAGTTGCCACCAATTGAATATCGAAGATCACCAATAGTATTATCATAATTAAGTGTAAATTCATATCCTTTGTTACTAACCTGTGCAAGGTTAACGAAAGGAGTATTTTTATAACCTACACTCGAAGGAAGGTTAATTTGTTGAATAATACCATCTGTAAGCTTATAATAATATTCAATTGATCCGGAGAGACCTTTGAAAAAGGTAAAATCAATACCTACACTGGAGGTTGTAGTTTTTTCCCAACTTAAATCGGGGTTTGCCATATCAGTAATGGCTGCCCCAGCTCCATAAATACCAAGACCATCGGAGGAGGAACCCCATGAATATGCTGGATTAGGATTAACTATATAGGCCCAAGCCAAGTCACGTACTTCCATATTCCCAAGTGAACCTCGGCCGGCACGTAATTTTAAATCGTTGATCCATCCAACATTCTCAAGAAATGATTCTCCACTTATTCTCCAGGCGGCAGCAATTCCGGGGAACACACCCCATTGTTTATCTTTTGCAAATTTGGAACTACCATCACGTCGGATTGTAAAATCAAAATAATATTTTGATTTATAATTATAACTTAGCCTTCCCAAATAGCCTTGTAATGCATTTCTCATTACATCGGTCTGAACATTTGTGTTTTTATCTTCCATGTTTCCAACAAAACGTGGCCCCTTATCCATAGTAGTCATTGACTTGCCTGACATAAGATAACTGTGGAAAATATATCTTTGATCCATGGCATTAAATAACAAATCGATATGGTGGTCACCGATAACAGTGTTATAATTTACTGAAAACTCCTTAACCAAATTGAAGTTTTCGGTAATGGTATTGTCCAAGGAACCAACAGAATTAGGGTATGTCAATACAGGACTCTGTTCTCCTGAATAGGCAAACTGCCATCCATTATAATCAGTAAAATTTTCTGTACTGCGTTTGTAATAGTCGCCACTTAAGCTGCCTTTTATTTTCAGCCCTTTAATTAGTTCAATTTCTGCAAATACTGATCCCATATTACGGAATTCACCATAAGTATTATCTAAGGTTGCTAATTGCCCAAAATGATTAGGCTTAGGATCACTTGACCATCTGCCGGGAGTGCCGGTTATGCCATCACTATTAACGGATATAGAACTTGCATATCCTAAATATCCTTCTGGATCGTAAATCGGCTGCCATGGAGGCATCTGTGAAAAGCTATTCAGATCAAAACCTCCAACATTATTATCTTTCCCATCAACATAAGCCAGTCGGTAGTTTCCTCCAATATTCAGCCATTTATTGACATTTGAGTTAACATTTGATGAAAAAGAGTACCTATTCATGGTTTTACCAATTAAAACACCCTCACTATTTGCATAACCACCAGACATTGTATAAGCACTTTTCTCTGTTCCTCCACTTAAACGCAGATTGTATTCCTGAGAAGGAGCGTTTTTATTTAAGGCAGCACGTTGCCAATCAGTATTTCCACCTTGTAAATTTCTAATGTAAATAGCACTTGCAGGGTTTAATTCATTCCATTTTGTCTTATCATTAACAAAATCAGTATTTGCCAAATAAGCTTGTTCCTTAAAATCTGCCAATTGATCTATTGACATTGTATGGTATGTTTTAGGGATATTTTGTATCCCATAACGTGCGTTAAATTCAATGGTAGGTTTATCGCCCTTTTTTCCCTGTTTAGTAGTAATAAGAACTACCCCGTTTGCTGCTCTAACACCATATACAGCAGCTGCTGCAGCGTCCTTTAGAACAGAAATAGATTCGATGTCGTTTGGATCAATTAAGGTCATAATATTAATATTACCTCGCAGTGTTCCAAAACGGCCGTCTGCCATAGCATCAGCTCCTGCTCCTATTTCGGTAATAGGAATTCCATCTATTACATACAATGGATCAGCAACACCCCATGTATTTACTCCTCTTATTCGAACTGTGGGTCGGGATAATGGATCCCCAGTAGCACCTGATACACTTACTCCAGCCATTCGGCCCATCATTGCAAACTCGGCAGAGGTACTCACATCTTTTTTAATATCCTTTGAACTAACTGTTGCAATTGATGTGGTTATATCTTTCTTTGCACGGCTTCCATAGCCAATCACCACAACTTCCTCGAGCTTCTTTATATCAGGAATTAGTTTTACATCAACAGAAGTTTGTCCATTAATTTCTATTCTTTCGGAATTATAGCCAATAAATGAAAAAATTAGAAAATTGGAGGTCTTTGGCATTTCTATTGAATATTTTCCTGAACCATCAGTAATTGTACCAATAGTTGTTCCATCAACAGCAATGTTTACTCCAGGAAGTGGTTCTCCGTTAGTTGCATCAACTACAGTTCCGGTTATTTTCTGTTGTTGAAAGAATAGGATTTCGTTATTCTTATTTTTTAACCGATCGTTGTTATAAATCAGAATGATTTTTTCTTTGATTTCATAACTTAAATCCTGCCCCTCTAAGGCAATATCAAGAATCTTATCAATCGTTAAATCCTTAATAGATAAGGAAATCTTTCTGTTATTAGTACTTATCTCTTCAGTACTGTATAAGAAAGAAAATTCACTCTTCTTGCCAATCTCTCTTAATAGGTCATTTAAAGATGCATCCTAAAGGTCAAAGCTTATTTTAGTGACTTGAGAGTAAGATTTAGCAGCTGAGAGTCCGATTGTACAAATGAATGTAATAATTATCGATAGTCTCATAATAGTTAGTAGTTTTTTTTGAATGGGAGAAAACACAATTATCCCATTAAATGATTTTTTTTTCATACATTTGAATGATTTTGGTTTAAAATTTATCAGAATTCGAACCTAAACAAAATTGGAATCGGGAAGTGTTAGCTGCATTTTCCGATTCGTGTTTTATTCATCTTTTAAGAAGTATTCATCATTTTATAGTTTTAGTTAGTTTCTAAGTAGTTATTAATTAATGCTTTTTCTGAATGATTATGCTATCATTTATTATGGAATAACTAAATCTGCAATAATGTTTCATTGCATCTAAAACTTGATTGATACTCCTGCTTTTATCAAATAGCCCCGAAAACTTAACTTTCTTAAGGTCTTCATCAGTTATTGCCACCTTCAGGTTAAAATTGCGTTCAAGTTTAGATGCTATCTCAGCAAATGTTTCGTTTTCAAAATAATATTTCCCATTTTTCCAAATTGAAATTAGTTCTGCATCAACCTTGTATTTATTAAGTTTTCTAGAGTTTTTATCGTAAATGACCTGTTCATTTGGAGCCAAAATTATTTGGTTGGATTTTTCATTTTCTGAAATCTTATAAACAACTACAGATCCATGCAAAAGAGTTGTTTCTACATTGGGTTCATTTTTATAGCTTTTAACATTAAAGGTGGTACCATATACTTTTATATTTAAATCACCCGTGTTAACAATAAAAGGATTCTCGGTATCTTTTTTTACCTCAAAATAAGCTTCACCATCCAAATAAACTTTTCTAGAGCCCCCCTTAAATACGTTGGGATACCGAAGAATACTTCCAGAATTAAGCGTCACGCTAGTACCATCAGGTAATAATATCTTAGTTCTTGAACCATATGCTACCTGGACTTTACAGTAACTTATCAATTTCTCATTTGTGTAGATAAAATTATAATAATACCATGAGAGGCCAAGAGTGAATAAAACTATTGCTGCATATTTACTTAAAGAATTAATAATTCTATTATTGCGAAGTTTAGAATGTTTTCGTGTGTTTTTTGAATCTAATGGTAGGATATTGTGGTTTAATTTGTTGTATCCCATGTATTTATTATACACAAAATCGTTTTGCGAATTTTCCCATAAAAATTGAAATATGGAACTGAACTGTTCCGGAGTTTCTTTTGAGTGAACAAAAGAATATAATAATTTTAATTCAGAGACAGTAATATTTCCGTCTCGATATTTTAATAGGAGCTCTTCTAAATTAATTTTCTGATCCATATTAGTAATTGTAAAAAGTCGTGGTGTTCCGTGATCGGATTTTAAAAAATATTTCAAAAAGAACACATCGCATTGAATGCCAAGACTATTTTTCGAATAATTTATTATAAGAATCCTTTAAATACCGGATACTTTCACGCATTTGGGTATCAACAGTATTTTCGGAAATAAATAGTTTTTCGGCTATTTGTTTGTAGGTTAATCCATAAAAACGACTAAAACGGAAGATCATCTTCCGTTTTGCAGGCAATTGGTCAATAAGTTGTTCTAATTTAATTTTCAGATCATTATAATATATTTCATCCTGAGTTATATCCGAGAATTCTTCAATGGCATTTACATAGTGTTCCCAAAAAGCCGATCTGAATAAATGTGTGCGTAAGGCCTGATAGGTTATATTTTTTGCAATGCCAAATAGGTATGAGGAAAACAATTTTTCTTCGTCAATTTTTTCTCTTTGTTCCCATAGTGCAATAAAAACGTTTTGGACAATTTCTGCACATTCAGTTTCAGACCTGAAAATTTTAAAACAAAAACTAAATATTTTATTAAAGTAATTTTGATAAATTAATTGAAACGCCGGAATATCGCCTTGTTTTAATAAAACTAACAACCTCTTTTCTTCCGATAATAACATCTTAAAAACATTTTGATCAAAACTATAATTTAAAAAACTCCTTAGCAACCAATTAGTAAAATATTTTGAAAATGTAATATTATTCCCTTTTAGCAGCTAATTATCGATGGAGCAGATGTTAATTAATCTTCTTAATATTTAAAACAAATTATTAGCTTGTATTTGAAACATATATATGAAGCAGTTTTATTCAAAGAAATAGATAATTAAGTACTAAATATGATTTATTCTAAGATTTATTTCTCCGCATCAATGGAATTCTGGTAAAAAAGAACGCGTAAAAAGTAATGACAACGAAGCAAAACATTGGAACAAGGTACGATATTTTGACACTTAAGGTGTCGGCAATCATTCCCTGTATTGGCGGGAACACTGCACCCCCAACAATGGCAATATTTAACAGTGCAGAACCTTTTCCGGCGAAAGAGCCAATGTCTTCGATGGCCAAACTGAAAATAGTTGGAAACATGACCGACAAAAACAGGCCAAGGCTTGCCAATATGTATTCATTGTATCCTGTTTTCAAAAAAATTACGACCAGATAGCAAAAGATCATTAACACCCCGAATAATCCGACCAGTTTATGTGCTTTCACAAATTGAAGAATAAACACTGCGGCCAATCCCATAACTGCTGCAAAAACATAATAAAGCGTCAGGTATTTTGCGGCTTCAGCATCTGAAAGCCCCACAACTTCTTTCAGGTAAGGAATAAAGAAGCCGGCGGTACAAGCTTCGGCACCCACATAAAAAAACATGGCGATTACTCCGAAAAATAAATGCTTGTACCTGATACTTTCTTTGAATAATTCAGGAATCGAAAAATGGTCTTCCTTTTCGGCTTTAAAGGTGGGCATCTTCGAGATATAGATAAATACTGCAAGAACTAAAATGGTTCCCGCCAGCAGCAGATATGGAATCTGAAATTGTATTTCGCCTGACTGTCCATAAATGAGGGCTGTGGCAATCAGCGGTGTTGCGGCATAACCAATCCTCGAAAATACCTGAACAAAGTTCATCCGGATATGCGCCCCCTCTGGATTGCCAAGTAATGTTATGAATGGGTTGGCCGCCACATTCATAACTGTAATGCCGATTGAAAGAGTGAAAATGGCCAGCAAAACAAACATATAGGATTCGAAAAAATTTGCCGGAAAAAACAATACACAACCCAATGAGCAGGTGAATAGGGCTACCAATAAACCTACCCTGTATCCAAACCGATGTATCATCCAGGCAATTGGCAATGGGAAAATAATGTATGGAATGTAAAACGAAAACTGGATCATAGTGGCCTGGGTATAACTCAGCTTGAAATGCTGAATCAACGATGGCAGCAGGATGTCGTTCATGCAGAACATCGATCCTACTGTTAAAAATACCAGGCAAAGCAGGATAAGTGGTTTGTATTGGTGTTTCATATATAAAGCTTATAATTAAATATTTGAATCTAAAACTACCTCAATATCCAGCAAATTGCATAAATCCACAAGTTCTTCCACGTAGCTGCCATAAACTGCTGCAAAGTGTTGCGATTGTACATGATCCAATACCTGACGGACTGGCACATCGGTATAAAAAGTAACACTTGGCCACGATGGCAGTGGAACTCCCATTTCAACCCATTTTGGCCGTTCTTTTCCTTCGCCCGTTACAATGTGCATGCGGTATCCTTCTTTTGTTTCTGAAAGGCAGGCCAGGGTCATCCGCCCTTTTTTCATGTTGGAACAATGGGCTATTCCGCCCAATAGCACTGTTGATATATTTTTGATTTGTGGTTTTCCTTCAATGAAATCAGAAGGGCAGTAACCATCCTCGCCAAGTAAAATCCATTCGGGATGATGTTCGTAATGTTCAATAAATGTAACTTGTTTGCCCGAAATCCATTTCAGCATCAATTGTGCGACTGAATTGCCGAGGTCATTTTCGTCCACATAAGGAATCCCGGCATCGGCTACCAATGAGGAAGGAATGGCATGGGTCAGTCCCATTTCCAGGTCAACACCATCAACACATTTGTACGAGAATGTGTCAAACTTCTTTTCGTGGCAAAGCTTTACCGTTCCCATATACATCCGTATTGCTTTTTCAACAACCGAATCGTCAGGTTTACCAAGTGGATATTCCCAGTCAGCTGTAATCCGTTTCATCTCTTCGGCAACGTCAGTATCCGGAATCGCATCCATCCTGTGCTGAAGCTGAAGCATGTCCATACTTTCAATTTCAGGCCCAATCAGGTTGCGTAGTTTGGTTGGGTTGATTCCTGTTGAATAGAGTCCCATGTCGTTATACCCGATGGTGCCAAGACGTGCATGTCTCAGTTTTTTCATAACTGAAGCAGCTTTGGCAAATGTCATTATTCCTGCAATATCCATCGGGGAATCCGGTGCATTGTATAGATATTTGAATTTGATTCCCCATTGTTCCATTGGAAATCTCAAAGAGGTGGAACCAGCGCCTGCAGCCGGGGAAATAAGTGTTCCTTTTTCACCAAATTGTCCTTCGTGATCAGTAAATCCGCCAAAACTATACAAAATCATCGGTTCGTTCCTGAATTCGTGTAATACCCTGAATACGCCACGGGTGTCAATCCAGTTGATGATGTTGATGAATAGGAAGTCCCATTCCTGTGATTTCAATTCTTTAATAGCACGCTCCGGTTCAGGGCCTTCGCCGTAAACCGGGCTGGTAATAACAAGATCCAACCCTGCATCCGTGAGTTGTTTTTCAGCTCTTGCACTTATCATTTTTAGGTTTCCAGGTTCGTAAAACATGGTTCCGAACGAAACATATCCTGCTTTAATTTTTGTCATGATAATCAAATATAATGGGTTACATTTTTGGGTCTGTTCCTTTTTGTCAGGAATTATGAAATGGATATCCTTCGCCCAGTCGCATGCGATTCCAATGCAGCGGTCAACAACCGGTGGCTCAGGTGAGTTTCTTCAGGAGTCACGTTACGGAAAGAATTGACTGCTGGAGTTTGGCTTAAATCCTGCATAAAAGCGCCGATCATTTGCTGGAAAGAATCGGAGAAGCCAAATTCAAAAATACCGCCGGTGATAGTGGGTATAAACGATTGCGGTCCGATGTCGATGCGTGTCCATCCCTGCTCTTTGCCAGTTGTTTCGAGGAAATAGAATGCTTTTGGATCGTGTGTCGAAAATTTCACTGAACCCAGTGTTCCGTATACTTCGATAAACCAGGTATTGGTTTGTCCGGGAGCCATACGTTTGGTCTCGAGCACCAGGGTAAACTCTTTCCCTGTCCTTGGATCATCGCATCGCGTTGTCAGCACAGCATTGTCCCAGGTAAGGCATGGAACGGTATTGCCTTTTCCATTGGGACGAGTTTCGGCAATCTTCTGAAGATCGGCGAATACCCATTTGGGTTTCCAGCCCATGCGAAAAGGGATGTGTTGTGTGTGAAGCCCCAGATCGCCCATACAACCATATTCCCCGTTTATGTCAATAATCCGTTTCCAATTGATTGGTTTGTTTAAATCCATATCGCTGGCATGATGAAACCCGCTGCGAACCTCGATCAATTGTCCGTATTTGCCGCTTTTAATCCAGTCGGTCACACGTTTTGCTCCAGGGAAATAAGGAAATTCCGAACTGCAGCGCACCAACAGCTCCGGATGCCTGGTGATTTCTTCCATAATCTTAGTATTGGCATCCAGGTCGATACCAAAAGGTTTTTCCCCAAGAAGATGTTTGCCTGAACGAAGAATATCGATGTAGATTTGTTCGTGAAGGTGATGTGGAACCGCGCAATATATGGCATCCACCCGATCGGAATTGAGTAAATCACGATAAGCGTTTGTAACTATTTCGATCGAAGGGAAATTGGTTGTAAACCAATTGCGGTCGTTCATATTTTTTTCATTGCAAATGCCTGTAAGAACTGGCACGGGGCTATCATCCAAAAGATGACACCAACGCGCCACTGCACTTCCAAATTCTTTACCCATCAGTCCAAGACCGATAATCCCAAAACGGATTTTTTTTCGTTGCATTGATAATTATTTTATTACAATCGAATTGCCATCTTTAACAGAAATTTTTAAAACACCTCCATTTTCTAATGGTTGCCAGGACCATCCGATAGAACCCTTGATTTTTGATTCTGGCAGTTTTTTATTATTCACTAAAATTGATTTTGGTTTTAGTGCCAAACGCAATACCGACTCGGATGCGTTGTCGAATGTTGTAAACTCAATTTTTTCTGAGGAATAGGAGATGCTTTTTATTACTGAAGAACATTTTAATAAATGGTTTTCGCCTGCGGGCGCCCATTCGGGAACGTAAGCAAGGGCATCGGAAAAGTGCCTTATATAGTCGCTATACCCGTCAGAAAACCATGCGCCAGGCCATGTGTGCCCTACAGAAACAAATCCATCGGGAAGACACATATAGCTTGCATAATTTAAATACCTGAATGCTTTATCTTTAAATATAATATCGCCCGTTTTTTCATACCAAAGGGCACATAGCGAACCAAACCTGGCCGAATGGCTGCCCATAGGTTCGTAGCACCAGGTCTGCTCTTTGATGGCATCAAAGTCTTTGTCTCGAAAAACTGATTCAATCCAGGAAATTATTGAAGGTATATCTAACGTAAGGTTTATGTTGGCTGGCTGGTTTTCAATTAGGTATTTTCCCAATTCCACTGGTGTAATTTGCAAGCGGTTCGATTGGTGATTGTCGTTGGGAATATCTTCAAAGTAACCATTCCAGATGTAGGTTTTCATAGGACCATTGATAGAAAAAAGCCATTTCCATGCTATATTTTTTGCGTAAGTGTATTTCCTTTCGGCGGCTGTATCGAGCTTAATAGTGCTTTTTATGCGAATCAATTCGTCAAAGAGTTTATATGGTTCGAGTACATTGGAGCAATATTCCGAATGAATATACCCGGTTCTCGCATTTAACCTGAATGGCCATGGCGATTTAATGGTGGACGAAGCTGCAAAATCTGATTGAGAAGGAAGCTCATTGCGGATGTTTTTTGCAAGTGCGTTGGCGCAATTTATTCCAGCATCAAGATACTTCTTATCACCTGTTAATTCATAGAATCGGACGTAAGCATAACCAAGTTCGCCAATTTTGTCGGGTTCAATGCCATGCAGCCCATCGCCGCGAAAACCATCGCTTTCCCATCTGGTTCCACCCTGATAAACTTTTTCAAAAGCATCGGAACTGGCATACGGAACTTTTTCCCAAATCCATCCTTCAGGCGTTGTGCCATATTGAAGCTGGTGGTCGAGCATGCCCCTTACTACCTCAATGTATTGAGCATCACCTGTGTATTGATAGTAATTTATTGCCAATGATTGAACGCTACCCGCATACACACATGCCGGATTGTGGGGCCAATTTTCGGCAACATATTTGTTTCCGTTTAAATCGGGTTTGTTGAAACAACAGGTTACCAGATAGAATGGTAACCCTGTTTTTTCATCTGTTGGACATGTATTGACTAGAAATTCTGATGCAAGTTTCATAACCTGCCCGAAGGCTGCACCTGGAATTTCAGGCTTATACCATGATAGCAGCGCCCCGTTTTGGTCACGGTTTACTTTGTGGGTCAGAATTGAATCATTATTGTTCCGTTTTATAACCTGTCCATTACCAATAATGAAACATAATAACAACAATAGTGATATGAGTATTTTTTTCATATGTTTATAAATAATGTTTAGCTACAGTCAATACCCAAACTCTTTTTCAACTTCGGTAATTGCCTCTTCAATAATATCCATTCCTTTATTGGCGTAATATTCATCCATAATGAGCGGAGGCGACATACGAAGGATATGACCGGCGGGTATCCATGCCAGTCCTTTACGGAATGCTTTCTGATAAACTAATGTTCCGGCCTGTTCGAAAGGTTCTTTAGTAATCTTGTCTTTCACCAATTCGATTCCAAGAAGAAACCCTTTTCCTTTCACATCGCCAATAATTGGGTGTTCTTCTTTCATTTTATTCAAACGTTTCATGAAGAAATCGCCAACTGTACGAACATTTTCTAAGATGTCCTCCTCTTCAATCACCTCAATTGAAGCTAATGCAGCTGCGCATGCCATTGGGTTTCCGCCATAACTTGACGATGCTGAAATTTTTTCGAGCGCTTCACCGTACTCTTCTTTTACCACCAAGGCTGTAACAGGAAATCCGTTTCCGAATGACTTTCCGAAGGTAACAATATCAGGAATAACCCCCCAGTGATTTAAAGTTAACCATTCGCCTGTGCGTCCCATACCGGCAAGCACCTCATCATCATAGAGCAGAATTTTATATTTATCGCAAAGTTGCTTCAGTTTAGGAAAAAAATCTTCCGGAGGAAAAATACTTCCGGCCCAACCCTGTGCTGGTTCGAGAACAAAGGCCGCCACATTTCCCACAGTTCCTTCTTTGATAAAGGTTTCGTAGAAGTTAATATACGCATCGGTATCAATGGTGCCATTGGTTTTTGTCCATAACGGGCGATACGGATCGGGGCGCGGAACCATGTAAAAGCCAGCTGCTCTGGTTGGACCATAACTATAAGTTTCGCCACGATACATTTGTGCGCAACTTACCGCACCCAGGGTTTTTCCATGAAAGTCGCGGTAAGCCGAAATAAATTCGTGTTTGTTGGTAATTGCGCGTGCTGCACGAATAGCGGCTTCTACAGCGGCCGTTCCATCCGAATAAAGTTGGATTGCATTTAAATTACCGGGTAAAATGCCTGCCATTTTCTCCATCAGTTTTTCTTTTACAGGCGTAGTAAAATCATGGGCATTCATCAGTTTATTAGCCCAATATGAAACTGCCTCCGAAACTTTTGGATGGCAATGTCCAAGGGAAGTTACGTAAATGCCCGATGAGAAGTCGAGATACCTATTGCCGTCAACATCTTTGAGCATAATTCCAGAGCCTTCTTCGAAGCAGACAGGGAATAGTTTCACCTGACCGCTTAAGCCTTTCATGTACCTGGCTGTATTTACGTGCATTACTTTTGATTTTGGCCCTGGCGTTTCCGTAATTAATTCAGGAAGTCCTTTGGCGCTTTCTCTCCACCAATCTTTAGACATAATAGATAAATTAAGTTGTTATAATATTAATATTCTTGCTTTTATATTTTTCAAGAATCGAAGGAGGAATTTCTTTATCGGTTATCAGTTGATCAATTAAATCAAGCGACGAATAATGGAAATAGGATGTTTTTTCGATTTTTGAAGAATCACATAGCAGAAAGACTTTATCCGCAGCTTCGGCCATTTTAAGGGTAACTGAGGCTTCTTTTTCGTGGTTGCTGCTTAATCCCTGCGATAAGGATACACCAGCTGCTCCAATAAATGCTTTGTCTGCTTTGTATTTTGAAAGCAAATTGTCGGTCATTGGGCCGTAAAGTGCTTTTAGGGATGTGTCTAATTCGCCACCAATCAAATAAACCTTAACATGCGGATGTGGCATTAATTCTGAAACCACCGGCAAAGAGTTGGTTATAACCCTCAAATTTTTAAAGCGGGGAAGAAGGCTTGCCAGAAAGAAGACAGTAGTGCCGCAGTCCATATATATCGTGTCATTTTCTTCAATTAGCGAAACAGCAAGCTTACAAATATCTCGTTTCTGATTACGCTTGTCTAATGCATTGCTTTCAAAGCCAAAAAGCTCCGGAATAGTAGTGTTTGGAACTGCACCGCCATGGGTTCTTTTAAGTAGTCCCATACTTTCTAGCAAAGTCAAATCGCGTCGGATTGTTATTTCTGAAACATTACATTGAGTAACAAATTCCTGAATACTCACTTCATCTTTTTGTTCCAATAGCCTAATTATAGTTTTTTTTCTTAACTCTTGTGTCATTTGTAATCAGCGTGATTATATAAGATCGAATACAGCAAATATAATCATATACAATCAATTTTACAATACATATTTTAAAATTTTATTTAAGGCTATATTGTAAATAAATCTGAAATTAATATCTTTGAATAAATTTAAAAAAAATAAACCGATCAAATGCGATCATATATTAACTAATTACACATTGATCATGAATGGAAAAGATTTAAAACTGGAAAAGCTTTTTACGAATGGCCAGAATGCCGTTATTGTCGCAATAGATCATGGTATGTTTGACGGCCCAATACCCGGAATGATCAACCTGAAAGAAACTGCACAAAAGATTAATCCGTGTGTTGATGCAGTATTGCTTAGTCCTGGAATGCTTAAACATCTTCATTCGGTGTTTAATTTTAAAGGCGCACCAATGCCAATTGTAAGATTGAATTGGAGTTCTGTTTATTGCTTTCATTGGAATTATAGCAATGCTTATACCGTTGTTGCACAAACTGTTGAACAAGCAGTTGCTAACGGTGCCGAAATTATTTTGGCTTCGTTGACATTACAAACCGGTAGTGAAGAAACGGATACCC
>JFJP01012260.1_pt1 | contig 14776 bp, 14 predicted proteins | sample 431651 | NCBI WGS metagenome assembly JFJP01 (sample SAMN02602958, study PRJNA72255) | Microbial mat metagenome, whole genome shotgun sequencing project. | biome: fresh water; feature: sink hole; material: water; isolation source: purple microbial (photo- and chemosynthetic) mats found in...
CGCGGCGATGGTTTTCTACAATGCGTATCTGCCTGACATTGCAAGCGAAGACGAAAGAGACCGAGTCTCGTCTTATGGCTGGGCAATGGGATATTTGGGCGGCGGCGTTTTGCTGGCGCTGAATCTGGCGTTCTTCACATTTAGCGAAGACTTGGGCGTGCCTGGCGATTTAGCTGTGCGCATTAATCTGGCTTCGGCGGGTGTTTGGTGGCTGGGATTTTCCTTCCTGACGTGGGGCAGGCTGCGACCGCGTCACGCGGCGCGCCAACTCCCTGCCGGCGATACTTATATAAGTATCGGCTTCAAGCAGTTACGCAAGACCTTTAGCGAAGTAAAGCATTTCCCCGAAACGCTGAAATTTTTGATTGCTTACTTTTTATACAACGATGGAATTCAGACCGTAATTGCTGTGGCTTCGACATTTGCCGCCGCCCCGCTGATTCAGGGTGGGCTGGAACTTGAGCAATCGACGTTGATCGCAGTTATTTTGATGATCCAATTTGTGGCGTTCTTTGGCGCTTTGTTCTGGGGCAAACTGGCTGGTTGGATCGGCGCGAAGCAGTCGGTTGTGGTCAGCTTGGTGATTTGGTCAGGTGTGGTGATTTACGCCTACGGCGGATTAAAAGGTCCTACCGCCACCGCTCAGTTCTTTGTGCTCGGCATTTTCATTGCGCTGGTGATGGGCGGTTCGCAAGCCATCAGCCGCAGTCTGTTCGCGCAGATGATCCCCAACGGCAAGGAAGCGGAGTTCTTCTCGTTCTACGAGATCAGCGAACGCGGAACCTCGTGGGTGGGTCCGCTGGTGTTTGGTCTTGCAAATCAAATGTTCGGGAATTTGCGTTATGCCATTCTTTCGTTGATCTTCTTCTTCATCATGGGCTTGATCCTGCTGCCCTTTGTAAATGTGACCAAAGCCATTGCTGACGCGAGGAAGTTTAACGGAAATCAGTAAGTAGTGGATGGTGGGCAGTGGATAGTGGATAGTAAAAGAGACTCGGCAGATGGTTGCCGAGTCTCTTTTTTGTTTCTTCTTGAAAAATGGATTATTTCGGATAATGTCTAGTGTGTGAGCCTCGGCGGCAAATTATACATACGCTTTTGATCGTACGTTTTTTCGAGCAAGACAAGCCGATAGATCGGGGTTCCGCCGGTAAATGAGATTTTGAAATCGGGCGCGACTCCTTTATTAAATACGGTAAATATCTGTTCGGTCACAAGATTTAACAAGGGGTACATAAACGGCTCCCCAATCCTTGAGGCATAGACAAAGCCGCTGACGGTGGCATAAATAAGAAATTTGTCATTGGGACCCACCGCGTACGCGCCTTTTGCAAGCGGACCAAGATCATATTCCAGCCCATCTTCACAGCGCAGGATGTGAAGCATGTCACCGGCTTCGGTGTCTGTCAGTGTGACGACGATGCCGGGGCAGGCTGACCATTGTTGAGTGGGCGTAGCTGTGGCTGCCAAAAAGAGCGTAGGCGTGGAGGAAGGCGTCAGCGGTGTGGAAGTTAGTGTCGGCGTGGGCGAAGATGCAGGTGCAACGGTATTTGTGGAAAGCGCTGGTGTTTCACTCGCAAGCGAGGTGGGAGTCGTTACACTAAGATTACATGCGGTGAGCAGGGATGTGATAATTGCAATGGAAAATAATTGAACCAAATATTTTTTATTAATTCGCACGACAACCTCCGTTTTTCGATAAAAAATGTAAAAAAATTATAGCATTAAAAAAAGCAGGCTTGACCACAGTGGTCAAGCCTGCTTTTGATGTTTCAACAGATAAAGTCTATTGAATGTGTTTCGCAAATTCGGCTGCGAATTCCTCTTGCGAAATAAAACCTACAAATTTTTTCAACACATTTCCGTTTGCATCGAGCAGATAAAACTCAGGTTGATAATAGAATCCAAGCGTGCGCTGGAAGGAATCTGTATTGGGGTCGTCGGCATCAAGAAAGGAAAACTTGATCTTGCCAGAATACTCTGCTTCTAGCCCATGAACCATGGGCGCCATTGCGCGGCAGGTACCTCACGTAAAGCGGAAAAATTCGACCAGTTGTAATTGACCCGAAGCCAGACTGACCGTGGCGGGGTCGGTGGCTTCGAGGTTGGGTCCACGCGAGGTGGCGACGGCTTGAACCTCGACGGCTTGTGTGGGAGCAGGTGCTGTCGCGGCTGGCGCGGAGGATGCGTCAGCGGGGGCGGAAGTGGCAGGAATTGCAGCCTCTGGCGTTGCGGCGGGCGCGGTAACTGCTGGGGCGCAGGAAGCTGTCAATAGTACAGCAACCAGCCCCATAGCCTGGAAAAAGAAGCGGGGTTTCATCAAATTCTCCTTATTAAGATATTGTATTGCAACAGAGACAACTCTATTTTTTGCCGTCTTACGGTTTCTTATCCAATGCTTAGATAAAAACAAGATAATTATTATCGTTTTTGTATAAAATATCTTATAATTCGACTTATTTCAAAAAGAGGCAACCTATGACAAATTTCAAACTTACGTACTCAACCATGTTTAATCCGCCCGAAGAACTGCACATTGGCTTTGATAAAGCCGTGGAAAAACTCAAACAAAATATGGGCAGGGAATACGGCATGTTCATTAACGGCAAGGATGTTTTTGCCGATGAAAAATTTGACGACCGCTCCCCCGTCAATACAGACTGGGTGTTGGCGAAGATGCAAAAAGGCAGCGCCAGCCACGCTCAGCAGGCAATGGATGCGGCGCGCGCGGCTTTTCCAGCCTGGAGCCGTACCCCTTGGCAAAAACGCGTGGAGGTGATCCGCAAGGCGGCTTCATTAATTGAAGAGCGCATTTTTGAGTTGGGCGCGGCCATGGCAATGGAGGTGGGCAAGAACCGCATGGAGTCTTTGGGTGACGTGCAGGAAACCGCTGACCTTATTTATTATTCGTGCGATCAAATGGAAAAGAACGACGGCTATATTGTTGAGATGGGCAAAGACCCGCTTGTGGGCTACGAATCCAGCAACGTGTCTGTGCTTCGCCCGTATGGCGTGTGGCTGGTGGTTTCGCCGTTCAACTTTCCGTTTGCGTTATCAGGCGGCCCGATGGGCGCGGCACTCGTGGCAGGCAACACAGTTGTCCTCAAGCCCGCCACCGACACCGCATGGATCGCGCGTCTGCTGGTTGATTGCTTCCGCGATGCGGGCATTCCAGATGGCGTGGTGAACTTCGTCACGGGTCCTGGCTCCACGCTGGGGCAGGCGCTCGTGGACAGCAAAGAAGTGGACGGCATCACCTTCACCGGCTCGTTCGATGTGGGCATGAAGATGGTGCAGGACAACGGAAAACGCAATTACGTGCGCCCGCTCATTTTGGAACTCGGCGGAAAGAATCCTGTCATCGTTTCGAAGAATGCAGATTTGGAACGCGCCGCGATTGGAATTATCCGCTCGGCGTTTGGTTTACAGGGACAGAAATGCTCCGCCGCTTCGCGCGTCCTCGTAGAGGATTCTGCCTACGATGAGTTGGTCAGCCGTTTGAGAGAGCTAGGCTCAAAATTAGTCATCGGCGACCCGACGAATCGCAGCACCTATACCGGGCCGGTCATCAACGCGGCCGCCTACAAAGACTTTCAGAATTTCTGCGAAGAGATCAACCAGGACGGCGGAAAATTCCTCACAGGCGGTCATGTCAAAACCGGCGACATATACGACAAGGGATTTTTCTGCGAACCCACCCTGGTCACCGATCTGCCGCTCACCCATCGCTTGTGGAAACACGAGATGTTCCTGCCGATCACAACCATTGGCAAAGTAAAAAATATGGACGAAGCCATGCAGATCGCCAACGACGTGAACTACGGACTAACCGCCGGTTTCTACGGCTCCCCCGCAGAAACCGACTGGTTCTTCGACAAAATCGAAGCGGGCGTAACTTATGCCAATCGTCCGCAAGGCGCAACGACAGGCGCGTGGCCCGGCTTCCAACCCTTCGGCGGCTGGAAAGGCTCCGGCTCCAGCGGCAAAAACGCGGGCGGACATTACTATCTTTCGCTTTACATGCACGAGCAGATCAGGTCGTTGGTGAGGTAGTTTTATAGGTTTGCAGGTTTGCAGGTTTAAAAGTCAAAAGTCAAAGGTCGAAGGTCAAACAAGCCCATCACTGCGTAAGCAGGGGCTTGTTTTTTTTTTTTCATCATTCATCCTTCATCATTCATCCTTTGCCCTTCGCCCTTTATCCTTCGTCCCTCCAAAGGTAAAATAAGAGCATGGATTCAGAAGACCCCTTAATCTATCGTGTGGGAATATTTTTTTACGTCATCGGCGGCGGGGCGTTTGTTCTCTTCGTCACCTCTGACCTGGCCGAAAAGGCAGACTTTGACTTTCTATTCGTGGCGCTTTTGATGATCGGCATTGGCTGGATGATCAGACGCGGCAAAACACCCCCGCCCTCCGCAGGGCGTTTTGCATGGCTAAATAAACAGCGTGAAGAAAGAAGAAAGAAAAAACAAGGCAACCAAGAGGCAAAGAAAAAATAACATGTCCAAACTCATTTCACTCAAGCAGGCAATTGCAGATTACGTAAGCGACGGCGATGTAGTTTATGCCGCAGGTTTTACTCACCTCATCCCCTTCGCCGCAGGACACGAGATCATTCGTCAGGGCAGGAAAAATCTCACCCTGGCCCGCGCCACACCCGACCCGATCTACGATCAAATGGTCGCGGCGGGCTGCGCGAAGAAAATCATCTTTTCGTACATGGGAAATCCCGGCGTCGGTTCGCTCCGCATCATACGCACCGCCGTTGAAAAAGGCGAACTCGAATGGGAGGAATATTCGCACTTCGGCATGATTACCCGCTTGCAGGCAGGCGCGGCAGGCTTGCCATTTTTGCCCATGAACCAAACGGGCGCAACCAGCCTCGAACAAGTTAATCCGCTCATCAAACGCATCCCCGACCCGTACGGCGGCAAGGATGTGATTGTCGTCCCTGCGCTGAATCCAGATGTGGCAATTGTCCACGTGCAGCGCGCAGATTCAAACGGCAACGCGCATTTATGGGGCATCATCGGCGAGCAAAAAGAAGCCGCGTTCGCCGCGAAAAAAGTCATCCTAACCGCCGAAGAAATCGTCGACGAATCAGTCATCCGCTCTGACCCGAACCGCACCATGATCCCCGCCAATATTGTGGACGCCGTGTGTCACGTCCCGCACGCGAGTCATCCATCCTATTCACAAGGCTACTACGACCGCGACAACGAGTTTTATCTCGCATGGGATAAGATCAGCGAATCGCAGGAAACCGTCAAAGCGTATCTCGACGAATGGGTCTACGGCGTCGAAGACCGCGCAGAGTATTGGGAAAAACTCGGCGAAAAGGCTCACGACCGTTTGAAGGTCGAAGCTTTGTACAGCGAGAAAATCAACTACGGAAAATACTAGTGGACATTCCCCACTTCGATTATGGTGGCGAAGGCACGCCGCTGCATTTTTTGCACGCCAACGGCTACCCGCCCGATTGCTACAAGCCGTTGTTTGAATTGCTGAAAACTCAACATCACGTCTTCGGAATGAAACTTCGCCCGCTTTGGGATGATTCAAAAATTGACGACATCACCGACTGGCATCCTCTTTCTGATGACTTGCTGCGCTTCCTGACGACGTGCAGGCATGGTCCAGCCATTGGGGTGGGTCATTCCATCGGAGGCATTGTCACCCTGCGCGCCGCTCTGCGCGACCCGAATAAATTCCGCGCATTGGTTTTGCTTGACCCCGTGCTGTTCGTGCCCTCATTTCTTGTGATGTGGAACCTCGTCCGTGCGCTGGGACTCGGCAATAAACTGCATCCCAAAATAGCAGGTTCACTCAAACGCCGCCGCACCTTCGACAATTTAGATATGGTCTTTCGCGGCTATCGTTCGCGTGAAGTCTTCAAACACATGAGCGATGAAAATTTACGTGCATACATCGAAGGCATCGCAAAGCCCAAAGCAGATGGCGGCTTTGAACTGATCTACTCCCCCGAATGGGAATCGCACATCTACCTGACCGGCTTGCGCGATTTTGACCTGTGGCGCGAATTGCCCAAGCTGCAAATCCCCACGCTCATCATCCGCGGCGCAGAGACAGACACCTTTTTGGAAAATGCGGCAACTCTTGTGAAAAAGAAAAATCCGAGAATTCAAATCAAGACTCTGGAAAACTCAACGCACATCCTGCCGTTGGAATATCCAGAGAAAGTTCACAACCTCATGCGAGCGTTTCTTTCCAATATTTGATAAAACGAACTTCAATAAAAAAATATAAATCGCCCCGAAATCAATCTTTCGTGGGCGATTTATTAAGACCAAAAAGGGACGCTGATCGCTTCGCGCGCAGAAAACGCTATTTTTTTATCAGCGAAAATCAGCGTTCATCAGCATCCCATTAAATTGAGTTAATTACGCCTCGCTACCGTGTGGGCAAACAGCGTTGCGGCTCCTGCTCAGTGCCTGTAAACCCAAACACCTCGCGGCAGACATTATCCACGCCATACAAAGCCTTAAGCGGATATTCTTTTTGATCCCGTACGGGTGAGCCTGCTTCCTCGGTAGTGAATCGGTCAACATAATCCATGTCGGCGATGCTCTTCAATCCGCCGTCGGCGACCACGCCATACATAAAGCGCGTACCGATCCATGCTTTTTTGAATGCAAACTGAACGGTGGCTTTATCTCCTGCGTTTACGCGCGCCCAGGCCAGGTCGGCATCAGCGCCTATGCCGTGCCCGCCGTCAAAGATAACCTCATCGTATCCATCACCCGGCAGAGGAGCATCTGATTTTTCAGCAGAAAGTCCGCCGGTATCACGGTTGGTGTCCTGCACAATTTGCACATTGCTCGTTGACCACTCAACGTTGTACGGCGGATAGGCAATGATAATCATGTCGCCAAAGCCATCGGCATTCGTGTCCAACTCAACGCTGTAATTAATGCCGAGGTCGTTATTCGGATCTGTGCCGACCAGTTCAATCGAAACGTAGAAAAACTTTTCGTCATACGCCAGGTTGAAGCTGACAATATCCAGGTCGGCAACATAAGTCATATCCTGCAAAAAAGGACGCTCAAAGCGATTGACCTTGTATGAATCGCCATACGGTGCGCGCTTCTCTGCGGCGGTATCCACAGACACAACATCATTGATCAACCTGCCTGGCTTCACAATAGCTGCGGGAACCAATAAATGCGAAACGGCGAGTGTCGGTGCGGGCAGTTCAGGCTCAAGGGTAGGCTCAGGCGAAGGGACAAACACCGTCGCAGTGGGCACATCTGCGGGTGTGGCGGAAGCAGAAACCACGGGCACATCTGTGGCGGTGGCAGAGACAGAATCCCCATTCTGGTTTGCAGTGATTCCCGGCATGTTACAGGCCAGCATTACAAATATAATCAATAAACTAAATAGAACAACGGAATTATTTTTTTTCATGGGTTCTCTCCTCGCAATCAATTATCATTCTTTTTGGTATTCGAATCAATGGGAATTTAGGATCGTTTATCCATCCCTTGCCAGACAAACAAAGTTCAGGCACAATAGTAGGCATTCTGAAAATTGTGAGGAAAAATGAATTATTCTTCAGCCGAGTTGATGATCATTAATGCCGCACGTTTATTGCGTGATGAGGATGTGGTTTTTGTGGGTGTGGGTCAACCCAACCTTGCCTGTAATTTAGCCAAGCGCACACACGCGCCCAACCTGGTGATGATCTACGAAGCCGGCGTGATCGGTGCGGAACCTGAGCGGCTTCCGCTTTCCATCGGCGATCCTACGCTGGTGAGCGGCGCCCTTTCGGTGGTGAGCATGTATGATATTTTTGCCAACTACCTGCAACGCGGCAATGTGGATGTGGGCTTTATGGGCGGGGCACAAATTGACAAACACGGCAATATCAATGCGACCGTGATCGGCGGGTATGACCAGCCCAAAGTGCGGCTGCCCGGCTCGGGCGGGTCACAGGAAATCGCGGCGTGGGCGAATCGCTGCTACATCATGACTCCACATCAAAAGCGCCGCTTCCCCGAAAAAGTGGAATTTATGACTTCTGCCGGATTCATTGGCGGCAAGGGAGATCGTGAAAACGCAGGCTTACGCGGCGGCGGGATGCTGGCCGTGGTGACAGATATTGGCATCCTTGAGCCGAACGAAAACGGTGAAATGATATTGACCGCGCTACATCCCGGCAAAACCGTTGAAGATGCAAAAGCCAACACCGGCTGGGATTTACAAATCGCGGCGCAGGTGAGGGTGACTGAGCTTGTTACTGAAAATGAATTACGAATTTTGCGTGAAGAACTTGACCCGACAGGGATTTATCTAAAAAGCGCGGCGTAAAAAAAGAACTCGGAGTTTTCAAAAAAACTCCGAGTTCTTTTTTTATTGAGAAGCAACACTTCCTATTTGGACACCACGCATCGAAAACCGACGTATGCGCCGTAGTAACCTGGGTCGAGTTTGAAGCGCGTATCAGCGCGGACATTTCCGCCGTTGCCGCCAAACACATGCCATGAGCCGCCGCGCGCAATGCGCTCCCCCGACGCATCCGGGTCTTCTCGTCCATCTGTGGCATCGTATGGATAAGGTCTGAATAAACTACTCGTCCATTCCCAGACATTGCCCGACATGCCGTATATGCCATAAATGCTTTCCCCATTCTCGTGCTGATCTACGGGCGTTGTATCCGCGACACAACCCGCGCGATTGGCTAAACTGCAATCAGGGTCTTCGTTGCCCCAGGGATAAAGGCGTGCATCTGTGCCACGTGCGGCTTTTTCCCATTCAGCTTCGGTGGGAAGGCGCGCGCCTCTCCATTCGCAATAGGCATTCGCCATTTTCCAATCAATATAAAGCACTGGAAATTTTACAAAGACCGGATTGGCAAAGTAGGTATTGCGTGTGACCGACCCCGCCTGCTGAGGTTTCCGACATTCGACGGCATAAACACAGGCGTCGTACATTTCATTCGTGACTTCAAATTTATCAATATAGAACGCATCCACGTAGACCTGATGAGCGGGACGTGAACTCACATCGCCGGTGTCGTCACTGCCCATGGTAAATTCACCGGCGGGGACGAGGCGCATGGGAATATTTTTACCGTCATTAATTTCAACGGGTACGGGCGTTTCAGTGGGTGTGGATATTTCTTCTGTTGGCGCAGTGGTTGACGTGACCGGTTTTGTGCTCGTTTGTGTGGGTGGAATTTCTGTGGGTGAAGGCAGTACCTGCACTTGTTTAGTGGGAGTTGGCACCGCAGAAAACAACTCCGGGTTGGAGGTCATCAACCAGTATCCTCCACCACCGCAGGCGAACAGGATCACGAGTGCGCCGACTGCGGCAATGATAAGGGTAGGGAATGCTTTTTTCTGAGAAACAGGTTGAGGGTTGGATGATGAAGCGGCAGGTCTGCTTCGCTCCACTTTGCCGGTCATCTGTTCACGCAATCGCTTCGTTTTGAAAGTGGACGCAATAACTTCCCGTCCTGCCAGTAGATTCTGCAATTCATCAATGAAGACGTGCATGTTGGGATAGCGGTCACCCGGCTCTCTGGCAAGCACCCTAAGCAAAACAGATTCGACATCTTTGGGCAGGTCTGGAACATATTGCTTGGGAAGCGGCAGGGATTCGGTGGCCTGCTTCAGCAGAACGCCCGCGGGGGTGTCGGCGGTGTAGGGTCTGTGACCGGTGACCATTTCGTAGAGCACAACACCGAGCGAATACAGGTCAGATTGCGCCGTGGGTTCGCCAGTCCATTGTTCGGGAGCCATGTAATCGGGCGTGCCCAAGCCTGTGCCTGAACTGGTCAAGCTGGTTGAGTCTTTATCGTGCTCGCCGAATAATTTCACCAGTCCAAAATCGGTCAACATGGGCTGACCTTTATCGGTCATTAAAATATTGGACGGTTTTACATCTCGATTAATAATATTATGATCGTGGACATAGTCCAAAGCCTGCGCGATGGGAAGCAGCAGGTGTATGGCTTCCTGCCAGGGCATGGGTTTTCCCAGCCGGTCTTTGAGCGTGCCACCAGATAAATAAACCATCACCAAATACGGTGAGCCTTCGTGCTCACCGTAATCAATGACACCCACGATATTAGGATGCGAAAGCCTGCCTAACGATTTGGCTTCGCGCTCAAATCGCTTAAGGATCATCTCCATTTCATCGGGCGGAAAGGCTTCGCGCCGAATTACTTTTATCGCAACTTCACGTTCAAGGCGTGTATCGTAAGCCTTGTAGACCGTTGCCATACCACCCTCTCCGAGCAGTTCAAGTATTTGATAACGCCCAAAATTTTGACCAATCAGCCCTGCCATAAATTTTTCCTTTTTTTGATGATGGTTGGCTTTATTTGCTATTTACAATCCGCAATAATTATAAGCGACATTAAGAACCTGTTCAAAAGCATGACATATTTGTCATGAACTTTCATCGGGTAAAATAACATGACAAGATTTAAACACTGATATTATCAATATTTTCACGGGAACTGTATCACATGTCTGAAACTCAACCCAGCCGAAAACGAAATTTTATTACCCGGATTTTTATATCATCCGATGAACCGCGCCTGCGCGCAGGCTGGCGGCTTCTGCTCCAAACCTTGATGATGATTATTCTGGCTATCATTCTGCAACTTGCATTTGAGTTTATATTTCCCCCAAGCCAAAATGACAATGCCAATTTTTTTATCAGTCAAATTCTCGAACTGGTGATATTTGCATCCTCCATTTATCTTGCGCGCAGATTTTTAGACAAACGCACATTCGTCAGTTTGGGACTGCAAATTAACAAGCAGGCAGCCACAGATATTCTTGCGGGCATCGCCATCACCTTTGCAATCATGGGATTAATCTATTTTGCCGAAGTTGCCGCAGGCTGGCTGACTTTTGAAAGTTTCGCCTGGCAAAACGAATCCGCAGCAAGTGTAATCACCGGCGTATTAACTTTTTTTGCAGTCTTCGTCTTCGTTGGTTGGAATGAAGAACTGCTCTCGCGCGGTTACCATTTGCAAACCCTCGCCAGCGGAACAAATCTGTTCTGGGGCGTGGTCATCTCGTCCAGCTTGTTTGGACTGGCACACCTTGGCAACCCAAACGCCACCTGGGTCAGCGCGGCGGGAATTTTCTTCGCGGGACTATTTCTGGCATACGGCTACATTCGCACGGGTCAACTCTGGCTGTCGATTGGGCTGCACATCGGCTGGAATTTTTTTGAAGGCGTAATCTTCGGCTTCCCCGTTTCAGGCTTGGATATTTACCGATTGATCCGCCACCAGATTCAAGGTCCAGAGATTTGGACGGGCGGCGCATTTGGTCCCGAGGCTGGGCTAATCGTTCTCCCTGCGCTGGCAGTGGGTTCTGTTTTAATTTATTTTTACACACGGGATAGGAGAATCGCCGAGTGAAATTTTTCCGCGCGGCATTTAGTTTGGTCATCGCCTTCATCGTCAGCTTTTCAGCGGCGGTGAACTTCTTCAACTACGCTGGCTACAAAACTGTTGACCGCGCATTTCTTGTTCTCATCCCCACCCTCTCCATCGCCTATTTGATTTTTGAAATTTTCCCCACCCTGCAAAAATGGCTTATACAAAAACTGAATAAATTTCAGGAACATCATTCCATCGGAATTTACTCCATCAGTTTTTTGATAACCTTTCTCCTCACCTTCGCCGCAGTTGGATTTCTGAACGAAGCGATCAAAACGCCCCTCAACCTGATTCTGTTTACTGGGGGTTTTGTCCTGGCTGGAAGTACCCTCGGCTACTTCCCCGTCCGCCGCGCATCGCGTTCACTTCACAACGGATTTTTGAGTCAACCCCTAAATCTCGTCCTCTGCCTCACTTTGCCCGTGCTCCTCTCCGCGCTGATTTTTGCCAGCGTGCAATTCCCATCCATGTTTCTCTGGGACTACATCACCGTCCCATCAAACTGGCGCGGATGGTTCGCCGCCACCTCCCTGCTCGCAGGGATTTTCGGACTCAGCGCCCTGCTCCAATTTGAATCACGCTGGCTTCCGCAGTTCAGACAAACAAAAATTTTCAACTTCATCAAGGATAATCTGCCTGGCATCTACGCGGGCGGAATGTTCTTCCTCATCAACTTAATCATCGCGCGCGCGCTCAATCACCCCGCATTAAATATCAACACCGTACTCTTTGAATCAGACGCGGGCCCGTGGATGTCCATTTTGGGCAGCCCAACCGAAGATGTCATCAACCGCTCGGTGCATCCGCTGGTTTTGATTACTCTGCGCCCGCTCGTGCGCCTTGTGACCGTGTTCATGGGCGATCAATGGCAACTCGCGCCCATGCTGACCGTCGCCGCCCTGAGCGGCCTCTGCGTGCTGATGGCGTGGCTGTTCGTCAAACGCGCCACAAATCAAAAAACGTACGCATTCATTTTTGCGCTCATGCTCGGCTCAACTTCCACGCAATTATTTTTTGGCTCCATCACCGACACTTACATCTTCGGCATGACCTCGCTGATATTTTTCCTGCTTCTGATCCAAGCCAAGGAAAATCGGTTCTCGATTCTCGTCCCTGCGGGATTGTTGGTTTTTGGCATCACCATCACCAACGTCGCTCAAAGCATGATCGGATTATTTTTCAACAAGTTCGGCTTCTGGCGGCTGGTGCGTTATGGCGTAACCCTCATCACCGCCGCCGTCACGTTGACCGTTCTAACTAGCGCGTTGTTTCCCAACCGCCAAACCTTTTTCTTCGTCCCCGCTGACCTTGCCTTCGAGACAAATTTTGTAAAACCAGTTTACGAGTCACCCGCCGAGCGCCTAGTCGAAAGATTCAAAATGGTCAGCCGCACCATGCTGTTGTATGGCGTGGTCGCCCCCAAGCCGCTTGAAGTTGTCGCAGACAAGCCGCCGCGCCCCACCATTGACCTCAAAACCTTCGATGCCCGCACTCACACATTCGCTTCCTACAAAGGGCTTGCGAATCTTCCGCTCGTGTTGTGGCTGGCGTTGCTGGCAGGTTCATTCCTGTTCTTTGCAAAAGGCTCGCACTCCTCGCCGCACACGCCGTTGATGCTCGGCTTGCTGGGAAGCCTCGCTTTCAATTCTCTTTTGCACATGAACTACGGCACAGAGCTTTTCCTTTACACATCCTTCTGGACCTACGCGCTGATCTTCTTCGTGGCGCTTGCATTCGCAGAACTCGCAGGCAAAAAATGGTTTGAGTCTCTGCTGGCTATTTTTATCATGGCGTTAATGCTCAACAATTTCTGGTTCATCTTCACCATCCTGCGCGCACTCGCGCCTTTCTTCGCGGCAACTTAATGCTCCCCTCAAAGTCCCATTTACGCGAAATGATTATCAAGGTATACCAAACTTATGAATGCAAATCCCATTCGGCACATTCTCTTTGATCTTGGCGGCACGCTCATGCACGCGCATGGAGATTGGCCGCCTGTCTTCGAATGTGCAGATCAGGCTCTCACACACAAATTACGCGAACATCACATCAAACTCGATGCAAAGATATTTCGCGCGCGATTGCATGAATATTACAAACAACGTGACAAGGACTTTCAGGAAACCAGCTACCACTTCGTTCTGCGCGAACTACTCAAAGAGTTGGGATATGCCAAAGTCGCCGAATCAACTGTCAGGGCGGCGTTGGATGCGATGTTCTCCATCACCCAAACCAATTGGATGCTTGAAGAGGATACGGCCGCCGCGCTCCGGTTATTAAAATCCAATGGCTATCATCTCGGCATTTTCTCGAACGCCGGCGACGATAAAGACGTGCAGCAACTCGTCGAGAGTTTTGGCATTCGTGCCCACTTTGATTTCGTGCTGACCTCCGCCGCATCCTATTATCGCAAGCCGCACGCGCGCGCCTTTGAGATTGCCCTCGCGCAATGGAGCATCCCGCCCGAAGACGCCGCGATGGTCGGCGACAGCCTCGAAGCCGATATTTTTGGCGCGAACAATTTGGGGATGCAATCGATCTGGCTCACGCGCCGCGCGCAATTTACGGAGGATGAAGTGCAAGGCATCTGCCCTAGCTTTAGCTTGATCAGCCTCGATCAGCTTTTGCCGACCCTTGAGCAGATCAACCTCACGCGCCGCTGACACAGCGCATCAAATTTCAGGGACAATTGCCTGATGCAAAATAAATTTCCCCATCCATCGCGCCCGCCATCGGCAATAGCGAAAAAAATTCTCAACACGTGAAATTTCTCTACCTACCTGACAGTTTTAAAAATAGGACGCAGATGAACGCTGAAAACGCTGATAAAAACCATTTTTACTCATTTTTTCGAAAAATCTGCGTTTATCATCGTCCAGAAAAACAAAGTGTCATGTGGCTAGAAATTTCTCAGCACGGCAAATAGACCGCAAACAAACTTCCCTTCCCCAACCCATCACTTGATACAGTAACTCTGCCGCCATGTGATTCGACAATCGCCTTGACGATTGCCAAGCCCAAGCCTGTTCCACCCGTCTCGCGGCTGCGGGATTTGTCGGCGCGATAGAAGCGATCAAAGACCGCCGCGAGTTGATCGGGCAACAAGCCTTCGCCTGAATCTTTGACGGACAAAACCACCCCGCCTTGGGCTTGATTGCCCGCAACCAAAATTTCCCCACCCGACGGCGTGTGCCGCAAAGCGTTCGACAGCAAGTTGAATATTGCCTGACGGATGCGCGTGGGGTCAACAGATAATTCTGGCAGTTGGGCAGGTTGATAAATCAGCCGAACCCCTTTTTCAGCCGCAAGCGGCTCCAGCGCCTGAATCGTTTCAGCCAGCAGGGAATTCAAATC